>TARA_R110002020_G_scaffold376130_3_pt1 | contig 46555 bp, 62 predicted proteins | sample TARA_R110002020 | Tara Oceans TARA_R110002020 (sample SAMEA4396489) | marine metagenome | biome: Westerlies Biome; feature: [MES] marine water layer (ENVO:01000295) within the mesopelagic zone...; material: water (ENVO:00002006), including particulate matter (ENVO:01000060) such... | reverse complement strand
GGAGAAAAGCTATGGCCTGCAAAAACTGTGATGTCTGCAATGTCTACGAGGAAGACCTTTGTGAAACCTGCTTTGCTGCTGCAGAGGATGCCGAGTTGCAAGGCGACGATTCACGCTTCGAGCTTCGTCATGTCGATGGAGAATTTCTTGGCAATGACTTTGCTGCATCTGCAGAAGAAGCCATTGAGACGATGAGCTGCCTGTCTGGTATCCCTCAAAACGAAATCACCGCCAAGCAAACTTCTGTCAACTGAAAGGATTCATTATGCCTGCTACCTACAAGTGCCGTCTCTGTCAAATAAATTTCGTTTTAGAATGGGACATGATTTCGATCTGTCCAAGCTGTTGTGACACTCTGGTAGAGCCAGTCGAAGAAGACCTCTATGAGAAAGCAGAGGTTGCCTGTGAAGTCGTCTCCTCTTATGGACCTTGCGACATTGCACCGTTTACCAGCGAAAAGGCAATGATCAATAGAGACACCAATCAGAGCCGATGTCGTCACTGTAATTCACTCGACCACCATTCTCATCTCTGTGAGGAGGACTGACATCATGGAAATCAGACTCACTGCCACTGGTCTCTATACCGGCATTTCCGCCCTGGATTGCCACCACACTGGAAACCGTGTCCAGGCCGGGCACATCTTCCGTGACGATAGTTTCACCGGGTTGATCTATCTACTGATGCTGCACGGTTAATTTTTACTGTCACTACCTTCAGACTGGAGTGTGTTATGAGAACTTTGAAATTTGAACAGAAGTACGAAATCATTGAGATGTTCAAAAAGTTGGACAGTGGTATGTTCACCAAAGTTGAATTAGTAAATCGAGTTGATAAAATTCTGGGATATAAGGTTAGCCAAACTACAGTGACTAGCCTTGCAAAATTAGCTGGTCTGAAAATTGCCAGACCTCCAGTCGTAAAGACAATTCACTATCCTAGAGACATATCTCCAGGGAACGTATGTCGTTTGATGATAGTTTTGCTGAAGCTCTTAAGAAGGTAAAAGCAAATGACTCGACAGGAAATAGAAACCCGGATTGAGTTTGTGCAGAAGAAACTCTCAGAGACAAGCCACATTGAAGATTTGAAATCTTTGAACAGAACTCTCGAAAGACTAATAATGATGGAGGCCGACGACGATGACTGATCAGATTCTCGCTGCTACACCCTACCTAATCCTAGGCTGCTTGATCTTGCTTGCTGCCTCCAGAAACATCAGGAAACCAAAATGAAAATGCTAACCCCGAAAGAAGCTGCAGTAGTCGTAGGCTGCAGTCCCCAACAGATTAGAACCCTGATCCGCAAGGGCACCTTGAAGGCAAAGAAAGTCAATCGCTGGAAAGACTCGAATGGAGACTGGAGATATTCCTACGCCATTTCTGCATCCGAAGCTCGACGATATGCCAGAGAACCACAGACAAGGGGGTTTCCAAGAGGCAAAAAGAGGTCCTGAAAAACTTTTCGAATTCTGCCAGAATAGCTGCCCCCGACTATTGCCGAGAGCCGACAACCTGTTATAATCCACTCAGTCAAGAGGCAAACTCAAACGGAGCAGAACAATGGCAGACACGAAAAACACAGACGCACGATCAAATGGCAACTGGCAAGGCATGAACTGGATTCGACAGGAAAAGCGACTTGCGATCTACATCCGAGACGGTCTGGCTTGTGCCTACTGCTCTGCTTCAGTCGAAGAAGGTACTCAGCTCAGTCTCGATCACGTAAAGCCACACAGCAAGGGAGGCTCGAACCACGAATCCAATCTGGTCACCTGCTGCTCCAAGTGCAACTCTTCTAGAGGCAACCGACCAGTCAGAACCTTCTGCAAAGCTGTTGCGGAGTATGTCGACGTAGAAGCCAGCGACATTGAGAAACACGTTCGCAACTGCACTCGCCGAAGTCTTACAGAAGCCAAAGTAGAAGCCAAAGAACTTGTTGCCCGTCGTGGCTCTGCTGCAAAAGCCCTCAGTCAACTCAAGTAGTTTTTACCCTGGAGCAAAACAATGGCTACCACCAAAAAGAAGAAGTCTGCCCTGAGAAAAGTTAAGAGCTTGAAGAAGGCTTCTGCCCCTCACATCATCGTGTCTGCTCTGGCAGGTACTGGCAAAACCACAACAATCGTCGAAGGCTTGAAAGAACTTAAAGGGGAAGGCAGTAGCTTTACACCCTCTCCACAGCAGGAAGCTATCTGGGATGCTATCAAGCTGTCTTCTGCAGATTCTACAGTCTGTTTCGTTGCCTTCAATAAGGCTATCGCCACAGAACTTAAGGACCGAGTCCCAGAAGGTGTCGATGCTATGACGATGCACTCGATGGGAATGAAATCGGTTCTTGGCACCTACGGAAAATTGAAGGTAGACAACTGGCGGGTTCCCAACATGATCGCCGACATTCTTGGCAAAGACCTGCGGGAGATTCGAAAGAAGAACGCCACAGCACTGAGAGCCAGCGAACGTCTGGTAAGCCTCTGCAAGATGAACCTCTTAGAGCCAACAGAAAAGAACCTTCTCTACCTGACAACTCACTACGATATCGACCTCAACGCCAGTCAAGACACAATCTTTTCTCTGGTACCACAAGTGCTGGATCGCTGTAAGGCTGTTGACGAAGACCGCTGCATGAACTTCGACGATATGATCTGGCTTCCAATCATTAACGAATTGTCTGTCCCAAAATATGATGTGCTATTCGTCGATGAATGCCAGGACCTTAACCCCTGCCAACAACAACTGGCACTGAAGGCTGGACGTCGTCTGGTGCTGGTTGGCGATCGCAATCAGGCTATCTACGCTTTTGCTGGTGCAGACTCTAAGTCGATAACCAACATGGAAGACATCCTTGCCAGCAAGCCAGAGGGATGCAGTGTGCTACCCCTTACTGAAACCCGTCGTTGTGGCAAAGCCATTGTTGAAGAGGCTCGCCGATTCGTCTCAGACTTCTCTGCTCACGTCAATAACTCCGCTGGCAGTATCACCACAACTAAGGTGGACCAGTATCAGAAGCTGGCAGTAGCAGGTGACATGATCCTCTGTCGGGTTAATGCCCCTCTCGTCAAAGAATGCTTTCGGTTTATTCGAAACGGACAGAAGGCAAACATCAAGGGACGGGATATTGGTGTTGGTCTTGTCTCTACGGTTAAGAAGATGAAAGCCTTGGACATTAACGATCTAGCTGGCAAGCTGTCGGATTGGGTTGACCAGGAGACCAACAAAGAGAATGCAAAGAAGAACCCGAACGAAGCAAAGCTGGAGCGTATTACAGACCGCTATGAGTGCCTCTGCTATTTCCTTGAGGACTGCCGTACTGTTGAGCAGGTCATTATCAAAATCGAAGATATGTTCAAAGACAAGACCGTTGAAGGAATCATGCTCAGTAGTATCCACAAAGCCAAAGGACTAGAGGCTTCAAGAGTGTTCTTTCTGCAGATGAAGAATTGTCCCTGCCCACATCCGATGGCTAAGACCGTCGAAGCTAAAGAGCAGGAACTGAATCTCTGCTACGTTGCTGTTACCCGATCCATCCATGAACTCATCTACGTTACAGACTAACACAATCGGCAGAAGAGTATCAGGTAGAATAGGAATCGCAAAATGATCCAACGTGAAATAGACCTCGCCAAACTCGACGACTTCGATTGGCACAGAGACATGATGGAAACCTACCAGTGGCTCCGGAACGTAGGCCGTATAGCGGACGCCACGAAGCTACTGGACGCAGACCGGGAGCGGTTCTATCGGGAATACACGACTCCAGGCAACAAAGGTACTCACCCCACCTCCGAAGTTAATCTAGGTAAGTAAGAGCAAGCCAGCGAGAGGCTCTGAGAGACGATCTAAGAGCCCACAGCCTAGATTAGACACAACCTACCAGAAGCAGAGCAAACCGCCCTTAAATCGTCGCTCAGGCTGCTCAGCGGGGTGTCTCTAACCTTCGGCGATCGTAGCACCATCGAAAGCGGTCTGACCGACGTATCTGACAGCCCCGTAGTAAATCCAGACTCTATGCCGTCTTGCAGCAGCTAAGACGAATCGAAGAGGGGCGAAGAGCCATCTTAGATGAGGGGTCTTCTCCGCAGTGTCGACCGTGTTAAGCATATTATTCAAAAATACTAGATCAGCGAAGTCTCTATCATCCTCTGTTACACCTTCGCCATACATCCAGTCATGGATATTACAGCAGGCAGTAACCGACAAGCCCCATACTGTATCAGGCACTAAATTTCCCTTCCAACCACCTTCTCCGCAGCCGTTACAATTGAGGCTCTTAACTTCTGAAGAAGCTGTCCAGTAAGACTCTGGTCCTTTGAGTCCACCAACAATCTGAAACCCTTTTGTAATGTAGAAAGACTTCATAGAATTATCCCTAGTAAAAGCCAGTAGCCTCTACCCCAAGACTGGACTGGAGCGGAACAGTCAAGGAGGAGGCTACTGGCAGAAACACCAAACGAGGGAAGTAACAATGAAATTTGCAAATACCAAAATAGATTCCCACTTACACCCTCATTTTTTTATCCTCTGATAGATTGCATCCCAATGGGTTTTCTGATTGTTGTAATCCATAGCTTTTATGAATCCTACAGAATTAAGGTACTCTTCAATTTCGTCTGCAGTAGGCCATTCCCCTTCCATACCCCTTACATCGTCCCTGACTTCAAGGTTGATAGTATTTACCCTGCCTGATTTTAGCAGTTTTTCTCCAGACTTTAGAGCTATTAGTTCAGAACCTTCTATATCCATCCACAATAGTATGTCTTTTGGAGAGCCTGCCTCTACGTCAAATTCATCTAATGTTAAGCAGGGGACTGTAAGAGTATTTTCTGACAGACCCTTTGCGGGAAAGATGCTACTTCTACCAAAAGTCTTTTCTGACTCAGGCTCCATATAGAGGTCAATATACTCTTTGTCTGATATTGCTGTTTGTAAAAGTCTGCCGGGAAACTTCTGCAACAGTTGAGAGTATAGAACTGGATTAGGCTCGCATCCAGATAGTTGCATCGTTGGGTATCGTTCTTTCCAATGGCTCCATTCTGACTTAACGAGAGGTCCAACTCCAATACTATACATTGCTGTTGGACCTTTGAAGGGCTCTGGTATGAAGTTAGATGCCATTAAAGCGTTGCGTCTATTTCTTTCCTTCAGCTTCTTTTCTTTAACAGTATCTAGATTGCTCATAGTTCTCTCAAAAATGTTTTAAGGAAGGGTCTGCAAAAACTATGAAAACTCTAATTAAGACTTCCTATTAGATATAGGAGACCTATTACTGGAAGAGCTAGACTTATGGAACCTACACTGAAGACAAAGGCTAAGAAGAAAAGCAAAACAATTTTCTCAATAACCACACTTCCGGTAGTATCTATACTCATTTTGGAATTCCTTCTCTAACAAGTCTAGTTAACTCTTCAGAATGTTTGGAGAAGCTTAGAGACTCTGCCCAAGCTCTAGCTCCTCTACTGTCTTTGGTTATGTTCCTTCCTAGTAGCTTCTTGCAGATATCAACTAAGTGTTCCGCTGAAGGTTGATACCAGTCTATGTTCCTTTTGACTTTTACTTGATAGACTGTAGACTTTATGAATCCTACTGATGGAAGTTCGTTCCAAGGTTTACCGTTGGTGTTGATTACTGGCATTCCACAAGACATAGCTTCCATCTGCTCTAAGCCTGTTCCATCCATTGAATGTGGTGAGATTAGTATGTCTCCTGTTTGGTAGAGTTGATGGTTTTCTTTTACTGGAGGTATGAGCTTAATATTGTTTCCATAAACATGACCAATAGGTTGTTGAGATGATATATTGATTGGGATATTAGGGTTAAGTTCCAATAGTTCCTTTACTACCGAAAGACCTTTTCTGCCTTTCCAGCCTCCCCTCCCATTAATAAACAAGAACCTTTCACAAGTATATCTTTGTTTGAACTTGAACCGCTCTGTGTCTACTGGCCAAGGAAAGTAAATACAAGGAAGCTCTTTCTTATAGAGGTGATAGCAGTGTTTGGTGGGGCAGATGAATAAGTCCACGTCTTTGAGCCATGAAGTGTTCGGTATTGGCATTCGTTCCATACAGGCTATGCAGACTATTCTTTTGCCAGCCTCTTTGATCTTCTGAGTGATTCCTCTATAGTGAGGTGTTTCATCAAAGAGGATTGTATCAACTGAACTGATAAACGAATTTAGCTTTTCTGCGTTGGTTCCTGTTGGGCAGATTATAGAATCAACGTCTTCGTGTAGAGGCAGTAAAGGGTAGCGTTCATGAGGTTTAACAAGCCAGCAGTCTATGTCGAGATAAGTAGCAAGCTGTCTATTCTTTTCTCCCAAACCTGAGACACAGTTGTATCCAATTAATCCTATCCGTTCTGTTCGTTGACTTTTCTTTTTCTTCAGAGACAGTAAATCAAAGTCTTCTCCTCTGAAACTTTCTGCTACAGGATGTTTTTTGTTTCCCTTAATAGTAGTTGTCTCTCCAATATGCTGTACCAGAGAAGGATTGTGAACAAGCTCTACCATTCCTATTGAATTTGCTGAGTCAGATATTGCTCCATCAATGTTTTTATAGCCTCTGTCACTTTTTGGTTTATCAATAATCTTTGGACTCTTGAGGATTGATACAGCAGAGCGATTCTCAAATACTAAGGCAACTGCTCCAAGACCTTTCTGATTTGACTTGTACCAACCTTTATGATTCTTAGGGCACAGTTCTTGATTGTCTGGAAAAGTGTATAGATTGAGATAAGAGTTTGTGACATAAGGGCATGCTTCCAGATACTTCCTGAGAGAAAGAGAAACTACACAGTCATCTTGGAATATTGCGTATCTGTCAGCGTCTGGATTCTTAATGTAAAGTTCCCACAGTGCTGCTACCCAATTTCCTACTGTCCGAATAGCAGGGCTATGAGTAGTAATGCCGCTACTATTAAAGCTGCTATATAAATCATGGTCATCACAATTATCCACAAAGAGGTGAGGTGTAGTGAATCCCGCCAGCTTCAGTGACCTATGAGTTCTCGGAAAAGTTGTTTCAAGCCTTTCTGGCACTGTTGTGATACCGTAAGACCATTTCATTTTAGACATTAGATGCTCCAGTCTATGTCTTGATTAAGAGTTCTTTTCACAAGAGAAAATGAATTGTGATTCATGGCAAGTATTTGGTATCCACTTCATTATTGTCTGGTCATCTAAACCTTGAAGAAAAGGTAATTCCTCCTTGGCTTGTCCCATCCAGGGGGTAGGTCCATAGGTTAAAGATTGTAGTTGGAGTCTTTTATTTTCTTTCCAGTATAGTTCTGGAAAATGCTGATCTATATTTTCTACCATCAAAGGACTCACAACATGCTTATGTCCTGAACACATCGCCATATGACTAACTGGATGGGGAACTCTTATTTCTACCTGAGCACCTATCCTGCACATACGGACTATTTCATGTATTGTTCTATGAGGACATTCCAGGTGTTCTAAACAGTGAGAGGAATAGACAGCATCAACACTATCGTCCGGAAACGGGTAAGGAGTGTCATCAAGGTTCCATTCAAAGTCACACCCTTCTACTATGTCAATATTTGCATAACCATTTCTGTAAGGTCTTGTTCCTCCTCCTAGCTCTACTTTTAGATTAGTTACGTTTGCTTTGGGAAGTTCTTTTATCTGGTCTAAAGGTACTTTATACCCTAATTCATTAAGAGTGTTTGATAAGTCTGTGGCTAGTTGACTGAATTTGATTATTTTATTGCATCCAACTTGCATACTCTTTAAATATTCTTGAGCTGTTTCTCTATGAGTAATGCTCCAGTGCTGCCAGGCGGACAGTGGCGGACCAAGTATACGATGAGGGTAGTTCTTGTTTGGTTCCCATATCAGGAAATTCTTTCCCATCATCATGTGGAATCGCCAGTATGACAACATCCATGAATCCAAGTCTCTAACGGTACAAAACGTGAATGAGGCTTTTTTATAGTCTTCTGCTCTGGAATGCCTTCTACATGAGTGAACTGTCGGTTCTGGTTCAGTGTATTCAATCTTAAAGTGCTTGAGGACTTCCTCTACAAAAAACCCTCCACACTTTGGAATGTGTATAAACAACGCATCTGACTCTGGTAGATATAAAGCCATCTAAGTGAATTCCGCTGAGGTTCTTGTAGTTTCTGGAGGGTCTTCTATTGACCAGAAGAAAGAGGCAATTGATCTTCTTCCTTCTTTAGACTTTACTGGAGTGACTCTGTGGTAACTGGATTCACCACATTCAAACACTACCAATCTATTTTTCTTTGTCTCTATCTTTGTAGTTTGGCTTCCATGCTTTGTTTCCAGGTGTAAAAAGCCTCCTTCAACTTCATTCAAATAAAGACACATTGAATATTTTCTTACCCAATTTGTTACAGGATGAACATTAGAATCCAGATGCTTATGTAGATGTCCATTCTCTGGAATCCAGTGTAGTCCTGCTCCATATCCTGTCAGGTCTGGGAATACTTCATCTCCCGTTAGGGAAGAAATATCTATACAACAGAGTTGATCAAATAGAAGTTTGCAGGCTGGAGATAATCTTTCAACATCTTTGGTAGCATACTTGTAGCTGTCAAAACCTTTATAAAGATGCCAGTGAGGCCAATTGTTTGAAGGCCATTCAACATTAGCAGCTTCTACTAAAGATGCGGAAAACTCCCCATCTGCTATCCAATGTTTGAAAGGAGTGTATTTAGGAGAAAGATTCATCTATTTTCCTTTAACCAGACTTCCAACTCTTTTCTTGGTTGTTGGTTTACTTTATAGAGGTCTTTTGAGTCATCTCCAAATAAGCAGGCGGAATGCTCTAGAGGAAAGTAATCTCCAGGCCATGACTCTGTTCCCCACCATTTATCCCTGAAGGTAAAAGAATCAACTGGATGAACCCTTGCAGAGCGGATAGCGTAAAAAGTTCCAGAAAAATGCCAACTGAATCTAGTATTCAGCATTCTCCCTTTTCTTCTAAACGATCCAACTATTGAAGCACCTTCAGACATAGCTTTAATGATACCTTCAGGATTTTCAAAAACTGTTTTGTACATAGCATCAACCCACCATGTAATCGGCTCTGAGTTTACGTTGTGAGGTTGAACTCCTTTATGGTGGTGGCAAAGAATAATCTGATTTGTATCATTCTCTATTAAGTCAGGTAAAATCTTTCTGTAGGAAACTACTTCACGAAGCTTTGTATTGTTTTCGAACTCAAAGATTTCCCAATCTTTATAGACTTCTTTAACTTCTTCTAAAGAGTCTGTATTGTTGTCAAGAGAAACTCCAAGAACTTTTCTCTCAATATCCATAGGAAGATTTGATAGACGTTCTGAATGATGTTTCCAGGAACCTCTTAATGGATAGAGATGGCTGAGTATAATGAACTTAGGAGAACTAGTGAAGGGAAAAGGTTCTGGAGATGGTAAAGGAATATTGGTTATTCTCTTGAGTTGTTCTTTCTTAGCATCTTCAATTGATTTAGTGAGTAGTCTATCTGCCCCGATCCTTAATATAGACCTCGGTATGGCTCCAACTGCAATAGACAAAATATTGGAGCCTGGAATGTCTAATTTCTTAACTGCTTTAGAAAGCATAGGAGCGTTTGCTATAAGATGGTTTACTATCACTTCTCTGTTCTGCTCACAACCTAATGGTCCCCAAGCATCCATCTTTGCCGCAAACGATACACACCCGCATCCACCTGACTCTTTGGTAGCTAAGAAGCCTTCTATTCTACTAGCAAGGCAAGCACCCACTCCGGGGATCTTTGGAAGTGACCATCTTGTTTTGGAAGAGCCTCCTCTACTAACTCCTGAAATTCTGTTTCTCATTCTCCTATTAAGCTTTGGAGAAGTCTTTGTAGTCTTAGCTATGTTTAGATCAGGAAAAGATATATCAGCACAGATGAAGTTTTCATCCTTGTCATATTTGCAAGGCTCTGTAACACCGTCTGAGTATCTGACATACCACTTATCTTTTTTGACCAGACTGAAATGAGTTCCTACCCATTCATTGTTTTTGGGGCAAAATTGAAAAACATATTCCTGATCCTTTTTCTTTCCTGTGTATATAGGCTTAAACTGTAAGGCAGGCATAGTTAGCTCCAATCACTTACTCAACTCAGAGTGGGGTAGCAGTGTAATTGATACACCTTCGAAGGATTCGAAAAGATCACAGCATCCTGCGGGTAATCCGCCTGGACAATCGGGGGGATCAGATGACCCGGAACCAGCATAACAATCCTTCATACTTATTTCACTTAGGTCTATCGTTCCCTGCATTCCTTCCAGGTTGCAGTTCACGTTTATGTCTAAGATAGCAAAAGGAGCTACTGGAGCATGGAATACGCCAAAGAACTGATCGTTGAATTCCGGGTTATCAAATGCACTCTCTGGAGCAAAGTTATTTATCAGTATTCCAACAATTAGTCTTGCTCTATTACCGCACTCTTCACCTTCAGCTTCATAGAAATCTGTTACTTCTGAGTCTCCTAGGTGGCCGTTTTCACATACAATAGCAAAGACAATTTGTGAACTGCAATTAGTAGGCACTGTAGAGACTTCATCACACTTCCAACCCTGTAGAGGATAAATTAAGGGAGACTCTACAAAGCCACAAGTTCCACATGCTCCCTGTCCCGTTGGTGTTGCTCTTTCAAAGTAACTTGTGGTTCCATCTAAAGGTCCGCCATCTATTCTAAATGGTATTTCATCTATCTGACTGGTAGCACAATTTATGTCAGTAAAGCAACATCCCTTCTTGCATGTATCCCCTGAAGAAAAGCAGGGGTCTCCACACTTCTTACACTCTACTGTGACTGTGACAATACATCCATCCTCGTCTTCGTAGGAAGCTCCAATACTGACATCTTTACAAACCTGCTCTGCTACTGCTCCAGGAATGCTGACTGTTGCCCTTTCTTCTCCATCTACAAATAGAGCAAGCTCACAACTACCATACTCATCCGCCTCTCTTAAGATTACATAAACACTGACAGTTCCAACTGGATTAGTGAGACAGACTGGTTCAAAGATTGCAGGTCCCCAGAGTACATCTCCCGTGATACAGTCAGATTCCAAGACAGCTTCAATGAGAACTGAATCACAATCACTTACGCAACCGTATCCAGTACAAGCTAGATTAGTCCCATATCCATCGTCTCTTCTCCAGAGAATACAAAGTCTTTCACAGAGGCATTTACAATCAAAACAAGGAACATCTACGCAAGGAGCATTCTGAGCCCTTACCTTTCGGCGAGGTTTGAGATAAGTGCTCCATTCAATAGCGTCTCCATTTGGAAAGTTGTAGACTCCTGAGGGAGATTTACATTGTTCTTCAGTACATTTTTCAAGACTGACTAACACTATCCCATCCAGAGTAATGACAAACCGGCAAACATCGTAAGAATCTTTAACCCACTGGAGAGTGATTGGTTGTTTTATTATTCTTCCAGCATACCCATCCTCTGAAGTTTTTAGAATTTCTGCGTTTGACTTTTCTCCAGTTTCAAAAGTGTATGTCACGCAAATAGAGCAGGGGAGGAGAGAACAGCATGGTTCAGTGGTACAATTAGTTTCCACGAAACCGTAGTTGCAGTTTTCCCTGTCTCGGGAACCCCCTAATGTTCTTGTTCCACGTCCCATTAGCAACTACCTGTGTCACATAGACCCATCAGAGTCCACCCTTTATCACATCCATAGGTTTGGTCTACCAGACTTGTATAAGCTGCCATTCCCTTCAGTCCTATCAGTTCAGCGTCTGTATATTCTGGAAGTATACATCCAAGAGCATCATCATAGACAATAAAGTCTCCGTATGAATCTGCTCCTGGAGTAGTAATACATGGGGGAGCAATATAGTTTGGAGCTACTGTTAGGAACCTTACTCCACTAACGTCACAGTCCACTGCTGTAATAGTGAAGAACATTATTGTTGCTCCACCACCGCTTCCAGGAGTTAGAAAAATCCATCTACCAAACTTGTCTCGTTGAATGGTTATATAAGTGTCAGCAGCAATTGCTGTGTCTGAGATGTTGAAAGCAGTTTTCGGAACTATTGCTGTTGATTCATTCAGCGACTCTGAATCAGGAACTCCAGTAATATCTTGGACTTGGACGTCTGCACTTCCAGGAGTGGTAGCAGTTCTGGCAGGTACTTCAGCTTCTGTCTTAACGATATAGGACTCTGGAGCTTGATGATCTGAGCTAGCATTCTCCCAGAAAATGTCCTGATCACTCTTATTCTTTGTTATGTCTTTTGATAGTTGTTCCTGGACTGCTTTGGCTAATGCCCTTAGATCGTCTTCTTTAAAGCCTAATAGAAATTCAGACATAGGATTAGCTCAAGAAGGGAAGATGTAAATGCGAGTTCGAGCTTTACCTTGCAGACACTTCATATAGATGAATGAAGTATCTTCTACTTCAAATCTACAAGAGGATTCAGGCCGAACTAGAATTGATGGCATTGTATCAACCAACAAAGGTGATGGAGAAAGGACAACTCGTAGAATTGAATTGTCTGCTTCTGTCTTCTGCTCTTCAGTAGGATTTGTCTGGAACCTTTTTCCAAGATGTCTTATCACTACTGTAGCAGAACCAGAGACTTCTGAAGGGCATGTTTCCCACTTAGTATCCTTTACAAGTTTCCGCTTGTTGTAAGGCTCTTCCTCTGATTCAACAAACTTTGTAAAGCGGGTTTCTACTCCTTCAGGTTCTTCATAAGGCATTTGAAAATAGACTTGTTCTATTATTGTCAAATGACTCTTAGGATCAGCTGGTTTCAATTGGGCTTGTATGTCTTCACTATTTTCAGGAAAGATCAGATCACTGTTACTCATCAGACGCTCCAGTCTAGAGTAAAAATTTTAGTTAGACCTCATAAGCTTTCACTTGAACATCACAGTTCGCTGTATCTGCTTTGAGTCGCAGTCCAGTCATGTTTCTTGATAGCTTAATAATCTGAGGCTTTCCTCCTTGAGCTGTTGATGGTGGTAGTTCTCCCAATTCGTGAAAGGTAGACCCATCCCAGATTCCATACTCAACAAAGTTTGTTATGTCCAAATTGACTAGTTCACACCATCCAGGAGTAGTCAGTCCTGTGAAAGTTATGGAAAGACCTGCTGTGGTGGCTATCACCATTCCTGGAACTGGACCGGAAGAACCAGTGACAGTATCTTTGTAAGAGGTATTTACACTTTGAACTTTGAAACCTGTGGTAGAGTTATTTATGTTAATGCTTTGTTGGATTTGAGCTTCGTCTGCCATCACTATTGCTCCCTGAGAAAAAGCCTAGAGTGTGATTGGTATTCCTAAATCGAAGAAGTTCGCTTCTTTATACTTCTGGACTGTGATGTAGGTTAGAGTTGAAGTGATAACTTCAGAACCAGTGAATGTTTCTGCTACATAAGTTGCATTGATGACAATTCCGTTTTCTGTCACACTGACTATTGTATAAGTTCCGTTGTAGTTGACACTTCCCGTTATTGTTATCACATCACCTTCATTGAAAGAGTGGCCTGTCAAAGGAATCTCTACCAGTCCGCCTCCTTTGTTTACTGCTGCTGCATTATCTGGATTTGCAGTTTGAGGATTGATAGGAATTCCTGCTCCGTTCAAAGGCATCCTTACATTCTCTCCATTAACATCTTTGATTCTGTTAAAGTGTCTTGGATTGTTTGGGTCTGGGGCATTTCCATCAATGTCTTGAAGAACCCAATTTCCTTTTCTTGGGCTAATATAACCATTAAGAGCTTTGGTTCCTTCATCAAGAATATCTCTATCAAAAGTGTCGTAGTTAATGTCAAACTCAAAATCTCTTGTATAGTAGAAATAGCAAGCTCCATAAAGATTTCTTGTCCATGATACACTAGATAGTTTGACTGATCGAGCTGAAAGCCCCCACATTGCTACGCTGTTGACTTTGTTTATCATGTCAGCAAATGTAGAAAGTCCAAGAGATAGTACGTTCTGACCTATCTTCACTGTTGGCCTTGCTTCGTCAAACTCTACGCTTGGTCCTCTGAACATCTCATGTGAGGAGTTTGTTATAGGATCCCCATCTTTATCCTTTGTTGCTTCTTCTGTATATCTAAGAAAGGAGCCTGCAATTTTTTGTGGTTCTAGGAGAGGATTCTCTATTGTGGTGTCTTGACATCTTTGAGAACTAAATTTTGCACTTGCTGTGGTAAACTTCTGATCCACTTGGTAGTGATAGGCTTTGTCCCCTTGTTTCTCTTTATGAATTTTCACTTTCATGAAGGGAGTGCAAAAAGCCCACACATCTGTATCATTATCAAAGTTCCAAGTACTTCCTATTGTTGGTAGTCCAGCAGTCTGCATAACTGTAGCTGGACCATCAAGAGAAGAGGTAGCCTCTACCAGATGAGATATCATGTATGTTCTATGGCCTTCTTCATCTCTACCTGAAGACCAAGTTCGGGCACCACTCATAAGAGAAGTTGACATTCTATTTTGCTCCAACTCATCTAAGCTATGTTTGAAAATGATCTTATCTCAGGGAAGTCTCCAGAGTTTGGAAGTCTGTCATTAAGAATTTCTCTAATATCTTTCAGTATCATTGCTTGTTCTTCCTTCTTATTCATTTCTGGTTTGTTATTAAGAGCAGAAACTCCTTTGAAAGCCCCCTGCTCAGATAGCTCCCTGAATTTTCTTATTCTTGCTTCTGTTTCAGCAGAGCCTCTTATTGAAGCGTCCCTGTCCAACATCTTTTCTATCTTAGTTTTCTTTTTCTCATCCTCTTCACCTTCACCAGTTCCTTCATCAATAATGTCTCCAATTTCTTTTAGAGCTTTACTTAACTCCATGACTCTTTCTTTTCCTACGTCAAGTCTTTTCTCTGCGTCATTTAGATCGTTTTGAGCATCGGCAAGAATCTTGTTTCCTGTGAACCTATTCCAGAAAGTGTTGAGATTGTCAACATTGGCTTGAGCATTTTTCAAACCTGCATTGTATCCAGCGAGTTCTTTAGTGGCCTTCTCCAACTCTTTGGTAAGAAACTCTTCCTTACCTTTGTTATCTACAATCAATTCTCCTTCAGCCAGTATTTTCTTAGTATCACCTTTGAAACTACTTAACCAATTGTTGATAAGTTTCTGAGACTTTTCCATCTGTTTATTAAATTCAATGATGTCTGAATTCATTCCATGGAGCATTTCACCAAACTTGAATGAGCCCCAAGCTACTGCAGCGATAAGAGCCACCTTCAAAGCTAACAATCCAACAGCAGCACCCACAGCAGATACAGTAATTCCTGCTAATGCTGCTTTAATTGCTGGCCACGCAAGAACCGCAACTCCAACAGCAGTGGTTAAACTTCCAACCACTAAGAGGAAAGGTCCAAGAGATGCTGCAGCAATACCAGCAAATACTGCAGTCGTCTTCATTTCAGGAGAAAGTTCTCTGAATTCTTTGACTGCTTCTGCTACTAAGTCTCCAAGTTCTTCAATCATAGGAGCAAGGACTTCTCCAATTTCAATTCCCGCTACCTTGGTGAGGTTGCCAAGTCTTTCCATCCGAGCTGAGAAGGATTTCATCTGTTTGTTTGCTACAGCTTCAGTAATCTCTCCAATTGCTTCTAGTTGTGCTGTGTATCTTTTCATCTGGTTGCTAGTGCCAATCAATGGAAGGATTGACTTTCTAGCAAGAGCTTCAAATCCAAGCATTCCCAAAGCTGCATTTCTTTGAGGTCCTGCCATTCCTTTAAAAGCGTCTTCCATATCCTTGATAATATCTGCCAGGTCTCTGTATTTTTTAGTAGCTTCATCTACTACTCTGATACCTCTCTTTTCAAATTCATCGTTATTATCCTCCCAGGCTTTTGCCATCAGTCTGGTAGCTCTACCATAAAGGTTTCCAGCCTCAGCAGCTTTCTTTCCTTTATCTGCATACACAGCAAGGGTAGCTACTGTACTCTCCAAGCTCTGATCAAAGGCTCTAGAGGCAGTAGCTGCATCTGCTGTAAGAGCTTGAGCAAACTGTCTGACGCTTGCATTGGCTAGAGTGTTAGCTCCTACAAGTGCATTGGAAATCCTCTTCATGTTCTCTAGGTCTTCTACAAGATCATCAGAGGACATTCCAAGAGCCGATTGAGCATCAGTTAGAAGATCAGTTGCTTCTGCCATATCAAACATACCGGCAGTAGCAAACTTACTGACTGTTGGTAGAAGATTAAGAGACTGTTCAGCATCTTTTCCTGCAGAAGCTAAGAAGAAGAATGCTTCAGCAAGTTCTGTTGGTCCCTGCTGTAGAGTACCTGAAGCAGACAAGTCTAATGCTGCTTTTCTCAGAACTTTAAATTGACCTTCTGTTCCCTTCATAATAGAAAGGGAGTTGGTCATAGCTTTGTCAAAGTTACTGAACTGCTTCGTAGCAAAAAGTCCACCAGCAACTAAAGGAAGGGTAACTCCTAGAGAAAGAGTTCTACCGGCCCGCTTCATTCCAGCACCAATTGATTTAAATTTTGCTGCTGTACTTTTTTGAAGTTTGTCTATTGAACCTTCAATCTTTTTTGTAGAGGATCTAGTAGTTGCTTCTGCCTGCTTCAGCATTTTAGTGTAGGAAGAACCATCACCCATGAGGCGAACTAGCATCCTATCAACTTCTACTTCACCGGCCATAGTTTATTTCCTTCCTTTTTCCTCAAGCTCTTTACGCTGCTTAGGAGTGATTCCCATGCGAGCAGCCATTGAAGATTTTGCCATAGCGGTCAAGTCAGAGAGTCTTTGATTTTCTTCTTCTCTGGAGAGAGGTTTCTTTTCTTCTCTTTCTCCAAGCTCAAACTCTATGAGAAAATCTTCTATCTTCAAACGGTTTTTAGTTCTCAACACATTAGCTACTTCGGAAGTTAATTGAGCCAAGTAATAATCTTCCTTAGATGGTGTATTCAACAACTCGTTTAAGTATAGCATCCATGTTTTGTAATCTCTATAGGAGGTCTCCTGCATACACTTCCTGAGAGAAAGACCTAAATGTGAGGCTAATCTGAGCCAGCCTTTCAGCTCTTTTAGTCGTTTCCCTCTGTATCTTCATCAACCCTTACTTTCTCGCCACAGTTAGAGCAAAATTTGGTCTGGCACTTATCGTGTTCACACTTATCTTCTTCATCAGCCTGATCCAGATTGCTGATCTCTTTAGCCTTATCAAATAGAACTTCAAGAGTGCTGTTTTTGAAAGAGCGAACAAGAGTGAGAGAGACAGGAAGTCCATTCTCTTGAAACAAACAAAGAGAGACTAGCAATGGCTCAGAATCATTAATGTTAGATACAGAACTTAGCTTGCCATCTTTGAAAGTCGTAGCTCTTGTGATAGCGTTTTTATATCTGACTACAGTATCTCCAGAAGCTTCTTTCAGGGTATATTTCTTTTCTCCAATAGTTACAGGGATTTCAATTAGTTCGTCTGTAAATACTAGTGCTTCATGTGACATTAGTTAGGCTCCAGCCAAATAGGAAAAAGAAGTTGTGTATTAAAAGAGTGACTGCCATTGCACATGCGAAACAACAGCAGCCACTCCGGGGCCAAGTCAGTATTAAGCAGAGCCTGTAGAGGACTCCCAGTTAGGTCCAGCTTCAACACTGTTACTGGAATCCCAGTTAGTGGGTTCAATAACAATAGTTGCTTCTGGTTGAGTACCCTCTACAAGTGCCCCTGGAGTAAATGATCGTAGAAAGCCAAACATAGCCCAGTCAGAACCATCTGGAAACTCAATTGAGTAAGTAGTTTCCACATTGATAAGAGCCACAATCTGATCCAAAACCCTGGGATCATAGGCTGCTGTCATTTCCAGAGCAGTTGAGGTGATAAGACCTCTAGGAGCCATTGTCCTATAAGTTGTATTATGCATGGTGGTAGTATCTACTGCTTCTCCACCATCCATTCCAAAGGGAGTAACAGATTTTTCCCAGAATGAAACGTCGGTATCTGCTGCTGGAGTGAGCTTTGATTGATACCCATCTCCGAGATTGACACCAACAGGTGCTACACGAGGTGTCGCTGTAGGGGCTGCCATGAAGATTCTCCTTTAAGAGAAAGTGGTTAAGTTGTTGTTTCACGCAAAGACACTATTGCGTTGATAGTAAAAATCTGCCTCTTCGTTCCTTCTTCTTTACCAATGTTTAGAGCACCAGTCGTTCGAGTTATTGATTGGATTTCATAAGTAGAACTGCTGATAGTTACTGCAGTCCTTAGGATGTCTTCATCAATACTCTGTATGATCTGTCCTGCTTTGGTGTATGCAGTGGAGAATCGACTAGCTCTCACCATTATTTGAATACCCTGATGCTCTTGAATAGTACCAGAATTATGGTCTCTTCCACTGATCTTTCCTGCCGTCTCTGTAATCAGAATTGCACTATCAGGCTTGTTAGGCATATTAGCTGTGTGAATAGGCCAAGCTCCAGAAGCACTGGGAAGAGTACCATCAGTAAGGTCTACTAGAGCCTTTCTAACAACATATCCTGGAGAGTGTGTTAGCTGACCTGACATTATTCAGCTTTCGTATAGGCTGAGTTTTTAAGAGCTGAAGTATCTATTGGAACTAATTTCTGACTGAGTCTTTGAAGAAACATTCCGCCCATTAATAAAGCTTGCTTGAGAGGTACTCCAGCCTTCATTGCGTTTACGATTATATCTTGGATTTGGTTCTTCTCTTGTCTCAAAGGTTGTGCTAGATATTTTGCTTGACCAACCTTATGGGGAATGTCTACTCTTTCATGAACGTACAGAGCATAATTTTGAGTATAGCCTACTTGAACAACAGCAACATTATCAGCCTTCTTCTCCCTTGCTGCAAGTCTTGCAAGAATCCCGTCTACTCCTGTTATAACTTTGGGAGACATTAGATTCCAATCTTTATAGCAATTCCAATTGATGTCTGAGGTAAATCACTTGAAGCTGCAGGAGTTGACGCTACTATTAATACACTTCCCACAGCATGGGAACCAATTGGTTGTCCTGGTGACATGATTATCCAATCTCAATTATATCAAAGTAACCAACCCAACGGATTGTTGTGGCAGCAGCACCTTGACACTTCAATTCAATAGCTTTGTTTGTGTCGTTTGCAGTTACTGAGAGTCCTCCCCAAGCTACCAAATCATCTTCGACATCTGTAACAAAGTTTGAGTACTGAAGTGTCATAGTTCCTCCAGTCTCTCTGTAGACTAAAATTTTAACGCTATAAGCTGCTCTGTCACTGTTGGTAGAGTCCCATGCAAGGACTTTTCCATACATATAGTAAGCATATCCAGCAGGAACTACAGGCATATTTGCAGTTGATCCAGCTCCTCCATCTGAAGTCATTTTTCCAATAGTTCCGCTAGTAGTTTCTTTCATTAAAACTACTTTACGAATCTGAGCATCTCCCTGAGAAGAAAAGTTATTCCCTGAAAATGCTTCGCATCCTTGCAAGTCTCTTGAAAGAGCTTCTCTTCCTCCCGTGATTACAGAGTAAGGAGCACTCGCTAGATTGTTTATGCCTCCCCCTGAATAAGCATAAGTACCAGTGGCCTTAGCAGTACCATCTCCCCCAAGTTTGGAGTTGATAAGGTACTGAACAATGAACTCTGGAGTAACAATGTAGATTTTGCGAGTTCCAGCAGCCCAATTGACTGCGGATCCTGAATTACTACTTCCGTGGATAGTGACTCTAGAGAGAGTAGTCCCAGAGAGAGTCCAGACTCCTGTAACTACTTCCCAACCTACAGTATCTTCAACAGCCAGATAGTAGACAGTGTCCCCATCTACTACTGCTGAATCTGTGAAAGTCTGCCATGAAGCATCTATTGCTCCACTCACTGTGTAGTCACCAACTCCTGTTGTGGTACTAGTCTCACCAACTTTGTTATCAGTTGTGATAGCCATTATGTGTCACCTTTACCAGATAGCTACTAGGTCAGTTGCCGTAGTGTTGACAGCATTGACTCTTTTAGCACATATAGGAATAACAGAACCTGCTGTGGCTCCAAGGAAGTTTACCACTTGATCATTGACTGTCACCACAGCAATATTTCCAGCAACTCCTACATAAATTCCACGACACCAATTTGTCATATCTGTAGAAGCGTGAGGAACAATGGCTGCTGCATTATCTGCTGGAGTATTCAATCCTGAGGGCCAAGTTCTGTCAGTATCATCTTGATGAAATTTACTCATTATTAGTCCTTCACTAATCGTTGTCGATATCCAATTCCTCAAGAACTTTTTTAGCTCTTGCAAGTAAATCAGACATGAGTGCTACAGATTTTTCTTGTAGGTTTACTGCAGTTTTCATTGCTCTGACAATAGTGGTTATGTCTTGTTCACCCTTACAGAAAACTGCTGAGGCTCCAGCTTCAAGAACATTAGAGTGAACTAAATAGTCTTTTGAACCAGTCAATGCCACTAGAGGATGCATTGGCCATATTTTCCGTATTGCATTTATAGTTTCCTCATCTGAGGTTCTTCTTAGTTCCAGACTGGTCAATATCACGTGACACACTAACCACTTCTCCGGAACTCTGTCTTTCATTATTACTTCTAACCCTAACTTTTCCAATTCCATCTGGACTAATCGAGATTCAGCTGAGGAATCTTCTATCAACAATATTTTCATTGCACTCCCCAGCTATCAACTATTGTTTTGACTGTAATGAGAATATCCCGACTTTCTTGACTGTTTCCAGCAACTGTATTGATTCTTGCCTCAAGTCCGTCCAGTCGTCTGGCAAGTTCTGCTGTAGTGTGTTGTTCTCCCCCTTTCTGTTTACTGAGAAACGAGAAAATTTCCCGAATGACTACACCACTGGCTGCAAGAATAGCTAACGATAGGGTGAGAACATCACTTGAATTGGAGACATTTTGTATTTCCTGAGCTAGCATAAATGGAACTCTTTCCAGACTTGCCCCCGTTATATAACAATAGAAGTCTGGAAAGTTTCCAGATATTCAAGAAGTAGAATTGGAGTTTTCTCCTAAAAGGTTAGGTGAATCCGTTATTCCAAGAGGCTCATCAGAAGGAAGTGTTTGAGCTACGTCTACTCGGTTTTCATCGCCAAGATACATATTGACATAGCCAAGAATTTCCTGATATGAACCATATATTCTCATTGAATCAAAACGAGTAACAAATCTAGTTCTATCCCTTGAGTTGAGGCGAGTCCAGTTAACAATGCAACGGTCAATAGCTCCTAAAAGAATTCCTCCAGTAGAGCCTTTGAACTTAGAAGTCATTTGAGAGAGTAGAGGAATGTCTGGATCAGTACCATCCAGGCTCCAAATAAGATCAATTAGACCTCCACTACTGTTCTGAATATCATCTCCTCCAAAAGGATGTTCTCCTATGTCTGCAGTACCATCAGGATCAATTGCTGTTACAATCTTGTCTCCAAGGTCTTCATCATCTGGATTGTGTGTTACATGCCTACGAACTTTATCACAGTCAAGTAGCAGATTCTTCAAGTGGAGGCGAGTAGGATCATCAGTCCCTCCCCTGTCTGAGAATTCATCATTAGAAATAAGCTCTGCTCTCATTGTCATCAAAGGACGAATGGCAGCAATGATATGAAGGTTACGAAATTCTACTTGTGCTCTACGAAATTGTTCTTTTCCTGGTTGTGTCATTTCATCTGCTCCTATCAGAGTAAGATTGTTTGGCAGCTACTGGAGCCACCTGATCAACTCTTGCCATAACTCTGTCACTAAGACTTGCTAAGTAGTCTTTGACTTCCGTGCCAAGCTCTGGCTTGCTCCTGTCGTTTTTGATTTCGTCTTGGAAAGACATTCCGATAAATGAGTCGAGTATCGGATCACGTCCTTCCAGTCTTCCCAGTTGTATAAGTTCTTCTGCTTCTGAGGTTTCTCTTTTAAGGAACTCTCTTTGTTCTTCTCGCTTTTCTTCCTGGGGAAAACTCGTAGGTTGCTGGCCTTCTGAACCTCCCTCTCGTTTCCTTTTTCTATACCTAAGAAAAGCTTGTGCCGCTACTAAGGCCAAGGCTCCTGTTCCTCCTGTAGTTCCTCCTAAAGCACCTATAACCCAAGGATTAGAGGATACTCCCAGTATGAGGTCTTCTGCTGGAGCAGTCTTCTCGTTTCTCTCCGTTACTACCTTTAAGAGATTACCAAACTTTGAAGATAGATCACTTTTGAAGTCGGCATCAAGTTTTGTTTTAGAGCCTCTATAAGCTGCTGTGGTTTTGCCTTCTGCTATGATTGAATTTGCTATCTCTGCAATGTCTGGATGAGGATGGCTGTTAATAGCTTCTATGATTTTCTTTGCCATACCTTTTTCTATTGCGTCTAACTTTTCATTAGTAAGCTGCAGACCCTTCCTGATGTTACTGTCGTCGTAACTTTCTGGAGGTGGAGGAAGGTCTCTGTTTGGAATCTCTTTAACAGAAACCAGAAACTCATAATCTTTGAAGTTTCTTTTTATGAAATCTATAAGATTAATAGAATTGGTGAAGTGTATGTCTCCTGTCTCTACTCCTTCTCCAACCAATACTCCTACAATTTCACCTTTCATGTTTTCAATCTTAGAACCACTCCATCCATTCCATCCATGAAGAGACTTAGAAACTTTCTTGAAATATGCCCTGTCGTAAGGAGTTCTGGATTTGGAAGAATTAGCTATATAATATCCTTCTGCTGTCGTTCCATCTCCATGAGTAACTATCAAAGGTTCTCTGTCCTTTGGTAACTTGTCTGCCAGGACTACACTCTTTGAAGGAAAATTCTTTGTGGCAAGAATTCCTACGTCCAGACCTGTATTGTCGTTGTCATACCAAGCAACCATCCTGTCAACTCTGATTTTGTTGATGGTGATGTTGGTTAGAATTTGATTTGGTTTTCTTCTGTCAGGTCTGAAGAGGTGACCTGCTGTGATAATGATTACTTCATCACCAGAACGACCAATTGAGAAAGCAGAACCTATTCCATATTCAGTTTTGCAAATACCAGGAAATGTTTTGCAGTCTTGAAAAGTAGCTCTGATTTGGAAATGATTTCCGTAGGAAGTAGATGCTATCCCTAGAAGCATCAGTAGAATTGTTGATCGCATAATTTGCTCCAGTCTATGCGAGATCAGGGAGAAGGTCGCCGTACTTCATAAGCTTTAGAGTTCTTCTGGTTTGGGACCCATCAAAGTTTTTTGTTTTATTGAATGCTACTACTTGTCTGAGGTCTGTTGGTGGTACGTCTACGTCTGCAAGAGCACCTAACCACATGATAGAACCTTCTGTAACGTCTTGTGCGACGACTACGTTGGAATCTATGGCAACTGTCGAACCATCTGGTCTGACGAGCTCCTCAGTCCGCTGCTCCCACCTTACGGTTATCTCTGCTGCTGCTTCTAGTCGTGGTTCTCCATCGTCGTCTACAGAGGTGCCATCCCAGGCCCACAGGACAGCCTTATCGGTTCTGCGGTTAGTTGTGTAGGAAGACACTGGTCAGTCCCTGTCTGTGTAGTCGATTTGATTGCTGGGAATCTTGCCAAGCCAGTCAAGGGAGATAGTCTGCTTCCCTTTCTTGGACATAGAATTTCTTTTGGCAAGGCAACCAGAAACATCCAGAGTAATTGCCTTCTGTCCAAAGAGAGTAGACTCAAGGTACATACCAGACTCTCCCCTGAAGGTAACAGAGGCGTCTGCTGTCTTCTCTTCTGCTGCTCCCTGCTCTGCAATCTTGTAGAAGTGTGCGGCAAGGTTAGTTTCAATGAGTGTTAACAGAGCATCTGAAACATCATTATCTGTGTCGCAAGTATCCACCCAATCAGTAAGGAGGTTAGCTTCCGTGATGAAATCTGTTAGAGCCGGAGTATTGTCTAAGTCATACTGGCTGAGCAGTATTGCTTTGACTTTTGCATCTGTCGTTCTAACTGCCATCTGGAAGCCTCCTCACTGATTCGATTTACACTTGAGAAGTTATCCAGCGATCGACTCTCTAATCACGTCGATAATGTCGGCTTTCTTAGTAAAACCTTCCAAGTCAATCTCATTGTCTTCTGCATACTCTCTGAGTTTGACTACTGTCATCTGAGGAAGGTTGAGAACTTCTGGATTAGACTCTTCGATTGGAATATGGTCTTCTGCAGTAAGAACCTTTTCAAACTTCTGGGATCCATAGGTCTCTACCAAATCCGTAGGACTTTTGACCATGCACAGTTTTATATCGTTTGCTCTATGAAAGATTTTTTGTTTTTTCCCAGACTCGTTTGTTTTGATGTTTCCTTCTTCATCTCTTACAGGCTCTACATGTGAACCAACTTTAAGACGATAGGTTTCAAATTTGGTTGCTGTTGCTGTCATTCTGTTTCTCCAGTCTCAGGTTCTGTTGTATTAAAAAGGGTCTTCCATGACCCAAGATATGGAATTCATTTCCACCTTTACTCATAAAGATTAAGACGATGTAGCATGAAGGATGCCACAATTGTCACTGAAATCGGCTCGCAACTGAGGAACCATAATAGTCATCACTTTAAAGTTCTTGCGGAGACCACCTTTGGAATCCCACTGAACCGTAGTGATTGGCATACCAGTAACAGCCCGAGCAACATCCGAAGTCATCTGAACGAAGATAACCTGGAAGTCAGTCGTAAGGAAGTCGAGACGTTTGATACCATTGATACCATCAATCTCAAGCAGTCGACTACGGAGAGTTCCAGCAGAAGGCTCAGTAGTACTAAAGAGATTGTCGAGGTGCTGATCCCAGCCGTCACTTACATAGGCCATGAATGGACCGTAGAAGTTATTAGCATAGAGAGCATCACGATATCCAAGCCAGTCCGTAAGAACTGTTGGACCGTTAGTACCAGTAGGATCAGTTCCTGTAGTATCGGTCAGACGTGCGGGGAAGTTAGTGTATCCCCAGACTGTAGGAGCTCGACCGTAATCAGCAGTAACACCGTAGGTCAGTCCTGTAACAGCACCAATGAGAGTTTTCTCGATCTGCTCTGCAACACGACGTCCAGCAGCTTCTGCCATAGTCGTATCAAGAGGAGTTCCAGTGTTTCTACTCATTGCCAGTTTCCGAGCACCAATAGAGAAATCACTATGAGTAATCGGAAGGGGCAAACCTTGGAGCTGGAACTTAGGCTCATCGTTCGAGCCATCTGTCAAACCATCCATGTCAACGAAGGCTTCACCTGGATCACTCATTGTTTCGTGTTCCAGGATACTCTTAGCCATACCATCGAATCCACCAAAGGTATTAGCAGCAGCAAGGTCTGACCAAGCTCTAAGACGTTGACGGGCTGCACCAATAGCAACCGTGTCAAACATCTTCCACTCGTCCTTGCGGAGAGAGGTAGCGTTAGCAACAGGAGATTCCATCCCCTTCTTAGAAAGTTCTGAGACTGGAACAAGCTCTTTGTTCTCACCTCTACCAATTTCGACAACTGCCACTTCTCGTCCTGCTTTATTACGAGCGAAGAACGGGCGGAGCAGTCCTTTTTCAAATCGAGTCTGAGCGAATGTCTCTCCGACTTCGCCATGACCTTGACCATTCAAAACATAATCCGTAAACATTGTTAACTTCTCCTCTGAAGATTAGTTTAGTGAATCCCTCACAGGGAAAAGTATCAATAGCCAGTGTAGAGAGAGTGCAGAAGTGAATCTGCAGTCGGGTCAGTAGCAGCTTCCAGACAAGTAAACGGTTCTGATTCTGGAGTACCAGTTGTAGCAATTAGTTTCCCTGTGCTGGTATCAACCATCATTACGTCGCCGAAAGCATGATCATCGCCAGTACCAGCAATGTCCAGATAAAGCATATTCAACTGCTCACCAGCGACAGGTACATAGACAAAGCACTGATCACCCGAGACATAAGCATCCGTAGCAAGTTTACCTTGATGCCGATCAGGTAGAAGAACAGCAATCAAACGCTGATCTCCATCTGTTCCTGGAGCATAGGCTTCCCACTGCATACGGTTAGTTCCCGTATCAATACCTTCTGAGACATCAATCTGGACGACTGTTCCAGGCTTCAATGCACCATTAATTGTCCCTTCAATTTCGACACCCTTCGGATGAGGAGAGACAACGATTTTATTTCCCTTAGCCATTTGAGATTACCTCACTTAAGTTTCTATTGACTGTGATATTAAAACCGAACGTGTTGTTCAGTCTTTGCTGAAGTTAAGAGCAACCTCGTCAAGGAACTGGTCATCAGCAAACTCATTCTGATTTGCAGTTACACTTGTTGATCCACCCTGACTGACACCCCAATTAATACGCTGAGGAGAAGGAACAGCATTAGTTGTAGGCAGAAGGTCAACAATCTCTTCGAGTGCTTCCAGGTCTTTGGCCATAAGGCTATCACCCTTTGCTTGCTTATCGTCTTCTGCAACATTGACCAGAATTTTGCGGACCAGTTCTTCTTTCTTCTGTTTTTCCACTCGGAGACTGTTGGCATAGAGCCTTTGCATTTCCGGTGGAGCTGATGCAAGATACTGCTCAATCGTCTGTGGCTGCTCGTTGAGAGCTTGTCCAGACTCGTTCATTTCACTGCCCTCCTCTTTCTTTCCAGGGGGTTTAGAATCCCACTTCTGTTCCTCCGAGTTGAAGGTAAATGTGGTTCCGTCTTTTCCAGTAAACTCTTTTGTAGCTGCATTGAAAGCAGTATCTTTCTCAGCAGCCTTTTCAGAAGAGTCTTTCAATGCAATCAGTTTCTCATCTGAGAGTTCATTGAGAGTATCTTCGTCACCTTTGTTCCAGCATCCGCAGCTATTGGCAATCAGGCCAACAACAATTGCTGTTCTTTTTTCCGGAGTAAGCTTCATGTCGTCCTCACTTGAATTGCCAATGGAGATTGTTTCTTCCTGCACTTCTACAGGTTTTCCTTCCAAGGAAATGTCGCCATTCTTGTTCAGGGAGTAACTTTGTCTGTACTCTGTATCTCCCTGAGAAAAAGTAAAGTAGTCGTTCAAGACCGTCTCTTCGTTACTATCTGATTCGTCGTTATTGAAAACGCCACAACCATCATCAAGAGAGCAAGCTCCCTTTTGATCTATTAAAATAGCCAGATGATCCGGCTGATAGTTTGTTGCGATAGAGGTATAAGGCTTGCCATTAAAGACAGCACCTTCCTCTGCAGGTTCACGGACCATTCCAAGACCCGTACTCAGCTCAATCTTTTTGCCCTGTGTAAGAGCAGCAAAGATTCTATTGTTGACCTTCTTAGTCTTAGTCACCTGGAACCAAGCTTCAGCAATAAGGTCTTCACCGTCTGTTCCCGAGTTGCGAACCTCGCCCATGTGTGTATGAGGGGCTTTGTCTGCTAGAACAAAGTCTTGACCATTCTTCGGGTGAGCATCAGTGAGGGGAACACCATTCCACTTCCTAACTGATTTTCGATTCTCTTTGGCAGTGTAAAGGATCGGTCCATCGGAGCCATTAAGAACTCCGGGAACAATCATGCGGACAGGAGCAACAAGGTAGTTGATACCTTTGCTTCGTGTCTTCCGAACTTTGCCATTCAGATTTACTGTTAGAGATTCGATCATGTGATACAGACCTGTTGAACCGAGATTCACCCTGCAGCTAAGGGGAATACTAGGTCTGTATCACACATCCAGTAAACATTAAGAGCCTAAAAGGTTATCCTTATGGAATCCCTGCTTAGAGGCTTTATTCTGCAGCATTAATCAGCCTTACCCAACGATAATGAATAGTTCTGTTGGCATACTCACAAAGGATGTCTTGACCCTTTGGACGTAGCTGCTTACGAATCTTCTTGATTAGATTCTTAAGGGATGCACAGCTTGTAAACTCATCTCCATAGGTTAGCTTCAGTTGGTACTTTGTGTGGGGTTTACCATCACTAAGCATCTCAAGAATCTTCTCTTGACTTGGGGTGAACTCTCTGTTGTTTCTGGCCATTCAATCTGCTCCTGTCTTCTTATCCTTAATCATAAGATCTTTAATGTCAGGGCTCCAGCCGTCTTCGATATTCATTCCTGGTTAAACTCCCCCTCTACGAATCTATTCCAATTGGATTTGTTCTTTGGGTCTGATAGATGTGTTGCCCATTCCGTGTCAGCCTCTATTGCTTCTTCGTCGCTGAAATCTGGCCAGTTATCATAGGTAGTGTAGTGTCCTACCAATTTGCCATCTTCAAAGAAGGATAAAGCATCTTTTGTTTTTTCAGTTCGATCAAACTTTAGAGTGTGAGTGCTCGACTGGTCCTCTGGAAATTTCGATACAAAGAAGATTGTGTCAGGCTCTTTACCTTCCCTTATATCTCCTGGGAAGAAGAGGTGCTGGGAACCGTCGAGGATAATCCCTAATGCTGATCCTTTAGAGTGCAAGGCAGACAGAGATTTACCTATGGATAACTTCTTCGACGAGTTTGACGGCATCAGAAACTTTCCTTCCATCGTTTAAGTGTGTGACTTTGTGCTTCTTAAACACTTCCAGGATTTCTTTTCTCTCTGCAATATCATCGGCAACAATAATGTCAATGTCGTCTAGAAGAGAGAGTCCATGCTTGAAGAGAGTTTCGTTAGTGTTTCTTTTAGCAAAGGTAAGATATTCATCCACACTGGAGCCTCTGTCTTTCAATGCAGAGATTCTTCCATACCTGTCCTGGCTATATGAAATGACATCCTGTCTAGCTAGATTGTCTATCTTGAATCTGACAGCTCCTCTATAAGTTTTGTTCTTAGTAATTCTGGTGAAGAAGTAACTGGCTCCTCCCGTAGCTAAGTCAGAGTCAGTAGACATTCCACCTTTTAATGGAACACCCTTACGGATTCTATCTACAGTCGGAGTAAACTCGCCTCCAGAGTTAAGAATGTTATCTATAAGCTTTGGAGTTTTTGCATTACTTCTATGAGCCAGATGGTAACCTTCCATTCTGTCTTTAATTTGATCTGCAGTTAAGTCCCATCTGTCCCAATGTCTGTAACCATCTCCGAATCCTGTCTTAGTAATGCCTGCAGGATTATATGCTCCAGACTTTTTAAGCTCTGCAAAATTTACTCCATACTTCTTCGACGACCATTCTTGGATCTGGCTTATCTTCTGTTTGTCGGTTAGAGCAGAGCTTTCCCAAATAGCTTTATAGTCAGCCAGTTTATGATCGTTTCTTATATGGATTGTTCGGTGCAGATAGAGAAGTTCTTCATACTCCGCTGTTGGTGCGACTGCATCTATACCGATTGCTCTGAGGTTGGAGAAAGCTTCTTCAAGTGTCTTGGCACTAGCTTCTCCAGGAATACTTATTTCAAGGTTGCCCTGTAAAGCCAATCCATCTGTTCCATCTGTAAATCCAGAGTTAGGATGAAACTTTATGTCTGCATTTCCACTAGTGACTTGATACTGGTCTAAACTTCCACCCCTGTTCTTCTTTGTGTTTCTTCTGGTGATTCTACCCTTCTCGATTGTTGAAGTTTCGAATGACAGAGGTGTAGATGATAAATCGAAAGCTTTGTTGACTTTGGCTGTCTCTTTTTTCACCTCTTCTGCAGTCTTAACAAACTTAGTGACCAAATCTTTATCAGGCATCAGGTCTTGTACGAAAGCATCTTCCAATTTCTCTCCAATGTTTATGTAGTGTTTAGTCATAGGAGATGACGGTAGAGCCTTAAGCTGCTTAAGTTTAGTGTTGAAGATTTCCATAGTGGCCATATTAGGATTGCCACTTCCTGGCTTCAAAGGATTCTTTGTAGAGTGAGTGGCAAGTGTCTTAGCAGTCTTTAAGAAGCTGTCGTGGAATTCGTCGTCGTCTACGATACTTCTCACAGCCCCTGGCTTTTTCTTTATGCCAAGAATGTTTTCTACTTTGGTAGAACCTTCTGGAGTTACCTTCAACTGAATCTTAGTTACTTTCTTTCCTGCATTGTCTACTTCTTCCCAAGCAAGAATGTTCAGGTCTTCTATGTCTTCTCTGTCCCCCGAGATATTTACTCCGTTTACTCTGGCAGTCTTTACTCTCTCCGCAGTGTCTTCCAGCAATCCAGGTTCTGCTCTACGTGAAGTAGCTCTGGATTTGTGTCCCCCAATATCTTTCATGGTAGTCGTGGGGGGAACTTTGGCTTTAAGCTTACCTTCCAGATAGTTGATTCGGCTTTCGATAATATCCCTGAGAGAAACATCGTCGATTTTAGATAAGAGGATTGCCTTCTTAGCTACGATCTCCTGGATTTGTTCTTCGATCCTATCTTTGGTAATGCCGGAAAAGATGTTTGCTGTGTTGGGATTAATAGCTGGATCAAGTAGTGTGTCGAGTTCAAGAACAGTAGAACCGAAGTTTTGCTTGACACCACCTTGAGCACGGAACAGCAGAGAGCCACCATTATCAATTCTGTAGGGTTTACCTTTGACTACAAGAATGTTATCCAGTGAGAGTCCTACTACATCATGGTTGGCAAATAAAGCATCTGCCACGAAAGAATCCTGTAGCTCCTTGTACATCTTTGCCCTCCGTGCTGCTGACTTTCCTACCTGCCATTCTTTAAGGGTCTGCCCGTCGTCTAAGAATCTGGCAACTTTGGTAGGTCCCTCTGCTGTGCTTAGGATTCTAGAGTCTGGCACTCGTACGCCGAGAGACCTGTACAGATCGTCCGCCAGAGCCTCGCTACGAAGGTGAGCAGCATCTATGCCCCGGTTAGTAGACTTAACGACCCACTGTGAGCCCTCAGGTGCCCGCATAAGCTCTGGTCTAGTCGAGCCGGGCAAATCCTTTACCTTCTTTAGATCGACCATAGAGGGGAAGTCTGTGGCTGGTGCAGAAGGAGAGGCTACTTCGGGGAATCGGATTCTGGCTGCTGCTTTGGCGTTTTCCTTTTCGAGAGCTTTAAGAGCAGAGGCAAGTTCCTTCTTTTCTTTGGCCAGAGCTTTGCCTGCTTTAATCTTGGCTCCCAGTTTCTTGTTGCCTGCTTTCATAGCTTTGGCAATAGAAGGATTCTGGATACCTCCAGCAATATAATCGAATTCAGAAAAAGCTCTGTCTAGAATGTTAAGGTCTCTTCTTACTCCAGAGACGTTGGTCCCCTGTTTGATTAGGTCAATTGCTTCGTCGTAAGTAACCCACTTAGTTGAAGCTGTCTCTGCATCCATAAGCTTTTTATTGAAACCCTTGGATCGCATGATAAAGAAATGGCTTTCTGATTCTTTACTTTTGAAGCCATCATCCAGCACCCCGATCACTTGCCCTTTGTGTCCTGTCTCTTCTGCTACTTCTTTTAGAGCAGTCTTGAGAACAGTGTCACCACCTTCTATTCCACCCTTTGAGAATGTCCAGTGGTAGCCATCGAAATGTCCTTTAGGTTCTCTAAGTAGAATTCTTCCTTGATCGTCGAATAGTATCCCTCCATAAGATTTCTTGTTGCCATTAGCTGCCCATCCAGGAATAGCATCAAAGTCAGCTTTGCCTAATTGCTTGTGGAGTATTTCCATGTCAGGCAAAACTTTTTCAGTTACGCTCGACTTAGCCTTGAGACTATCTGAAAAGCTTTTCGCTTCTGCCAGTTTTGTCTCTGCAGCAGTTGGGATTGGTTCTGGAATTACTGGCTTTGGCTTTGGAGTTGGTGGTCTGACCTTTGGAACTACTACTCTTGGAGGTAATGGCAGGTCTGGAAAATCTTTTGGGAATGGTGTAGCAGGTTTTGATGTAGGATCGAGAATAGACTTTGGAGCAGGCTTAAGCTTCTTCTTAGCACCTTCCCAAGCTGAGGCTTTCTTCTTATCAAGGATACTACCTTTACCAGACTCTTTAGCTATCGACCGATCAAAGGCTGCTCTTTTCTGCAGCTTCTTCCGCTTCTGTCCTACTTTGCTTTCTCCTACGTTAGCTGGAATAAATGCACAACGGCAATTGGCATGACGTGGGAGTATTCCTCTGGCTTCCTTGAGAGAAAGAACAACGCCTTCCAGCGGCTGACATAAAGGGCAGACTCTGTCGTCACCTGCTGTAGACCATTCAACCGCTACCCTGATTTTATCTACTCCCAGATTTTCCATTGCATCTAACTGTCCTTCAGCGTGAGCCCTCACTGTTTCTGTTCTGGCAATTGTTAAGGCTCGCCTCTTTGTAAGGCTGTCTATCTCTTTGGTCATCCTTCTGGCTACTTCTCTAGGACCAAGACCTTGAGCCAGACCTTCTACTAAATGTCTGGAGGTCTGTTGTGACATAGCCTCTGTGAAACCTTTGAGCTCTGTGAAGTTTCTGGCAGCTAGAGCTTTTACCCTTTCGATAGATACAGGACCGCTGAGAGACGTTCTAAGGAACTCTCCTTTAGCTCCACCAAATACCTTTACATCCTGCAGCCCTTTCTTCCTAACAGCATCGAAAGCCCTTCCCTGTCCCTTTTCGTATGCCTGTTGAACGTAGGCTGTCCAGTAGGCGTCGTCTATGGTATCTAGAGTTCCTGGAAGTATCTTCTCGCCTATCTCATTAGAAAACCATTCCTGGAACAGGAATACCTTTCTCGCTTCAGACTCGTGAGCAAATCTGGTGTTGAATGCTCTACCCAATCCAAAAGCATTCTCTACAGCGACCAAAGATACAACTGATTGTTTCAGGCTTCTTATCCTACGCTTCAGGTCTCTTTGGTAAAAGGCTCTGATAGTCTTAGTTCTTGATGGATCAATCTTAGTTATTGCCATTATTCTTCCATCTCCTCTAAGATATCCAGTAAAAAATTAGTATCTTCTTCATCAAAGTTAAGTTCTCTGTCTTTTTCCAAGTCCACCATAGATGACACTGCTTCGTCTATGGAGATTTCGTCACCATCCAATTTGAAGAGATATATGTGTCCATCCTTTTCCATTATGATAACATGCTTGAACAAAGGATCGTTGTATAGAAAATAGACTTCTGAAGGGTTCATATTATTACTCCATCATTCAGGCTCTGTCTGTAACATCGTAAAAGCCGTTGGAATAACATAGGGTTCCTTAGAAACTCCGGACCTTTTTTCAATATCATCTTTGGTCCATTCTTCTCTTATCTTGCGGGCTTCTTCTGCTATTTTCTCTGGACTGGGAAGATAAACTTTCTGTTTAGAGCCTTCCTCTTCAGACAGTCCTTCGTCAGATAACATTCTAAGTTTTTTATTCTTCTTGACTTTTGAATTGGCTTTCATCTGATATCTCCAATTCTTCTTCAGGGTTTTCTGAAAGGTACTTCTCTCCTGCCTTAATAATTTCTGCTGATTCGTCTTTAGAGAATCCAAGGAATCTCACCAGCAAATCCTCTGGAGCAATTAGATTGTCTGCATCGGATTGGATGTAAGCTGCAATAGCTTTGATCCTAGCTTCTGTAATCTTAGCTTGGACTTCTTCAGGGAGTTGATTGGTATTTTCCCACTTGATCTTAAATCCATTTGTTGGCGTTGGAAGAGCACCATACTTGATCAGACGGTTTACCACTTTGGCAATTATTCTTGGAGCAATATATTTTGAGCGTCTCTTCTTAAGTCGAGATTCCCAACTATCACTATCCTGGGAAGAAGCTAACTCACCTCGTTCTGAGCCTAAGAAGATTCGGAGTGGACAACCTAACTGGACACACAATGCTTCCAGTTGGATTCGAACTTGTGGAGAAGGGTCTACCACTGTTGGTGACAGAGCTTTTGTTTCAAGACCTTCTGCATAGAGATAGCGTTGGAGTGAGTTCTGATACTGCTCTACAGAATCTCTCAAAGCACTTGTGTCAATAGAGACTGTTTCAATATCAATGTTTGGGTTTGGAGAAAATGTAAGTCCTGGGAATGCCCCTCTCCAATACATTTCTGCAGAACCTCCAGCGAGCTTTCTAATATCCATCAGCCTATTGAAGTTGGATCGCATTCTTGATACGGCAAACACTTCGTTGGACTTAAGATTGTCTGCTATGTGGATCACTCTTGTCCAGTGTACTTTGACTGCTGTCTTAGTTCCATCTGATGTACTGGTTCCTACTCCGAGGTTGTAGGATGTTGGCATACCAAAGCGAGGACTGTCCTGATTTTCTTCCATAGATGCAATAGAGGCATCAGCTTCATGGAATACCCTTAGATAAGCTAGTTCCATTTTTTCTTTGGGCTGTACCTCTTCTGACAAGAGTAGTCCATCAGTAAAGCCTAAGAAAATAACTCCATAACGACCAATACCTGAAATCTTATCTGCTCTTTCCAGGTAGTCCCATAAGGGATGACATTCTTCTTCTGGACTATAGCTGTCGTCTTCATACCTGAGAAGATTCTTAAAAGCCAATTCAAATTCTGTTTCGTCGTCTGTATCATCGTTTTCATAGACAGAAGGTGTAGACTTCCAGGACTCAGCAGGCAGAATATCAACTGATCTCTCTGCTATACCCTCCCTGTCATAGAGTTCAAGGAAATCGTCTATGGTAGGATCATCTGGATAACCGCAATCATCATTAATATCTCTACGAGGATCGAGCAGTTTCTCCATAAAGTGTGAACGGCTTTGGACACTATTGTCAATTAATAATGTCGACTCTTCCATCATCTTTTCCATATTGCGTATGGCAGTAGACAACTCTGCTTTGACTGTCTTTGTTTTTGTCTTTGGTTTTCCATTACGAGTAGCTGCTGTCTTTTTGTTGACCATTACAAACCCTTTCCAAGAGTCTTCTGGGATCGTTTACGAATGAGGCCATAGCAAGCCAGAGCAAAAGAGTCTGCTTCATCTGGACTATAGCCAATTAATTGAACAAGAGTTTTCTTCACTCCTCTGGATTTTGCTTTGTCTGACAGAACATTCTTTGGGGGCAATATAAGCTTACCCTCTTCATAATCTAAAGGGAATTTCGAAAGTTGATAGGTTAATTTGGTGTACTGAGCAGGTATTGCAAAGGGATAGTGCTGTGCAATTGGGTCTAAGAATTCATAACGAATGAGGCCAAACATCTCTGCTCTACGATTTTTGAAGGTATATCTAACGTCATCTCTCTCATTCTTTCTGGCAAATCCAACCGTTGATTTTCGGTTTTTGTGTGGGTCTGTTGCAACCTCTCCGAATCCAACCGTCTTCACGTTGTAGCCTTTACGCTTAAGAGAGTCAGCGTGTTGTTTACCTCCACCTCCACGATCAAACCACCACATATCAGCAGGTACTTTCCACTTAATTCCAAGTGCTATAGAGAAGTCTTGAATTTTACTTGTGTCTGGAGTCTTCATAGAGACTTGCTCTAAGATTCCATCGTAGTCTACTACTGTCCAGACTGTAGAGTCTCCTCCTTCTGCTACGTCTATTCCCATAGAGACACCTATAGAATTAGAGTTCCTCTTCCCCTTCTCTGCTTCCTCTTCTGCCAGTTTAAGCCATTCCTGAGGAAAAAGCTTTACCTCTGCTCCTTCATAGAACTGTGCTTTCAAGCCTATGGTCTGCAGCTTAATGTCCCAAAGCTTTAGATGCTTCTGGTAGGTTACCCAATCCTTAACTCCTGGCACCAGAATTCTATTGGAAGGTTTCTTGCCTAACTTGATTTCCTTTCGAGCTAGTTTTACGTTTGGAGAATCTTCGGCAGTAATGTAGATCACTTTCTGATGGTAGCCTTTGGAGAGGTCTTTGGGATCACGTGGTATGTCCCCTTTCTTGTACGCCTCCCTAAAGAAGTTCTCACAGTCAAAAGCATTGCCGATGGCTAGTCTTCTCTTTGCCCATGTAGAACACTTCTCCCATACTCCATCCTCCACTCCAGAACATTCATCGAAGATCACTAAAGTAGTTGGTAACCCATCTGGACCCAAAGCAAGGTGACGACCTAAAAGACCTTCTTCAGTTGAGACTACTTGTCCCACAAGTTCCGACTTGTCTACATACCTGCCATCATTGTAGACCTGTCTGATCTTCATGTGATTGTAGTGGATTGGTAAAGGTCTAGCTGCTGTAGAGATGAAGTTTCTAATTTCCCCCCAAAGCACGTCATTGAGCTGGTCAAATTTAACGGATGAAGTGACAACTCTTGCCGGTCTTCTACTGCAGAAGAACCAGAGGGATATAAGACCAGAGATAAAGTCTTTTCCTAACTGGTTTCCTGCTATGACGATTGTATCATCGTTGTCCCTTACTGATTCCATGATTTCAGCCTGCTTATCGTACAAGACGACATCAGGCCACATGACTTTAACAAAGCCAACAGGGTCTATAGCTAGACTATTCTTTAAGGGTGCTTCAAGAGTCTTCATAGTTATTTCTGCAGTTGGCTATCCAGGATTCAGGTTCTTCATCATTTACACTTACGTCCAGATAGACTGTGTCCATAACTTCTCCAGAGTAGGTATAGATGATCTTCACGGTTCCTTCCATATAGTATTTAGCCAGATTGATGGCTCCTGTCATGTCACAGCAATGCCCTTCTGGGAAGAAGAACTCACAAAAGAAGTATTCTGGACATAGTCTGGTTCTCACTAGACCACACCTCAACTTATCTATCAATTCAGATTCTATGTCTAAGGCCATGTCATATTCCATTTCTTAAGTATAGGACCGAACTGTATCTGATATTTCCTGTCATAGTAACCCGTAAACCAGCCAGTCCTTTTAGAACTACCTATCTGATAAGGGCAATCCTTTTCTAAATACTTACAATTGAAAGCTTCGAATCCTTCGGTATATTCCTCTGTATCCCTTTTAACTGTCTTAACAGTTTTCACTGGACCAGATTTCTTTTTGCTTCCCTTCGATTTCATAATCATTCCTTTGCTCTTCATACTAGTCTGGTCTTTCTGTTTCTATATGTCAACAATATTTGAGTTGCCTTCTTCTAGGAGTTTGTCCCAGTCCAGTCTATTCTGTCCTTCGTTGTTTGCCTGCCCTTCTGAGTCGAGTAATCCAAGATGTTTCATAGCAAGCTCTATCATAGCTGCTTTTGAAACAAACTTTATCTCCAGAGTCTGGTCAATAGATTCGTTTCCATTTTCATCTTCTGTCTTTGTCTGCTTTACCTTTATAGCATCTATGCAACGTCGTAACTCCTCTGGAATTTCGTGTAAGTTTGTCTTAAAGAAACCCTCTTCATCTACTAGTCCAATAGGGTCTCTAAGAGCACAGAACATTAACTCCTTCAGAACAGACTCTGCCTTTAGTTCTGTCACCTCTGAGCGGCATTGTATGAGATGAGCAACGTAAGCGTTTACATATTCATTCTTAAGAAGTTTGGATCCAGCAACTGCCCCATGAGCATATCCTACTTTTTCGGCTGCTTCCTTAGGACTGAATCTTGGACTCGCTACTAACTGTTCAGCAAACTCTCTTTGCTTTTCATTTAAGTGTTTTGTGTGAGCATTCACATTGATCAACTTATTCCTTTTTTTGACACCTCTTGTCCCAGACATTAACTTCTCCCCTACAGTATATAGCACTCAAGAACTTTTTAGCCTCTTTATACTGCTTTTTCTCTGAAGTCTATTGTCCCCATCACTAGTTCTGATTTTAGCTTTTCCACAATACCAATCAGATGAAAATTTATGTTAACCTCTTGATCACTAGCCATATCAAGACAGTCAGTGACCAATCTATAAAACTCTGTCTCCATCTTCTCGACATGGATAAACAGTTTCCCTTCACTTATTTTACTGGCTACCATCAATATTATCCTTATTTAATTTGAAGTAAGTGCAGATGTCACCATTGTACCTTCTGGGATAGACTTCTATCACCTTCTGCTCCTGCAACTTCCTGAGAAAAAGAAAAAAGAGACTAAGCCGCATTCTAGGAAAGTATTCTTGTCTAAACCTAAAAGCTACATAGTTAAATCCTGGTGTCAACAGAGTCTCCAACTGCTTAAGAAACTCCTCTACAGTTTCTATCTTAGTGGGTGTCTCAGACGTTGGTTGTGTCGTCTCCATCGTTGCCCTCCTCTGGAATATGTTCGCTATAGTCAAACGTGTGATTGGTCACTGGTAAAGGAGCACCATCTAGAGGCATTGGAGTATCATCTAGAATCTTATTCTTTTCAACAAAGTTAGGAACTCCTGCCTCTTTCATCTGGATGTACTGGATAGCCTTCTCTACCTCAGTGGCATGGATATTAAGCCTATGCTGTCTGAGAAGTGTTACTGTGGTTTCAAGAATTGTTAGCTTAACGTCCATTAGTCTGTCTCCGGTTCGATGACTTCAATGAAAACCTTAATATCGTGTTTAGCTGCTACTGTCTGAAGTCTGTAGATGTAGCGAGTTTCCTTCTTAATGTCTTTGACCAGAATCATTACTGCAGGTTTCTTGCCTGTCACTTCTGCATAGTAAAGAGATTGTCCAATACCTTCTGCCCACTTGTAGGACCAGTCTGCTTCAATAGCATACTCCTCTGTCAGAAGGTCAACTCTAGTCAAGTCCCATAGCCTATGTTCTACCTCTCCTTCATACTTTGCTGCTAAAGCTTTTACAGCTTCAGTCTCGGAAGGATATTCCTCTGGTTGGTTGCCAGCTAAAGCAAAAGGAAATATTCCAGTGATGGACACTAGGGCAATCAATGTTAGATGTTTCATCATTGTGTTTCTCCCATAACTGATTTGTAAAGTTTGTCCATCATATTAGTCAGTCTCCATTGTGGCTTGTTTGATCTATTCTTGACTCCGTTGAGCTTGGCAGACTTAAAGGTGACTACTTTGATCTGTCTAAGAAACTTCAACAGCTTTCTAACCTCTGCGTCATAGATGCCTGTATGAGTGGCAATAGCGTTGACTGGTGCCTCCCCTTTGTCGTGTAGATATTTCACTATCATAAATGTTGTACCTCTACTGGTGTCCAAAGCAACTTTTACAGTTCTTCTCAGTACCTCTTTGTCTATCTTTTTTCGGTTAAGCACAAGAGCAAGTGTTAGCATCAGTCTGCTGTGCTGGCTTACAAGACGTGCCGCAAACTCTCTCTCAGCAGTCTCTACCTGTGTTTTAGAGGGTCTAGATCGTAACAGGGCGACGAATTTACCAAGCCTCATACACTTGTGTAGAGCCCACTCAGGAACCTCTATGGCGTCCAGCTTTCTCTGTGTGTTCTTTCTAAGGTAATCGATGTAGCCGCCCGTAAGAGACATAGCTTCTGTCATCTCGGGGGACTGTTGTGTCTCTGGTCTGCCGTCCACTTCAGTTGACATGTTTTTAACAGACTTGTTAACTACCCTCCAGAGAATTTCGTCTTCAAGGTCTTCGTCGATACCTTCCATAATGACACAATCCAGAAAGCGTTCTCCTAGCTCGCTGGTATCCATACTTCTAAGAGAAGAAGTACCGCAGATGATAACCGTTGTACTGATTGCTTCATGGTCTTTAGACATCTTATTCTTGAACTGGCTTCTTAAGTTTCTTCCATAGAATGCTCTGAGTTGAGAGAAGATTTGAGTTAGATTTGGCATTTGAAGAAGGGTGTCACCATCGTTGATTAGAAGAGTCTTACCATCCAGCTTATCTACCAAGCTAAGATTCTCTTTACCTTCCTGGTCCGTCTGGTAGCCACTGGACAAGCCTGTGAAAGTATCCTTAGGATAGACGTAGTTTCTATTCACTGAGAGTGCTTCACATAAAGAACTCTTTCCACAAGAGGCTGGACCAACAACCTTAATCCAAAGCTGATCTCCAACACTCATGGTAGAACTTATTGAAGCCATCATTACAGACAGAGCACAATCAAGACCGTCTGTCCACTTGAGAGCTTTTCTCCAGGCACTGATCACAGTTTTGTAATTGTCACACGTAAGGCATTTAACTTCTCCTCCTTCACTTTTAGAACCTGCTTCCCGTAACCAGTCATCAGGTACTGGCTCCAGCAAGTCGAATAGTTGCAGCAGTTTTTTAGTTTTAGCCTCCACTGTATCTCCTGGAGAAGGTTAGGCGTTTATGAAATCTCTAATGTCTGAGCCAGAAGGTAAGTCTGAGTCGAATCCTTCTTCACCCCATTGAAGGTATTGTATCTCATTTGGTGGTTTAGAACTTGAACTGAGAATAGCTGTAACCCTTCTAGCTCCAGCAATGCCTGCTCCCTCTACAAGCTTGCCAGACTGTTTATTCACTCTTGGATGGTCGTTATCAAACAGAATGTTGACATCTTTGCCAGAGAATAGAGGCGTCCAGGAATCTTTAAAGACATTGGTTCCGGGTGTTGCTATTACGCTTCCTCTGAGATTTTCGTCTATACGCTGTAATTGTTCCCAAAGAGCCATCGCATCCCAAGGGCCTTCACAGAGATAAACAATAGAATCCTCTGGATCAAAGAGACCAACACCAAATAGGCAATGAGGGTGATCCTTAGTTGGAGTGGCAAGTAACCGATTCTTCCCTTTGATTTTAGTGTACTTGTAGAGCTGATTGATAGTTCCTTTAAGAGTGTAGCCAGGAACCATCCACTTGCCGTTCAAAGGATTCTTTACTACCTCCCACTGGATAAGAGTTGTGTCTTCTACCTGTCTGTCCTTAGAAAGCTTTGAGTAATCCTGTGTGGTATCTGAAGCAAGCTTCCAAAGCTCTTGTAGAAATGCCGTTGAGTTGCCTCCACCTTTATCTCCGCCAGCATCACAAGTAAAACATTTCCAAAGACCGTTACTCTGGTTGATATGAAACTTCTCTTTACTGCAGAAGGGACATTCAACTACTACTTCGTGATGGTTATCATCTGGATCGATGTCCATACCATGAAAACGATATGGCTTTAGAGGCTCTGGGAAATCGCTCACTTAGTCTGCTCCTTTGCTCTTTCGATCATTTTCATTGCTGTTGAATGGTCTTGCCCTTCACATAATCCAGCAATAGTTTTGGCAGTCTCTTCCCAGACCTTTTTCAGTTTAAAGTTGTCTACTTCAAGATCAGCAATTTCTAAGTCCTGCTCTGTCAGTTCATCTTCTGGCGGTTCTGCAAAGCCTTGACCAGTCTGTATAGGAAGTGGATTAACCAACTTTACCAGCCGAATTCCGCCAACTCCGCCCGTGATCTCTTCACTGCTAAAGCTTTTGTTATAGGCTAGAATTTCTTCTTCAGTTAACTCATCCTTGGAACGCATAACAGAAGCTTCGTTGATCCGGTCTCTGTTCTCTTCTTTAGCAGCTTCATCAGAATAGCCATCCTTGTAGCGATGTTTCTGAAGTTTATTGATGTTTGCTCTAGCTGCCTGTCCCATAGTAAAGTCGCAAGCCTTACAAATTTGAGCAAGTCGCCAAAGACAGTCTCCTACCTCTTCTTTTATATTTTCTTTGTCCAGGTCTTGACCATACTCAATCCATTTCTTCTTTGCTGCAGCTAACTCTCCAACTTCATCTGTTAGTCCAGTGATACCATTATTGAGTCTGACATAAGTTAAACTCGATGAGGCAAACTCAATAATTCTATCAGCAATTTTATCTTGATTTGCCTCTGTTTCCATTGCTACTTCAGCATAATCATTCAGATGCATTTTCAATACTCCTTTCGAGTTCGATTAGTTTTTCCAAGTAGTGTTTAGATTTTTCTAAATCTTCAAGTCCATTCTTCTTTTTGTATCTAAAAAGATATTTAGTAATGCAACCTACAAACCAAGCTTCTCCATGCAATCTCCACATCATATCCCAGTGTTGTTCTCCTCCAGTCTTGTAGTGGTCTCCTCCAACCTGTTTTGTGTTTGCTGCTGTATCCGCACTCTGTTCTCTCCTTTTACTTGCAGCTTTCATACTTGTCTCTCCTTTTTGTTATCCAGTTAGTTGCTGAAATTCTCCAAGCATCGTCTTCAATTTCGTTACAACTTTGTAAAGCAGTCAAATAGTTTCTTCTCCTATGTAATTCAAAAGCCCACATCATAGGAGCAGCTACTCTATGCAAAAAAGGTTCTTTCCAAGACCTGCTCCAGTCGTTGTTATCAATAAACTCTTTGACTTCTTTATCAAAAGTCTCAGGGTCTAATACAAATGGAACTGATATTTTAACGTCTTGCATATAGGAAAACTTCTTTTCTTCTGATAGCCATTTTTCAGGCTTCCAGTTTGTTTCAGTATAGACATGAAGGTTGTTAGAGATTTGATTATAAACACCAACTCCAACTCCAAGCCTCTTCGCCATGTATTCCTGAAGGAAAGAGAAGTGTACTGCATTCGCTCCACAAGTTCCCCAGACCATATCATTACTTCGGTTGAACACAGTCATATCTAAGTATGGTGTCTTCATCTGAATTGTGTCTGTGCATGTATCTTCCAACTCTTTCAACTGTTCTTCATTGAACTTTTCTACCCCATATTTTTCTCTTAACTTATTAACGTCTTTCCAAGCAAATACAGTTTGAGTTTCTGGACCATTCCTAATGGCAAAGCAGGCTGAGAGATTACAGCAAACGTCCAAAGAATTATTAACTTTCAATAGATCATCTTCTACATTCCACATCTGAAGCACCGCTCTACGACTGTTAGGAAACTCTTTAAGATGTTCAACAAGTAAGTCTAACTGATCCCGCGTGTGAAGTTCCTCGCCCGTCGACGTGTCCCACAAACGGTCATTAAACTTTCCTTCGTGTTTTCTCCAGCGATATCCATAAGCTCCGTTAAGAGTCTTTCCGTCGTCTGAGAAATCGCCAAAGGTTGAGACGTATTTAAGGAGAGGATCCAAATCGTTTCTTCCAGCAAGCATCCACAGAGCTTCGAAGACGTGGAAGAACGGGTTAGCGTCTCTTGCAGTGTTAAAGAGAACCCTCTGACAAGGCTTTTCGAAGGTGATGGTAACCGGCTGCTGGAAATATCTGACTGGTCCGTTTCTGCTGGTCTCTGCAGCAATGCCTTGGAAGCCCGGTTTCATGCAGCGAACCAGTCCAGCGAAAGCAGAATTGACGTTTCCAAAAGATAAATGCATGGATTTCCCCTCAAGATTTGACTATTTTCTGGAATCTTAAAAGTTTGTTCAGTTTACGCTTGTCATCTTATCCCCGTTCGCCGATACTCTCCTCAGTCGAGAGAATTATAACAAGTCTAGAAGATTTGGTTCTCTTGCAGTTTTAGACTGGAGAAGCGTTATGGCTACTGCAACGAAAACGAAGAAGTCTGCTACGAAGTCCGCCAAAAAGTCGAAGAAGTCTGCTAAGAAGGCAACCGGCGGAGACTCTGGGATTTCTCGATCACGAGACACCAAATGGACTGACAAGAAAGTCTCTGTCTTCAAGGCTCTGAAAGCTCTGAAGGCTTTTGACTCTGGTTCTGCCAAGTCTGCCAAAGTCATCTCGAAAAAGGCAGGACTCGAAACTAAGGATGTGCGGCACTATTGCTACCACGCTCAGGCTTCCGGTCTGGTTAAGGTTGTCGACGTAGAAGACTCCCGAGGCTACAGTTTTCACCTGACTAAAGCTGGCAAAGAGATTGACCCGGTTAAGGCAGCAAAAGCCTAACCCATCCTCACTTCTTTCTCTTCTTCCCTCTAGCAGCTTTGCTAGGGGGATTTTTTACGTCTATAGATTGTGTGGCTAGGTCTGCAGTATCTACTCCAGGACCGACACAGGATCCCCCAGATAGCTCCCAGCCTCTTAAGACAGGTAGAGTGTAAGACTGTCCTCTGATCGCCTTAGAAATCGTCCTAGCGGTCCTCTTGTCAGGTTCTGGAATGTCTTTCTTCCCATACTTGTCTGGCAGCAGTCCGACTCTAGTCGATAAAGCATCACACCATCTACAGGGATCGAATTCTCTGGAGTTGTGGTAGAGCATCTGCCGGGCAGCATGAAACGCCTCTACGTTCCAAAGGTCGTCGAGCGTATCGTAATCCGAGATGTTCCCAATCTTGTAGATACCTCGGAAATCGTTGCAGCACAGAGAGACGTTCCCATCCCAGCGAATCGTAAGCTCCCGGAACGGCTTGGCACACTTTTTGTGAATGGCAGGATTGGTCTCTCCAGGATTGCCACCTCCACCACAATGAGTGTTTAGTTTGTCGTATGCTTTGGTCAAATGTGAAACGTCTTCTTTGATAACAATGTAGGCTTCCTTTTTGTTTCGTCCTCTGAAAGACTCTGGGGATTTTGCCGAGTATTCGAAGATGGGAGTTTTCCCTGTGTATCCTTCTCTAACCTTCTGGGCAAAATCACAGCCATCATACTCATCTAAGCAGAATGAAGAAATTCCTGCCTCTACTAAATCGTCGATAGACTTGTTTGGATTTTTTGCCAATCCCGTTCCGTTAGTAACAAGTATCAACTCTCTCGGGGACAGGCTACCTAACTGCTCTACCATCCAAACCAAATCTGGATGCATCGTAGGCTCCCCATGAACAGCCAGTTCTACTCTGGGATTCCATTTATGTATCTTCATAGATTTGGATAGTCTTTTACATAACCTCTTCATAATCTTTTTGGTCATATACTTGTATCCGCCTCTTGTCTCTCTAATTCCCTGCACTCCACAGAAAGTACAGTTAAGAGAGCAGCCTTCAACTAGTTCAATCTGCAAAGCATTAGGTGGACTTTGTTTTGATAATTCTGGTTTCTTTTTCATTATATAGATTCCTTAACAGAGAGTATTCTTGTTTGACCAAATTAGAGAATTCAGGGCTTACCTTCGACTCAAAAGGATTTGTAACTATATAAGGAGTCTTCCGTTGAGAAGTTTTCCAGTATTCTTTTTTGAATTTTGATCCAATAATTTTCCATAGACAATCTATGTCTTCCAAACGAACTATGTGAGTTGGATCGTAGGTGGTTAGATATTCTCCAGGAGTTCTCCACATAGCTCCTTTGAACTTACATTCAATAAAGAACCTAGTGAACTCAGTGAAGTTTTTCTCTATCACCCAACCTCTGGAAGACAGTGTTTTAGAGCTAGTTTGAGTGTGTAGAAAAAAGTTGAATAGTGACACAAATCTATCAATTGGATTTCTAACTACAAGAATCCGAACATTTCCTTCATAGTTTTTTGGTTGAAATCCATCATGTTTCTTTCTCTCTCTAGTCGCAAATTCTGGAAACCTTTTTTGAAGGTAATAAAATCTGGACGAACCACATTTAGCCGGTGTAGCCATCAATTGATTCTCGGAAAATCTAAGCATATCCATTCTCCTTTCTCCATTGGTTAACAGTGTTGGGACTTATCTTTGCAAAGGTTACATGAAAATGAGTTTCGTCTTTCATTCCATATTGTTTTCCATTCCCTTGGTATTTAAGCAGGCCAGGATAAAGCTCCATCAGCCTCTTACAGTTGTCTTTCAGGTGAGGCAACCTTTTCTTGAAAGACCCTATACCTCCCGATTCGAACTGAGGCTTCACTGGTTTCATGTGTCTGTTGATTACCACTTGCCCATACCTGCAAACTACATCAATGGACTTGTACATATCTTCCAGCATCATTGATTCGAAAGGGAACCAACTTGAACCGTCGTTCTTGTATAGAGCCAGCTGAGTTCTACAGTATCCAAAGTCTTGCCACTTATTTGCTCTGAAGAAGTAGTTGTTTCCAGTAGCGAATCCACAGAAGATAGATCCAACATCTTCTGCCCTAGCGATAGACTCTTTCAAGTACCTGTAGAAATCCTTTCTTGATACAGCCTTATCAAACTCTTCTCTCCAGTCAACCGAAGCATCTGAAAAATCCAGCTTAGGTTTTGAAAGCTTATGCTTTAGGCCAGTTATCATTTCAACATTGTCGTCTATCCATAGAGACCATTCACCTTTCTCCATTACCTCTCTACACACAAAATCCCGAGCACGTGACACTCCCTGTATTCCACTCTTCTTTCCCACGTCTGTAATAACAATCTGTGACTTCGGTATGCCTACATTCATCAGGCTTGCTCTTTGTTTCTTTGTATCACAGCAATACGTCGGGTCCAGAGTATAGAAATCAACTACCTTCTGAACTCTAAGCCTTAGAGGATCGCCCTTAGTAACGATGAAGCATTTCACTTGGCACCTCCAGAGCTTTCGTAGGCTTTCTTCCACTGAACTCTAACATCTTTTCTGGTTCCTTTTGCTATTGACCAGTCTGTCTTGTTTGTCTTTTCAACTACTGTAACAAAATCGGGGAAAGCCTCTTTCAAACCTTCTGCAGCTTCTGCCTGTAGCTCAAGAGTTCTGTAAGTGTTGCATCCTCCCACCGATCCAGGCTTTTGGTTCCAGCAGTAGTTGTAAATGATTCGGTTAGGAAAGCCTTGAGTAAGTAGCGATAGAATGAAGTGGAAGTCTTCCATTACTGGCAGGCGATCAAACCTAGCTTCTGTCTTCAACACTTTCTTTCTACTTAGAAAATGGAAGTTGCAGTTTCTCTTGTTATCCAACTCGCTGACTTTGATATGGTTGTTACCTTGACGGGCAGACACCCCTCCATGAATGTAGCCTTTTCGAATAACTCTGACGCATTGCTTAATCATCGGGTCAAGGTCTGTTGCCTGCTCCAGCTTTGTAGTCTCTTCGTCTGGTCTAAACTGGAAGTTTATATCGTCGTCGCAAAGAATTACTACATCCTCTTTTGCATTCTCAAGAATCCATTGTCTAACTTTTCCAATCCCTTTCTTTTTACACTTGAGAACTTTGTCGTGATATTTCAGATGGTCTTTCACCTCTGACTTAGGACAGACAAGAGTTGGAACGTGAGAGCTTTTTGATAGAAACTCTTTGAGAGACAGTTGGCGTTCTTTTCCCACTCTGTTCAGAGTTGGTATGTAGATTCCTACAGACTTCTTCTTACGTTCCATTGTATTTCCTCTTGCTTCT
>TARA_R110002020_G_scaffold259768_4_pt1 | contig 46620 bp, 33 predicted proteins | sample TARA_R110002020 | Tara Oceans TARA_R110002020 (sample SAMEA4396489) | marine metagenome | biome: Westerlies Biome; feature: [MES] marine water layer (ENVO:01000295) within the mesopelagic zone...; material: water (ENVO:00002006), including particulate matter (ENVO:01000060) such... | reverse complement strand
CCATTGAGAAGCTTTACCTAAAACAGGTGAGGCTTTTTTGTTTTTAAAGCAATTCTATAATGTACCTTCCATTTTTGCCGATTTTCTTATCAAAGAACCCGATTTTTAGCAGAATCACACCGATTTTTCTGCATTAGTAAACTTTCAATTTCTGTATATTGCTTGTACTTTATAAGCTCTATACCGCAATATATGATCACGTTTACTTCACCCCTGTCACAAGTTTTAACCTTCCTTTTTTTTATTAGTGTAACAGCTTCCGGTTTTTCGCAAACCAGCGAACTTTCAGTAGAAAAAATAATGCAGGACCCTCAATGGATGGGCACTTTCCCGTCAAATATACATTGGGGTGCTCAAAGTGAAAACATCTATTTTGATTACAATCCTGAGAAGAATCCTGCTGATTCTCTTTACAAGATAAATATCAATTCGCTAGATAAAATTGAAAAGGTAAGCTTAAGCGAAAAAAGAAAATTGATTTCGCCATACGGCAGCAGTTTTAATAAAGGCAAAACGCAAGAGCTATATACAGACAACGGAACTTTATTTCTCTATGATACAAAAAACGATCAATCCCGCCAACTCATTGAACTTGATGGGCGCATACAAAGTCCCGTTTTTCTAAAAGATGAGAATAAAATCGCTTTTGAATATAAAGACAATGCTTACGTTTATGACTTAAAAAATGGAAGCCTGGATAGACTTACTAATATTCAGGGCGGCGATGCTCCCAAAGACAAGGAGAAAAAACTATCTGATAAAGATCAATGGCTTGAAGATGAAAATCTGGAGTTATTACAGATCGTTAAAGAACGCAAAGATAACAGTGAAAATAGTAAAGCTTACAATGAAGCTACTGAAGAAAAAGAGCCCTTTGCTTTTTATCTCGGCGATAAATCCATTAACGAATTAACAGTTTCTCCTACAGCTGATTATATCACATTTAATCTTATTAAACGAGATCGAGGTGAAGGAACAGAAGTTCCCAATTATGTTGATGAAACTGGTTATACTACAGACATCCACACGCGTAGTAAAGTGGGCGATGATAAAACTGAAGTCGAGCTGGCTATTTACGACGTTAAAAAAGATACTGTTTATATGGTTAAAACCGATGACCTCCCCGGGATTAAGGATTTACCAGATTATGTAAAAGATTATCCCGATAAAGAATGGGAAGAAAAAGTGCGCGATGTCATCTTATCAAGCGCCGAATTTTCTCCTGACGGAAGTAAAGCAGTTGTGAATATACGTTCTAAAGACAATAAGGACCGCTGGATAGCAGAACTTAACATGAATGACGGCACTCTTAAAAATTTAGATCGCCAGCGCGATGAAGCCTGGGTTGCCGGTCCTGGCATAGGATGGAGTTTTGGCGGTGGAACTCTAGGTTGGCTTCCCGATAATAAACATATTTATTTTCAGTCTGAAGAAAGTGGTTTTTCTCATTTATATATTCTGGATGTTACTACAGGAACTAAAAAAGATTTGACTCCGGGAAAATATGAAGTTTTTGATCCGTTTTTGTCAAATGATAAAAAAACCTGGTATTTGACCACATCAGAAGTTGGCCCTGGTGAGCGTCATTTTTATAAAATGCCTGTCATGGGTGGTAAAATGACAAAGCTCACCTCCATGACAGGAAACAATGAAGTTCATCTTTCGCCTGATGAAAAATATATGGCAATTCTCTATTCATATAGCAATAAGCCTTGGGAACTGTATTTCAAAAAAAACAGTGCTAAAACTGAAGCGCAACAACTCACCCACGGCCAATCTGAAGCTTTTAAAAGCTATGTCTGGAGAGACCCAAAACAGGTGAACTTTAAAGCTGAAGACGGCACTATGGTTCCTGCCAGATTGTATGTTCCTGATGCGGCTGCCAAGAATAACGCGGCAGTGGTCTTTGTACATGGCGCCGGGTATCTTCAAAATGTACACAAATGGTGGTCAAGCTACTTCCGTGAATATATGTTTAATAATATGCTTACAGATCTTGGGTACACTGTAATTGATATAGATTACCGCGGAAGTGCCGGTTATGGGCGTGACTGGAGAACTGCAATTTACCGCTATATGGGCGGAAAAGACCTGAGCGATCAAGTTGATGGCGTAAAATACCTAATCGAAAATTATGATATTGATCCTGATAAAGTTGGTATTTATGGCGGTAGTTATGGAGGTTTTATGACCTTAATGGCGCTTTTTACCGCTCCAGATACTTTTAAAGCGGGGGCTGCTTTGCGCTCTGTAACAGACTGGGCACATTATAATCACGGTTACACATCAAATATCCTTAATGAACCTTATGAAGATCCTATCGCCTATCGCAGGTCATCACCTATCTATTTTGCTGAAGGTTTAAAAGGAGATCTCCTTATTGAACACGGTATGGTTGACACTAATGTGCATTTTCAGGATGTGGTGCGCTTAAATCAACGCTTAATAGAACTTGGGAAAGACAATTGGCAAATGGCAATCTTCCCTGTAGAAAGTCATGGCTTTGTAGAACCCAGCAGCTGGACAGATGAGTATAAACGCATCTTAAATCTCTTTAACAAAAGCCTGCTCGGGAAAACCGAATAAAAATATAGAAGAATTGATAAGAAAAGACCTGCCAGGTTTTAAGAACCTGGCAGGTCTTTTTAGTTTAGTTGCTGTAAACAAATTACTGTAACCTGACTAGTTTTGCTTAGGAATACGTATTGCCTTTAGCCCCTTTTAATATAATAAGAACTGAATTTATTTTGTTTTTCTCCAATCATGGGCATTCTCACCCTCTCCTATTACCGGAAAAGAACTAATACGCAGACGTGCAGCACCCATAGGAATCAATTCTACGGTTTCAGTTTTCTGTACTGAGCGTACAGGACTTGACTGTAATTCTCCCGCCAGACCGTATTGATCTACGGCCCATTCAGGTATTTGTTTTGCTTTGACTTTTATGACAAAAGGCACATCCTCTGGAGTAAAGGGAAAATTACTTTTAGGCCATTCTCTTTTTTCAATAGTAAAAGACTCTTCAGGATTTTCTTTATTCAACACTAATCCATAATTCCATGGGGTTGTAGGATGAATTTCATAGGAAGGCCAATTTTCCTTATCTACACCTTCCTGCCATTTTGAATCTCCTATGGCCGTCTTATCACTTTCTTTTCGCTCATAATCTTCGCCAATTTTAAGGCTGAATGTAAGAGGCCCATAATCTACACTTACACTATTTTGATTCTGTTCCCACCTGCGCACATGAAGTTCTTTAGGCAATGACAATGTAACCTCATCTCCATCATCCCAAATTCTATCTATGCGTATATATTTACCAGCTTCAGGCGTAACCTCTATTGCTTTACCATTTATTAAAATTGAAGCTGTGTCTGCCCATGCTGGAATTCTAAAATAAAACGGGAATTCTAAATCCTTTTCCTGCGTATGCACAGTAAAGTTAATGTCTTGCTCAAAAGGGTAGTTAGTCTTTGATGTTACTGTAATATTTTTGCCTTCAGCAACATTAGCAGAAACGGTAGATGGCGCATAAATTACAGCTGCTAAACCATTATCCGGAGTGGCCATCCATAGATTTTCGATTAAATAAGGCCATCCCTGACCATGGTTATGCTGGCAGCATCTTGAACTAAACGGGTTCATCATTAAGAATGGACCGTCATTCATAATCCCTGGCCGGTGGTTTTGATCATCATTCATCACCATGTTGGGGCTTGTAATATACCTAAGGGATTTCAGATCAGGCATCATAGTTGCCGGAAGGGTATTGAATGTAACTTCTTCGGCATGATCTGCCCAAAAAATATCTCCGGTAATTCTTAAAAGATGCTCATCTGAGTTCATTTGCTCTACAACACCGCAAGTTTCTATACCTTGACGAGGATCACTATAACCAGGTCTGGCATTTTCATCAGCACCAAACATACCTCCAGGAACCTGACCAAAATGATCTCTTACTATTTTAAAATCATCATAGGTAGCCTTTAGATCATTCTTATCATGACTTAATTGATAATACTGCGCAGGCTCTCTAAATCCCTGAGCTATATTTACATTATGCCAGTCTACCAGATTAGCATACCATGATGGCCACTCAGTACCTTCACGTTTTTCTTTCCAGTTGTTTATTTCATCAAGCGTATTATCCCTTTTTTCCCACGGCGCAGTATTTCTATGTATTTTTTCTATTAAATCAAGTAACCATTTCTCTCCTGTACGATTGTATAGCCATACTACACTATAAAGGTTATCCCCTCCTCTCACACGCTGCCAGTAATGGCTTTTAGAAAGAAATTGATCATCAGATACATTCAATTGGTATTTGAAATAGTTTGACATAAGATCAATTACACGCTCATCTTTAGCATACTCATAATAGGATTGCAAGCAATACAGCATAATCATATTTGCCCAAAAATCCTGAGTCCCGTCTTCACCAATTCTTTTAGGACCAAAATTACCATCTGGTCGTTGACTCGCTATTGCTGCTTCAATCCATTTGCGTGATTCTTTTAGCATCGCTTCATCTTCCAGAATGTAAGCAGTATTACCATAACCTTTTAACCAATAAGGAACTTCTTCCCATCCCCAGGATCCTATACCATTTTCTGCTAACCAGGCATTATCTTTTTCCTGCAACCACGCACTTATTTCACCCAGGTTGCCCATAAGTCCGTTCGCCTGCCGTTTTAAGGTTTCTTGCAGCCAATTTTCTGGTTTTATGGCTCCTACGGGAAGTTTGATAAGAACACTGGGTTTAAGAGGCTTACGATTACTGATGTAATTTACATTTATAGTACTCGTATCTGGGATTGATACAACCTGAATATCCTGATGTGCTACATTCTCTTTATTAGAATTGCAGGAGCTTACTAATAAAAATGAAATACCTATAAATAGCATTGTGCCCCTACTATTTATTAATTGCTTTAGAATCATATCCTTGATTTTAAATTAAAAAGACATTCTATTGCTGAATATCAAATCGATAAATAGAAATGGTATGATACACATCGCCGGGATTTAAAATAATAGAAGGGAAGTTAGGCTGATTAAGCGCATCGGGAAAATGCTGCGTTTCCATAGCAAAAGAAGTACGGTAGTCATCAGTTGCCCCAGATTTAAAACTGTTTTTAGACTGCATAAAATTTCCGCTGTAGAACTGCAATCCGGGTTCCTGAGTATAAATATTCATTTCAATACCCGATTTATCGCCGATTACTGTTGCAGCATGATTCATCTCTTCTCCCTGATTTTCATTCAGCATAAAATTATGATCATATCCACCACCATTTTCTAACTGTTTACTTTCAGTTTTTATGCGCTCGCCTATTGTATGCGCCTCAGTAAAATCGAAAGGAGTGCTGGCTACATTTCTCAATTCTCCTGAAGGAATAAGTCCACCATCAACAGGAGTAAATTTATCAGCATAAATTTGAACACGATGATTTAGAATTGATCCGCTTCCTTCGCCATTGAGATTAAAGAAAGCATGATTTGTCAAATTCACAGGTGTAGGCTGATCTGTTGTGGCTTCGTATTCCATTTTTACAGCTCGATCACTGGTCAAAGAATACGTCACTTTCACATTGAGATTTCCCGGAAAACCTTCTTCCCCATCAGGAGATTTGTACTGTAACACCAATGTCTTTTCATCGGGTTGTGAAGCGTCAAAAACAACATATTGAAATCCTTTATTTCCACCATGTAAGGTATTCCCATTATTATTTGTAGGAATGGTGTAATTCTTTCCGTTTAAAGCAAAATTTCCTTTAGCTATACGATTACCTACGCGACCTATAGTAGCTCCAAAATAAGGCTCTGTAGAATTTGCATAAGCAGTGGCACTATTCATTCCCACCACAACATCTGTCATTTTTCCATTTTTATCTGGCACCCATAACCCTACAAGACGCCCTCCGTAATTTGTAAATGCCGCAATTATACTATCGTTGTTTAACCAGTATAAGCCTGCCTTTTTATTGTCTATTATTGTATCAAAATCCTGAAATCTCAAGTTTGTCTTTGACTCCTGAAGTATCACTTGTTTAGATGATATCTCTTCATCTTCTGTTTTAGTTGCTTTGTTTTTACAAGAGCAGATAACACATAACATTACTGCGAATGATATAATTTTTTTCAATTGCATAGCTTATTATTTTGTTCCCGAAGGAATTTCTAATACTGTTTTTTCAGTAACCGGGGCTCCCAGATCAGGTGTCCCATCGTTGTTCCAGTTAATTTTTTGCATACGAGGAGAGCGCTTTCCACCGCAACCGTCTCCCGGGTTTGAATTAGCGTGGTAAAGTATCCAGTCTTCTTTTCCATCTGGAGATTTAAAAAAGGAATTATGCCCTGGTGCATAAACTGAATTGTCAGGAGATTGCTTAAAAAATGGCCTGGGATTTTTTATCCATGCCGAAGCATCCAGCAAATCATCAGACCCATTAAATTGCAATAAACCCAAACTGTAAAAATCTGTCCAACATCCACTTGCCGAAAAGACAATAAAAACTGAATCATTATGAGAAAGAAACTGTGGTCCTTCATTGACATTCACGTGTGGAGGCTCTGAATTTTCGCCCAAATCCCCATGTGTTTCCCACTCATAAGTGGGTGTCGCAATTTTAACCCGCTCTCCTTCTATGGTATACGGGCTTTCCATCTTAGCAATGTAGATATTTTGAGTACCATTCTCATCACCATCCCATCCAGACCATATCATGTACAATTGCTCTTTATATTCAAAGACATTGCCATCAATAGCCCATTTATCAGAAGGTGCAGCGATTTTTCCTTTAAATTCCCATTGATCATTTAAAGGATCGTCTGATATATTCTCAATAGCATACATCCTGTGATTGTCATTATTACCATCATCTGCAGCAAAATATACATACCACTTGTTATTAATATGATGAATTTCAGGAGCCCAAATTTCTTTAGAGAATAAGGTGTCACTTGGTGGAATCCATATTGTTTTTTTCTGAGCAGAGGACAAATCTGCCAGGTTTTTAGTTTTCCATATAACCAGACGATTACCTAATGTGTTTGTATAGTAATAATAACCATTCACATATGTACTGTATGGATCAGCCCCGGAAGTCAAAATGGGATTTGTAAAAGTTTCTTTTACACTTTTACTATTATCACTCAAATTCTCCTTACTCTCAGGCCGCTCTTTACACGCGGCGAGAACAACAAACACATAAAACAAAAGCTGTCTTAATACAGTTAATTGAGTATTTCTCATACTAATCTAAAGTATTAATAACATCCTGATTTGCTTTTCGGATCTGTTGAATGTCTACTTTATCTATTTTACGATCATAGGTCATTAAACCATTAACCTCTCCTTCTACATCTGTGGTCTGGGTATATACCGCAGCAGAGAATCCTGCTTTAACTAGTTGGGAAAGTTTCGTTGAGAATTTTATATACTCCTGTGTTACCTCATCAGAATTTTTGAATTGAACGTAACCCCAGTTATTATCTGTCTTCCATAAATGATCTTCTAACGGGAGACCTATCCCGCCATATTCTCCTAATACTGTTACTCGCTCTGCATCGTATAAATAGAGATCAGGCCCAGGATAATTATGCAGGTCTAAAATATCGCCAGTTTGAAAATGATTCCCGCCACTGGCAGAATTCACCAATCGAGAAGGATCATTTTGTTTAGTCCAGGCAGTAATCTCCTCTGTATCAAATTGTCCCCACGCTTCATTAAAAGGAACCCACACTACAATACTGGGATAAGAATACAATTCATTCATAATAGCTTTCCATTCTTTACGATAAATTGCTTCAGACGCATCACTACGTTGGTCTTCACTTCCTTTAAAGAAATCACGGGATTGCCAGCCAGGACCCCTTCCTCCATTAGGCATATCCTGCCATACTAAAATACCTAATTCATCACAGTGTGTGTACCAACGCGCAGGCTCTACCTTTACATGTTTACGTATCATATTAAAACCAAGCTCCTTAGTTTTAATTATGTCAGATTTTAAAGCTTCATCTGTAGGAGCCGTGTAGAGACCATCAGGCCACCAACCCTGATCTAAAGGACCAAATTGAAAATAATCTTTGTTATTCAATTGCATCCTCACTATACCATTATCATCTCGTTTTGACGATATTTTACGCATTGCAAAATAACTTTTCACCTCATCCTTAACCTTATCATTATTAATGAGTCTTATCGTAGTTCTGTATAAAAATGGAGATTCTGGAGACCATAGCTTAGGCTCTTTGACATGAATGTCAAAGTCTTCTCCTAAAACAGATCTGGTTTTGCTAATTTCTTGGCCATCATCATAAACTGTTACTTCTACAATATCGCCATAGGAATAATTTCTTCCTACAGCAGATACATGCACAAGATCATTATCGATATCTGGGACAAATCTCAAGCTTTCAAAGCTAGACGCGCTTACCGGTTCAATCCAGACAGTTTGCCAAATCCCGGTAACAGGAGTATACCATATTCCTTCAGGATTCTTCACCTGCTTACCTCTGGGCTGTGGTCCTTCATCACTAGGATCCCATACTCGCACAGTTAATTGTTGACTTTTGTCTTTACTTAGAAAAGGAGTAATATCTAACGAGAAGGAATCATACCCCCCTTTGTGACTTCCTACCTTAATATCATTTAGCCATATATCTGCCTGCCAGTCAACAGCGCCAAAATTTAAAAGTATGTTCTTCCCCTTCCAACTTTTTGGAATTATAAAATCAGTCTTATACCAAACTTCATTCTCACTACCCACATTTTTCATCACTCCAGACAGGCTGGATTCAACTGCAAAAGGAACTAATATTTTCCCATCACTTTTTTGAGGTGCTGTTTTTCCGCTAGGCTGTATAGTGTAATCCCAAAGACCATTTAGGTTTTTCCATTCTGTTCTTTGCATGATAGGACGTGGATATTCCTTCAAAACCTGTTCAGGATTAACTTCTTCTGCCCATTCTGTTTTTATCTTATTGCCCGCCGGTTCCCACTGCGCAAAAACACTTGCCTGGATAAAAGCAAGTATTCCTATAAGCAACATTTTATGTAGTTGAATGCTCTTCATAGTGTCTTTTTATTTAATACTTTATTCTCAAGATGATCTGAAATTACTCGTGTTAACACGTAGAAATCTAGTCCCAGTTTTTTTCTAAAAGTTTTATGAAATAGCCGCCCACAACACTACGTGCCTGAAAACCTCTAACATCCCCACTGCTTGTAAAATGCCAATCACTCATAGGTACTCTGCCTCCTGTTTCTATAGCAAACTTGTAAACAGGATCAGCTATTTTCTCAAATGTAGCCTCATCATCTGCAAGTGTGGCCGTCCATATAATCCAGTCAGATTTTGAATAATCAGCACGATTATCAAGTGGAAGACCATAATCATTTTGTTTTGTCAAATAGTATTTGATTTCTTTTTTAAATACCTCCTTAGGGAAAATATCCAGCCCTATTAATTTATCCCAAACTAAATTATATTTCTGGCTCCAGGTACTTTTATCATCATAAGTCAAAGCATAATGATCACCGGCATCTGCCAGAGTCATCCATTTTTTGGCCATGGTTTTAGCCATTTGGCTATATTTTTTTGCATCTTCATTTTTGCCTAATATTTCTGCCATATATCCGTAGCCACCAACGCCAACGATAGCTTTCACAGCGAGATTAGCATTTCGTGCCAAATGGCCTGAAAAATCATCAGTAGATAGCTGGTTTGCAGGATCCAGACCAGCTTCAGTAAGATAATCTGCCCAGATAGTAAGTGTTTCCCAATGCTTCTTTGCATAGTCTGCATTTCCTTCTGCCTTAGCGATTGCAGCTGTAAGCACAACCATATTTCCAGATTCTTCTACCGGCATATCTTCACCATAGGTTTGCCCTGTAGCGATAGGGTATGTACCAAGATCATGCGCAGGAAAAGGCTTTTTCCACTTACCGCTTTCAGAATAATAAAAAATGCCGTTTAACATTCCTTTCAACAGATCTGGATTATAAATCAGGAATAGTGGTGCTGAAGGATAGGTGACATCTACTGTGTTTATAGAGCCATTGCTAAAATTCTCTTTAGAAAGAAAAAGAATCTCCCCGTCAGGACTTTTTGTAAGTTTATGTGCTGCAATTGCCTGGCGATATCCTATTTCTAGTATTTCAGCATATTCTTTACCCCCAGCTTTCAAGCCATCCTTGTACATTTTTGTATCAAAATCTGTACATTTCTGTATTACTTTGTCGTAATCAGAATATGCTAGCTGCAACTCCTTCTCTATGCTGTTTTTTCCGTCAATATTCCACCATGGTCGCAATTGAGTTCCAAAATAATTAATAGAATATATATCATCGTATCCTAATAAAATTAAATGCTCTTTTTCTCCAGAAATTTTTTCTTTAGGAAAAACAGTATTTAGCATTAAATCTGTCCCCGTCTTCTCTGAAGCTTTTAAGGAATTACTCATAAACTGTGTTGCTGCTGCAGAAGCCAATGATACATTTTGCTTTGCATTAGCTTCCTTTGGCGTAGCGACATACATATAACCCCAATCAATCCTTAAGTTATCTCCTTTTTTCTCTAAAACAGGCTGCTCCTGAGTACCTGCTTTTAAAAATGACAAACCAGAAGTACTGCCTGCAGAAGTTGTGATTGTTTGACTTGAGTCATTTGCAGCAATAGTTGATGATGCCCCAAAATACACCTGTACATCGTGGGTTTTGTTATCGTTAGGAGTGGTTTTTACAGAAACATAGCTAACAGGGCGAGCTAATAAATCAAGATCATCCATCAATAGAGGTGATGTAAAAGTGAGATCTACATTTATACCTCCGCATTGTAATGTATAGCTTGTTTGTGTAGCTGTAAGATCGAGATTTATTTGTTTGGCAAGCTCTACATTAGCTTTTGACTTTTTAACTTCGGCAAGACCGGCATCCAAATATCTTCCTCCTGCTGAGTTTTTAACGTGGATGGCTAAAACGTTACCACTCTTTTTAAGTTTTGCCAGAGCTGACTTTGGAATAGGGAAATAATCAAATTGATCGTTCCAGCCCTCTTTAGCAAAGATTTTTTCGCCATTTAAAAACACGTCTACATTATCATCGTGATGTAATTTGAGAAAAAGATCGTCAAAAGAAGTAGATTTTAAATCGAATGATCTGCGGTACCATAGATCTTCACTCGTCCAGCTTGTTCCTACATTTTTTTTGTCTCCAAAAGGAGCTTTTGCTGTTTTCCATGAGCTATCGTCAAAACCTGCCTTTTCCCAGCCATTATCGGGCATTTTTTCGCTGATTTTTACAGAATAGGAATGGTTATTAGCAGCAGGTAAGATGTCATTATAATTTTTCACATCTCCGCCAAGGAATCTATAAGTTGTGCCATCTACAGTAACCAGACCCACTAAACTCTGGTTATTACCTGTCCAGTGGGTAGTAGGTTGAGTATTTATATTATCGCCAAATGACCAAATACTAAAGTTAGGATCATGGGTTATTAAAGGATATGCCGGTGCCTGTCGCTGTTGGGCATGTAAACAGCCACAAACTAGTAGCAAGAGTATTGAGAAAGATATGTGCTTCTTCATTTTTGAGTATTTATCAGTTGTTTTAAGTTGAAATGTGAGGTGCTTAGTGGCCCATAATTCTGATTTTATATAAAACCTTAATTAGTAATTAAATAAGGTTAATTTGCTTGTGCCAAAGGTTATTTTAAATCCCAGGGTTAGGATCAACCCCGGGATTTGGCTAATACTAAAATTTATAAATCTAGTTTGGTAACTTCTGAAAAAAGTAAATCTTCTACGCCATCAATCTTGATTCCCATTCTGGCATATATATAATTTTTACTGTAATCATCTGGAAGGTTTATTGAACCTGCAATGTTATCTAAAGAGGACACCTCAACATCGGCTCGCCCAATATTATAATCATCGTTGTTTGATACAAACTGAGATTCATTTATATAGAGATTGACATACTCAATTTCTCTACCTTCATCTCCCGTAATTATTTTATCAAGGCTTATAGAGCCGCTAATCGTGTTACCCGTTGCACTAAACTGAGAGCTTTTAACCATATAATAAGGGGTGACCTCAAGATCCATCTCTGTATTACCCTTTATCTGAATAAATATGGTATCACCCGCCTGCTCATTTACATAATTAGCCTTAAAAGGTCCTTGCCCATCGACAAATTTTAATTTGTAATCGCCATCAAAGAACCTCCCGCTAAAAGAGCCATCTGTATCTAAATGAACATCCAGAGGGGCTAAATTGCCAAAACCCGGCTGAAAAAGTTGGAATCTAACTTCACGCGCTCCTACTTCAATAGGAGTACCATTGTAAACCACACGACCAGTAAAAAATGATTCGGGCTCGTCATAATTATCTATTTCGCAAGACACTAATGCCAAAGCAAAACCTACAAAAAGTATAAAATGTTTAATTTTCATAATAATATAATTTAGATCCCTTATTGGTTTGGGTTTTTAACTATTAAAGGATTGTTATTAAGTATATCCTGACCTATTTCTGAATAGTAATTCCCCAGTTGAAAACGATCTGATCCCGTCACTCTGTTTGGTTTTACAATTTTATAGAAATAACTACCATCGTTAGCGTCTCCCGGATTGTAGTATTTATATGGCCATACCCCTAATGGCTGAGTAATCCTTTTTGTTGCAGAACCAATATTTGTGGTGATATTCTGCTCATCTATAGGTGTACCGTCAAGAACTACATGTGCCAGGCGCCATCTTTTAAGGTCAAAGAAATGTAATCCCTCAAAAGCAAGCTCTACAAATCGCTCATGTACTATCTTATCGAAAGTGACATCAGCTGCGGTTAATGTAGTTGTAATTCCTGCTCTCGAGCGTACCTCATTTAAATAACCGGCGGCCATTTCTGGCTGACCTAGTTCAAAAGCGGCTTCTGCTGCATTTAATAAAACTTCAGCATATCTATATCTTATAAACCAAACATCACTCTGTGTTCCTCGTTGACCAGATCCTGCTTTAGGGTCTTGATATTTACGAATGTAAAATCCTGTTTGAGCCGTAAATTCTAATCCGTCAATAGGCCCATCAAAACCTACTACCTGAACCTGGCCTGTGGCACCTGGCAACTCTTTCTGTTGACCTCTTGCATCTCCGCTAACAACGGTACCATCTGCTAATTGTACTCCTGCCCAAATATCAACTTCTCTTCCTTTAAAATTAGATCCTGGTACAATTACAGTACCTTCTAAACGAGCATCTCTACCTGCAAAGAGTTCTTTAGGATCATTGTAATAAATAGGATTACCGGCATTATCCTCAACAGGTAATGGCTTATATTCTCCTTCTAAAGTTTCAAAAGATTGAACTAAATTAAGTGAAGGATTAATTCTGCCTCCTTCTTCCTCCTCAGCACCATATCGAGGTTGATTAGAAATTGTAAAACCGTGAACTTTTCCACTTTGAAGTTTATAGTCTTCAACAAAAATAGCTTCAGGATTGTTCGACTTATCGTAGAAAACACTGGCAAAATTATCTGAAAGGTCTGGTTTTTTATTATAAAGGGAATAAGAGCCAGCATCACCATTGATAATTGCCTGTGCCGCATTTAATGCTGTAGTATAATATTCATTCGCTCTCCCTGCAGGAATACCAATCTCACCTCCTGATAATGAAACCTGAGGCGTAGTTGCTCCATATTTTGCAATAGAACCGGCATATAATGCTGCTCTGGCTTTCATTGCGAGAACTGCCCCTTTTGTGGCTCGTGACTTAATATTTGTGTCTGCAGGTAAATCTGCAATAATGGCATCAGCCTCACTTATTACGAAATCATAAATTGCAGCTTCTGTCTCGCGAGGATGTTGTAAATAAGTAGCATCTCCACTAAAATCATAAGTTTCTGATTCTAATATTAAGGGCACTCCACCCATTCTCTTTACCAGTGTAAAATAATAAGATGCTCTAAGGAATCTCCCTTCAGCTAAGAATCTTGTTTTATCCACTTCGTCAATACTTGTGGAAGCCTCTAGTCTTTCAAGAAAAAGATTCATTTCTCTTATATAGCCATAGTCCCAGGTGCCCCAGGCACCATAACCCCAGCCTCCATCTTGAAAATGACCATATTGTCCTGCTTCAGACCAAAAAGAAACATTAAAGTCTGCCAGTGACGGCCATGATTCTACTGTACCAAAGTCATAATAACGATTATATAAATCTGCTAATATAGATAGCACTATATCGGGACTGCCAAAGGCCTGCTCCTGTGTTAGAATGTTAGTTGGCTCCCTGTCTAGAAATTCACTGTCAGAAGTACAACTTCCTATAAGCATGGGAATTAATAAAAAGTATATATATTTTTTCATTGCAATTATTTTTTAAATAGAAAGGTTAACTCCAACGTTTATGAATTTATTCTGAGGATACTGTAAGCCATTATCGTCAGATATTTCAGGGTCTACACCAAAGTCTTTAAGGTTATCTAAAGAGAAAAGATTATAACCATTCACGTAAACTCTAGCTTTCTGAATTTTGATTTTATCTAATATATTTTGAGGTAAAGAATATCCTATCTCCAGCGTTCTGGCTCTCAAATAAGTCACATTGTGTAACCAGAATGTAGAATTCTTGTTGTAGTTACTATGCCCACCATCATTATAACGTAGTGCAGGATATTTACCTGGAATCCATTCACTTGTAGGATCGAGCGGATCTGCATGATGCCATCTGTCTAAGAATATTTTATTTAGAGCACCATCGTTTTGATAAGCCCATCTCTGCTCCCAGTTCTGATTCCATGAATAGCCAGAAGCTCCAGAAAAATCTGCAGTAAAATCAATACCCTTATAAGCCACATATAAACTAAGACCAAAATTCACTAATGGATTGTAATTATTGTATCCTATTGGGGTTTCATCATAACCATCAATTCGTTTATCCCCGTTAACATCTTTGTATATAATATCACCAGGCAATAAAGTGCTGTTCCCTCTTCCATCAATGTCAACGGGATAATTATCTATTTCTTCCTGTGATTGAAATTGACCTGTTGCAGTATATCCCCAAAAAATAGTATTATATCTGTCTTCGCCAGAAGCCCGGTAACGCTGATACGAATTATCAAAACGGGGTTTATACGATTCTAAAAACTTACTTCTTGACAAAGAAGCGTTCCCAGAAACACTAAATGATACTTCTCCTATTTCTCCTGAATAAGATAAAGCTCCTTCTATCCCATATTGAGCATCGCTATTTACATTCTCATCTGGAAGACCATACCCTAATTCATTAGGAATTAAAATGTCATATTTTCTTCCTCTTAAACCCGTTCTTTTTCTATAGAAGTAATCAACAGAACCAGAAAGCTTGCTATTGAACATATAAAAATCTGCCCCAATATCTGTAATTTTACTCTTGAACCAGGAAATATTTGTTATAGGCTGACCTTTATCTCTACTCGCTATGACCGCATTCCCATCAAGAATAGCAACACCTTGATTATAATTATAACCTGTTAAGTAATCAAAAGCGCCAATACCAATATCATCATCACCTAAAACTCCATAAGAACCTCTTATTTTAAAATTATCAAGAACACTGTCATCACCTAATAAGTCTTTTATAAAAGGTTCTTCAGTAATTCTCCACCCTGCGGATATAGATGGGAAGTAGCCAACTCTTTTTTGAGGAGTAAACTTCCAGGAAGCATCTCTCCTTGCAGAAGCCTCTATGTAATATTTATCTCTATAGTTATAGCTTATTCTACCTATATAACCAATTCTTGCTTCCTCATCATCTAAATCATCATAAGCATCAGTATCAGAAAAATAGATAAGTGGTAGCGTATTTGTCTTTGGCACGGCGTGCACCCATTGCTCTTGAAAACGCGCTTCTTGTCTTTCTATCATAAAAAGAGCTTCTAGCGAATGATCACCAAATTTTCTTTTATACTGCATTTGACCCTGGTAGATATTTCTCAAGACCTTTCTAGTTCTGCGTTCCCTCCATGGGTTAGAGCTACCACCGGTTGCCTCATATGAATCATCTTCCGGATGATACGTGTACGCGTCGTATGTATATTCATGCCCGTTTAATACACGATCTGCTATATAGTAAGAATACATACCCTTAACTTTTAATCCTTCTATAAATGGAAGTTCGTATTCACCTGAAAAGTTAGTTTGCAAAACCCTCCAGATATCTTCTGCATAACCTCCTATTTCAAAATTGTGGAGGGCCCAGTTAGTCTCATTATGACCTATATCATTAAGATATTCAGGGTTATCGTTTGCATAAGGTCGCTCAAATGGCCGGTTACGAAGAATCGCAAATCGAGGTAACCAATAATCATCTGCTCCGGGAATACCTGGATTTTTACGCGTTTCTATTCTACCGTTTATCTGAACCCCTACTTTAAGACGATCTGTAATATCTGCATCAACATTACTTTGTATGTTACTTCGTTCAAAAGTGAACTCGTCACCTAATACTGATTCTTGCTTGAGTTGCGTTGCAGATAAGTAATAGTTTATGTTTTCTGAACCACCACTTGCACTAATATTAATATTGCTTAAAGGAGCATTCTTCTGGATTATGAAATCTTTCCAATTAAAAGATTGATAGCCCGGCTCTTCACCTACACGGTACTTCTCCAGCTCCTCCTGTGTAATAGCTGTAGATCCAAACTGATTAATCTCAGCTTCAGCTTTCCCCCTCATCCATTCATAAGAATCATTTACAGTTTCCGGAAATCGAGACCAGTTTTGCCACCCTACATACGCATTTACATTGACAGCATTACGTGTCCCTCTTTTTCCTCTTTTAGTTGTTACTACTACAACACCGTTAGCCGCTCGCACACCGTAAATTGCAGCAGATGCATCCTTTAAAACACTTATGCTGGCAATATCGTTAGGAGAAATATTATTAAACTGTCCTTCATCTTGTTGTATTCCATCAATAACATATAAGGGTGTACCCATGTTGCGTATTTGTATGGAAGCACTGGCACCAGGACGACCATCATTCATTCTAAAACTTACACCCGGTATTTTACCTGCAAGTCCAGAGCTTACTGTTGACCCCCCATGTACTTTTTCTAAATCCTCTGCAGATACTGTAGAAATAGCTCCGGTGATAGATTTTTTATCCTGAGTAGAATATCCTGTCACAACAACTTCATCAAGACCGGCAATATCCTCTTCTAATTGCACATTAATCTCACTTTGACCATCTACAGCCACTTCTTTCGTTTTGAAACCCACATAGCTAAATGCGAGGATAGCATTAGAAGGAGCAGTGATTTCAAAATTCCCGTCAAAATCTGTTGTAGTTCCGCGGGTTGTGCCTTTAACAATAATTGTTATGTAAGGCAAAGGTTCAGCGTATTGTCCTGCCGTAGTTACACTTCCTGTAATCTTAATATCTTCTTGTGCAAAAGACTGCTGAGAAAATAATAAACACATAATTACAGCAAATACCGGAAATCTAATTTGCTTAATTAATCCTAGTAAAGTTGTTCCCATTGATTGTCATTTTTAAAAAATTAAATTAATATAGAATAAGACTAAAGCCAACTAAAAGGATTTAGTTAATTAAAACTATATCTTCCTAAATCGATTTAGTTTAAACTCAATTCGCAGAATGATTTTCTCTAATTAAATGTTTATTTCAAAAAAATCATTCTTCCCAAACCACAACTACAAGGTTTGCGAAAGCCAAATGTAATCAAATATATTAATAAACGTATTTTTTACGTTAATAATTTTAAAAACCTTATTTATAAGTAATTGTACTCATGGACATTCTAGAGTTAATTATAATACATAAAAAAGCCTCCAATAAGGAGGCTTTTTTATATTTATGATAAATACTCTTATTCTTTAGGTGACCAGGAAAATCTGCTTTTAGAATCTTCAGCTTGTACGTTTATTACGTGTTCTATTTGAGGAGCGTGTTTTTTAATAGTTAGTTCAACACCATTTCTCAATGTCATCTGGTTAACCGTGCAATCTACGCAAGCGCCCTCAAGCTGAACCTTAACTGTAGTTCCGTCTTCAATTGAAAGAAGTGAGATATTTCCCCCGTCGCTTTGTAAAAAAGGACGTATTTCTTCCAGCGCATTTTCAACTTTTGTTTTGAGTTCGATATCGTTCATCTTCTATTTTTTTATTGCAGAACAACCAGCCATGGTTGTAATCTTGATCGCTTCTGTAGGAGGCAGGTCATCATTACGTCTCACTAGTTCTTCTACGGCATTTCTGGTTATATCTTCAAATGCAGTTTCCAAGGCAGTTGCAGTTTGTAAAGCTGCCGGGCGACCTACATCTCCCGCTTCTCTTATGCCTTGTACTAAAGGCACCTGACCCAATAACCTAACTCCCAGATCTTCTGCCAGATGTTTTGCCCCATCTTTGCCGAAGATATAATATTTATTTTCAGGCAGTTCTTCTGGTGTAAAGTAAGCCATATTCTCAACTATTCCCAACACAGGAACGTTAATACTTTCCTGCTGAAACATAGCAACGCCTTTTTTCGCATCAGCGAGAGCCACATTTTGAGGTGTACTTACTACCACCGCGCCAGTAACCGGCATTGCCTGCATAATACTCAAATGAATATCACCTGTGCCCGGAGGAAGATCTATTAAAAGAAAATCTAATTCTCCCCATGCAGCATCAAAAATCATTTGATTAAGCGCCTTTGACGCCATAGGTCCACGCCATACAACTGCCTGATCTGGTCTGGTAAAAAAGCCTATAGACAGAATCTTTACACCATAATTCTCTACAGGTTTCATCTTTGCTTTACCGTCTATTTTTACAGATAGTGGTCGCTCATTCTCTACATCAAACATAATGGGTATTGATGGCCCGTAAATATCTGCATCGAGCACGCCCACTTTAAAACCCATTTTTGCAAGTGTAACAGCCATGTTTGCAGTGATTGTAGATTTACCTACACCGCCTTTTCCTGACGCTACAGCTATAATATTTTGAATACCGGGAATAGGATTACCCTTTATTTCATTCTTAGGTTTCTCTGGTGCATCAACGCGAACGTTAACTTTTACCTGAGCCTTTTGATGCACTTCAGCATGAATAGCTTTCATGATCTCAACCTCGATTTTCTTTTTTGCCTGTAAACTTGGGTTCTTTATGGTCACATCTACAATCACCTCATCACCAAAAGTTACCACATTTGTTACAGCGCCACTTTCTACAAGATTTTTTCCTTCGCCCGGGGCTGATATTGTCTCTAAAGACTTTAATATTTCGTTCTTCTCTAACTTCACGTTACTACTTAATTAGATTGATTCTAAAATGCAAATATAAGGTGAAAACTTAAGAAACGGAAGGCTCAAAATTGAAATGATTGATCTGCAGATTGTTTGTGTTGATTGGGTTCAACGACCCAATTCCTCAAGTGGGTCCCAGAATTTTTCCTGAAAATCAATAACCTCGTTGTTTTTAACTACAAAACCTTCACTCTCGAGCAACTGCTGCATAAGATTAGTCCCTTCAAAATGATGTTTTCCCGTTAAAATACCTTTTCTATTAAGCACCCTATGCGCAGGAACATCTGGCATATTCCCAGATTTATTTAGCGCCCAGCCCACCATTCTCGCGCTACCTGCAGCCCCCAGATATCTGGCGATCGCCCCGTAAGAGGTCGCTCTGCCATAAGGTATCTGGCTTGCTACCTCGTAAACTCTTTTGAAGAAGTCTTTCTCTGCTGCCACGTTTAAGAATAATACATGCGTATAAGTGTAAGTATCACAAGTACCAGCATAAGGCAAGCCATAAAATAGTTGCTGTATTTAGACAGATTTGCAGACCGCTTTTCTATCTTATTAAAACCAATAATATAAAGGTATAAAGCAGAAAATGTACCTAAAGAAGCTGCTAACATAAAAGCTGCAACTGCAAAGAAATGATAGGAAACAGCACCGCCTATATTAAGGGCAGCGCCAATAGTACAAAAATAAGGAATAGGTAAAATATTTAATGCCGAAATAAAAACACCTTTGCCTAAACTGCGCACCCCGGCATGCTTAGGGATACGCGTAGGTCTTACTTTATGTTTTTTTGCTGAAAGAAAAAAGTAAACGCCTAATAAGATAAAAACCACAACGCCAGTGCGTAAAAGAATATTCTGCACATAGGGATTATTGAAGATATATTTTGCCAGCATAAGAGCGATCAGGGCTTGTATAAGAGCAATAAACGCAGCTCCCACAGCAACCAGAATTCCGCTTTTTTTACCCTGATTAAGACATGTTTTGGCAACCGTCATATTGACCAGTCCCGGCGGAACAACCCCGGCAAAAGCAGCAACATATGTAATGGCAAAAAGCTTGACGGTCTCTATCAAAACTCTATTTTATCTTAAACTTTATATATGTTATTTTCTTATTCTCCTCAAGGTACTGTTTTTCATAAAATGTCTGTATACCAATAACCTCCTGCGGTGAATAATAATTCTTATAAACGTCATGATGTGCATACAAAACCTCATGACCTTCACCATGCAATAATCCCAGCGTATAACCATGCATAAACTCGCTATCGGTTTTTAGGTGCATAACGCCTTCTGCATTTAGAATCTTTTTATATTTCTGAAGAAACTCGCTATTAGTCATTCTATGCTTGGTGCGCTGAAATTTTATTTGAGGATCAGGAAAAGTTATCCATATCTCTGAAACCTCACCAGCTGCAAAAACAAGATCTACAAGTTCTATTTGTGTTCTTATAAATGCCACATTAGATAATCCGACTTCTATTGCTGTTTTTGCACCTCGCCAGAAGCGAGCACCTTTTATATCTATGCCTATAAAATTCTTATCAGGATTTTGTTTTGCAAGTGCCACTGTATATTCTCCCTTACCGCATCCTAATTCTAAAACTAACGGATTCGAATTTTTAAAGAATTGCTCACTCCATTTACCTTTCAGGTCAAAATCCCCAACTAATTCTTCCCGTGTAGGTTGAATTACATTTGCAAAGGTTTCGTTTTCGCGAAAGCGTTTTAATTTGTTCTTACTTCCCAACTGTATTATTCTGTTAAAAAAATATTGCTAAACTCCTGCAAGAGTAAAAAATTTATATGAAAGATGCATTATGAATAGAGATGCACTTCACGATAATTTTAAATTACAGGGTTAATTATCACCTTTAAATTGCAAATATCTCGTTTTGATACATCAATTTTAATATTTTATTAAAATTAAGGAAACTTTCAAACTTTATTAGTGTTTCATATTTGCATTAATGCAAAAGAATAAGACCATCTTAGTTGCACCTCTTAATTGGGGCCTTGGCCATGCTACCCGTTGCGTGCCTATAATTCATGCTCTAAAAGCAGAAGGCTTTGATGTTATTATAGGTTCTGATGGCCCGGCGCTTGCTTTATTGATGAAAGAATTTCCTGCAGAGCAGACTATTGTTTTACCTTCTTACCAAATAGAATATGCCAGAAAAGGCAGTAATTTTAAGTGGAAGATGCTTTTGCGCAGTCCTAAAGTTATGCGCGCCATAAATCAGGAGCGATATATACTCAAAAATCTGGTTAAGGAGCAAAAAATTGACGGGGTTATCTCAGATAACAGACTTGGGCTTTACCATGATAAAATACCTACTGTTTTCATCACACATCAATTGCAGGTTTTAAGCGGAAATACAACAAAGCTTACCTCTGCTATCCATAGAAGATACATAAAACGATTTGATGAATGCTGGGTACCAGACTTAGATGGAAAAATTAACCTTAGCGGAAAATTAGGTCACCCGGAACACTTTGAAATCCCCGTCAAATACATAGGGCCTTTATCGCGATTAGAAAAAATAGAAAAACAACAGCGTTATGATGTGATGGTTCTTCTGTCTGGACCAGAACCTCAACGCAGCGATCTGGAAGAGATTCTGCTACACGAATTGAAACATTATCGGGGCCAGGTACTCTTTGTGCGAGGCGTTGTTGAAGAAGAGCAGAAAAGTGAAACAAAAAATCACATTAAGGTCTATAATTTTATGAATTCTCAAGATCTTAATATAGCCATTAATAGCAGCGCACTTGTTATAAGCAGATCTGGATATACTACAATTATGGATCTCGTGAAGTTAGGCAAAAAAGCTTTTTTTATACCCACACCAGGACAAACCGAACAGGAGTATCTAGCCAAGCGTTTGATGAAAAAAGGATTTATACCTTACAACACGCAGGAAAAATTTAAGCTGAAAGATCTAAGTAAGGTAAAAGTCTATAAAGGATTTGAAAGTCTAGCTAATAAGGTCCTCGTTAACGAGGGCAGTTTCGGGAAGCTCTTCGGCCTTTTCGAGGGTGAACGAAAACTCAGATCCAACTCCAAAATCACTTTCTACATAAATCTTTTCGTCATGCGCTTCAATAATGTGCTTAACGATAGAGAGACCAAGTCCTGAACCTCCTTCTCTTCTTGAACCACTCTTATCAACGCGATAAAAACGCTCAAATAAACGCGGGATGTGTTCTGAAGAAATTCCCTCACCGTTATCGGTAACTCGAACAATAACCTTATTTTGAATGAGATTTTCTATTGACACTTCGGTTGTGCCATCCTGTTTACCGTACTTTAAGGAGTTTACGATCAAATTTGTAAGCAACTGCTGTATGCGCTCCCTGTCTGCATTCACGTAAATGGGGTCTTTGTAAATGGTATCAAAAGTAAGTGTGATGTTCTTTTTAGCAGCTTTCATCTCAAGCAACTCAAACGTATTTTCTACAAGGCTTACAATATCAAAATACTCATAGCGCAAGTTAAGATCACCCACTTCAAGTTTTGAGATCATGTCCAGATCACTAACCAGATAAATAAGCCGTTCTACCGCTTTTTCTGCTCTCTGGAGATATTTTTTCCTAACACTTTTATCTTTCATCGCTCCGTCTAAAAGCGTAAGTATGTAACCCTGTACTGTAAAAAGAGGGGTTTTTAATTCATGGGCAACATTCCCCATAAATTCTTTTCTATATTCTTCACGTATTTTAAGAGATTCTATCTCCAGCTTTTTGCTGGCAGCAAAGCGCTCTACTTCTTTTGTAAGGGTAGACATATCTGTAGTGATTTGTCCCCGTCTCAAGGTAGTAGAATCTAACAAAGAGACATCATCATAGATCTTTTTTACTCGTTTATAAATGAATCGCTCTACTCGTATTTGTAAAATAGCAAAGCAAAAAACAAAGCAGGAGACCCCTAAAATAACGGGAAAATACCACTTAAAATCGCCCTGAGAGTACAAAAAAACGCTCAACAAGAGCGTTATAAACAAGGTTATATATAAAGAAGAATATGTTGCAAACCGATAAGATTTCTTAAAACTGGTAGACATTATACTACAAATTTATAACCTACTCCTTTGATGGTTTTAAATTTCTTATCTCCTATTTTTTCTCTTAACTTACGTATATGCACATCTATTGTGCGGCCACCTACAACAACTTCGTTGCCCCACACTTTATCAAGAATATCTTCTCTTTTAAATACCTTTCCGGGTTTTGAAGCAAGCAAAGAAAGTAGTTCAAACTCTTTACGAGGCAGTACCATCTCTTTCTTATCTTTTATGATCTTGTATTCTTCCCTGTTAATAATAAGATCTCCTATCTTAACGGTAGCATCTTTATCTGCATCTTCTTTAAGGCGTCGCAGTAATGCTTTCACCTTACTTACAAGAACTTTGGGTTTTATAGGCTTAGTTATATAATCATCTGCACCGGCATCGTAGCCTGCAACCTGAGAATAATCCTCGCCACGGGCAGTAAGAAAAGCGATAATGGTCTCTGCATGATCAGGATTCTTACGTATAATTTCGCAAGCCTCAATCCCATCCATCTCAGGCATCATTACATCCATAATTATGAGATGTGGCTGACTTTTCTTTGCCATTTTTACAGCTTCTTTACCATTCTCTGCGGTAAAAATCTGGTATCCCTCGTTGGTGAGATTATATCCCACTATCTCAAGAATATCTGGTTCGTCATCAACTAAAAGAATCTTGATGTCCTTTTTCTTCATTATAGTGCTAATTTAATCTAGACGTAAATATACTATTTAATTGCACGTTCACATTAGACGGTCTTATTCATAACGTTTAAATAATCTGCCGCTTTAAAAGAGGCAGAGTAATTGATGTGCTTTCAGGCTAATTTTGAATAACTTTGCCCCGTTTTTAGCACCATGAATAACAGCGAAATTTTCAACATAAAAAACGAAAAGCAATTTGAGCAAATCGCACTGCAGGCTTTTGCTCATCAAATTAAATACAATAAGGTGTATGCAGATTTTTGCCGACTTATAAAAACCGACTTAAACACGGTAAAATCGGTTAAAAACATACCTTTTTTACCCATTCAATTCTTTAAATCTCATCATATAATTGCTTCTCAGGAACGCGCAGAAGTTATCTTTACCAGCAGCGGAACTACAGGCAGCCAGACCAGCTCTCATTATGTGACAGATGTCTCTCTTTATGAGCAAAGTTTTTTAGCAGGTTTTAAACACCATTATGGTAATATAGAAGATTACACGGTGCTTGCTTTGCTACCTTCCTATCTCGAGCGCAGCGGTTCTTCTCTTATTTACATGGTAGATCGGCTTATAAAAGACAGCAAAAAACCAGACAGCGGCTTTTATCTTAAAGATCTTTTCGCTTTAAGCGAAAAACTAAAAAAACTCGATAAATCTGGTGAAAAAGTGCTTCTCATAGGTGTTTCTTTTGCCTTGCTCGATCTGGTTGAGAATTTCAACTTTGACCTGAAAAATACCATCGTAATGGAAACCGGCGGGATGAAGGGTCGCCGCAAAGAATTGGTACGAGAAGAATTGCATGAGATCTTACAAAAAGGTTTTGGCGTAAGCCACATTCATAGTGAATACGGGATGACAGAATTACTCTCTCAGGGCTATTCTACGGGTGGCGGCATTTTCACAACTCCACCGTGGATGCGCATATTGATTAGAGATACAGAAGATGCTTTAAGTGCGCTGCCTAAAAATAAAACCGGCGGCATAAATGTTATTGATCTGGCAAACATAAATTCATGCCCGTTTATCGCAACTCAGGATCTAGGTAAAGAGATAGACTCTTCTCATTTTGAGGTTTTAGGCAGGTTTGATCAGGCAGATATACGCGGTTGTAATCTTATGGTTTTATAGTGTAAGATGTTTTAATAATATACGACTACCCTATTGAAGATTTTTCATAATGGATTTTGAAATTTTCAAAAATTAATTTGGTTAGTTAGTTTAAAAGACCCGATGTTTAAACGCATCGGGTTTTTATTTTTTAGACCATAGATTTTATGTCTGCGCCCCAACTGGGATACGTAAAAATCATTCCTTTTAAAGTCTCACAATCCAGTTTACCGCACATCGCCATGACAAACATATTGATCGTTTCGGCAGCATCCCAGCTTAACAAATGCGCTCCCAGCACCAGATTTGTTTTTTTGTCGATAAGGGTTTTGTAGGCATAGCAATTTTGGTTCATCCGTTTAGAATTGTACCAATGCGGAACGTTGGCTTCGTTGACCTTAAAATCATAGCCTTTTTCACGCGCTTCCTCTTCATTTAATCCTACCGAAGCCAATTGCGGCTGTGTAAAAACCACAGATGGCATAGGCGGGAAATCTATTTCCGTTTTATTTCCATTTAAAATATTCTCTGAAACAATACGTCCCTCTTGCGAAGAAAGCGGGGTAAGTGGTAAACTTCCGCTGTCAGAAACATCACCGCATGCATACACATTGGGGTTGGATGTATTTTGTAAGTAACTATTTACCGAAATTCCTTTTTTTGAAAAAGATACATTTCCCTTCTCCAGATCGAGCATATCGATAGACGGTACGCGACCCGCGGTATTAAAGACCAATTCGGCTTTTACTTCTACCGTTTTGCCGTCCTGCTCTGCGCTTACGCGAAAATTTTTACGCAGCTTTTCTATTTCATTTACACGGGCATTCAGGATAAATTTAATGCCAAGCCCTTCTGAATTTTCCTGCAGGTAATTGGCAAGATTGGCATCAAAATTAGAAAGGATATGCGCTTCGGTATCGATCACGGTGACTTCCACTCCGCAGCGAGCGGCGATATGGGCAAATTCCATCCCAATATAACCCGCACCTATAAAAATCATCGTTTTAGGCAGTTGGGGCAGGTTTAAAAAATCATCGCTATGCAAAGCAAATTCGCGTCCCGTGATTTTTAATTCCAAAGGTTTCATTCCCGTCGCGATCACGATCTTCTTAGCTTTTATCGTTTTTCCTTCTACAGAAAGCGTGTTTTCATCCAGAAATTTAGGCGACTGATGGTACATTTTTATTCCGGCCTCCTCCAGATCCCGCTCGGTGGCGAAAGGCACTGCGTCTGTAAATGTTTTTTTAAACTCCATCAAATCCTGCCAGTTGGCTTCTGGTGTATCTATAATGCCTTTACCTTTCAGGTCGCGGCTTCTTTCCAGCACTTCGGTGATTCCCACCAGCACTTTTTTAGGATCGCAACCGCGATTGGCGCAGGTGCCGCCATATTCTCTATTGTCTGCAATGGCGACACTCCAGCCAGCTTTCGCGCAAGCGTAAGCTACTTTTTTACCGGCGGTTCCGGTTCCTATTACAAAAACATCAAATTCTTCGATCGCCATATTACAGTATTATTTTTGCTACACCACCATCTACGCGTAAAGCTGCGCCGTTTGTTGCTGCAGACAACGGACTCGCAACATAAGCTACTAAATTGGCGACTTCCTGTGGCTCGATAAATCGCTGGATGATTGAAGTAGGACGGGCTTCATTAAAGAAATGTTCTTCGGCTTTTGCTTTGCTGGCTGCATCAGAGATATCGGCCATTTCTTTTACGCCTTCAGATAAAGTTGGGCCGGGCAGCACACTATTTACGGTGACACTTGTGCCTTTAGTCAATTCTGCGATGCCTCGCGAAACCGCTAATTGAGCGGTTTTTGTCATTCCGTAATGAATCATCTCTTTAGGGATATTGATCGCACTCTCGCTGCTTATAAAAATAATGCGACCCCAATCCTGCTCCAGCATATGTGGCAATAATGCCCGCGAAAGCCGCACCCCGCTCATCACGTTTACTTCATAAAAGCGGAGCCAGTCTTCATCAGAAATATCAGCGAAATCTTGTTGTTTAAAAATACCCACATTATTGACAAGAATATCTATGTGGCCTAGTTTTTTGAGCAAGTTTTCTATTTCTTCGGTTTTGCTAAAATCGCAGGCAATTCCGCTGATTTTTGCCTCGCTTGCCCCGTTTTTTAATTTGACTAAAGCCTCATCTACCGAATCCTGACTGCGGCCATTAATAACAACTTCTGCCCCTTCATCTGCTAATATTCTTGCAATTGCAAATCCTATTCCCTTAGTAGAGCCCGAAACAAAAGCCCGTTTATTTTTGAGTTGGTAGTCCATTTTTTATCGATTTCTAATTTTAGAAATGCATAAAGTGCATTTTGTTTAAAATTAGGCAAGGCAACAAGGGCAGAGTGTTAGTAAAATGATAAAACTTATTTAGCTTTCGCGAAAGCAAAACAGAACGTATTATCTTTGCCGCAATGGGTAAGACCGTCATCAATTCGCATTTTGAAACGTCTTTGCAACTGCAAAAACTAGGGGAAGCTATATCCGGTTCCCAAAATCGTATTACGCTAAGCGGCCTTGTGGGTTCTTCTTTATCCTTCACGCTGGCCGAAAGTTTTAAGCAAACAGGAAAACCTTTTCTCCTTATCCTGAATGACAAGGAAGAAGCCGCCTATTATCTCAACGATCTTGAGCAATTGCTCAAGGAAGAAAACGTGTTGTTTTTCCCGGGGAGTTACCGCAGGCCTTACCAGATTGAAGAGATTGATAACGCCAATATCTTATTGCGGGCAGAGGTGTTAAACCGGATCAATTCGCGTAAGAAACCAGCATTGATCGTCACCTATCCCGATGCACTTTTTGAGCAGGTGGTTACCCGAAAAGAGCTGGAACGCAGTACGCTTAAAGTAAAAATAAACGATAAGCTTTCGCTTGATTTTGTAAACGAAATGCTCTTTGAATATAAATTTAAACGGGTCGATTTTGTGTCAGAACCGGGCGAATTTTCGGTGCGCGGGGGGATTATTGATGTGTTTTCCTTTTCGCATGATGAGCCGTATCGCATCGAGTTTTTTGGCGATGAGGTAGACAGCATCCGCACCTTTGATGTAGAAACCCAACTTTCTACCGGGCCGGTAAAGAAAATATCGGTAATGCCCAATGTAGAAAATAAGCAGCTGGAAGAAACCCGCGAAAGTTTTTTTAAATACATCGCTTCAGAAACGGTGGTTTTTACCAAAAATATCGAGCAACTTTCGGCCCGGGTTGATGCTAATTTCGCGAAAGCGGAAGAGGCTTTTGCCCAACTTTCTAAAGACATTAAGCACATTGCCCCCGAAGAATTGTTTTGCAGCGCCAAAATGATACGCAGGCAATTACTCGATTTTAAGCTGGTTACTATAAATGACAATTTACAAGGGCTTAAACCGGCCAAGGCTAGTGAAGACGCCATTGCCGTTAAGTTTAATACCCGCCCTCAACCTTCTTTTAATAAGCAATTTGATCTTTTGATCAAAGATCTGAATGAAAATCAAGAGGCCGGCTATAAAAATTATATTGCTTGTGTAAGTGAACAGCAAGCTAAACGCTTTCACCAGATTTTTGACGATGCCGAACTGGATGTCAAGCAATATGAAACGGTTACGCTTTCGCTCTATCAGGGGTTTATAGATGACGACTTGAAAATCGCGTGTTATACCGATCACCAAATTTTTGAGCGCTATCACAAGTTCACCCTTAAAAACGGCTATGCCAAGAAACAGGCCATCACCTTAAAGGAATTGACAAGCCTACAGGTAGGCGATTATGTAACGCATATCGATCACGGAATAGGGAAATTTGGCGGACTGCAAAAAATAGATGTAGAAGGTAAAAAACAGGAAGCCATAAAATTGATCTACGGGGAACGGGATGTGCTGTATTTGAGCATACATTCCCTGCATAAGATCACCAAATACAACGGCAAAGACGGGAAACCGCCACAAATTTTTAAACTGGGCAGCAATGCCTGGAAAAAACTGAAGCAGAAAACCAAGACCAAAGTCAAGGAAATCGCTTTTAACCTGATCAAGCTTTACGCGAAAAGGAGGTTGCAAAAAGGATATGCCTTTGGTCCGGACAGCCATATGCAACATGAGTTGGAAGCCAGCTTTATCTACGAAGATACGCCAGACCAAAGCAGCGCTACTGAAGCGGTAAAAGCCGATATGGAAAACGAGCGCCCGATGGATCGCTTGGTTTGTGGGGATGTAGGTTTCGGGAAAACCGAAGTCGCTATACGGGCTGCTTTTAAGGCGGTAGATAATGGCAAACAGGTTGCAGTGCTTGTGCCCACGACCATTTTGGCTTTTCAGCACCACAAGACCTTTGAAGAACGACTGAAGGATTTTCCCATCCGGGTTGATTATTTAAACCGTTTTCGCACCGCAAAAGAAAAACGGGAAACCCTGGCCGATCTGGAAGCCGGGAAAGTAGATATCATCATTGGCACACACCAGCTGACCAGTAAAAATGTAAAATTTAAAGACTTGGGGCTGCTGGTAGTAGATGAAGAACAAAAATTTGGCGTTGCCGTAAAAGACAAGTTGAAAACCATTAGCGAGAATGTAGATACCCTTACCCTCACCGCTACGCCTATCCCGCGTACGCTGCAATTCAGTTTGATGGCTGCTCGTGATCTGAGTACCATCACCACGCCGCCGCCCAATCGCTATCCTATAGAAACACATGTCATTCGTCTTTCGGAAGAAAGTATACGGGATGCCATTTCGTATGAAATACAACGCGGCGGACAAGTATTTTTCATCCATAACCGTATCGAGAATATTAAGGAAGTCGCCGGAATGATACAACGCTTGGTTCCCGACGCAAAAGTAGGCGTAGGTCACGGGCAAATGGAAGGGAAAAAACTAGAGGACCTGATGTTGCGCTTTATGGACGGGGATTTTGATGTGCTCGTCTCGACCACGATTATAGAAAGCGGACTTGACGTCCCCAATGCCAATACGATTTTTATAAATAACGCGAATAATTTTGGACTTTCAGACTTGCACCAGATGCGCGGGCGTGTAGGGAGAAGCAATAAAAAAGCGTTCTGTTACTTTATCACGCCACCCTATTCAGCGATGACCGAAGAGGCGCGCAAACGCATGACCGCATTAGAACAATTTTCTACCTTAGGTAGTGGTTTTAATATTGCTATGAAGGATCTTGAAATTCGGGGAGCAGGAGATCTGCTGGGTGGGGAACAGAGTGGTTTTATCAATGAAATAGGATTTGATACCTATCAAAAAATACTCAATGAGGCGATTGATGAATTGAAAGAAAATGAATTTGCCGAGCTGTATGCCGATCAAAACAATGCCGAAGACAAAGAATATGTGAAGGAAACGGTGATCGATACCGATTTCTCTCTGCTGTTCCCGGATGATTATATCAACAGTATTACTGAGCGGCTAAACCTCTATACTGAACTCAACAACCTTAAAACCGAAGAAGAACTAGAGGCTTTTGAAACTCGGCTTGTCGATCGCTTTGGCGAATTGCCAACCCAGGCAGTTGATCTGCTCAATTCGATACGCATTAAATGGATCGCCACGCATTCAGGTATTGAGAAAGTCACCATGAAGAAAGGTAAGCTTCTCGGTTTCTTTATTGCAGACCAGCAGTCTAAATTTTATCAAAGTCCGGGATTTTCTCGCGTGCTACAATTTGTACAAACCCATTCTCATCGGGTCACCTTAAAAGAAAAACAAACCCGAAGCGGCCTGCGCTTATTGCTTAGCGTTCCCGGGATAACATCTGTAGATAAAGCCTTAAAAGTTTTAGCCCCTCTGAAAAAAGAGCAAAAAGTCGCTGTAGAGGTCGAAAATCGCTAAATAAGGCTAAAAATCAGGAATTTTCAGTTGTTTATTTTTTCGCTTAAAGCGAAAGAAGTCCTATTTTCAAATAAAAAATTCCATATTTCATCTATACTCTTCAAGTTGTAGAAAAATTCTACACTTTCTATGGGGATTCCACACTTCATCTACACCCCACAACCGATTGCTTACACATTAAAATTAACCTTAACACCTCATTAACAAAGGACATAGCTTATTTGTTATGGAATTCGTAAAAAATGGTACGGTTATCTCATGCCAATTGAACAAATAACATAGAATATTAAACTAACAAATCCAGATAATTCTCAAAATCAAGCTACCCTATGAAAGCACATATACTCACTTCTGGAAATAGCAAAGAAACCGCTATTTTCGACCTTCAAACAACTCATATACAGACTTATAAAATATCAAAAGATTTACATGAAGCACTTTAGGTGCCTCTTTAAGTATATTAGAAATTGAATTCGTTTAAAACAGACCAGAACATGATCCTATTAAGATTCTCCCTTTTAAATTTTGACATATCCTGTTCTCTTTTCTTTAACAACAATTATCACAAAATTTTTAACGTTTTTTCAAGCTTCCATCTATACTTGTAAATTTTGATAATCAAAAACAGCCAAAATATTATTTTGGCACACTCCACAATCTTAAATAATTTCTAAAAACTGGGATATAAGCTATGACAATATCTTCACCCTCTTGTAATACCTCTCCCCTATCTGCATACAATCCTTCTGCCGGTAACCCGTGGAATGAAAGTAAAGCAAAACATGTGTACCGCAGACTTGCCGCAGGAGCTCCAAAATCTGTTTTAAATGTTGCTGTGCAGAAAGGGCCACAAAAATTAGTTTCTGAAATAATGACTGAAGCTAAAAATATGCCCAATTATAAAACTCCTGTTTGGGCTAAGTGGGCAAATAAGGATTTTAAAAATTACCACAACGACATAAAAGAATGTAAATATGAGATAAGACGCCAAACCATTGAGCATTTTCTTGAGAAAGGACTCAAAGGCAGACTCGTTCTTTTCTGGATGAATCATTTTGTTACAGATATAGACACCTACACTCACGCCCCTTACATGTTTCAATACTGGGACATTTTACAAAAATATGCTCTTGGTAATTTCAGAGATTTTGTAAAAGCCATAGGTACAACGCCCGCCATGTTGTATTCTCTAGATGGTTTTTATAATACTAAATTTAAACCTAATGAGAATTATGCTCGTGAGTTGTATGAATTATTCACTTTAGGTGAAAACAACGGCTACACGCAAGAAGACATTAAAGAAACTGCCCGTTCATTAACTGGTTACAATACTCAATTTGATAATGGGGGAAAAATTCTTTTTGATGTAAACAAATTTGACAGAGGCACTAAAGTAATATTTAATAGAATAGGGTATTATCGCCATAATAAAGTGATTGATATTTTATTTAAAAAGCGAGGTGATCTAATTGCCAAGTTTATTGCCAGAAAGTTATATAAATATTTTGTTTGTCCTGACGTGAATGAAAATATCGTTGATGAGATGGCAAAAACTCTTGTAAAAAATGACTTTGAGATGGCTCCTATGCTTGAGCAATTGTTTAAAAGTCAACACTTCTTTGATGATAGTGTTATTGGTACTATAATCAAGAGTCCTTATGATCTTCTTTGCATCTTTTTAAATGAAAGTGGCTTTTCATACAAGAGAGATTATAACGATCGCTCTGTTATGGAAACCATTAATTACATACATCACGTGACCACAGACCTAGGGCAGAGAATCTATAAGCCCATTGATGTTAAAGGATGGCAACGAGATGAGACATGGCTAAACGGAAGTACAATTATCTTTCGCATGAAAGCGCTCGACGATCTTATTATGCGATTGAGAAGTTACAAGAAAAATCAACTTCTTGATTTTGTGCGTGATCTAACTAATAATAGCAAAGACCCTGCATTTATTTCAAGAACAGTAGTAAACCATTTTTTAAGCAAGCCTCTAAACACAAAAGCAGATTACGATACTGTAGAATCTGTTTTAAAATGGCAAGTACCCGGCAACTATTACAAGCTAAGCAAATGGAGCCTTGACTGGAACTCTGCAGAATACCAGGTTCTTATGCTTTTTAAACACCTATTAACAATACCCGAATTCCAACTTAAATAAAAATCCCTATGTGTAATCCTAAAAGCAATTCCCACTTCGGAAACTATAAGCTAGAATTAGACCATAACGCTCAGCATGAACAATGGAACAGACGTTCATTTATGCAAATGCTGGGGTTAGCAGGTACTGGAGCCATGATGCTGGGTGGTACAAATATTACTGCTGCTTCACCGTCTCCTCTATTAGAAGCTTTGGGAAACAGCGATTCTGATAAAATTCTTCTTATCGTACGCCTTAAAGGTGGTAACGACGGCTTAAATACTATAGTCCCTATTTATGACTATGACACTTACGCTCGTAAGCGTCCTAATATTAGATTAAAAGAGAATAAACTTTATAAATTGTCAAATGACTTTGGCGTAGATTCTTCATTAAAATCTTTTCAGTCTTTATGGGGGGATGGTAAAATGAGAGTTGCTCACGGCGTGGGTTATGACAATTACAACATGTCTCACTTTGAAGGTGCAGACACCTGGGCAACTGCAGATTCTAATCCTAAAGCAGACATTGGCTTCTTTGGTCGTTATTTTGACAGAGAATATCCAGATTATCTGGTGCACCCACCAGAAAACCCGCCAGCTATTCAAATAGGCAGTGTAGGAGATTTAATGTTTGAAGGTGTTGATACTAATTTTGCGTTTACCGCATCAGACACAAACCAACTTAAAAATATTGCGTCTTCAGGTAAAATGCATGACGTAAATAACTTACCAAGTTGCACATATGGTAGAAAACTAGGTTTTGTACGTGGTTTGCTAAATAGTACGATGAAGTATGCAGGAGTGATTCATAAAGCTCATGAGTCAAGCAGAAATTCAGTAAGTTATGGTAATGATACTTTTTCTAAGCAACTGTCTATCATATCCAGAGTTATAAAAGGAGGTCTTAAAACCAAAATATACTTTGTTACCATAGATGGTTTTGACACGCATGCAAACCAATTAGCTACGCATAAACAATTGATGAGCGAACTTTCTAATGGATTGAAGAAATTTTACGACGACTTAAAAAGTGGTGGTCATGACAAACGTGTATTGACAATGACCATTTCTGAATTTGGACGAAGAATTGAAGAAAACGGTTCTAACGGAACAGATCATGGTGCTGCATCAACCACTATGTTCTTTGGTCCCGGATTGCAAGGGCACGGTTTTGTAGGGAATCACCCAAACATAAATGATAACGATAAAAAAGGAAATCTTAAATTCACTACAGACTTTAGGTCATTATACTGTACTGTCTTAAAAGATTGGCTATGTATAAATCCATACGTTGTAGATAAGTTGTTCCCGGAAGGATATTACAATACTGTAGATCTAGGATTTAGTTGTAACAGTTCTAAAGAGTATTCTTCTAAGGAGGCTGATTCTGTTGCTACTGTAAACAAATCTAGTACTTCTACAGATAACTTTACCGGTCAAACCATTTCTACGACCACCACTGAATTGACGTATGAGAATGGATTCTTTCACACTCCTACTTACCAGGGAGGCAATACATATATAGAATACAATTTAAGTGATAATGCTAAAATAGATATTCAGTTATATAATATGGTGGGACAAAAAGTGTCAAATCTAGTGAATGAGGTAAAATCTCAAGGCTACCACAAGCTGGATATAAAGGCACACCTAAGAGGAAATATCTCCCCCGGTGAATACTTATATACGTTACAAACAGGTGGACAGCGTTATAGCAAATTGATTCTTATCAACTAGTAAAAATCTGCCTAGAATGTTCAAAAACCTCCTTTTTAAGGGGGTTTTTTAGCTTATTTATAATATATATTTTTCAGAAATGATAAAAAGCGCTTTTAAAGTGGTCAAGACTTTCATGGTTTTTATTTTTTAAAACTGCAATAACATCAAAGCGCGCCTCAACATCAAGATCATTTGAGATTATATACTCATTAGCAGCTTTTACAAGAAGCTTAATTTTAGCTTTGCTTACAAAATCCTGAGGGTCACCAAAAAAATTAGAGTTTCTAGTTTTGACCTCAACAATAACTAATTCATTTGCTTTTCTTGCAATTATATCAACTTCCGCTCTGTCATAAAACCAATTGCGCTCTAAAACTTCATAATCGTTCTTCAATAAATAATTGGCAGCATATTCTTCACCCCATTTGCCAAGTTCATTATGATCCATATAAAAACTTTCCTAATTATTGAAAATCAAGCTCAACATTTTGAGGTGTAACTTTGAGCGTAGCCACAGCTCCCAGAACTAAAGTTCTGTTATCCTCGAGATGCCCTGCAGGAAAATCAAAGCAAACTGGGTAATCATAATCCTTAACAGCATCAAGTATAATTTCCTGAGCATTTTTGCCGAAAGGAACTGTATTGTCATGCATTTTTGTGAGTCCGCCAACGATAAGTCCTTTTAAATTCTTCAGCATGTGATTCCTTTTTAGATTCACCATCATACGATCAACATGGTATAAATATTCATCAAGGTCTTCTATAAATAATATTTTACCCTCTGTAGTTATCGCAGAAGAACTACCACATAGTGAATACAAAATTGAAATATTACCCCCTACAACCTCTCCCGTACCTTCACCTAACCTGTTAAGTGGAGATTTATCTATGCTATAATTTATCTTTTTTCCAAAAATCGCGTTGCCGAAAGAATTTTTAGCCGCTTCTGTATTGTTATCCAGACCATAAGGCATTATAGAATGAAGTGTTTGAACTCCCAATTTATGTATATGACTGTGCAGAACGGTAACATCTGAATAGCCAATTAACCATTTTGGGTTTTTAACGAATTTATAAAAATCTATATTATCTATAATTCGCACTGTACCATAACCTCCTCTGGCACACCAGACGCCTTTAATAGAAGGATCATTAAACATTCTTTGAAGATCATCCTGGCGTTGATAATCACTGCCGGCATATTGATCATCTTCCATGCCAATGGTATGACCTATAACAGCCTCTAGTTTTAATGCGATTAAAAAATCAATTCCTAATTGAATTTCTGTAAGTTTTATCTTACGAGCTGTACTTAAAATACCGACTTTATCACCCTCTTTTAGGTTGTTTGGCTTAATCATTAACAAAATTTAACATTTCTGGTTAAAAAAAAACTAAAATTCATGATTCCTGTTAAAAGAGAATGCATACCTTGCAAGTCCCTAACAAGTAATAAAATACATTTAAGTAACCCCTAATCTACTTAATTATGTTAAAATTAATTTCAGCGTTCCCTAACGCACCCCTTATGAAAATTTCTACGGATACCTACGCCGCAAAAAACGATGCTCTTCTGCAGTTAGATAATCTTATACCTACAGGTTTATCTCAAAATCAGGACAGCTTTTATCCTCTCATTAGATGGATAAACAAATCAAGTGCTAACCTCAAATTCTGTTTAATTAGTAAAAACTAATTCCCAAAGAAAGGTTCTTGTAAACTGCATTCCTAATTAGTTAGTCCTTTAACTACTAATATAAGGCAATTTATAAGTTCTCTTCCCAATTTAATTTTCTTATTAAGATTATTAAGTAACCCCAAATCTACTTAATTATGTCTACAACTACTTATGCAGGTGCTATAGCCCCTATGGCCACCTATTCTCCTACTGCAAGCAATCCTTGGGATCAAAACAAGGTAAAACATGTATACCGTCGTCTCGCCTTTGGCGCTTCATACGCTACTGTTAACGTTGCATTATATAAAGATCCTAATCAACTTATAAATGAGCTGATTGATGAGGCAAAGAATATGCCTAATACTCCAAAACCTCAATGGATAAACTGGGGGAACAACGACTTTAGTGACTACCATAATCAAAATTCTGATAACAAGTACGACATTAGACGTGAGACCATAGAAAGTGCTATGAGTAAAGGTCTTAAAGGAAGATTATCATTATTCTGGATGAATCACTTTGTTACAGATATTGATACCTACCAGCACTCTCCTTATATGGCCCAATATTGGGATCTTTTACAGACTCATGCTATAGGTAACTTTAAAACTTTTGTAGAAGAAATAGGCTTGTGCCCGGCTATGCTTGTATTCTTAAATGGCTTTGAGAATACTAAAAACAAGCCTAATGAGAACTATGCCCGTGAGTTATATGAGCTTTTCACTTTAGGCGTTAATAATGGGTATACGCAATACGATATTACAGAAACCGCTCGCGCCCTTACTGGTTACAATCGTCAGGATACTAAAAACGGACCAATTTTATTTGACCCAACTACTTTTGATAATTCTCCCAAGAATATTTTTGGTCAGTCTAATAACTGGAATTATGGAAATGTAATTACTATTCTTTTTCAAAAGAAAGGTCGCCTTATAAGCAAGTATATCGCCACAAAGCTTTACAAATACTTTGTTAGTCCAGAAGTAGACTATCAGGTTGTTGATGAGATGGCAGATACATTTTTTAATAGCAATTATGAAATCGCCCCAATGCTGGAGAAGCTTTTTAGCAGCTCACACTTCTTTGATGAAAAAGTAATGGGTAATATCATCAAAAGTCCATACGATCTTATCTGTACATTTCTAAACGAGACAGGAATGGATTATAAAATTGACAAAAATGACAGATCAATAGGCGACATGTTTAATTACATACACCACATGACCACACAATTAGGTCAAAGAATATATAAGCCTATTGACGTTTCTGGATGGCAGAGAGATGAAGACTGGATTAATGGTAGCAGCATAGGTTTTAGATGGCAGGGAATGGATAATGTTACAGGTAAAATACGTCAGTATCGTGACGGCCAGCTGGTAGAATTTGCTAAGAACCTAACTAATAATAGTAAAGACACTGCTTATATCACCAGAACAATTATAGATTATTTTGTTACTAAACCTTTATTAACAGAATCAGATTATGATACTGCAGAAACAGTATTAAAATGGCAGGTACCTTCAAATTATTATGACGAGGGGAAATGGAGTTTAGATTGGGGTAATGCAGAACTTCAGTTATTCTTCCTGTTCCGTCACATATTTACACTACCCGAATTTCAACTTAAATAAAATTATCATGTGCAACAATCACTCACATTTCAACAATCGTAAGCTTGAAGTAGAACATACTCAGGAGCACGATAAATGGAACAGACGTACATTTTTACAAATGCTTGGTCTCGCCGGAACAGGAACTATGATGCTTGGCGGTTCAAATCTTACCGCAGCTAATGCATCACCACTTAATATGGCGCTTACCTCAAGCGAAAGTGATAAAATATTGCTTCTTATACGTTTAAAAGGAGGTAATGACGGGCTTAACACAATAGTACCGGTCTATGATTATGATATTTACGCACAAAAGAGACCTACTCTGCGTATTCCAGAGAATAAATTATATAACCTCTCTAGTGATTTTGCTATAGACACTTCATTAAACTCTTTTAAGTCACTATGGGGTGATGGCAAGATGAAAGTGGCTCATGGAGTAGGATATAATGACTATAACATGTCGCACTTTAGCAGTGCTGATGTATGGGCAACAGGTGTAAATCCGGCAGCAGATACAGGAGTTTTTGGAAAATATTTCGAAAATCAATATCCTGATTATCTAGTTTCTCCTCCTAAAGATCCTGCAGCTATTCAAATAGGCAGTGTGGGTAACCTGATATTTAATGGAGAAGATACCAATTTTGCCTTTACAGCATCAGATCCTAAACAGCTAGAAAGTATCGCTTCTACAGGTAGTCTTCATAATATGGAAAATCTTCCCGGTACCACCTACGGCCGGCAGTTAGGCTTTTTAAGGGGACTTATTAACAGCACCATGACCTATGCAAAAGTTATTAATGAAGCCCACGAAGCAAGCACAAATGCCGTAGAGTATGGCACAGATAACTTTGGTAAACAACTTTCTATTATCTCGAGAATAATTAAAGGAGGCCTTAGTACAAAGGTTTATCTGGTTACCATTGATGGTTTTGACACACATGCTGATCAATCTACTAAGCACAAGACACTTATGCAGCAACTGGCTGACGGCATGAAGAATTTCTACGATGACCTTAAAGCCACAGGAGACGATAAACGTGTACTGGCTATGACGTTTTCCGAATTTGGAAGAAGACCGGAAGAAAACGGTTCAAGAGGAACAGATCACGGGTCGGCTTCTTCAACATTGATTTTTGGCCCAGGCCTAGAAGGCAATGGCTTTGTAAGTGAGCATCCTGATCTTAATGATATTGATGATAAAGGTAACCTGAAATACACTTTAGATTTCAGATCTCTTTATTCAACCATGTTGAAAGACTGGCTGAATATAGACCCTAATCTGGTAGACAGCTTATTCCCTACACCATTTCCTACACAGTCTCTAGGTTTTAGTACAAACTCACTTTCTACTACCGATTTTTCATCGTATACAGACGATTTTTCACACGTGCCTACATATAGTGGTCGTGATACATTTATAGAGTATAATCTTAACGCTGCTGCGAAAGTTAGTATTCAACTATACAATATGGTGGGTCAGCACATTGGCACCATCGCTAATAACCTTAATTATGAAGGACGTCATAAAGTGAGCATAAAAGAGAATATTAAATCTACCGTTATGCCGGGAGAATATCTTTATACCATTCAAACCGGTGGTAAGAGGTACAGCAAACTAGTTATGATCAACTAGTCTTTTATTCGTATTTCTAAAATTAAAAGCTCTCTTTTTGAGGGCTTTTTTTAGTTATTATTTAAAGGGTTAAATCTTACCTTTGCCCTTTATTTTTAAAGCGATGAGTCAACCCAAAAGATATACAATTACCGCGGCCTTGCCGTATACAAACGGCCCCATACATATAGGTCATCTGGCCGGAGTTTATGTTCCTGCAGATATTTATGCCCGCTTCTTACGCCTTAACGGAAAAGATGTCGCTTACATTTGTGGTAGCGATGAGCATGGAGTTGCTATAAGTATTAAAGCTAAAAAAGAAGGAATCACACCGCAGGAAGTGGTAGACAAATATCACGGCATCATCAAAAATTCCTTTGCAGATTTTGGGATTTCCTTTGATAATTATTCACGCACTTCGGCGAAAGTGCACCATGATACAGCTTCAGAATTTTTCTCTAAATTATACAATGACGGGGCTTTTATTGAAGAAACCTCAGAACAACTATACGACGCTGAAGCAGATCAATATCTTGCAGATCGCTTTGTAATTGGCACTTGCCCTAAATGTGGTCACGAGGAAGCTTATGGAGACCAATGTGAGAATTGCGGTTCGTCACTTAATGCAACCGACTTAATCAACCCAAAATCGACTATTTCTGGTGCAAAACCGGTCTTAAAGGAGACAAAACACTGGTTTTTACCGCTAGATCGCTACGAGGATTTTCTTAAAGATTGGATCTTAAAATCGCATAAAAAAGACTGGAAATCTAACGTATACGGTCAGTGCAAATCGTGGATTGACGACGGTCTACGCCCCCGTGCGGTAACCCGAGATCTCGACTGGGGAATTCCGGTTCCTGTTCCCGGAGCAGAAGGAAAAGTGCTCTATGTATGGTTTGATGCGCCTATAGGTTATATTTCTTCTACCAAAGAATGGGCCGCGCGGGAAGGTAAAAACTGGGAAGAGTACTGGAAGGATGAAGACACCAAACTGGTTCATTTTATCGGTAAGGACAATATCGTTTTTCATTGCATCATTTTCCCAAGCATGCTAAAAGCAGAAGGCAGTTATATTTTACCGGACAATGTTCCGGCTAACGAATTTTTAAACCTGGAAGGTCGTAAACTTTCAACTTCAAAAAACTGGGCAGTTTGGCTGCATGAATATCTGGAAGATTTCCCCGGTCAGCAGGACGTTCTACGTTATGTTTTAACCGCAAATGCTCCTGAAACCAAGGATAACGATTTTACCTGGAAAGATTTTCAGGCACGCAATAATAACGAACTTGTAGCTATTTTCGGGAATTTCATCAACCGCGTGGTCGTACTGACTAACAAGTACTATGATGGCGCTGTTCCGCAACCGGGAGGATTTAATGAAGAGGATGAAAAAACACTGGCCGAATTAAAAGCGTACCCTTCAGTTATTGCAAGTTCTATAGAAAGATACCGCTTTCGCGAAAGCCAAAACGAATTGATGAACGTCGCTCGTTTGGGGAATAAATACCTTGCTGATGCAGAGCCCTGGAAAACCGTTAAAACTGATGAGGAGCGTACAAAAACCGTAATGTATGTCGCATTGCAGGTTGCAGCTGCTTTATCTGTTTTAAGCGAGCCTTTCCTACCGCACACTGCTTTAACCTTGAGAAAAATGCTTAATCTGGATGTAAATTCAAGCGATGCTCAAAATGATGCAGCCGAAAATATTTGGGAAAATTTCTCTGAAAAGACAGACTTACTGCCCACAGGACATACAATTGGTAAAGGAGAATTGCTTTTCAGTAAAATAGAAGATGAGCAAATACAAAAACAACTTGATAAACTAGAACAAACTAAAGTGGTAAACGAAGCCGAAAACCGTAAAGCAGAACCTCAAAAAGACACTATAGAATTTGATGATTTTACAAAACTCGATATGCGAGTAGGTACAATCCTTGAAGCCGAAAAAATGGCCAAAACTAAAAAATTAATGGTTCTTAAAGTCGATACCGGTATCGATGTGCGCACAATAGTTTCGGGTATTGCAGAAAGTTTTACCGCAGAAGAAATTATAGGGAAAAAAGTTACTGTTCTTGTAAACCTGGCTCCTCGCCCATTACGTGGTGTAGAAAGCCAAGGCATGATCTTAATGACTGAAGATGCCCAAGGCAAACTTACTTTTGTAAATCCTGATACCGCCGGGGTGGTTAACGGTGCACAGATTAGTTAACTCATTAATTTATATACTCCCCTCCTTTTTAAGGAGGGGAAATTCAAGCTTGCTTGAATGGGGTGGTTATTAAAAACCCTTCCGCTTTCATAAATGAAAGCACCTTCCCTTAAAAAGGGAAGGAATTAGAATTGTGCTTCAATGGAGCTCTCAACTGCGCTCGACTTACAATTTACTTTTAGCAATCCTTTACCATAAGCTGCTAAAAAAATCCCAAACTACCTAAAAAACAATCTGCTGCGATACGCATTGCTTAACTTAAAGAAAAAATTAAATTATGAGCAAAGAACAAAATAAAGCAGCACAAGAAAAATTTGGCGAAGCAATAACATCAGGAAAACTCGAACTCATCCGTGATGTAGTTTCTGAAGACGTTGTAGAGCACGATCCTGCCCCTAATCAAGGACCTGGACCACAAGGTTATATTGACTTTTTTAGTATGATACGCACCGCATTTCCAGATTTTGATGTAGAAGTTGAAGAAATGGTGACAGATGAAGATCACGTAAGTTTTGCCTACACTGCAAGCGGAACACACAAAGGAGATTTTATGGGCATCGCTCCTACGGGGAAAAAAGCGAAATGGCGCGGCATGCAAATCGGTCGTTTTGAAAATGGCAAAATGGTAGAGCGTTGGGGAAGTTCAGATGAATTGGGTATCCTTAAGCAATTAGGCGTAGAAGCCACAGCTTAATTTTATTTTTCAGGAAGCAGAAATTGTGCTAACATCGCATTAAATGATTATGCACGATGAATAACCTGCTTTCCTTTATAAAAACCCAAACCAATCTTCCTGAAGCTGGTATCAATAATACGATACAATTGCTTCAGGAAGATTGTACTATACCTTTTATTTCGCGTTATCGCAAAGAACGCACTGGTAATCTGGATGAAGTTCAGATAGGCGATATAGTAAAATATAAAGAGCAATTTGAAACCCTTGAAAAGCGAAAAACTACCATTCTAAAAGCGCTTGAAGAACAAGACGTTTTAACCCCAGATTTACAAACACAGATCAAAAGCACACAAGATTCTACTACGCTGGAAGATCTGTACCTGCCTTACAAGAAAAAACGCAAGACCAAAGCTGAAATTGCCCGCAAAAACGGACTAGAACCACTGGCAAAAATTATCATGGCGCAAAACGCGTCCAATCCTGAGCATCTCACTCAAAAATACCTCAACAAAGAAGTCGCTTCTTCTGAAGAAGCACTTGAAGGTGCCAGACACATTATTGCAGAATGGATTAATGAGCGCACTGATATTCGTAATCAATTAAGGAATCAATTAGTACGTCACGCAATATTGACTACAAAGGTCATAAAATCGGCTGAAAAGGAGGAAAAATCGCAAAAATACCGTGATTATTTCGATTGGAATGAGGCATTAAATCGGTGCCCTTCACACCGCTTTCTCGCAATTTCGCGTGCAGAGCAAGAAGGTTTTATACGCGTAAAAGTGGACATTGATGACGAAAAAGCGCTTAAAAACATCGAAAATCGGGTAATTAAGTCAAATAACGCTTGCGCGGAACAGATACAACTAGCGATTGCAGATGCGTATAAACGCCTGCTTTTCCCCGCCCTCTCTAACGAAATATTAAACACAGCAAAAGAAAAAGCAGACACCGAAGCAATTGAAGTTTTCGCTAAAAATTTAAAACAACTTTTATTAGGTTCTCCACTTGGTGAAAAGCGTATTCTCGCTATCGACCCTGGTTTTCGTACTGGTTGCAAAGTGGTTTGCCTTGATGAACAGGGCGGTTTAAAACATAACGAAACTATTTATCCGCATCCACCAAAAAGTGATCATAAAGGCGCGAGTAAAAAAATAAGTTTTTTGGTTAATGCTTATAAAATTGACGCAATTGCAATAGGTAACGGCACAGCATCGCGAGAAACTGAACGCTTTATTCGTAAAATTCCATTTCAAAAAGACATGCAGGTTTTTGTGGTGAGCGAGGCCGGGGCTTCCATTTATTCGGCTTCTAAGATCGCACGTGATGAATTTCCTAATTATGATGTGACAGTGCGCGGTGCGGTTTCCATTGGTCGCCGTTTGCAGGATCCGCTGGCAGAACTGGTTAAGATCGATGCAAAATCGATTGGCGTGGGTCAATATCAGCATGATGTAGATCAAACCAAACTAAAAAATGAACTTGACCGCGTGGTGGAAACCTGCGTAAACGCGGTAGGCGTAAATATCAATACGGCAAGTGTTCCGTTGCTCAGTTACGTTTCCGGCATTGGTCCCAAACTTGCCGAAAATATTGTTGCCAGAAAAGATGAAAAAGGGGCTTTTGCTTCGCGAAAGGAAATTCTGAATGTTCCCCGTTTGGGCGGAAAAGCTTTTGAACAGGCAGCCGGTTTTCTACGCATAAAAGATGCTGAAAATCCGCTGGATGATTCGGCTGTGCATCCTGAAAGTTACGCTGTGGTCGAGAAAATGGCAAAAGATGAGCGAAAATCGGTTTCAGAATTAATAGGTAATAAATCAGTTTTACAAGAAATCGATCTCAAAAAATATCAAACTGAAACTATTGGTTTGCTTACGCTAAAAGATATCATCAACGAACTAGAAAAACCCGGACTAGACGTTAGAGCAGAAGCTAAAGTTTTTACATTTAATCAAAACATCAAGACGATCAATGATCTGGAAATCGGTCAATTATTGCCCGGAATCGTCAATAATGTAACCAATTTTGGCGCTTTTGTAGATGTAGGAATTAAAGAAAGTGGACTTATCCATATTTCAAATCTCGCAGAGGGTTATGTTTCAGATGTGAGCGCGCATATTAGTTTGCATGAGCAGGTTGTAGTAAAAGTACTAGAGGTTGATATTCCACGAAAGCGCATTCAGTTGAAATTGGTGAAACTTAATGAATAGTACCGCGTCATGCTGAACTTGTTTCAGCATCGTATAATCGTATAATTGACCTGCAAGGTTTAGGAGACCTTGTAGGTCTTACACTCAGCATAAACCTACAAGGAACCGGCCAAGCGGGGATACCTTGCAGGTTATTATTGAAATTGAGCAGTCAAAAACAATGCTTTTCGATACAAATTTAACTTCGCTATCGCTGCTTTAAATTCACCCGAAGCGACAAGAAAGAACTGTCAGTTCGAGTGATTTCTAAAATTTTTTCATTTTAGAAATTGTATCGAGAACGATTAATAAATATACCGTGTTAAAAATCGCATATCACCCCATTTACAAACACCCTTTGCCAGAAGGTCATCGTTTCCCGATGATAAAATATGAGTTGTTGCCCAAATAGCTTTTGCTTGAAGGCACCTGCACAAAAGCCAATTTCTACCAACCTGATTTACCAGATGAAAATCAGATTTTGGCCGTACACACTGCAGCATATTTCACAAATTTAAAAGCGCTTAATCTTGACAGAAGAGTTGCCCGAAAAATAGGTTTTCCATTATCTGAAGAATTGGTACGACGTGAGCTAATAATTGCGCAGGGAACCATTTTAGGTTGCCAATATGCTTTGGAAAACGGAATCGCTTTCAATATCGCCGGCGGAACACATCACGCCTACAGCGATCATGGCGAAGCATTTTGTTTATTAAATGATCAGGCAATTGGCGCTCGTTATTTGCAAAATGCTTCGACAGGCTCAGCAAGACATATAGGAAAAATCCTTATTGTAGATCTGGATGTGCATCAGGGAAACGGTACTGCGGAAATCTTTCAGAATGATGATTCGGTTTTTACTTTTTCTATGCATGGCGCAGGTAATTACCCATTTAAAAAGGAAGTTTCAGATCTGGATATTGCGGTACCTGATGGTAGCGGTGATGCAGTTTATCTTGATCTTTTAAAAGAAGCGCTTCCCCAATTAATCAATCAGGTTAAACCTGATTTTATCTTTTACCTCAGCGGTGTAGATATTTTAGAAACTGACAAATTGGGCCGACTAAATTGTACGGTTGAAGGTTGCAAAGAGCGCGATCGATTTGCCCTGCAAACGTTTCGCGAAAGCGGAATCCCCGTACAGGTAAGTATGGGCGGCGGCTATTCTCCTGAGATTAAGATTATCATTGAGACTCACGCAAATACATATAGATTAGCTCAGGAAATATATTTTTAAAATCGGCCATTTTACCCTAAAAATCGCCTTTAAAAGCGAAATTTTAGCAAAAATATAACTACACCATTCACAAAATCAATCGATTATCCGTTTCAAAATAGATAACTTTAATGCTCTAAGAAATCAAAAAAATTGAATTATGAAAATTAAAGTTGCTGTGATTTATTACAGCGCAACAGGAACAAATTATGAAATGGCAAAACGAGCGAAAAAAGCGGCAGAAGATGCCGGTGATCATGAAGTTAAGCTTTTAAAATTTAAAGAAACAGCACCGCAGGAAGCTATTAACTCACGTGATGACTGGAAGGAGCACGTAGAAGCGACAAAAGATATCCCGGAAGTTAGTCTGGACGATCTGGAGTGGGCAGACGCTATTATATTTAGCATACCAACTCGATATGGCAACTTACCCTCACAGGTACAAAGTTTTATTGATATGACCGGTGGTCTCTGGTTTAATGGCAAGCTGGCTAATAAAGTGGTTAGCGGTATGACCAGCGCTCAAAATCCGCACGGCGGACAGGAGACCACACTTA
>TARA_R110002020_G_scaffold268819_4_pt1 | contig 46941 bp, 30 predicted proteins | sample TARA_R110002020 | Tara Oceans TARA_R110002020 (sample SAMEA4396489) | marine metagenome | biome: Westerlies Biome; feature: [MES] marine water layer (ENVO:01000295) within the mesopelagic zone...; material: water (ENVO:00002006), including particulate matter (ENVO:01000060) such... | reverse complement strand
ACATGGGAAAACTAAAAGAGCTTGCCACCACATTCATTCGCAGAAGCAAGTCCACACCACAGCCAACACGCGCACACTCACATCCCATTGTAAACAAAGGTTGGGGACATGAGCTAATAATAGTGAACAAACCATCATATTGCCTTAAGCAACTACATTTCCAATATGGAAAGCAATGTTCTTGGCACAAACACAAATTAAAAGACGAAACTTTCTATGTGCACAGTGGTAGCTTCCTCATATTAATTGGCTACAGTAGAAACATTAAACATGCTAAATCATTACGTTTAAAAGCCGGGGACAGCCTGCACATACCAACTGGCATGTATCATAGAATGATGGGCACCCACATCACCACTCCTAACATATTAACTGAAGTGAGCACACAACATTTTGATCATGACAGCATACGGGAAGTAAAAGGTGATTAAAAGAAAACTATTGGGCACACTGCAAAAAACATACATGCAAACATGCAAACATACATACATGCACGCACATTTTCTTCCCTGTTGACAACATTTAAACATTTAAACATTTAAATATATAATATAGGAGCACACACACATGATAGTAAAAAACTATGTACAAACTCGTAATGTTGGAGCCATTATTCCTGCATCACATGATCTGAGCTATGATGACATATTATTAACGCCCAACGTTAGTAACATTGAATCACGCAGCGAATGCGACACTAGCACACAACTGTGCTGTGCACAAAATCCTGACATAAAACACACATTTAAAGCTCCCATTATCAACTCCCCCATGGATAGCATATGTTCAACAAACCTATATGAAAGCTTAAAGGCATCAGGAGCTTTGCCCTGTACAAATAGAAGTGAACTGCAACGCCTGCCATTAAACTTTACCGACACGGCCATGAGGCAAGTCGGCATTAATGCACAACTATCAGGACACATCATATGCAGTGTGGGCACGAAAAACTATGAATCACACATAGAAGCTATTTGCACAGCCTATCCACAGCAGCGCATGTTTCTTCTAGACATTGCCAATGGCTATAGTAGCGTGGTGGAGAAGCCAATTAAATATATGTTACAGCACATAAAGCATCCTATAATCATTGCAGGCAATGTTTGTGATGCTGCCGGTTTTGAAAGATTGGCAGACCTGGGATGCAGCGCCATACGAGTGGGCATAGGCAATGGCAGTGTGTGCACCACCAGATTAGCTACTGGTGTGGGCAGGGGGCAACTCAGCGCATTGCTGGAAATAGAACAGGTGCGCACCATGTCATACCCACATGTTAGCATCATAGCAGATGGGGGATTAAAACAGGGTGGAGACATAGTTAAAGCATTGGCTGCCGGTGCAGATTTTGTCATGAGTGGCAGATTGTTTGCAGGGTGCACAGAGTGTCCACTGTCAATAGAAAATGAAACACACAGTTCCTCAGCCGGCTCAGCAGGCTCAGCAGGTTCAGCAACACGCAAGCATTTATACAGGGGTCAAGCAAGTGACCATTACATGCAGGCCCACGGAATAAAAAAAATAGGAGCGGAGGGCACACATACAATTGTTGAGGAAACTACCAGTGCCACTCACATCATAGAGAGCTTGCTAATGAATATTAGAAGTGGCATGGCCTATGTTGGGGCCCGTAATTTAAAAGAGTTGCGTGAAAAGGCAGTTGGAAGAATGATCAGCTCTGGCACACTTTTAGAAGGCAATGTCAGATTCTAGTGCTTGAAGTTTCTCAAAATAATACTATATAAGATGACTAATCTATTATAAATGATAACTACATATCTATATAACTATATATAATATAACTATGGATGATGTTGATGCCAACATACTGTATTTAGATTACATGGCTTCTACGCCAATGTGTGAAGAAGCATTACACACCTATGTTCACGTGGGTGAAACCTGTGTATATAATGCACAATCTGCTCATGTTGGGGGCATACAGGCTTCTGGTTTAATTCAAGAAGCTAAAAATACATTACTTGATATTGTTGATGCTCGCACCACACATGGTTTAATATTTTTATCCTCTGCTACCAGAGCAAATTACAGAGCATGCGGTAGCTTATTACCCAATACTACCGTATATATGACCAAGACCGAACATTCTTCGATGCTCAGTGCTGGAGTGATATGCTCCTCTAGAGTGAAGTATGTGCCCTGTGATTCATATGGAGCTATGAACTTAACTTCTTTTTGTAATATGTTGCAGCAGGAGGATCCCGATACAAAGATTTTAGTTACGCTCATGCATGTAAATAATGAATTGGGAACGATTAATCACATATATGAGACGGCCTATATATGCAGCACTCGTCCAAATACTTGGTTTCATGTAGATGCTAGTCAAAGCTTTTGTAAGTTGCCATTAAAACTGTCAATGCCAAATGCCAATGGCAATGGCAGAAAAAAATCACACATACACATGTTAACTATTAGTGGTCATAAAATTCATGGCCCCAAAGGCATTGGTGCATTAATATATGATACAGACATGGTCATGAAACACAGATTTATTGGCACTCCTGATACGCCTGCTATGTGCAGTTTTGCAGCAGCTGCCAGGTCTACGCATGAAGACTATAGTAATATAGACATGAACTATATACACCAGTTAAGACGTAGGCTATTGTGGGGTCTCATGGAAAAGACTGATTTAAAAATTAGGGCTAATTATGATGCACAAAATAGTGAGAATTCCGTGCCATGGTGTGTAAATCTATTTTTAAAAGATATATTTGTAGATGACTTAATACAGCTCAGTGATGGTGTGATTTTTAGTGCGGGGTCTGCTTGCAATAGTCAGTCTAGGCTGGACTCTCATGTTTTGGCAGCATGTGGATATGAGCCTCACTATTCTAGGCAGTGTGCTAGACTTTCTTTTGATCCCATAGGAGCTAATGAGGAATTTATAGATGATATTATATATAGACTAGTGTCTAATATTGATTTATATCATTCCATTAATGCATGAACATTCTAAACGGAGATAGTTATCATGAGTAAAAACAGTATGAATACTGATGCGGACAAAGATCATGAGCTTATCATGTCTTTATCTCGATTGTTAAATCAGCTTAAGGGATCATATGTAGAGAAATATGCCTATTTCTACCATAGGGATCCTAGCTGTGCATATGTGCATAAAGCTAAGAAGGCCTTTATATTAAAAGATAAGAAGAAGATGCGTAGCTTAATAGACAGCGTGAAGAAGGTATATAAGTCTCACAATTCTTAGTTGTGCTAATGTACATACCCCTTAATAATATATATTATGAGTAATAAAATAAAAGAAGATACAGATAAAGAATTAAGTAACGATAGTAAGCCTAATAACTTAAATGATAACTCTAATTCTTTAAATAGCTATGTAAATACCTCCTCTATAGATAATCCCATTAATGTAAAAGAATACTTTTCTTTTTTACAAACAAACATGGATGACTATAGTGACGTATTAATGGATAAGGAAGTTGCACAAAAAGTAAAGCAACATCTCATCTCCTTAAGAACTGGTACCCATGCCACAGTACCTTTAATTTGTCCTGGAGGCACGAAGTGTCCCATTGTTGCAAGGTGCCCTTTGCTTAAAAGGAAACCTGATGGTAGCAAAGATTTAGAAAACAGTAAGTTTCCTGTACTAAGACCCTGCCCTTTTGAAAAACATCTAATGGCTTGGAAAATGCAAACCTATGTGGAGGAATTTGAAATAGACATTAATTCTCACAGCTCCATTGCATTGGTTACCAAGCTAGCAGAGCTAGACATATATGAAATGAGAGTTGACATACAACTGTCTAGTGGCGATAGATTTGGTGAAGGCACAGATCTATTGCAGAAAACAGTAGAGGCAATGAACCCTATAAATGGTAAAATTACACACAGTCTGCGAATACATCCCCTGTGGGAGATAAAAGAACGCCTAGGTAAGCAACGTCAACAGTTACTCACCTCATTAATAGGCACTCCTAGAGAGAAACTTAAGGCAGCTCATATGCTAGGTGAGGTTGAAAAGCCTTCCGATTTAGTTAATGAAATGTCAGCTCTTAAAAGCAGGCTCAGTGACATGATTAAAATGAGACAAGAAGATGTGAACATAGTTGATGCAGAATTTACTTCATGCGATGAAGAATTACCAGATGATGATATGTGATGTTGGACTAGTTAGGTAAAATGTTTAATTCATTTTTTAGCAATACAAGTGATGCGGCAAAGGGCTGGCTTATGCAAGCTCAGCAGAAGGGTGTGGCTGCTTTAGGAGTGTTTGGTAACTTCTTTAGCGCCATGCCTTCAGTCATGCAAAGCGCACTCGTATTGGATTCGGAAACTACTGGTGTTGGTAAGGGCCACGCTGTGTTTGAGGTTGCCCTGAAGGATGTTGCTGGTGGAAGACCTATCGAATATTACATTGCTCCAGGCAGGGTAATAGAAAGTGAGTTAGGTGGAAAAACTACTTTTCAGTTAACGAGAACTATGAAGGAGCTTGAAGGCTTTTCTCAGCAGTGGAGTCGCAATAGAATGGCCAAAGGGGCCCAGTTTGACTATTTACATGACTATTTTGCCGATTCCAAACATTTAAAAGAGATTGAAGCTACGGGCAAAACCACTGTTGGCAAAAGAGTGTTTTTAAGTCCAGAAAGATTCTTTCAAAAACTTTCACAGGACCTTGGAGCAAGTGAGTCTCGCGCACTTTACATAGCAAATATCAACTTTGAGAATAGAGTTTTATCAGATTTACTAACTACGACTAGCCCCCAATTACAGCAGGAAGTGAAACAACGATTTCAGTCCTATAGCCCAACTAGATCAGGTAAGTTTCTCTATAGGTCTACAGACATACAACCTTTTGTTACAAGGGCCAGTGAAACTGGTGAGGCAGCAGACTGGGCTAAGGTTGGTGAGCGCATGCGTAAAGGTGCCCCAGCTGCCAATTTGGGTATATTTAAATATGATATACAGGATTTGGGCAAGGCTGCAATGGCCGAGGCTAGGTTACTTGGTGCTGTAGACACTACTGATTTCTTTACTGGGCAGAATGTAGAGGCTCAAAAACTAGCCTATGGATTGAAGGGTGGTGGGCACATAGCAGCAAAGGATGTGCTTCTAGAGGGCGAAATATTAGGCAGGCAGCATTTAGCCTCTGCCAGAATGGCTGCTTTTAGAAGACCTGGATTAGGTGGGTTTGCTACTGGTATGCATGCTCTCATTACTGGTGGTGGTCTGCTAGATGATATACAGGCTCAGCAGCGTGTTCAGTCTGTGCAGCGCATGACTAAGTTCAGAGGATTACTTCGCCAGCTTGCCCATTTAGAATTATATAGAACAGGTGATCCAGGAGTTGAACCCTTTCAGTATAGGCCACATGAAGATTCTTTCATGGCCCCAACTAGAGAGAGGACTGCAGGTAGTGCATTCAGAGAAGTGAGGCAACAGATTAAATGGAGACCTCCTGTTGATCTGCCTAAGGACGAAATAACAAGATGGCTTTCTGTAGCTAACAAGAACTTACATCTTGAACAATATGGCTTTGATGCAGAAACTGCATATAGAGAGCACATAAGAGGTAGGTCTCCTGCCCATTTAAAGAATCTTTTTGAATCTGGAGCTGCACTAAAGGCAGAAACTGCTTGGACCGCTAAGCTTGCAGGTACTATGGCAGAAGCTCCGACTTGGGGGCGTGGTCAATTAGCTAAGCAAATTCTCAAAAGACATCCCATAGCTTCTGGCCTTAGCGCTTTAGCAATATTTAGTGGGTTGTCTAGCTTGGGTGGAGATGACATACCAGATTATGACGATGCGGCTAACATTTCTGCCGACACTAGCAATACCAAGCTTCAAAGAGCTAAAGCTGACATTGCCCAAAGGCAAGCTAAAGCTCAGGGCCAAATAAGGCAATTTTCTGCACAAGAGCTTACCCGGACGTCCGGTGAGCCTCTAGAAGGTGTGAAAAATACCGCTAATTTGCAAAGAGTGAAGCTAGATATGTTTGATGTACTAGCTGATGATGCAGATACTTTAATTCTCAGAGAAAAGAACCATGGTTGGTTTAGTAAGGGAAAACCAGTAGTCATTAGATTAGCTGGCATTGACGCCCCAGAGACAAAGCATGACCTGTTAGAAGATCCACTGGGCCCCTATCGTGTGAAACAGTCTCAGCCCGGTGGGGAAGCTGCTACGGGCATGTTGAAGTCAATGATGGCACAGGGAGACCTGTCTCTTTACATTGATCCATCTCAAGAAACCTATGGCAGACATGTGGGTATGTTATTTGCCGGTGGGCAAAATGTTAACCTTGAGTTAGTGAGAAGGGGTCAGGCTGCAGCTCTTGACTATAGAACTGATACTATGACAGCTGACTCCATGTTTGCAGGTGCTCAGCGCAGAGCACAGCGCTCTAGCATGGGTATGTGGAACATACCTTTCTGGCGTACCTATGCTGCTACGGGTGGAAGTCGCTATACCTTTAATGCTTTAACTCATGGAATAAGACTGCAGCAAGATCCTCAGCTCATGGCCTTGCATCAAGCTATGTGGGCTGCTGGTGCTCAACCCCGTCTCATTGCCGATGATGATGCTCACAATACCATTGTTGGCATGCAGCACGGAGGGTCTGCTCAGCAAATGCGTCAATCTATGACAGAGTTTGGTAGCGGTTGGCGTGGTATGTGGAATAGCTTGAAATCTATAGGAAACTTGTTTTCTAGAGGTAGGATACCAGCAAATCTTATAGATCCTAGTAGTGTTGTAATGAGAGAGTCAGCGCTTGTGCCGAAAGGTTTCGGAGGCATGGCTGCCGGTCCTAAATACTTTAAGAAGGCCTTGGCTAAGTCTAATCTTTCTGGTAAAAGGCGACAAGCTGTAGAAGCACACATGTCTGCTATGAAAAACCTTGGCATACCACAAGTCGCAGCGGTAAAAAGTCGTAGATATGCTGCTCATGAGTTTGGGCATATTATGACGACTGGGCGCAAGGGTGTATTTACGAAAGAAGCTATGGACTCGCTTAATCGCTCATTGAAGAGCGATAGGCTTAAGGATGCCTATAGAAAGATAACCCGAGCCCACGGCTCGAGTCCGGAGGCAGCCGTAATCAGGGGTCATGAGTTTGCTGCAGAATCTGTGAGTGCATACTATGCCTCTGCTATGGGTAAAAGATTTAGACCTGTAGGCGCTAATTGGTCTGAGAAGTTAACTGAATCTAATATATTGGCAATGTCTGCACTTGGCAGAGATCTTCTAAGAACATCTCCATATCATAAGCAGTTTAAGAGTATCAAGCACGGAAAGAAGTTACTTGATGCTGTTCCTAACACCAGCGGTAATGATGATGTGGCTAACTCGCTCACGGGTATTTTTGATGGCACTGGCGCAGATGCTTCTAGAACAGGTTTAGGCATACCATTCGGCAGTGGTTGGCATGGTGCTGACTATCAACTTCCATATCAACTATCGCTTAGCGAGGGCAGGCAGTCTAAGATATATGGTGGCATGGCCAGGGAAGCACATAGCGACATTAAGCGCACCCAATTTACTGAAGGAAGGCATGCAGTAGGAATTACATCCTTACAGGCCACAGGCCTTCCTCCTGTTGCCTATGAATATCCTAAGCCCAGAATAACCATTCAAACTGAAAGTAGTATGCGTCCCATAGTAGACCAAAATGTAAGAAGTTTGATAAACTCACATCACAGTAGAAAGTATCGTGACAGAGCGAGAAAATTTACCATGGCACACATGCAAAATGCAACATCTGCAACAATGTTTTATAATTCTAAATATGGTGCTAGGGGGCATGTAACACAATGAATCCAGGGCTAGAAAGACAAATATATACGAATACAAGAGACATGTATATGCATCAGCCTCGTGGTTTCTTCGGTGGCGGAGGAGGTGCTGCGTCACGAATGGGCTGGCTGAGCCGAGCGGGCCTGGTTGGGCTTGGCTCTTACTTGGGGAGCCAGATGCCAGGTGATGATACGATTGGCGGTTTGGTTGGTGCTGCAGGTGGGCTGGCTTTATCTAGCAGGCATTTTCGAGGTAGTGCAGCTGGCAGCGCAGCTTTTGGTCGTGGTTTTTTAGGTGGGGGAAGAGAGCAATATAAACATACAATGAACTTTTATCGAGGCCAAAGTCCATCTCAGCTAATGGGTCCATCGGGTCCTGGCCAGTTTGCGATGCCGCAAAGAATGGAAGGTCCTCAGCAGCTTCGGCTTACTGATGCCGGCTCTCGTGCTTCAAGAACACGTAGTATTTTTGGCCGACAGTTTAATCCTGGACGAATGGGATCTCATGCTGGTACTGTAGCTGGTGTTGGAGGAGCCTCTGCTCGGCACTATGGTGGAATGGCTTTATCGAACCTTCGTGGCCCTGCTGGGGTTGCTATGAGAAGTGGAGTGCCTGGCTTCATAGCAAGAGCAGGGGCTGCCTATGGAATTTTTAGCATGGCCTCTGGTGTGTATAGGGGCATTATGGGCCAGGGTGGAAGTAGAGTGCAGTCACAAATGCGTGCAATTATAGAGCAAAATGTCTATAACACTTCAGACATAGCTGGCATGGGTGGTCCTGCTCGTTTTTCTAGTGATTACATAGAGTCTGCCTATCCAGTGTTGCCTGGGTTTCAACAGGCTAGAAATTGGACTCCAGAAGAGCTTGGTGCTACTGGGGATTTGGTTTTTGCTCTGAATAATAGCAGGAGGCAATAGAAAATGTCATTTGCAGGATTTAGAGCAGGAATGGGCGGGTTTGCCTCTGCTGCGTGGCAGTCTAGAGCTGTCAGGGCGGGCAGGTCCGGTGTTGGCTGGCTTGGGGGCTTTAATGACCCTCGTCAGGGAATGCTTGCTTCTATGGGTAGGCTGCCCGACTACTTCGGCTTTAGCAATAGATATGGTGGAGCTTGGACATTTGGCGGTGCGAGGTTGGGCAGGCCTCCTTCTCGTATGGGTGGAAATCGCCCCACTACAGGGGGATTTCGTAGCTGGAGTCAGTGGGCCGATACCCCACAAAATACTGGTAGGCATTTTATACCAAACCATTCACCACAGGGGCTCAGTGCACAGACGGGTAGATTTGGTACTTTTCGTGAGCTAATAGATGAGTCTCATGTCGTGCGTCAAACGACTCCAAATGGCCGATACATTGGCAGGGGTGCAGGGGTTGCTCGACAAGCTCGCATGCTTGGTGGTCGAGCAGTACATCCGCTACTAGCTGGTTTCTTCTTTAAACAAGGTGTGGAAGACGAAATGGCATCGGGCGAAAGCTTTGGTGAGGCTGTAGGAGAAACTGCCTTAGGTTTTGCTAAAATAGCAATTGGTCTTAGACTTGCGACAGCGGCACTTGGACCAGCAACTTGGCCTTTGCTAGCAATAGGAGGTACAGCCGTATATGCTGCACATGTGAGAAATAAAAAGGCACAATATGCTAGAAGAGTTAGAAAAACAGAATTTTCAGGTGACATGACTGCCTTTCAGAGTCAAGGCGCGGTTACTATGAGACAACGTAGCATGCAATCTATACAAAGATCCTATTTAAATGCTCGTTCAGCCTTAGGCAGTGAGGCACGCTATCAGCATTTAGCCTCAATGCAGCGTTAAATAATATGACAAAGTCAAATGTTAAAAATAATAGACTAGTTGTAAGCTCTCCAGAAGATCTATATATAACTAATGAATATGGTACTGCTTTCGTTGACTATGAAAAGGTTAAAGCACATAGCAAGTTAATTGAAGAATATAAGGACAAATATGACATCAAGACTGATTGCGCTGATGAGTGCATTAGTTGTCAGATAGTGCAAATAGATAAATATAAGAACAGGGTTGATGCCGATAGCAGTCCATGGAAGGTTGATTGTAATCTCATACCCAAGAGTTATGATATTGATAAAGACATACGAAGGCAGTTTTCTATGGAAGAAAGAAAAATGCATCGCATATTGCATGATCCTGTTCGCTGGGCAAGTCACATGCTTGGCTGGACGGCTAGACCCTATCAAAAACTTGCTATGAGATGCACTGCTAAGCAAATGGTTCATAGATGGGGTAGAAGATCAGGTAAAACAGAAGGAACTGCTGTTGAGATACTGTGGTATACGCTTACAAATAAAATAGTCATGGGCCATGATAATAAAGGTAATCCAATAGAGAAGGGCCCTGCCACCCTCATTGTCACTCCATTTCTGTCTCAAATAAAGTTAATTTTTGAGAAAATGGAAGAGCTCATGGCACGAAATTCTGACATTCAGAAAAGCTGTGTGCGATTTGTGAAAACTCCATATTACAGAATGGAGTTTAGTAATGGCGCAAAGATTAGTGGCTTTACGACTGGCAGCAAGTCTAAAGGTGAGGGATCTGTGTTGCGTGGCCAGGGCGCTAATAAAATATATCTTGATGAGGCTGACTATATGGAGGAGGGCGATTACCAAGCTATTATGCCCATTCTATATGAGGCGGAAGATCGCTCTATTGTTGCCTCTTCAACTCCTACTGGTAAGCGTGAGCGCTATTATAAATGGTGTGTCGACAGCCCTGCATGGAAAGAATTTCATTATCCCTCTACGGCTCGCCCAGACTGGGATCGCATTGAGGAGAAGGTTCTAGATGAGACTTCTGAGGCAGAATTTATGCAAGAATATATGTGTGAATTCACTGCGCAAGATGTGGGTGTGTATCAGCCTAACTATGTTAATACAGCTATTAGTAGGCCTCCATATAAATATGGTGATCATAAGTATAATGTAGCAAATATATACTCTATGGGCATTGACTGGAATTCTAATGCGGGCACAGAGATTGTGGTCATTGCTATGGATAGATCTCACCAGATGTGGGTAGTGGATGCTAGAAATGTTAAGAAACAGGGCTGGACTCAGCTTGCAGCTATTGAGGCTGTAATTGACATGAACAAGATGTGGATGCCTAAGTTTATATATGCTGACTCTGGCTATGGTGCTACAAGCATTGAATTATTACAAAAATATAGTTTGCAACAGCGTGTTAAAGATCCTGCAGACCCAGCTGGACGTATATATGAAGCTCTTAGAAAGTTTGAATTTGGCGGAAAACTAGAAATCAGAGATCCTGTAACTGGTCAAATATTAAAGAAACCAGCAAAAGACTTTATGGTGCAAAACGCAGTGCGTAGGTTTGAAGAAGGAATAGTACACATCCCTTCAGATGAGAAAGTTCTTTACAAACAATTACTAAACTATATTGTTAAAGGTGTTAATCAGGCAGGGCTTAGGATATATGGGCAAAATAATAAGAGCATCGGTGATCACAGGCTTGATGCATTTAACTTAGCACTGGTTGCCTATAAGTTAGAATTAAGTGAATTTGCAAAAACTTCTAACATAGTAACGTCTGTATTGCGCACAGGACTGCCAGGACAAGGCCACCAGGAGAAAAAAGTTAAAGAAAATAACCCTTTTGTTGCAGACATTAGATATCCAGAGGGATATTTAGATTATAATATAAATGTAAACAAGAATGATGTTAAAGATCGTTCTAGTATGTTTAAATCTTTAAAGGCAAAGAATGTTGTTCCTGGAGCTGTTCATAAGGATTTTAAGCCTGACTTTTTAAGTGACGGAGAGCACAAGCGTAAAGGCGGTAAGCGATCTAGCTCAGGCAGGGTGAGTAGAAATAGGTGGAGTAGCGGCAGGGGTTCGATAGGTAAGCCAAAAAAACGAGGAGGATTTTAAGAAATGTCTGCATTTATGTCAAAAGCTGTTGGTTGGGGTGCTGGTTTGGCAGGCTTAGCTGGAGCGGCCGCTCCGATTGCTAAAGCATTTACTCGGAATGCAATGTATGGTGCAGGAGTGGGTGCTACTACTGGTTTCGCCACTGGCATGATACCAGGTGGACAAGGTCCCTTTGAGAAGGCATGGGCTGGTGCAAAAGGTGGTGCTTTTTGGGGTGGTGTTGGAGGAGGAGCATGGCGGGGAGCAGCTCCAAAGGTGGCCTGGGGTAGATCTTGGGCTAGGTCTCGTAGTCCCTCTGCCAATATTAAATTTTTTCCAGCTAGTATGCGAGCGAATATATCTGTTAATAATAGACAAGCTATGGGAGTTCCTGTTATTGGCTCTGCCATAGGCTTGGCCCAGGGTGTGAGTGGCCGCAAGAGAAGAAGGACTAATACCATGGTACAATCAAATAACTGGTCTAGAGGAACTCACCCCGGATACTATAATTAGGAGACTTCAATACTAATATGGCTCTGAAACTTTATAATGATGAAAAGACATTAATTAGCAGTGGAACTTTTAACAATCCACTTAGAACCCATCACGATGGTAAAAGTGGTAGTACTGACACCCATTTAGTATATGTAAGAAATGATGACCTAGCTTTCTTCTATGAAAAAGTTGCTTTATCTGCCTGTGATAAGGCAGGTTATGATGATACTATAGGTGAATATGGGACTGGTTTTAGTGTGAAGCTATCCTATGGCACAGTGGAGCCATTGCCACATGAATGGAATCAGGTTGACAGTGGTGTGAGTGCTGAATTACCAGCTATTGTAGGCAGTGGCACTGGTGCAGACACTACTACATACTTTCCTTTTTGGGTGCGCATACATATTCCTGGCAATACTCCTGTGCAAAATAAAACAGATATATGCCTAAAGCTAACATATGTTAAAAGACCAGTGACTTCCTAATGGCTAAAAAGACAAGATTAACACTCAGAGAGAAAGATATATTAGATGGGGTAAACTTACCCACTCTTCCGCCCAATGCGACTAGAGACCCTGTTAAACCAAGTGAAAGCGAGAAGGAAAAAAATGCTAGTATAAATGATCTTGGGTCTAGTGTAGACCTAGCTGCATTACTCAATACTATTCGTGATCACATAAAGACAAATGCTACTTTTGATCCACTGTCGAATGTTAAAACGAAAAGTACTGCTCCTGAAGCCAATGAATTGGCAAAAGATTTAACAAATGATCAGGTCAATACATTAATTAAGCATGTTCGTGACAGGGTTGAGTCGGTTAAAGCTAAAGCTAATAAAGTTATGGATGCTGTTGTAACTAGGCAAGAAAAAGATCCTACAATGGTTACGTTTGATGCTAAAAAGGATAAGCTTCTTAAGAAGGGTATGGTCAAGGCTTTTAAAAGTTTTTCTAATGAGATAACTTTTGACCAATACTGTGCGGCATTGGAAGCTCGTAAAATATTAATGAATAAGTTTACCAAGGAGAAAATGGGAGATGTTTGATCCTCCAGATCAAGATAAAATGGATTCAGAGGCTGATATAAGGCTTTTTCTTCGCATATTTCCTTTACTCGCAGCACACTTTGAGTTTAAAACAGATGCGGCAGGAGATTTGCTTCTTGGAATGGTTGGGACCGGTGGACTGACTGGAATATTTCAAGACCCAGCAAGAGCATTGGCCGAGAAATATGAAGAGGCACTTGAGGATGAGACCTATGATGAAGAGTCTTTTGTTGATAGTTTGCCATCGGTAATTTCTATGCCCTCTATTAAAAAGCCCATATTAGAAGATGAGTAATCTTTCTCTAGGCGCAAATAAAGAACTTCTTAAGCTCTTATCTCGCAAGAAGTGGTCTATGTTTGCTCCATTTCTTGCAGAAGTAATTAAAAAATATGAAAGCTTTGCTGGAGTAGCTCAATCTACTTATGTAGCTGACCCTCTTGGTTTAAGAAAAGAGGCAGGTCTGTCACTAGAGACTGAGTTTAACATGCCCTCTGAATCTGCTATATCGACTCGCCTATATCCCATTGCTCATGGTGCCTATGCTATGTGTGAAGCTATTGGCCCTGCCATAGATAACATAGCTAATAATCAGGCAGATCTTGAACGCAGAGACCAAGATGTAGGTGTTGACAGCACAGGATCTAGGAGTGGCCCCTATGCAACACGTAATCAAGCTTTAGGTAGTCACCCAGAGGGCCCAGATGCAGATCCAGAGTGGTCACATGATGGAGAACCAATATCGGGTTCTCCGTGGCGTACATATGATAATCCTCCAAATGTTGGGGTGCGAGGCAGTAGTATTAACATAGATGGAGAGTCACAACAAGGGGCAGACTTTGGCATATTTGGACAAGGCTTTACTGATGCTCTAGAAGATGGTGGATTTGAGCCTGGATCTAATAAAGTGGAACTGCCTGAAGATTGGCAGGAATCTATTGGGAATCGCGAAAAGATCTGGGCTCGTGAGTTTGGCCCCGAAGGTTTTATGGGCGAGCATTTAGGTGGTTGGTTTGCTACCTGCTTTGATTGCGATTTTCGTATAGGTGGGCTGTTGACAGCAGATCTGGTATTGCCTGATGCATTATTCGATATTACCAAACTATTAGATGGTTTGGATTTAAATTTAAATTTTGCTTTTGATATGATGAGGTGGGACCCTGATCAGTTTTGTCCTCTTTTACACATGGGCACATGGTGCATTCCAGATTTAATGGCATTGCTAGCTTTAATTAATTCACTGTTTGCCCAATATAGCATGATGGCGGTAAGCTTTGAGTTCAGCCTCATGGACTTGTTGGGTTTATTACTCGTTCCATTGTTAGAGATGTTGCAACAACTTTTAAATTCAAGCGTGAACTTAACCCGACCTACGTTAAAGTGCTTAATGAATTCTATGTCACGCATGGATGAGTTTGAAGCTTTTATTAATGGCTTGCAGGCTAAGGCCGATGTCTCTGTGGGACGAGAAAGATCTGCGCCTGCAGCTACCGACTTGCCTTCCATGCCTTTTGGGGGTATTGATGAGGCAGTTACTTTAGGAGGAAGGGGTATAAGTAGTGGTGAGCCTACTCCTCACATCACCTTAACTAACAGACCAACACAGGCTGAGCGCCAGGCACAACAGGACTGGCTGCCTGGAAGGAGCCCAGAGCAACAGGCAAGAAATGCTGGAGGGGTGAATAGGGACTTTCCTGAGCTTGAGCCGTTATCTGAAGATCCGGACGACTATGAGCAAGAGCCACCACACCAAGATCCTGTAGACACTACAATTTTAGAGGACCATGCTGCAGGTGCTGCTCGCCGTCGAGGAGATATGGGTGTTGTTAGCTATGGAACCGAAAGCCTTTTAGGAGATCCAACAGGTTCAGGCACTGTTGATGAGCCAGGATGGATTGATCCTAATAGTACCCATAGGCGTTATCTTGCTGATCCAATTGGCGCAGCTGTCGAAGACATTGCAGGCGCAATGGAGCCAGGCCCTGGTGCAACATTTTTGGATTTTGCTGATCGCATAGGGCAATTTACATCGGGTGATCAGCTAAAGCTTGTCATATATGACTTCGAAGCTCGTTTAGAGGCTTTATTAGAATGGGTGAGAAATAAGTTAGAAATATTAAAAAGTCAGCTTAGTTCGAATGTTGCTTTTTCACTTAATATTACCTCAGTATTAATGGCTTTAAATAGAACTCTTAATGTAGTTAGTGCACTTATACAAATGGTAACTGCTCTTATTGACAATGATTGCTTTGAAGAAGATAGTGACTATAGGCGCATTAACCAGGGTATTGGCCATGATGCACAGGAAAAAATCCTGGGTAAGGTCTTGCCCCCTTGGGCAACCATGGAAATTGATACAATTAATTCTGGTCCGGAAGAAGCACCAATTCAAAGATTCACTATAATGGATAATAGTTTAGGTACAAGTGTTAAGTTTATAGGCTGTGTTGGTAAAATAAAGTTAGCAGAGAAACAAAAGGTGCATGATTGGATTAATGATCTGAACCGATTCTAAAGTAAGTGGTAATATAAATATACTATGGCAAGACAAAGCATTATAAGTAGATTTTTTCGTCGTAAAAGTAAGCGTCCTAATATTATTGATGACTTTACCTTTACGAGAATGGAAGTGAGCATGATAGCAGATCATGCTTTTCAACAAGAACGAGTGCTAAAACCGCAAATTGCAAATCCTGTACTTGGCTATAAGGGCAGCACTAGATCTCTTGTAGGTGATGGGTTTGAGGATGTTGAATATGATCTATCATATATTCTACGCATTGAGGACATAGAAAGTTACCTACGTCAAGCAAATGCCAAGAAGCTCACTTTGTTTTTTAAAGAGGGCTGGCATTTGGTTGGACAAAATGCCACTACTGTTAACTATGTGAAGAAGCGATTGCAACAAATTGCCAATGCTACCAACATATCTACAGAACAACTAGTTCGTTCTACTGCCTCTGATCTCATTAAGCTATCCAATTGTTTTTGGCTTTTGGCAAGAGACAAGAATAAATCTGGTGGAAAAGTAGTCAATGGTAAGAAACCAATTGCTGGCATATTTACCATTCCTGCGGAAACTTTGGTTGTAAAAACTACAAAGAATGGTCAGGTGTTTTCTGTGAAGCAAAGAATGCCCGATGGAAGAAAGCGAGCATTTAGTAAGGAAAATGTAATTCATTTTTCTCTATATAGAAAGAATGGCTTTTCTATCGGCACGCCATCTGCTTGGCCAGTCATAGAGGACATATTAGCTTTACGTCGCATAGAAGAGAATGTTGAAAAACTTATATACAGAGATTTATTTCCCATATACCACTATAAAGTTGGCACTGAAACTATGCCAGCACGCATCATGCCTGGTGGGTGGGATGAAGTTAAAGATGTTAAGGATGAAGTAGAGAGCATGCCTCCTGAGGGAATATATGTTACTCCTGAAAGACATGACATTAAAGTTATTGGGCATGAAGGCAGAGCACTTCGCATAGAAGGCTATATTAAGCATTTTAATAATAGGGTTTTATCTGGCTTGGGCTTATCTAGTGTTGATGTTGGTGTTGCTGAGGGAGCTTCTAAGGCTAGTGCAGAAACAATGTCTCAGGGACTCGTTGATGAAGTGAAATATATGCAAACATGTTTCGAAGATATGTTTGATAATTTTGTCATTAGAACGCTTTTAAAAGAATCTAGTTTTAAGTTTGATGTGACAGCGCCAGCAAATACAGTGCACATTAAGTTCAGAGAAATTGATCTTGCACAGCAAATAAAGCTCGAGAATCATTTGGCGCAAATGTTTACCCAACATGCGATTAATCATGATGAGCTTCGTAACAAAATTGGTGAGTTACCCATAGAAGATGATTGGTGGGACAAGTCTTTTTGGAAACTAATTGCAGAGCCCAAAGCCCTCATTGCTGCAAGTGATGAGCCATATAGTCCAGCAGCACAAGCCTTGGCGGGAGCAGTCAATACTGCAATACAGCCTGAACAGCTTGAAAAGGCTAAGCAAGAAATGGCAGCAAATAATGCAGCCGCTTCACAGTCAAGCGACAGAGGAAATAGAGAGGGTGCTGGTAAAGATAGACCATCTAACCAACATGGGCAGAAACTCGAACCTATTACTAGAACTAGCCGAAATCATTTTGCTTCTATAAGAGACAGTAAGCAAAAACACGCAAGTGTGTTTGAGGTTTTTAGAAGTGCTAGGAATGATGCGATGCAATATGCCGCAGCACCTTCCAAAAGAGATAAGAATATGCATGGAGCCTTACTCAGGTCAGCAAAGGAGGAGTTAAAGCTAAGGCTTTCGAAATTGACGAAGAACTCCTTCAATTCCGGATATGAGTCTATTATAGATTCATTACCATTAAGTTTAGAAGTAATTAGTACCTTTAATATAATAAATAATCATATTAATGATCGTATTAATATTATATTTAGTGACATCGAAAAAAATAAGTTAAGTTTATTAGCTCCAATAAAAGCTGGGGCGGTGTTTGATCAAATTGAATGGCGCGTTACTTTACTAATAGATACTGAGATATCAAGGGCATATAACTTTGGAAGATTGAGCGCTTTAAGAAAAATAAATGTAGAAAAGGTAGTATATACTACACTTAGTGGAAGCGAATGTACTAAATGTGCTAAAATGTCGTCGAAAGAGTATGACATAGGAGATGCGTCCCTTTTGTCGATACCTCCTCATCATCCAAATTGCGCGTGCCTCATATCGGCCGTAAGTAAGTAGGAGTGATTAATAGTGAGTAAAAATAAAAAGAATAAAATAGTTTTTCACGACCATATATCTGTTGGTGAAAAATGCATGCCTAAAAACTTTAGGTTTCAAGATGCTCAAATAGTTGGGGAAGATGGGAAATCTACTAATGGTATTTATGTCACTGTCAGAGCATCTCATGCAGGTCGCATTACTGGTAACAATGGTCTTTATCTTCCATCTAAAATGAAAGATGGGGCAAAAAGCATGGTTGCTCCCTATGAGAAACCAGTAGGATTACATCATCTTCCTTTAGCAGATCCAGTGGGTCGCATTAAAAGAGCAGATTATATAAGCCTTTCATTACCCTTACGGGAGTATGCGGGCATTGGCAGGCTTAGTGATGATACAAGCTTTGATGACCAAGTAGACATCATTACGAAACTTGCCGAAACAGGTTTGCTACTTGATGAAAGCTTTGCTGGTCTGGGCTACATACTCTCTACTGCTGCCATTACGGATTCAGATGCCGTGCAGAAAATCAGAGATGGCAGATATCAAACTGTTAGCATTACCGCCAACACTGATCATGCGGTTTGCAGTGTTTGCAGCACTGATTGGGCTGACAGCAGATGTGAACACACACCCGGTGAAATTGTCGATGGTGTGCCGATGTTCCTCATAGCTGGAGAGCTGGACTATGATGGATGGGATTGGGTTAATCGTCCCGCAGATACTTTGGCATCGGTTGTTAGTATCATGGACAGCAAGGAGGATGCTACAGAGATAATTGATTCAATTGGAGAAATAAAATCACAATCATATGAAATTGCAATTAGTGACTCAATAGATACTGGAATTAGCCTTATCCGAAATGATAATAACAGTAATATAATTGACTTAAGCAAGGTTCCATCGGGAATAAAAATATTGTCTGTAGATGCAGAATCTAAGACCATACGCATTATGACCACACCGGATGATTCAGATGGCCACACGCACATTGCTGTGGTTGATGAGAATGGAGATGGGCGTACTGTTAAAGGTAATAGTATGAATTATAATCATGAGCATACTGTTGAACAGTGGAATGTCACTCCTGTGGTTTACGAAGATTACTTGTCAAAACACGACCTTATAGAAGATACGGCGGTTATTGACAGTAATATAGATCATGATAAAATAGAAAAGAATATATCGGAGGACCAAGTGAATATTAATGATATTTTAGAAAAAGTATTTACTGCCGATGCGTCTAAGGTTGAAGATGCTCAACATCAGTTCGAGCTTACTGACAAGGAGTGCGATGCGCTTTATGATGCAATGGCTGAACTAATTGATGAGAAAGATGCAAAATTGTCTACAGAAAAAAGAAAGGCTTTGCCTAAAAGTGCCTTCTGTGGTCCAGAGCGCAGCTTTCCCGTTCCAGATTGTGCCCATGTTACTGCTGCTCGCAGATTAATTAACAGATATAAGGGCCCCGGAGATAAAAATACTATTATGGCTTGTGTAGATCGTAAGGCTAAATCATTGGGTTGCGCTAATAGTGACAGCATTGATGATGTCCATGATGAAACGGCACAGGACAATAACCTTTTTGTCATAGATAGTAACAGTGATGATGATAAATTTGGACTAAAGTTTGCAGATGATTGCCACGATGCGCATGTAAAGACTCTTTACAGCCTAACGGAGCAAGAAATGCTTAAACGCAATTTGAAGGTTAACATCTACTCTGACAAAATTAATGCATTAGAAGATGAAGCTCTTTCTTTTAAGACTGAGCTAGATAATCGGAATGATCAACTAACTGTTTTGCGCGATGAGCTAAAACTTGCTTGGTCAGAATCAACACAATATAATGAAGCACGCTTTGAGTCTGTTGAACAACTGAGAGGTGTTTTACTTGACTCAATGGATTTAATGAGTCGTCTTGTCAATAATTCGGGCATTGATCGACAAACTTATGCCGAGTTGGCTATAGATTCTCTTATTGAGAAGCATGGATCCATGAACAAAGAACTTAATACTGATGACTTGTGCCTAAAGTTGCATGACGGCACTACTGCTATTACTGACAGTGATATCATAGATGATCCTACGGCTGTAGAAGAGGAGGCAAATACTAATGTTGCTGCTTCTATTACTACTGCAGAGGACGGACTTTCAGAATCTGAAAGACAAATTTATGATGCACTGAAGCAAACTCTTGATAGCAGAGGCAAAATTGCGGCTATGAGACACTTGCATCAATTAATTAGGTCTGGCATAATTAACAGTGACTCTGATATTAAAACAATATTAGAGCAGGAATAAAATAGGAGGAATTGTCAACTATGACTACTAGTCTATATACAGCGAATCATAAACAGTGGGATCACGTGGGTAATCTTACGCCCCTTGTTGAACACTCTGAATCTCCTTTTCCCCATTTTGACAGTCGAGTCGCTCCCTGGCTTCCTATTAATGGCATAGCGGCTAATGTTGCAATGGGCTTTATTGCTCGTTTCGATGTACGAGACGAGGACACGGTTGTTGTCAGCGCAGGAAAATGCGTTGCAGTAGACCGAACAGGTTTCTTACTACCTGCAGGTGTTAGAAACGCCTGGGAAGGTGCTGCTGGTGGTACAACCGCACTTGAATATACTGCTGCAGATGTGCTAGCAGGCATCATTGATCTTGGTACTGGCGAAGCAGTTACTGCTCCGGTTGTCTATACTAAGACAGCGCTAACTCTTCAGCTTCAGGAAATGGGTTTAATTACTAATACTGATAGCTTGGAAGATTTCATTGGCCACACTTGTGGCCTAGCACGTTATAACTATTGGGCCTCGGCCGGAAGCGATCTGGATAACCCAGCTACCTTCAGACGACATAATTATAAGATGCAGGACAGAGTTGCAGTGATATGTGACTATGTTGTGCGACTGCCTCATGTCCCAACTAGTGCACACACCTCTACAACCGTAGCGGTGGCAGATGCTTTTGTCATTGCAGATCTTGACAATGGCGCTCCAGGAGTTTGGGGCAGCTTAGCAACGTTTCAAACCCAACTAGATCGCTATGATGGCGATGTGAATGCAGAGGCGGTTGGATATGCTACGGGCTTCATGCCCTGTGCAAAAAGTACTGATCGCACTCCACTCACTATGGCTGATGCAGCTACTGCTGATCTTACCGACACTGTTTTACTCAGAGAACGAACCAGTGTTACTGCTCTTTCGCAGGATGGAGACTTCTTTTGGGACTATGAAGTTGGTGTGTTGTGGCTTTTCTCCGCTGGCGCTGGTGCTGTAACTGGCATGGATCCTGCTGGTGGAGATGTCATTAGCTTCTCAGACTATACGACTGTTCCGGCAGCTGTGACGACGTTTGCAGCGGTTGTGGGCGACATTCGACCTGGTGACTATCTCACTACCGATAGTAATTCTAACCTTTGTCTTTTTGGATCAGGTGTTGGTTGGGCTGCTGGTGCAGTGACTGCACTTATGGTCGATGTAACTAATCCAACTGCCGCAGAATGGGCTTTGGCTCTTAACCAAACGGTTATTATGTCACATGCCGTTGTTGGCCAGGTGTTAAACTTTAAGCATCACCCGGTTGATGCTCTAGATCGAGTTCGCACTGCCTACTCGTTTTTAGGTACCCAGGATCAAATGCCTGGATCAGCAAGTAAGGGATATCCCGATACAGTAACTTACGCCTCTGCTGCTGACAGAGAGGTTGTTATCAACCTAATAGGGCGCTAAGAGATTAATAGGAGGACAAAAGAAATGGCTACAAAGAAGCTAGAAATTAAGAATCAAAATCACCTTAAATCGGTTATTTTGAATCGTGGTTTTGACCCTGTAACTCAGCAGCGCTTTGAGATACGCGATGTGTTTGGTGCAGCTGCCACTGCTCAGAAGAGTGGTGTTAGATTTGAAGACGCAATGTCTACTACAAATTTGGCTCCATTGCTTCCCCAAACGATTGTGCAAATAATTAAAGAGGCGCAAGAACCTTTGCTGGTTGGACCTGCTCTACTTGACCGCATTGAGCATAAAGTAGGACAGACTATAACCTTTCCGGCTATTGGGGCACTCTCTGCTGAAGATGTTGCTGAGGGTCAGGCATATCCAGAAGTTCAGCTCCAGATTGGTGGTGCGACGGTAACCGCTACTATTAACAAATCTGGTTTGGCTTTCAAATTTACCGACGAAGTAATTCGTTACTCACAGTGGGACATTCTTGGCCTTATGTTAAGAGCGGCTGCTCGCGGGCTTGCCCGGCATAAAGAGGTTAAGATTTTCAACTATATTAGAGGCATGGGTGTTGTTACTCATGACAATGTTAATCCTGCAACTTCTTATTTTGGGACCTGTTCTGGTCGTAACTTAGATGGCTCGGCAAATGGTGCTGCTATCATGGATGATATTTTTGACGCCTATAGTCAGGTTATCACTCAGGGTTTCATTCCCGACACCATATTGGTTCATCCCCTTACTTGGGTGATGTGGATCAAGGATCCGGTTCTCAGAGCCTTTGCTCTTGCATCGGGTGGGGGAAGCTTCTTTGCCAATTATTCAGGTAATGCTGCTGGTAGCGCTCCTTGGAGCAATGGCCCGCAGGGTTCACTCGGAATGGGTAATGGACAGTTCACGGTACCTGCGGGTGCACAAAGTGGTGATCTTGCTTCTGCTCTTAATGAGTATTCGCAAGTAACTACCTCGGCACCAACGTTACCTGGATATTTTCCATATCCGCTTCGTATAATTGTCAGTCCGTTCATCCCGTTTGATCCGGGTACTCGAACTACTGACATTTACCTGTTTGACTCTTCTCGTTTGGGCGCTCTCATCGTTGATGAAGAGCTTACGACTGAAGAGTGGGACGATCCTTCGGTGGATGTACGAAAAGTTAAGCTTCGTGAACGCTATGGCATTGGCATTTATGAAGAGGGTCAAGCTATTGCCGTTATGCGCAATGTGGTTGTCACTCCGAATAATGTGATACTTCCTGCTCAAGCTCAAATGAGTGTGAGTGGAACCATTGCTGACATCGATCACAGTGTTGCTATTGGCCTTTAAGGTTTAGCATCATCGATGTGATGAGCAATACATTTCGTTATCGTTAATGAGAGCCCCCGACATTGTCGTGTCGGGGGTTTTTCATTATCTAAGCAATATATTTAATAGGAGTATATTTATATGAGTTCCGACAATAGTAGTCTAGGTCTTTCTAAACTAGATATGAGCAGCTTGGTTAGTGAGGTATATGAAGAAGAAGCATATACTATTGTGCTAAATCCATCTGGGCCTAGTAAGAATATTAAAATTAGGGATGTATTACCGGAAGAAAAAAGTAATACTGAATTAGTTAACTATGTAACATATTTACCAACAAGTATTGATGACAAGAGCTTTCCATTGGCTCTTTCTAAGTGGAAAAGAGAGAACCCAGGCGTAGCCATAGTTAGTATTTTCCCCGATAATATAGGTAGGGTGAAAATTACCTATACTAAGTAATGTAGGAGTGTATCATGCCAGGACCAACTGTAGAAAATATATTTCCCGCTGACCATGCTGTTGGTGTAGTCATAGGTAGCCAAATATGGGTTATTTTTGATAAAGAAATTGATATAACAACTATTCCAGGAAACTTTGTCATAGAGGGTCCTGACACAGACAGAGTTACTGGTCCAGACATGGTTCTTTGGGACCGACCAGATACCTTAGTAACAGAAAATATATTAGATTCTCCTAATTTTAAAGGCATAGTCAAAGGAGTATACAGTGCTGAGCTATTAGATTTAGCAGGTAATAGTGTTAGTGTTGTAGATACCACAGGTGCCAGTGGCGGTGAAACAGATTATAAACATAAGATTATATTCACACCAAGCTTTATATTATCTCCTACGACAAGCTACACAGTTTATTTAACAGGTGATGAAAGTACAAGCGATGGCTTTAACTCTGGCATAGCTACTCGTACTGTTTTTGATCCAGTTAAGGGTGCTAATTTAGGATCAGGAGACATTGTTCCCTCTGGTGGATATACGGGCATAGATGACATCTTTAGATTTCGAATTACTACTAGTGGTTCTTTCGGAGTTGGTGAGTTTGAATGGTGGAGAGATAGTGATGCTTTAAGTATTAGAACGGGGACTGTGAGTCAGCAAGAAATTAACCTAGTTGCAGGCGATGGTCTGGCTATTAGTTGGTCTGGCTTAGAAGTCACTCCATTTATCAGCGGTGATACTTTTTCGGTGCAAGTTCGAGCACCTTTATATATGTCAGATTCCTATGTTTGGGACTTTGCTACTGGAAGCGGCAATATTCAAGAATTGCCATCTACTACTAGTACTTCCCCCATAGGGACTGTTGGTATTACCGCTGATACGGGTTTACAGGTTGTCAGTATAACTCCTGATATAAGAGCTACTAATGTTGATACGAATACTAGAGTAATAAAGATTGAGTTTAACAAAAATGTAGATCCGACTACTGTGACAGATGAATCTGTTCACATTCAAGCCTTGCCTGTGAACGGAGACAATTCAATTGCTTCTAGCGGAGAAATTATGAAAATACTTACGGTAAAAGATAATTACATATATGCGACACTGCAAAGCGGTAAGGATGCGTCTTAGAAATGCCTACTTCAGATAGAACAGTAATACAGGATAATAACATCACTCTTTACATAGAGGTGCGAAATACCGATGGTGTGTTAATAACGCCAGATGCAGCGCCGACTGTTAGTATATTTGATTTTGATTCTGACCCAAGAAATGGTACTACAACAGATGCTGATGCATCAGTTTTAGATGCTGCCTCTACTTTGGTAGCACAAGGCATATATTCATATGTCTATACTGTAGCAGCAGCAGCTCATGTTGGTATTTGGTTTGACAGATGGAAGATTACCGTAGACACTGAAGAGTCTGTTGCAATTATGCAGTTTGAAGTAACTGCAACTCCGGGCAGTACTGATGCTTCTGTGAATATAGGCACAACTGCTTTATTTAATGATAATGTTGTAATTATAACATTGTCAGATGGCATTGCAGCAACAGATGGCAGTATTCTTTCTGATGGTTATCAATATTATTTTACTACAGAATATAGTCTTTTATATTCCAGCATTAGAAGAGTTCGACTTCGTGCGGGTGGGTATATGAGTAATGTTCCAGACGATACTATTAATTTAGCTATATTTGAGGCCTCTAAAATGGCTAACTCAATTACTTTTGGATTAAAGCGTGATAGCATTGGGCTTCCAATATCATATCAATTAAGTAGTGGTGAAATTGCGCCTAATTATGGTGGTAGCCTAAGCAACGGGCCCTATTTAAGCTTAGCGCGCGTTGAGTATTCTACTTGCATGGCTATATTCTACATATTAAGTAACTCACTGGGTCCTACGGCTAAAAAGAAAAGGCTTGCAGACTTTCAGGTTGACTATGGTGATAGTAGTTTATCTGATTTTATTGATGGCCTTAAGAAAGACTGTGAGGATTGGGAGTTTGTTTTAAATGCAGCAGGCTATTTAAACAAGGGATCTAGTCTACCCATTTCAACTGCGATCAGGGGCTCTATGCATCCAGACCATCCTAGAACTGGTAGGCTCATGAGCAGAAATAATAAATCATCTGCAGCAAATACTAAAGTCCGACCAGGAGTGGGCAGATCTTGGCAGCATACATATGATGCATATTGGCGAAGCAAGGGATAGGTAGATATATATATATGCCGAAGTATAAGAATACTGACTTAATGTCCCTATATCCCCTTGATGCTAGACCTGACCATTCGTCTAGTCTAGACATCAGTTCAGGTAGATATGGTGAAATAGATTTACGCACAGAGCTTATGAAAACTATCTTTGGCTTCGGCAGTGAAATATCAAAGGGCATACCCATATTAATTAGAAGATTAAGACGAGATTCAACTACGTTGGCGAGAATAAAATGTGAATGTGTTGATGAGTTAACAATGGAACCAGATTTAGATGTGCTGTGCCCCTTTTGTCTAGGCGAGGGATTTAAATGGGATGAGGAATGGCATAAATGTTATAAAACTGTGTCTGGCAGTGAAGGTTCTCTTAGTAGAAGAATTGAATATAAAGGCGCAGGGAAAATACTAGATGAGACATATAAGTTTTACTTTCCTTATGATGCTAATCTTATTCAAGGAGATAGGATAGTAGAGGTTATGTTAGATGTTGAGGGACAAATCATAGAGCCAGCTAAGCGAATTACTGTTTGGAATCCCAATACTATTGAGAACAAACGACTAGATAATGGCAGAACTGAATATTACATAGTGAGTTGTCAAAATTCTAACGCTATATATATCGACAAAGACACCCTTTCTTATGTGGAGAATCCCTAATCATGGCAGATAAAGTTAATCCAACAAATATTAGAACAGAGCAACTAGATGAAATATTGCAAAATAATCCTTTTTTAGTTAGTAAAATTATAGAACAATACTATCCTGCAACTAAGCTAAATAGATCGGGTCCATTCATACCTAATAGTGTTAATGGTAGGGCAGTTAATATAGTAGATAGGCTCATGACTGGCGGTTTTTCTCAGGACATCGATGGCTTTTATAATCTTATAAAACTTGCAATTGATGACTATCTTACTAGGCAAAATATTACTGATGACAATAAAGTTATTTTTACAGAAAACTTTACACCTCAACAGTTTAGGTCCGAAACTATTAGCGTGAAACTTGTTAGTCGAGAGCCTGGAACGACTTCTCAGGGTAAGCAAATGAATAGAGGCAGGCAAAATTGGAGACCTGAGCTCAGAGAGATTATTGATGATCCAGATCACCCTAACAAAAAGTTACGTATTTATGGCCAGTGGTTTGACAATGTGATAGAATTATGTTGCTGGGCAAGGACGAATAAGGCTGCCAATGCCCGCGCTTTATGGCTTGAACAACTCATGGAAGACTATATGTGGTTTTTCAAATATGAGGGTGTGAGTGCTATAAGATATGAAGGTCGCCTCGCTGATGCATATGAAAACATTGGCGATAATGCTGTGCATAGTAGGCAATTAAGGTACTATGTCAGGACAGAGAGGATAACGACCGTTAGTGAGTTTGTTGTGCAACAAATACTTTTGAATGTTGCATTATCAGCTCGTTAAGTAAATAGATAAAGCAGATAGGAGGCTAGAAAAATAATGGGATATGTAAGTCTACCAGGTGTCTTTCCGACCCTAATTGACGGTAATTTAACAATCGCTGCACCCGAAACTGCACCTCGTGTACTGATCCTAGGCACAGCTAGTAGCGGTTTATCCGAGGTGCTCTTTAAGGTGGGTCGCCCCCAAGATGCCCGTACAGAGTTTGGCTTAGATGGTAGTCTTATTCGCGGTATGTATGAGGCACAACTTCAGGGTGCGACAAATGTTTTCCTTATGAGAATTGGAGGAACTAGCTGCAGTTTAACTGGCATAGGTTGTACTGCTGGTCCTGGCACAGGAGGCTATAGCGTCACTCCTTTGTTGCGTGATGATGAAGCTGGTGCGCGTTATGCAGTAAGCTTTGATCCTTTTGCAGATATTCTCATGGTATTTGACTTGGTATCTGAGATCATTGTGTTTTCAAATGATCCAGCTGCGCCAGTAGACCTAGGAGTAGTTGTTGTGCGAGGAGCAATGTGCATAGGCGGTGGAGGCCCAATTGGCACTGTTAGTGCCCCAGTGGCCCTAGAAGATGTAGCCACACCAGGCACAGTATATACTGCTGGTACCGATGGATTGAATCCCTCGTTCATGGAACTTTGGGAAGCACTTTATAATGCCTATGGCTTGCTTGATTTTCAGCGCTTTGATATTGTCACTCCAATGGACACATATCTTGATGTCGAGAGTGTTGTAGATGCGACCATACCTGTGGGTACGTGGACGGCCATGGGCCTTGATGATAGCTATCCTCCGGTAACAGGAACATTATCCACCTTTAGCAATGTGCTTGGCAGGGTGTTTGTTCAAAAGTTTGAAGGAGAGAATCTTTTTTGGTGGGACATAGAGAACAATGGCGTTGCCAACATTTGGCCCGCTGCTGGCGCTTCAACTAATTCTACCGATGCCAATGGTAATTCCTTAACAACCGACGATTTTAAAGAAGTAAACTTTGCATATCAGTTAGCAAACTTTTGCTACAATGCAACGGAAAACTATCAGGCCTGCATTGGCGTGATTGGTGTGCTCCCCCCTGGCGGTTTGCTTGCAGCAGGTTTTGGTGCAAGGGAAATGGCTGCGTGGATTGGTGAGTTACCTGAGTTTAGCATTGATCCCATTACTGGCGTTGGCACAGTAGTTGGCCCCGGTAATAATGGATCTGGCTTACTTGGTAATAAATTCATGGCAGGCCAAGCTGGCTTTAGAGCAGGGGAGCAATATGGTGGGTTCATTGCAACATCAACAGGATATGTTGGCGATGATGAACTGGTAGACGAGAATGATGCCTTGGTAGATATTGGTAAATATCTATCTATCGTGGCACATTGGGGAAGCCTTAGAAATGGCTCTAGCAGACTAAGATATGTTGGCAATTTTGCCGCTTCATATGCTGGTTTCATTTCGAAATTGGGGTCAGCTAGTGCTCCAACTAATAAGGCAGTTAAGGGAGCTACCGTTCTCGCAAGAGTTCCAGCTGCTACCTTAGATGATCTAGCTACATACAGATATATTTCACTTGTTCAAAAGGCCAAGGGCATAGTCATCACTGATGCACCTACTGCCGCAAGGCCTCAAAGTGATTATGCTAGACTCACAACTGTGAGAATCGTTGCAGAGGCAGTACAAAGAATACGCAATGTTGCCGATGTATTTATAGGAGAGCCAATGAGCACTCCTCAAATCGCAGCTTTAGACACCGCCATAGATGGTGTGTTAAATATATTAAAGTCAGAAGGTAAGCTAAATAATTTTAAAAAGGTTTTGAGAATTAGTCCCCAAGATGCCGTGCTCGGTACGGCTCGATTAGATTTAATCTTGGTGCCTGCTTTTGAGCTTCGAAGAATACTTCTAACTGTTAGTCTAGCTGCTGAAATTGCGTAGTAAGTATATATAGGAGGATATAACTAATGCCAGTTACTGATACTACAAGAGGATTTAATTCATTTGCCGGGGCTGACATACGTGCAGTGTTTGGCACTGCAGAAATAGGTGAATTACAGGCAATTTCATATGCCATACAAAGAGAAAAAGCTCCCATATATGTCATGGGACGTAAGAATCCGCTTGCTTTTTCAAGAGGCAAGCGAGGCATAGCAGGCACTTGTGTGTTTGTTATGTTTGATAAACACGGAATGTTAGATGCAATGGGCGCACTGGGTTTACCTGGTGGATCTGGAGCCATTGCAACAGGAACGGGTGGTAATAACCGGGGTTTCCTTTCTGACAAAAGAGAATATAGACCAGTATGGGATACTGAAGATCCCTCTGCGGCAGTGAGTATAGGGGACGCCACAACTGATGCCACAGCGTTGGCGGATGAAGAGACCGGTGATCTTACTTTCGCATCGGCTTATGAGATACGTAATGCTTGGTATGTGGATCAAATTCCACCTTTCGACGTTACTATAACAGCTGCTAATGAATATGGTGCTACTATGAGTATGCGCATCATTGGCGTGGAACTACTTAATGAGGGCTATGGCATTTCCGTTGATGACATGGTTAGCGAGCAGCAAATGACTTTTATTGCTCGGGCTATTAGTCCTTGGAGAAAAGAAAGCACTTGGAGACTTAATTATGATGCTCCTGGAAGTTATGTTGAAAAGCCATCATAAGTGATATTTCACTTTAACCACTAATCCCCCAGGTCATGTAAAAATGGCCTGGGGGTTAGTATTTTTAACCATCTACTTACTGTATAATATTAATATGGCGATATTTGAACATGCTCTGGGCTCTAATAGAACTAGTTTTTCTGGTTCTGATGTGCGTGCTGTTATTTACTTGCCTAATTATGAGCATGAACGTTTCACATCACCGAGTACAGAAGCGAACCAATCTCATGCAAATGCTGGAGGTATTGTTCATGAGCTAGGTGTTATACAAACTCTTAGTGTGAGCAGCTTTAGAGAGAAACATGCAGTTAGAAGTTTAGGGTTTCAAAACGCTGTTGGCTATACTAGGGGTAATCGTACAATTGCGGGCCATTTAATCTTTTCACTTGTTAATCAACATCCATTTGTTGACAAAAATGGTAGGCGTGGTGGAATATTGGAGCAGGTGTCTGGAGGAATTGGAAGTCCGCAATCATTTTCGCATCCAGATGATGATGATGAAGATGATGTGCTTGCTCACCAAATAAACCGCAGGCATCAATATGACTTTACATGGGATAGTCAAACCTTTGGACACCTAATGCATCCAGATGAGCTACCCCCTTTTGATATTATTGTGACTTTCGCCAATGAAGCAGGAAACATTGGCAGAATAATATTGCATGGTGTGGATTTGCATGAGCAAGGTATGACCTTATCTATAGAGGATCTTTTCACTGAAGTTGTATATAAATATACGGCAAGAGGATATAGTGAGTTTAGAGGCAGTGAGGGGAATCTCGAATTACAAACAGAAGGAAACTCAGACCAAGGCACTTCAAATATATATAGCCTAGACATTGGCCTGAATGCTATTGGTACCTATAGATAAGCTTTATTGCCAATATGAAATCAAATAATAGGATATTATATATATAAAACATGGCATTTACTTCTCAAAGATATGGTGCGAATCATTACTCTGGCGCTAATGTAACAGTTAGCATGGGTGCCTGCATACTAAGCCAGGTCCATGGTGTGGAGTGGAATGTTATGCAAGCTAAGCGTCCCATATATGGTTATAACTCACAATATTATGATGCAATATCTAATGGTGTTGTGCAGGTAAATGGAACATTGTATGTTAACTTCGTAAGTCCTAGGTATTTACCAGCTTGTATGATGACATTTTTTGAAATGTCTGGCTTGTTTAATATGATGTTAAATGCGGCCTCTGATGATGACGAAGTGTTTCAAAGATTAGGTGATTATATTAGTGGTCATCCTGGCGTCATAGACTTAATGAGTGCCATGAGTCAGTTTCTTGATATTCCCCATGGCATGATCCCAACCCAATCGGATCCTGGTGATACTTGGGTAGATTTTGGCTCAGAACTTCAAACCCTAGAGCAAGAACAGCAAAGTTATGATGCTAGTGTTCGGGGTGGCCAACCAGAGATTAATACCTCTATTGCTAGTGACCCCCTTCGGCAGTTACAACCTAATGATAATCAGCTTACTTTTGATGAGTTACTTAATAATGCATTTGAGAATGATAGCATTACAGATGCATTGACTCGTATAATATGGGGCGGGCAAGGGGATTTAACTGGTACTGGAGTTATAGGTGAAGATTCATATATTAACAATGACCTATTAAACTTGAGGCAAATATCTAATTTAGTTGCGGCTAGATTGGGGCGGGAAGGCAGTGTAAATATCCAGCAATATAGGCCAGATCAAATTGGTGTGGGCTCTGATGGTGCCTATGGACTAGACATAGTAATTACCTATGGTGCTCCTTTTGGCGAACAAATAACTGATACTACTTTTCAATATGACCATTCTTGTTCTAGAATTATTAAAGGGGTGCAGTTTATAGGCGAAAGTACACAAATTATGGCGGATGGCGCTCCTATATTGGAGGTATATCCTTTCATCGCTAGAAGCGTTAATGCATATCCGACTCTTCATAATCGAAATGTTGATACTAGTGGTATTGGTTAAGATAGGCTAAGTTCTTAAAAATTATTTGTTTTTTAGTGTGATATAATTCTGTTCAGTAGGAGGTATTTTAATATGGAAGAAGCTGCCAATGCCGGTGTTGCTACTAATACTGATGTTAGTATAGAGCCGGATTTAGAGGAAATTATGGCCCAGGTTGAGCAGAACTATGTTGGGGATGAAGAGCCAGCTGAGTCTGGTGAAGCAGAGATGTTATCTGATCCTGAAGACCCTTTAAGAGAGCAAGCTCAGCAAGAGCTTCACCAAATGCGCGTTCTCATGGATGAGCGTAAGAAATATGTTGAAGAACTACTTGGAAAGAATGATATTAGTTCTGAGCTAATGGATCAGTGGAAAAGACAATATAAATCGGTCTATTCATTCATTCCTAATGAAGAAGACTTATATTTATGGAGACCAGTATATAAAACAGAATGGGACATGATTCAGCGTAACTTTGCGAATAAAGAGAATGCTGAGCAGAAAATGCGAGAAACAGTTGTAAAGCGCTGTGTGCTCTTTCCAAAGCTTACCGATGCAACATTATCAAAGTCTAGAGCTGGTCTGCTTGATGTGCTTAGTAACATTATAATGGAGGGGTCATATTTCTTTAGTGTTGAGAGAGCTCTCCAAATGGTCGTAGAGTTATAGAGACATGGATGGAATGGTTTGATCATAAAATCCAATATCAAGGAAAGGTATTTCAACTTCGCTTTCCAAACGGAATATATTTTTATATACGCCATTTAAACTATGGTGAATATAGAACATTCAATACATTATATAGCTCACCCAGTGCCTCTAGGTTTTATGTAGATGAACTTGTTGCCAAAACTGTAGTTCTAAATTCTTTCTTTACAGATGATTGGCTAACTGAACAGAAAGCTGGTATATGCACTACCATATCTTCCATAGTTATGTACTTGGGAGGCGACCACAGTGCCTCTGCAGATCATTCATATTTAAATAGCTTAGTTGAAATTGCTCAGCAAGACTCTGCGTCTTTGTCTACGGCCATGTATGCTCGTATATGCAATACATTTCCTGCCTATAAGTTTTCTGATTTAGATAATCTTACTTTTCCAGAGGTGGTAAGGCTTTTCAGTGCTGCTGAGAAACTTCTTGTTGACATGGGTATGCTGGAGTCATTCTCTAAGATAACTACAGCAGAAGAAGAGGTGCTCAGATCAGCAGGATCAGGTCCTCGTCCTTCTGGCACTACTTCATCAGATGTGCCTAAATTTGTTGTCACTGAAAAGGATATAAAGCAGTCCTATGCCCAGTTTGGCGATCAGGAAAATATGGGTGATGTTAGAGAGGCCATGATTGAACAAGAGCAAATGAGAAAACGTATAATAGAGTCTAATAAAAAAGCGAATATAAGACCTAATCCAAATGCTGTCAGAGATTCTGTAAAAGCATATAATAAAAAGGTAAGCTCAGCTAGTCGACGTAAAAAGACTGCTACTACTACTGTTAAAAGAAAGAAGAAAAAAGCTAGGTAGGCATGCCACGTCCATTTGATCCAGTTTTAACCCGCTCGGTGGAGGTTCCGTTTTCCGGCAGAACAGGCCACTATTGGGCCGTGCCCGAAAGCAGAGAAGAGGTGCGCCAAACTTCTCACAGGGATCAGGCACTTGGACTTGCTCTTGCAGTGACTGCTGGCCTTGTTGGGTTTAATGCTCCTAGGTTGCTTGGCCGTAATCCTGCAAATTTTTGGCTCCCCTATGTTAAAAAGATAGAGGAGTTGGCCGTACCAGGCACCGAGTTTCGCTTAGCTGGTACATTTCGTGTGGGTGATGCTTTATCTGCGTCTTTGCATCGCACAAGTCCTCATAGTATACTACTTGGAAATCTTTCTGCAACTGATAAATTACGCACTGCTGAGTATTTAAATAAGTTTCTTAATGTAAAGGTTAATTTAGATGAGTTTGCTGAAATAGCCTTTAAACCAACTAAGGGTCCCTATGGACAGCTTCTTGGCATAGGTGCATTGGAGGGGTCGCAGCCGACAGTGTTACATTCTCGTATTAGAGCTATGCGTCCAGGCAGGCTATTTGAAGCCTTTACTTCCATATTTCAACCTGGTACTTTTGGTGATGTTAGTGTGCCCAGGTCTGTGTTTGGTGGTATATCAAATACTAAGTGGGTTCCTATTCCTACACAAGGTAGTGCTCGTGACATTCTAACAGGCATAAGGGCCTATGGTGCATTTTCAGTGCAGCGTCTTGGCGAGCTCATAGAAAGAGTTGGTGAGGAAGTTCACATACCATCTTTTAGGGTTGGCTCGATTGATATTCCTGGAACTAATTTAAAAAGCCTTTTTGGAAAAGTCGGCATTAAAATGCAACCAGGGCGTGCTAGTTTTACTAGAACCTTGCTAGGCTATGGAAGGTTTGCGGCTCTGCTCGGTGGCTCTGCCATGATGTTGGGGCAATTAGATAGTTGGAAGAATGCAGATAACATATTTTCCAATGTGGTGGGAGTTTCTGCTACTACTGGTGTTGCTGCTTCACTAGGTCGTCACATTGCAAAAACTATGGGCAAATCTCCAGGCAGAGGAATGCTCATTGGCGCGGCTGCTTCACTAGCACAGTTTCTTCCGATGTTTAGTTCGGGCTTAAAGCCCGGAATTGGTGGCATGCTACCCCGACTTAACATGCTTCGCTCTAGAATAGGTGAGAGCTTCTTCTTTAACGACATAAGAAGATGGTTTGAAGATACCATGCCAGGCTCAACTTCTGTGGGTGGGGCTTTGTTTATGGGCATTGGTGCTGGCTCCCTGGCCTATGCTTATGCAAGAAATCTGGAACATAAGAGTGGTGGCTTACTGCCAAGAGTTAAAGCCGACATACATCCACTCGTAAGAAAGCATCAAATGGGCGCAATGGGCGGTGTTGACCTTGGTTGGCTTGAGAGAAAAAGATTAGAACGCATTTCACCTGCCAATGTTCAGCTTGTACAAAAACACATAGATGACATGATAGGTGGCGTGAAGGGTGATCCAAGCAGATTATATGCAGATTCCAGCTGGGCAGAAGCACGCAGTGTTTCCCATAGAATTAGACAAAGCATTTTGGATGAGAATAAACTGTTCATGGCAGAGGGTAGTTTTCTAAAAAGAGAACTTGGAAGGCTAGGACATGCAGCTCGAACAGGTAGGCTAGGAGGTGTTTTAAGAGCTGGAGGTCTTGCTGCAGCGGCTTGGTTTCTTGGGACTGGTGGTGCTGGTACTCTTGAAACGCCAGAAGAGCTAGAACGTATATATGGCGGTGAACAACTCATTCCTGTTAGACGAGGCCGTGGCTGGGAAGCTGGCGCAACACCATATGAAGGTACTGACATATTATATTGGAGACAACACTGGTATCCAAGACTTGTTGCGAAAAGCAGGGTCTCTGGTGAAAGAGGACCACTTAAAGAATGGCTCTTAAAGAATTTTACCTATGCTTTGGAAAGGGAAAATTACCATGACAGGCCCTATGCAATTAGTGGTGCTGCTTTTGATCAGATTCCTTTCATATATCCACTATTGAAGCCAATAGGCGATTTAATAAAACCTGCGAAGCTCATGCATGTTGGTGAATGGGCGCGAATTGGTGAAGAAGGTAATATTGAACTTAAATATGCTGAAAGTGCCCTAACTCCGTCTCCTGTTGGATCCTTAGGGGGCCTGGCTCCTGGCGCCCCTATTAGCCCCTATGCTCCTAGTCAAATGCTTCGTAGAATGTTCTATGAGACTACAGAGCTTGCTGGTTTAGTTGGATATGCAACACAGGGGCTATATTCTATGGCTACTGGTGCCCCTGGGCCATTTGCAGAAGATGCTATTATGACTTCTGCATCAGAAATGGGTTCTATGCGCAGAGCTTTTTGGGGAGAACAAACTGGTGGTGCTTTCATGGGCATTCCATTTATGTCAGAGGCTGTTAGAAGGTTCATGCCTGCTTTTCCCAGTGCTATTCAGGAATATAATCCCATAGAAAATACATTACCAGATTGGCTTCCAAAGGATTTGAGATATGGTGATCCCTATACATCTTTAAGGCATGGTCTTGGTGAGGAAAGACTGCCTGGTCGGTTATATGATGAACTATATGGCACAGGTGGTGAATATGGTATGCATGACCGACTTAGAATATTGTCGGATGTTGCTTCATATTCTGCTGAATATAGAAGACATGCTAGATCGGCAAGAGGTTTTATACAATCTCATCCTGACAGTGCTTTCAGTGCTAACATGGCTGATAGCATTGCTCGATTGCGTGCCAGAAAGCAAAAAATAGGTTTTAACTATTATATGAGTCGGCCTAGTGGCTATGGTGCATATGATTCTCAGGGTAATATTAGAGACATTAATGAAGGTATTAAGCAAAGAGGAGCTTTCCGCAGAGCTGTAGGTGGTGTTTGGGAAGGTTTTACGCACGGTGTTGGAAAGGTACTTGCCCCACTAGAGCACCTTGGTCCAGGCGGTGCCGCTCCATGGTCTAAGCTTATGCACCAAAGAGACCCGGTCGAACACTATGAGCAAACTAAAGTATATGGCTCCCAATATAGGTTTTGGTCTCATCCTTGGAAGAATTGGATTAGACCCGCAATAGATTCTGCTAGAAGGCATTGGCTTGGTGATGAGTCTATACCGGGTCATGTACAAGAGACCAGAGATATACAGCAGCACTATGATATGTTGAAATGGTATAAGTACCAGCAACTTTCCAGTGCTGCTGCAGAAGCTGGTGACATGGATCGGTCTCGCGAATATAGAAGTGTGATGAAGAGCACTACCTTTGGAGTTAACCCCTATGGAGGCAGCTCATCAACGCAATACAGTCTTCCCTATTCTGATCGAGGTTATTTTGAGGCTTTTTCTTCTGCCACGTCGGGACAAACCAGAGAAGACATTCTTCGCGTTATTCCTGAAAATCAAAGAATAATATATCAGTCTATGTGGAATAGAAAAAGACTGGACTATCTTCAGAGAACTGGTGCTGATTCGGGAGAATTACAGGACTTACGTCAGGCGGCAATGGCTGAAGGTCGACCAATTACGAAGGATCTTTTTGCAGAATACACCAGGACTGCTGATCCGGGCATGACATATGCTGATTGGTCAAGACTAAAAGAGGCAGAAGCATTTTTTGCTGGAAGAACACTTCCTAGCCCCAATTGGGTAGGATGGAGACCAGACATAGATTTAGAAGATATAAAGCTTAAGCAAATAACAGCAATGGGCAGAGACCATCATGATTTCGATATATTTAGCTCAAGAGTTCGGGTAATGAATAGAAAGCCATATATAGATAACAGTGCTATTCCTGGCCATGAACATGGCATGAGAAGAGCTGGCGGAAATTTTAGTACTACTCATATGTCTAGACAGCTTAGAGAGTTAATGCACACAAACGGTTATAATAATTATAGATATAGTCACTCATTCAATAGTTCTCACAGATCTACTAGTGCTGTTGACTTATCAATAAATGTTGCTCCACAAATGAACATGGGAGATATTTTTTCATAATATATTAATATGCCTTTTGATTTTGATGACAGAAATCCTTTTGCTGGTTTTTTAACCTATCCCCCTCTACTTGTCGGGATTTATAAATCTATAGGCAGGGCTAGATCTGTTATCGCGAGTGATGCAGCAGCAGTTGGTGCAAGCGTAGCATCTAATCAGGGTTTCAACAGTGTTGCGGCAGCTATGCCTTCGTTTCGCATGGCTTCTCCTACAACTGAAAATGTTTTACTTAACAGACTGAGAGGCAGTGGCCTTTCTAGCTTAGAGCTCAGCCCTACAAATCGTCATATAATAGATAAGATGTCTGCTTCACCATTGGCTTTGCGAGCATTTTTGGACCATCCATCTACTGGTCTATCACCCCAAGCAGTAGAGTCGGCTATGGGACAGCTTGCTGGAGGCACTTCTGTTAGTGAAGTATTAGGCGGCTATGCTAATAAAAATGTATTTTTTCAGAAGCTAGCTGAAATGAGAAATATAGGTGATCCATCGCGTTTAACTAGGTTTGGTGCAAGCATCGCTACGGGTGCCTCTCCTTTCACTGGAGGAATTGCTGCTCCTACTGTTAGTCCATTACAGCTCACTGCTGGAGGTAATGCCGCCCAACTAGTCCAAAGACTGAAAGGCGAGTTTGGAGATGTCATTGACCCCTCTAGTGTGAGAACATCAAGGGTGACCTTACCTGGTACCTTTGCAATGGCTCAAGGTAAAAGAGCAGGTGAGGGCTATGGTCAATATCTAGAGTTTAGGCTTAAAGCTGGCGGTCCAACTAAAAGATATAAAATAGCAACTAATACCTACATAGGTAGTAATAGTGAGCCAATACGTGTGTTTCAACATGGCAAGGGTTTTCAAACTATGTACAGTGCTCCAAGGATACATGCTAATCCTAATTCTGGTCAGCTTATGAACCTAGGTGAATATTTAGTTTTTGGTGAGAAGAACATAGACTCTCCGTTGGTTAAAAACTTGCAAGGTGTGAGAGACATGGTTAATGCTAAAAGTGCACTAGCTAGTTCTTCGAAAGTATCAAGATTTCTGCAGTCTGCTGGCCAATATGATGAAATGGTTGGCATGGGCATAGAGGGTAGTGGTAGAGGTAGTGGTATGTGGCTTAGAAACCTAACTACTATAGGCCACCAGAATGAGGCCATATTACGGTCTAAAATGGTTAAGTTAGGTTACTTTGGCAGGCAGGGTTTAAGTAGTCAACAGGCTTTTCAGGCTTTTGAGGGTAGTATTGGGTCAGGCTTTGCACGTTCTCAAAATGTGATAGACCAGTTAGGTCTAAAAGCAAATGCCGTTGAAGCAGGAAACCCCATTGCCTTAAGAGCAAGCCAGAAGGGACTTGCCTACTTTGGTGCTCCCATAGCCCAAGGCGATTTTGACCAGGCAAGAAGAATGCTTCAGCCTTTATTTAATCCTGCCTACATTGATCCAGCATACATAGCTCAGCAAGGTGGCGCAGGGGCTAGGTTTGGTCCCGGTAATGTGTGGAAGAGATTTGGTAGCACTATGGGTGGCGCAGGACTAATGGATGAAGCTAGTACATTCTTTAAATATGGTACAGCCTTTCTACTAGATGAGTCAGATCAGTTTCATAAAGTTTTAGGCGAGGGTATTTTTGGAGTTAGAGCATTCGCTACAGGTCGCTCGATGCCTGCGTCTGCTGCTAGAACCTATGCTGATCTTGCAGATGTTTTTGAAGCGACACAGGTTAGTGGCGGAGTGGATCGAGTTGGGCGAGCAGCTGAGGTTCGCATGGGCAAGGCTTTTGGTTTTGAACTTTCATCCTTAGAAGAGTTGCGTGCTAGTGGTGTGACGCCAGAGGATGCTGGTAGCTTCAGGGGTCGTCAGAGATCTGTTTTGCGCGATCTATTGAGTAGAAAAAGAGATGAGTTAGGCTCCCAAGCCTACGGTGCAATGGAGAGAAAAGCAAGAGCTATAGCTACACGTAGTCTAGAGCTAGAAATGCATCCCCTTATTGCTGGTCCAGATGTTATTTTGTCATCACAGTATAAGGTATTGGCCGCTACAGATGAGGGCTCAGCTATTGTGTCTAGTGCTATGAATAGGCTTAAAGGTGGCAGTACTTTAGCATTACAGCCGGGGGACTTTTTAGGGACAATTGATGATCCAATTGCTGGCATTAGTCCCGTAGAAGCTACTGGTAAATATTTTGGCCAAGAAACAATTACGGGAGTTGAGTCTAAGGGTAAATATAATATATTGCACACACAAATTAAAGCACCCATGCAAGAATATATGGGCTTTCATGGTGGCGGCAAATTACGAGCTGCTGCTTTTAGCAACTGGAAGGCTATTGTAGATGTTTTAGGTATTGACCAGGCTCTAGGCGCGCAAATGGAAGCTATAGCTGGTCCCGGTGCTGAGTTGTTTAAAAACCCAATATATTTAAGAGAGCAACAAATTAGCGGGTTGGCTGCTATGACTAAGGCTACACAGCAACAAGCTGATAGTATATTTACCTATAGGAACATGGTTGCTAGGGGTGGTGCTCTGAATGCAGGTAAGGGTTTAAGCAAACATAATCAGGCATTGCTTGGTATGCTACACACTGCCAAGGGAGCAGGCCTATCCTCAAGAGAAATGGCATTGGTTTTTGGAGCAGAGCGTAAATGGGCATCAAAAGGTAGCTTACTATATGATCAACCAGGTGTTGCTAGGTCAGTATTGGGCGCTGGCTCATATCAGAAGATGATGGGTGCATTTGATCCAGGTGCAGCACATTGGGGTGGTAAAAGTCCTTTTGTTGTGGGAACAATGAGCTTGTCTCCTACTCGCGTTTTGGGACAGCAAACAGGTGGCATGGCTAGAATCGAACCTCGTGCGCTAATGGCGTTGTCACAATCATTACCTGAGAACCTATCCTCTGTGGTAATTCCTGATATTATGGGTCGACTTTCTAGTACGGAACATGCCATGGCAACACAGTGGATGGGATCGCCTAAAAAATTTGCCGGCATGGCTGCAAGTTCTGAAATTCCACTAAGTCCATTTCACCCCACTGAAAGACGACACTATAAGCTTCCTACAGATTTAGGCTTTAAAGGCCGCTTCGCTAACATTGCATTGCCTTCTTTGGCTGAACTAGAGCGCATGCAGCCTCCTTCTGACTTTCCTGGTGCATTTGGTACCAGCTATAGAAAGACTGTGGAAGATTTATTTACTGAGTTAAGAAAGGTACCAAGTAGTGCAAATATTGGCACAGCTAGAATGCTTGTAGAACGAGCATTTCAAGAGCAAACTTATATATATAGTCAGACGGTTCAGGGCCATACGAGAGGAAAGCTTCCTGGTTCTGTTACGGCACATGTTGCAAGACACTCTGCCTTAAGTCCCGTTGGCAAGGCAGTTCAAACTAGCGCCAACACACTTAACATACCTATTAGTGAAACGGCATTTGAGACTATGACTGGGCAATTACGCAGAGCTGGCTCTTCACCGGAGCACTTATCTAGCATGAGAGCAAGCTTTCAGTCTGGAGGAAGAATACCTGGAATGATAATTAGAAACCCCGCCATTCCAGAGCACTCTGCACAAATAACTACTTTTTCTAAAATGGCTTCTGATGTTGGCGGGCTTGGGCCTAGATCCGGTCAAGCCGTTGCCTATATCCCCGAATCAAGGGCATTTGTTGGCAAAAATTCCTATGGTGCAAGCGTGTGGCTAGCAATGAGCGCTAATGCTGATTGGGACGGAGACACAGCAACTTTGGCTTTGCCTGGTGATCCAAGAGCCGCTAAGCAAATGCAAAATTATGTAGCTAAAAATAGAATTGTTAAAAATGTAGCTGCTAAATATCGTCAAGAAATGGTTCAGAATGCTGTGATCATGCAAAGAATGAAAGGTGCATGGAAAGGAACAGCTGGAGCAGTTGGTGCAGCTAGTCCGTTTGTTTCTGGCGCAGTGAGCTTGGCTGGACAGGGTAGTGTTGGTAGGCTAACTAATGCTATGTCAATGTTAATGGAAGCTAACTTACAAACTCAATCTACAGAAACTTTAGGAACTGGCATAGTGAGTTCTCGTAGATCTATGGGACACCTTCTCTACTCTATGCAAGAGGCTGCTATTAGTACTAAGCACTTAGCAGGGCAAAGTCCAGCAGATGAAATTTCTGGTGAAATATCTAGAATATTACGCACGGGTCCTGGAGAGCGTAATGTTGGCGGAAGAGCCTTAACTATGGGTGAGGAACTGGCTAAATATATGTTTGGCCAGGGTGAAGGCAAAGGCATTGCACAGTCTAAGTTTGGTCTCGGAGGCTTTGTAGGTGGGCAAGTAGACATACCCATGGAGCTAGAAATGGCTGGCGGTGGAAGGCATAGCATGCCAATGCAGGTTGGTGTTAGCAGAGATTATGTTCGTCATTGGGCAGCCACAGTAGATAGATTGGCAGAAAGTGATTTTCAAACTTTTCAGAAAATACGTGACTTAAAGCCAGGGGCTGCTCAGCGATTAACCTTAGGACAAATTAGTGACTATACACAAACTATGAAAGGTCAGCCATCTCCTGTATATACCGATATCATAGCTGATTTACACAGATCATATCTTGGTGGTAAGGGTGCTGAGCATGTAGCATCTATGAATAAAGCTACAAAAATTGGCTCTGTATTAAAGACTATGAGCAGAAAGTGGCAGCACATATCAAATCCGTTACTTATTGGTGGCATGATAGCAGGAGGTATGCACATGGCACTCGGTGGTCCTGGTTATGCAAAAGAGCCTCTGTCAATGTCTGGTGAGGAAATAGATCCACGAATATTAGCTGCAATTAGAAGTGGTGGACTGACTCGAGGAAGTGGTGGACAAACTATGATGGGCACCATGGCTGCAGGTAATAATGCACAATTTAATTCTGCTCGCATAGCAAATAGGTCAATGCCAACAGATGCAAATGAGCAGCACTATCCAGGCTACAACATGAGAAATATATACTCACCTTCTGCAAGAGTAGTAATGCCTAATACGGCGAGTTATAATATAGAAGCAAGTGCTAATACTAATGCAGCTGCTAGAAACATGGCTGCGCACTTTCAAGCAAACATTCCGCATGCTAGAGTTGGTTTAACAATTAGGGATAATACAAGAATGTTAACCAATAGATTTGAGGACCAATTATAATATGGGTGACGATTTCACAAGAAGGATGGCAGACGCCAAAGTTAGGTCACATATTTTAAATAATTTACCATCGGCAGACGACGGTGGTTGGGCTGCAGCGGATATTAAAGGTAGTGGCAGTCTAGACGCGCATTTTAATCATGCATTTTGGTTAAATGACTTGCTTTTTGTCGTGCCGCCACAGCAAATATCTGTTGATACTGACTATACTGTTTTCCAATGGAAAGCTTTACGGTCTAGCTCTTCTGTTAAGGTTCCCTCTGGACAAAGCTCCATATATATTAAGGTTGATTTAGTTGTTCCCTCTAATAACTCTATATTAAATGTTAATTATAATAGAAGTGATAGAACAGGTACCAGAGGTGGACTCATTGACCTCATTCTTCAGTTTAAATACACACCTTTTTGTTACATTGAAAATGCTGTTATAAGATCTGCGGTACAAGTGCACATAGATCGAGCCATGGCAGCAAAGCTCCATCAAATGAGCGTGACAACTATTCCCGATCAGCCCCATTCTTTACATGTTGAACTACTATTTGGTTTGTTTAATTACATGCCCTATAGCCTAGATTTTAGCTATAAAGATGTGTGGGAGTCAATAGGCACTAATGATGTAGAAAAGCGCACTCTTAGGCAGGCTATGGACCTTGAAGCCCCACCAGAAGCTGAAATCCAGGTGCCTTCGTCTGATGCTGATGGCGAAGCTGGTGAAGAAGGTGCAGATGATTCCTCTGATAATCAGGGCGAGCCTGAACCGTGGAGCAACGAAGCCCCAACTGCATCATTCATTCCCCATGGTTACACACGGGGATATGAAGACTTGGCTGATCATGACGAGGGCCTCATGGTTGAACCTCATGCAGTGCGTGGCCCTGCACATTCTGATGTATATTGTGCCTACATAGATTGGCTCAGAGAGGTATGGAATAGTGCTGGTTATGACTATGGTGCACTGCATCAGGTTGGCGAACTAGAGCACAACATTGGTGATACTATAGTACTTACTTGGAATGAATATGTAAAACGAGACATGCCAGATAATGTTTTCCAAGCAGTGAAAGCAACATTACTAGAGGTATTACAGGAACGCATACCTAGTCAAACTACCCAACAACGCCGCCACAGCGGAGCAACAGACAGAGACGAAGAACTAGTTACTGGTGCGCCTACTAGCTCCAATCCTCAGTTTACCAATATTGTCATACATACAACAGATGGTTGGTCGAGCCTTCATAAGCAGCGTGGTGCTGATCCTGGAGTAGACGAAGATCCGGTAAGGACGAGAGAAGAGGCAGCAAATAACTTATTAAGAAGTTGGCAAGATAAGGGAGCTATTACGGTTGAAGAGGTTCTGGATTGGCATGCACAGCAATCTGCGGCTGGAGAGTCTAACATAGATGATGAAGGTAATCTTATGATAGCCCAGGGTAGTAGGGGCAGGGGTTACACACCCGCAACTGAGGAGGAGGAGGAATCTTCCGGCCGTAGCAATAGGGTTTCTACTCATTTTGTTATCTTTGCCGATGGCACCATAGTTCAACTATATCCACTTAGTGAAATAACCTGGCATGCGGGTACTATTAATAGCGAAAGTGTTGGCATTGATCTAGACTCACAAAAGAACACTGAGCGCGATGGCGTGCGATATCCTACTGATGCTCAGCTAGAGTCATTAATAACGTTAGTGAATACAACAGAGCTATATCCATATACGATTACAGGCCATAGGCACAATAGGCCAGGCAAATCTTGCCCTGCCGAAACTCACCTGATGAGTGGATATCAGAACGAGGGAGTAGATCACGATTTTGATCGAACATCTTCCGATTGGTCTAGTAGAATATTTGATGAGCCGGCTTTACTTGGGCGTGTTCCAACTCTGGAAGCTAGACGGGGCTATAATGATAATGGCAATCTTGACAGGGACGATTTACCCGCCTTACATGAGACATGGTCGAATTATCGTGGTGGCAGATCAGGGCCAGCAGGCTCTATTAGCAGTCTACCTCAGTTAATTGACCATTCTCAGGCAATGATGGATTATTACAATAATCAGGAAACAGTGCCAAGAGAAGAATGGGAGCAATTGTGGGCAGAGGATCCTAGATGGGCTCCAAATTGGACACCACCTGCACCAACGCCAGAAGAAGCAGAAGATGAGACAAGCCGTGGAAATCAAAAAGCAGGAGGCTCTAGTAAAAATAGCTCTAAGCAAATTCCAGATGCAGAAACACCAGATTCTTCAGGAGACACTGGCACTACTGATGAGCAAGTTATAGAAATATTAACAAGGTGCCCTGAATATACTGAGTGGGTACTAGATCAACAGGACGCCGGCTATGCTCATTACAAGGGAGACGTTGCAATTTTAGATATCTTCTATGTTAGAAGAAAACTAACATTACGTGCTAGCAATAAACCTATTACTACTAACTCTCCTTTCGATGATCTTATAAAAGGTGCAGGCCAAAGTTATCCTATATGCACTTCTATTAGTGCCCAAATGGTAAATCTCTTTGCAGAAATACCCTTAAATGGTCACACTGTTCCTACCGCACAGTTTCTAGGAGGCCTAGACACCCGATATAACTTAACGATTATGTGTAATGGGTTAGCAGAAGTTCAAAATATACAGCACATGAAGCACATGCTTCATTCACAGTCAATTAATTTTCGCAACATTCCAGACTCTTGGATTGTAAGAATAGACAATCCACTTATAAACGCTTTTGGTCATAGACATGCAGCAATAACTACAGACTCAGTTGATACTGTTCCTGGCAGTCCTGGCAGCTATCACATAGAGCTTGCCCTGTTGGGGCATAAGCCTTTTCAGGTAGCACAAGGCTTTACCTATATGAGCTCTGTTGATGCTTCTGAGGTGTTAGCTGCCTTCTATAAAGACATCAGTGATCTGGAGCTGTTAGAAGGCCTAGATAACCGAGGTTATTTAGAAACTCCCCCTGCCCTTACTGCATTAGAAACTGATATGGTAGGACAGCCATTATTTCAAGAAGTTATGGAAGCTGTAGAAAGGACCAGAGCGGTAATACATAATATTAATTTTTCAATGCCAACCTACATAGAAGATCAGTGGTCTAATATACATAATGCTAATTTTCTAGGCCTGGGTGTACATGTACTAGGAGAGGATTCTCCCATAGTACGCGCAGCTGAAGGTTATGATGAGTCAATTGTAATGGGCATGACTTTGTCAAACTATCTTGGCAAACCCATATTGCACGGGGAGACGAATAATCCCGACCAATATCGAGGACACCCTGGTACTGGTCTTCATTACTCGCGAACGACATATGGCGGGGATGACAGTCCAGTGTTTACTCCTGCAGAAAGATCTATGGTAACCTCTTTTCGTGTTCCAAGTGTCTTGCATGGAAGCGTTATTGTCCATGGCTATCCTAGTTATGGTGAATACACTGCAACTAGCGGTGCGGCCTCGGGCGAACGATATTTAAGTGTAGAAATGAGCACTGCCAACTTCGGCAATTCTACAGTTATTTCACCTCAGGTTTTAGGCGATTCTGGTGCAGGTGGGGCTGCTGACCACCAAAGCCAATGGCGAGAAAATCCTGCTTCTTGGGCTGTGCATCATCTTGCCTATGAGGCTATGGTGTCGTTAAACATAGCATTTTTATCCAATGGTTCTGATTACATAGAGCCGGCAGAAGAAGTTATAGATAGCGAAAGAACTAGTTCTAGAACTGGATATGGAAGAGATGAGAACTATGGCTTCGAATATGATGGAGTTTTTGGCTTGACTCCTTTTAAAGCAAATTATAGATATAACTATAGATTTAATGATCTTTTAGATGATGAGGCTACATGGGAAGAACTGTTTCAGGTTTCTGATCCAATGTATCAACTCGCCTATGCACGCTTTTGGGATCAGGCCGATTCTAATCTTGGTAGCATGCCACAGATGCTTGCACACAACTCAGGAGAGGTGGGCACGGTAACGAGGATGAGCACTGTCGAAGTGCACGGTGCAAGAAGATATTTATCGCAAATATGGCTGAGTGATGATGGGAAAAGCTTAACAGATAATTGGGATGCTAGGCTTGCACATTTGCAAAATAACCCATCCGGATCAATTGGTTGGGCTTGGCAAGAAGAGGCAACTAGATATGACCCGGATCCTAGATTTAGTGACGAAGTGAATGAGGCTAGAGCTGCAGGAATGGTAACTTGGCTACAAGACGCAGATCTTGAAAATCGTGGATGGAGACAGGAACTGTTTCTTGGAGAACGTACATGGGCAACCCTGGAGCAAATACATGAAAGAGATGATGCTGCATGGCAACCTATGATTCGTGCTGTAGAGGATTACTTATATAATAATGTGTTTTTGCCTTCTCTTGCAGCAGCAGCTAATCCACTTGACTTGACTAATACAAGTTTAACTGCTGCCATGCGTGAATGGGCTACTCTAATGCGAGGTAACCAGCCTTTGCTTCCAGAGCTACAACGTGTGTTTGCTACTGCCCAATTGGCACCTGGCATAACTGCATATCCAGATTTGCTTTTACCGCCACACCCT
>TARA_R110002020_G_scaffold400596_4_pt1 | contig 47601 bp, 41 predicted proteins | sample TARA_R110002020 | Tara Oceans TARA_R110002020 (sample SAMEA4396489) | marine metagenome | biome: Westerlies Biome; feature: [MES] marine water layer (ENVO:01000295) within the mesopelagic zone...; material: water (ENVO:00002006), including particulate matter (ENVO:01000060) such... | reverse complement strand
CGCGGGCCGTTTTGCTTTATCCTGATGCGTGGCTTTGCGGCTCAGTCCTTCTCGAGATAGAACGTTCCTGCACCGCCAATGTCGATCAGCCCGGTCGCGCCGGTCACGTCGGTGACAACAACGGTTGTGGGCCCAGCCGCTGCGGTCGCTTCCGAGCCACCAATCGGGCCAAGGAATCCACCACCCATCCCCATCAGTACATTGCCGACAACACCGTCATCATCAGACAGTTCCCCGCTCATGTTCAGGCTGAAAGACGTGGCGGTCACGGAGGTTGGCGCACCTGGAATTGACGGCACACCAGGGATGGACGCCAGCGGGGTCGTCACCGAGATGAGCGTCGATGGCACAGGCGAATTGGCGCTGTCCAGCGTGCCGGAAAGTGTCACGGGATTACCACCTACAGTGCCTTCAAAGTTGGTTGCCTGCCCTGAGATGGTCTCCCCGCCAAAGTCAACCTGCACGTTCAGATCCGCAAATGCTTCGCCGGCGTTCGTCGGGTCGGCCGCTTCGAAAAGCGCAACTTTCGTCACGCCACTGAAGGTTGCTGTACCTGTCAGTTCTTTTGAGGTTGGTGCGAGACCGGATGTGGTTGACGTTATGGAATTGAATTTCGCGTCAAATTCGGCAGGTGTTTTGCCTCCACCGCCAGCACCACCGCCACCGCCAGTACCACCGCCGCCAGCTGTGCCGTTTGAGCTGCCAAGGCAAGCGCCCAGAGCGAGGCAGGATATTCCCAGAGCGCCCGCGCGGATCAAATTGAAATACTGCATGAATTAAGTTCCCCCATATTTTGAAAACAGCGCCGCCCAAAGGCGCAGCCACACGCGGGCGAAAGTGCTCTCGCCAGCGTTCGGGGGAGTATGGAGCATTTGCTGTGCAGCACACCCCCCTGATCAGGGGAGTAATACGCACGCAATTTAGGTGAGCGCGTCGAGAATCCGTGCCCAGGACCGGATGCCTTTGTGGAAGCTCTCCATGTCGTATTTTTCGTTGGGCGAATGGATCTGGTCGTCGTCCTTGCTAAAGCCGATCAATACGGGGGGCGTATCCAGAATTTTCTGGAAATGGCCTGCAATGGGGATCGAACCACCGCTGCCGATGTAGGCTGCGGGCACCTGCCACTCGTCCGACAGCGCTTTCAAGGCACGCGCAAAGGCCGGATCATCGGTGGCCACGCCGGAGGCGCGGCTGGCGCCGTGGCCTTTCCACGCGACCGTGCAATCGGCCGGCAGCATGTCCTCCACCATCTTGCGGAAGCTGGCGCGGATCGCCAGGGGGTCCTGGTCGCCCACGAGACGGAATGAGATTTTTGCGCTGGCCTCTGAGGGCAACACGGTTTTGAACCCGTCTCCCTGATAGCCGCCGCCGATGCCGTTGACTTCGCAGGTAGGGCGCGACCAGATCATCTCCAGCGGCGTGCGGTCCTGCTCGCCTGCGGGAACCGACAGGCCGACATCGCCGAGAAAGGCCTCGTGATCAAAGGCCAGACCCTGCCATTGCGCTTCCAACTCATCCGAGAGTTCAGGCACGCCGTCGTAGAAGCCGGGGATTGTGACGCGCCCCTGATCGTCGTGCAGCGCGGCAATCACCCGAGAGAGCACGCGGATCGGGTTGATCGCAATACCACCGAACATGCCCGAGTGCAGGTCTTTGGAGGGCGCGGTGATGGTCAGCTCTTCGCCCAGCAGGCCGCGCAGCATGGTTGTGATCGCGGGGGTGCGGCTTTCGAACATGACGGTGTCGCAGATCATCGCGAAATCCGCGTGCAGCTCTTCGGCGTTCTCTTCCATGAACGGCACCAGCGAGGGCGAGCCTGATTCCTCTTCGCCTTCGAAAAAGAAGGTAACACGGCACGGCAGTTCGCCATGGACCTCTTTCCACGCGCGGAAGGCTTCCAGAAAGGTCATCAACTGGCCCTTGTCATCCGCCGCGCCACGGCCGCGAATCACGGTGCCTGAGTCTGTCTCCTCGACCGCAGGGTCGAAGGGGTCACGGTCCCACAGGTTCAGCGGATCGACGGGCTGCACGTCGTAGTGGCCATAAAACAGCAAATGGGGTTTGCCGTTCTCCGGGCCTGCGTGGCCCACAACCATGGGGTGGCCGGGGGTGGGCCGCTTTTGTGCCTCGATGCCCATGCTGGCCAGATCTGCCACCAGCCAGTCGGCCGCATCCTGACAGTCTTGTTTGAACGCCGGATCGGTCGAGATGGATTTGATCCGCAAGAGGTCAAGAAGGCGGTCGGTGGCGGCGGGCAGATCTTGGTCAATTCGGGCAAGGACAGCGTCGAGAGACATGGCTAAGGCTCCTGATATATGGAATTTTCCGTGACCCTATCAGGACATGCGCCCTTGTCCAGCGGCGCCGTCAGGCCTGCACGCCCAACAGGCCGACACCGGCCAGCACCATGACCGCGCCTGTTACCTGGATCCCGTTCAGACCATGGCCGATGGTATAGGCGTAGCCCAGCACCAGCGTCGTTTCCGCCACGACGATGCCGAGGTAAACGAGGGACATATTACCCATGCGCAGCAGGCAAATCTCCATCACGGTGGCCAACGCCAGACCCGCAAGGATGATCGTCATGGCAAAGACACTGAAACTGTCGCTGGCCAGCTTCATTCCGATTGTGGCTATGGCATAGCCCATTGCGGTCAATGACAAAAGCCCCAGCGCCGTGAGGGGGGTTAAAGTGAGTGTCATTTAAATTGTTCCCGATGATCTATGTGAATCGATTTCGTGTAAAAGTTTGGTGAAGTTTGCCCGCGAAAATTGCGGGCTGGAAAAAATTGATAAATTGTCCAGCGTGTAATACGTTTTCTGGTGACGTAAGGTTAAGCGCTCGGGGCTGCGTCTGTATAGTCATAAATTCCTGACCGTGAGCGGCCTAAGCAGCATCTACGGGCGCGCCATGCGACAACGCGCGCAAGGTGAAACCATTGAACCCGCTTCATTATGGCTATATCGCACCTTGTGACGGTTTACGGCACCCGTGCGGTGCACAGCGATGACGGAGATGCGCATGACCTATTCGGAAAAGCTCGATCAAGCGATCGAACGCCTGCACGACGAAGGCCGCTACCGCACCTTCATCGACATCGAGCGGCGCAAGGGCAGCTTTCCGCATGCGGTCTGGACCAGACCGGATGGCTCCGAGACGGACATCACCGTGTGGTGTGGCAACGACTATCTGGGCATGGGGCAGAACCCCGTCGTTCTGGCCGCCATGCACGAAGCGCTTGATGCCACTGGTGCAGGCTCGGGGGGCACGCGCAACATCTCGGGCACCACAGTCTATCACAAGCGTCTGGAGGCCGAACTGGCAGATCTGCACGGCAAGGAAGCGGCGCTCGTCTTTACCTCTGCGTATATCGCCAACGATGCGACACTCAGCACGCTGCCCAAGCTGTTTCCCGGTTTGATCATCTATTCCGATGCGCTCAACCATGCCTCCATGATTGAAGGGGTCCGCCGCAACGGCGGGGCCAAGCGGATCTTCCGTCACAATGACGTCGCCCATCTGCGCGAGTTGCTGGAAGCGGACGACAGCGATGCGCCCAAGCTGATCGCCTTCGAGAGCATATATTCCATGGACGGTGATTTCGGCCCGATTGAGGCGATCTGCGATTTAGCTGATGAATTCGGCGCACTGACTTACATCGACGAAGTGCATGCCGTCGGCATGTACGGCCCGCGTGGGGCAGGGGTGGCGGAACGCGACCGCCTGATGCACCGTCTGGACATCATCAACGGCACGCTGGCCAAGGCATACGGCGTGATGGGGGGCTATATCGCGGCTTCCGCCAAAATGTGTGACGCGATCCGCTCCTACGCGCCCGGCTTCATCTTCACCACGTCTATCCCCCCTGCAGTAGCTGCAGGGGCAGCGGCAAGTGTAGCGTTCCTCAAGCGTGCGCCGGAGCTGCGCGAGAAGCACCAGCAACAGGCCAAGGCGCTAAAGCTGCGGCTCAAGGGGCTGGGCCTGCCGATCATCGACCACGGCAGCCACATTGTGCCAGTGATCGTAGGGAATCCGGTCCATACCAAGCTGCTGTCCGATATGCTGCTTGAGCAGCACGGCATTTACGTCCAGCCGATCAACTTTCCTACAGTCCCGCGCGGAACTGAGCGGCTGCGCTTTACGCCGTCTCCGGTGCATGGGCCAAAGGAAATGGACGCCCTGGTGCATGCAATGGATGGTCTTTGGGCGCATTGTGCGCTGAATCGCGCCGAAGCTGCCGGTTAATAGCGCATTATCTCGCCAATATCATTGCGCTGTGTTAGCTTTTTCACAACAAAGACATGGGGCGAATCAATTTTATACGCCAACATGTTGTAGTGATTGAGTGGGCGAGGGCATGGTGATGATCGGGCGTTGGGCCTCCAGAAATGTTGAGCCGGAGGCGGAAGTTCCGTCTGGATTTGATGCGTTCGAGTTGCGCCTGGGAGATCTGATGCGTGGCGAGCGGGCCACGCTGGGTAAGTCCTTGCTGGACGTGCAGCGCGAGCTTCGGATCAAGGCGGCCTATATTGCAGCCATCGAAAACGCCGATCCCGATGCCTTTGATACCCCCGGTTTTATCGCTGGATATGTGCGTTCCTATGCGCGCTATCTCGGCATGGACCCTGACAAAGCCTTTGCCGCCTTCTGCACCGAGAGCGGTTTCAGCGTCGCGCATGGCATGTCCGCCGAAGCGTCCGTCATCAAAAAGCCCACCCGGGAAGAGCGCCTGTCCCGTCAGGCCGAGCATGACATATTCTCGCGTCCGGTCATGCCTTTTGCTCCCGGCGGCAACTCCTTTATGTCGCGGATCGAACCTGCGGCGATAGGTTCGACACTGGTTCTGGTGGGGTTGATCGCTGCCATTGGCTTCGGGGGCTGGACCGTTCTGAAAGAGGTACAGCGTGTGCAAGTGGCACCCGTTGACCAGACCCCTGTTGTCCTGTCGGATCTGGACCCGTTGCAAGCCAACGGCCCCGCGCAGTCATCTCTGAGCGGCGATGTCACAGCACCCGCCGCGCTGGTCGACACACCGCGCGTAGAAGCGTTGGACCGTCTCTACCGGCCTGCTGCGCTGGATGTGCCCGTTCTGGTGGCCCGCGATGCACCTATCGCGTCGCTTGATCCGCGCACAAGCGGGTTGTTTGAAACTGTATCAATCCCTGTCGTCGCCCGTGTCGAGGAAGCGAATACCCTGTTGGCTGGCGCCGTTGACAGCGCGTTGACCGAGGCGCTGGGGGATGAGACTCTGACCACTGGTCTGAGTGTGCCCCGTGTCCTTGAGGGACCTGCACCTGCTGTGCAGGTCGTAGCCACCGGTGAGACATGGGTGCGCATCACTGCTGCCGATGGAACGAATATTTTCGAGAAAGTCATGCAGAAGGGTGATACCTTCGACGTCCCCGCCACGGTCGAGCCTGCATCACTGCGCACGGGCCAGAGTGGTGCTGTCTACTTTGTCATGAACAATGAGTTTTACGGTCCTGTAGGAGGGCGCGGAAGTGTGACCTCCAACGTGCCGTTGCAACAGCAGGCATTGGCCGAACTATACCAGCCAGCCCAGCCCGGTCAGGACAGCGCGCTGGAAACGCTGGTTGCCGAGCTTCGTGCGGGCGCCGCATCGCCCGTAGCCGCCGACTGATCCGGCCATCCCCATACCAATTGCCTCGCATTGCACAGCTTTGCATTGCAGCATCATGAACGGGTGACTAGGTAAGTCTTGTCCGAACTCACCAATGAGGCTCTTGCATGTCGCTCAACCATATCCGCCCGTGGCGCAACATCTACCGTCGCAAATCACGCCAGATCATGGTGGGCAATGTACCAGTGGGGGGCGATGCGCCGATCTCGGTGCAGACCATGACGAATACGCTCACCACAGACGCGCGCGCTACGATCAACCAGATCATTGCGGCAGCCGACGCAGGTGCTGATATCGTGCGCGTCTCAGTGCCTGATGTGGAAAGTTCGCGTGCGCTGAAAGAGATCGTGGCTGAGTCGCCCGTGCCGATCGTGGCGGACATCCATTTCCACTACAAACGCGGGATCGAAGCGGCAGAGGCCGGTGCAGCCTGCCTGCGGATCAACCCCGGCAACATCGGCGACGAGAAACGCGTGAAAGAGGTCATCAAGGCCGCGCGCGACAACAACTGCTCCATTCGCATTGGCGTAAACGCAGGATCGCTGGAGCGTCACCTTCTGGAAAAATACGGCGAGCCGTGTCCCGATGCGATGGTGGAATCCGGTATGGACCACATCAAGATCCTGCAAGACAACGATTTTCACGAATTCAAGATCAGCTGCAAGGCCTCGGACGTCTTCATGGCCGCCGCCGCCTACCAGCAACTGGCCGAAGCGACGGACGCGCCAATCCACCTCGGCATCACCGAGGCGGGTGGACTTATTTCGGGCACTGTCAAATCCGCTATCGGCATGGGCAACCTGCTGTGGATGGGCATTGGTGACACCATCCGCGTCTCTCTCTCTGCCGATCCGGTGGAGGAGGTGAAGATGGGCTTCGAGATTCTCAAGTCGCTGGGCCTGCGCCACCGCGGCGTCAACATCATCTCCTGCCCGTCCTGTGCGCGGCAGGGCTTTGACGTGATCAAGACGGTCGAGACGCTGGAGAAACGGCTGGAACACATCAAGACGCCGATGAGCCTGTCGATCATCGGCTGTGTGGTCAACGGCCCCGGTGAGGCGTTGATGACTGATGTGGGCTTTACTGGCGGCGGTGCGGGCTCCGGCATGGTCTATCTGGCGGGCAAGCAGAGCCACAAGCTCGGCAATGACAAGATGGTGGATCACATCGTCGAGCAGGTCGAGGCACATGCCGCCAAGCTGGAAGCGGAAGCGGCCAAGGACGCCTAGCGCATCCCCAGACCCATCTGCATCAGCAACCGGCGCACAGGCGGGGCACTGTAGAGTGCGTTCAGCCCCGCTGCGCGCGCGTCCCGTGCAACTGTGCTGCGTGCTTGGCTCGCGCGGTTGAGCAGGTCAATCCCGCGCACCCGCAGGGTGATATCGCCATAGCGTGCCTTGTGATAGCTCTCCAGCATCTCCGCACCGCCCAAGCCTTCGGGGCGCGCCTGCGCAAGGTCCAGCAGCGTGGCGATGTCATTGAGGGACATGTTAAGCCCCTGCGCGCCGATGGGCGGCATCACATGGGCGGCTTCCGCCACCAGCGCCACACGCTCGGCGCTCAGCCGCTCTGCGTGTTGTGTGATGATCGGCCAGACCTGACGGCGGCTGACCAACGTGAGCGGCCCGAAATGGTGGCAGGACCGCGTGGAAGCTGCTGCCTCGAACTCCTCCACCGGCATCTCCAGCCGTTCCTGCGCCAGCGGCCCATCATCCATCCACACGACGGCCGAGCAGGGCATCCCCTCATGATCAGGCAGGGGCACCAGCGTGAACGGTCCGCCGGTGCGGTGTACTTCGGTGGAGACGTTTTCATGCGGCACCGGATGGGTTACCGCGAACACCAGTGCCTTTTGTCCGTAGCGCTGCGTATGGACCCCAATGCCCGACGCCGCCCGCATGGGCGAGCCGCGCCCATCCGCCGCGATCACCAGCCGCGTCTTTACGCGGCTGTCATCGCTCAGCGTAACCTTGGCGCTGCCGGTGCGGGTGAACAAACGGGATGTGCCGACCCCTGCGCGGAAATCCACGGTGTCCAGTTCCGACAGACGGGCCATCAACTCGCGGCGCAACAGCCAGTTGGGGAAATTCCAGCCGAAGGGCTGATCGGAAATTTCGGAGGCGTCGAATTCCTTGGTCACGCGCGGCTCTGGCTCCGCGCCACCGGCATCAATGATCCGCATCACCTGCAAAGGGGCGGCGAGGGGCGCGAGCGCGTCCCAAAGGCCGGCGCGTTCCAGCAGGCCGCGCGCCGGTTGCAGCATGGCGGTAGACCGCAGATCAGCACCTTCCGCCGCACCGTCCGTGACCGGCGGGGTGGGGTCCACGCAGATCACCTTGAAACCCGCAGTGCCAAAGGCTGCCGCAGCGGTCAGCCCGGCGATACCACCGCCGGAAATCAGAATGTCACAGGTCTCGGTCATGGTGCGTCCTACTTTACCAGCGTTTGCAGGAAGGAAGATAGGTCATCGGTATGGAATTGCACATGCGGCGCGTCCGCGCGTGTGGGCGCCACATGGACGGTACGCATGCCCAGATCATGCGGTACGGCCAGATTGCGCGGATCATCCTCGAACATGGCGGCGGTCTGCGGCACCAGCTTGTCTTGGGTAAAGACCGCGTCAAAGGCCTCGCGGTCGGGTTTGGGCAGGAAGCCTGCGTGCTCGACCCCGTAAACCGCATCAAATAGCCCCGATAGACCGCGCGCCGCCAGCACCCGCTCGGCGTAGGGGGCGCTGCCATTTGTATAGACGATCCGGCGACCGGGCAGGGCGCGGATGGCTGTGGCGAGCACGGGATCGGGGTGCAGACTGTCCATGGATATGTCATGCACATCAACCAGATAGGGCTCCGGGTCCACGTCATGTTCGCGCATCAGCCCTGCCAGCGTGGTGCCGTGGGTGTGCCAGTAATGCTTGCGCAAGCGGTCTGCCTCGGCGTGGTCGACGCGCAGAACGTCCATCACCCACGCTGTCATCCGCACCTCGATCAGGTCGAACAGCCGCGCCTCAGGCGGGTAGAGCGTGTTATCAAGGTCGAAGACCCAAGTGGTGACGTGGGAAAATGATGTCTGTGGCATGTCCCTGTGGTAGGGCTGCACGTGCGGCAATGCAAGGCACGAAGATGGCTAGGCGCAATGGGACGCAGCCGCTAAGGTGTGGCAAAACCTGATGAAAGCCCTTGCCGCATGTCCTCTCCCTCCCAGACGCCCAGACCGGGAAACACTGACGCCTACTCAATGATCCTGGATGCGATTGACACCGGCATCTACCGCCCCGGTGACCGTCTGGTAGAGAGCGAGCTCGCCGAGCGTTTCGGCGTGTCGCGTACGCCCGTGCGCGAAGCTTTGCAGCGGCTCGAGACCCAGTCCTTGCTGGTACGCGACGGGCGCAGCCTGATCGTGGCGTCGCTGGACCACAACCAGATGGCTGAGCTCTATGTGGTGCGCGGCGAGCTGGAGGGGCTGGCCGCACGTCTGGCCGCACGCAACGCCACCGAGGAAGAGGTGCGCCTGCTGCGCGACATGGTCGAATCGGACAATGCTCTGCGCGATCACCCCGCAGCACTGGCGCGGGCCAACAAGCGATTTCACAAACAGATCCATCTGGCCTCGCACAACCGGTTTCTAGTACAGCAGCTGGACCTTGTGCACCGCTCCATGGCGCTGATGGCCACCACTTCGCTGGCTGTGCAGGGGCGCGGTGCAATCGCCCAGCAGGAACACGACCGTATCGTGAGTGCCATTGAGGCGCGGGACGGCGATGCGGCCGACGCCGCGTTGCGTGCCCATATCTCGGTGGCTTTTGCTACGCGGCTGAAGCAAGAGGCCGCCCGCCGCGAAGCGGAGAGCTAAGGCGGCTTCAGTGCGTGCAATTCATGACGCCGTGCTGGGTCTTGTCCCAATAGAACGGTTCTGCCACCATCTCCTTGATCGCCTTATAAGCCGACAGGGCGGCAAGGGGATAATAGAACGGCATGCTCAGCACATAGACCATTAGGTGACGGTGCTCACGCCGCGAGACGGCTATGACCGAAACCAGAAGATTGATGATTTCCGAACCAATAAAGATCCAGATCATGAAGGCGGTTACCGGATTGCCCAGGGTCACGCTAAGGGGATGCTGGAACCCCAGCAGTGTAATCCAGAAAGACCACAGCAGCGGCGCGCAGGCGAATTGCGCAAAGGTGGCCAGCAAAAGCGTCTGAACTCCCAAGAACCGCACAAACCCCAGATCCCGCAGCAGCGCGCGGGGTGAGCGCATGTGCACCAACCAGGTGATCAAAAACCCCTTGAGCCAGCGCGAGCGTTGCTTGACCCAAGGCCATGTCCTGCAATTTGCCTCCTCATAGGTGACCGTTGGGATCAGTTCGGTCACATAGCCCATCCTGGCCAGCCGAATGCCCAGATCGGCGTCCTCGGTCACGTTATGGGCATCCCATCCACAAAGTTCTTCAAGGATACTGCGACGAAAAAACAACGTGGTCCCGCCGAGCGGAATAACCAGCCCCAGACGGGCAACACCTGGCAGGACAACGCGCCACCACATCGCATATTCAATTGTAAAACACCGGGACAGCCAGTTCGTGCGGGAGTTATAGTAATCCAAAACCCCTTGCAAACACGCGACATTATCAGGCGCGTCCTGAAACCGCATCACAACCTTTTCGATCTGGTCCGGTTCTGGTGCATCCTCGGCGTCCCAAACGCCGATGATTGATCCGCGACAGAAATCCAGCGCGTAGTTCAACGCGCGGGGCTTGGTGGTCAGGTTGTTGGCGTCCGGCACTTCGATCACGCTGATCCAGTGCGGCAGCGGCGTGCGCGCGATGGTCGCACGGGTAATAGTGTCGCTTTCCTCCAGCACCAACACCACCTCAAGCAAGGACTTCGGATAGGTCAGCCTCGTCAGGCGCTGGATCAGCTTGCCCGCAATCTCCTCTTCCCTCAGCAGCGGCACCAGCACGGATACCTTTGGCATCGCAAAGGCAGTGGGCTGCGCTGCGGGCGTGGCCTCGCCCAGCTGGCAGAGCCGCGCGATGAGGGCAGCAACCTTCAAGGTCGTACTCATCAGCAGGGTGATAAAGGCAATCAATATGCCAATGGTGATGGTCCAAAGTGGTGCCAGCAGAAATGCCGCACAAAGTAAGGCAAGCAAAACAAACGCCATCTTTTTGCGTCCGGTTGCTTCGGGGTCCCAGCCGCGGCAGCTTTGGGCGGCAGGAACGCGTTTGGCGGCTTTCTGTGCCAGTTCGGCGCCGTAAAGCGTGCTGATGTGCGTCAGGATTTGCCGGTCATCCACCAGAACTGGCAGCATCCGCCGACCGCGCGTGCCGAGGCAGGCCTGTAGCCGATAAAAATCTTCAGGGCGGCTCACTCCGACCAGTAGAAGATCCGCCATTTTCAGCCATGGGACACAGCGGTGCGTCAGACACAGGCTGGCGGGCAAGGCGCTGCGCAGCGTCTCGTCAGGCGGGTCGGCAACAAGATCGGCAACCGGAATGCTATGTTGGCGCGATACCATCTGCATGACATCCGCACGGGTGGCCAGTCCCTCCGCAACAAGGATTTCGCCCAAAGGCGCATCAATGTGTCGTTGCAGGTCCAGCGCATGCACCAGATCGTTCTGTGTGATGATCCCCGCATTGACCATCACCCGGCCAAGGGGCAGCAACTCCATCTCAGGAGTGGCTGTTTGGGGGTCCGGCAGCCGCAGGTAAAGGTCGCTCATCGCGGGCCTACCTGAAATCGTTTCCAACTGGTTAAAACGATTTCAGGAAAGTCTTAAAAATCCGTTAACCGGGCTGTGCCGACTTGCTCACGGAGCCCGCCATATGGCAAATCGGCAACAGTTTAGCTTCGCGCTGCCATCGCCTCGGCAAAACGCTCGAACAAGTAGTAGCTGTCTTGCGGGCCGGGGGAGGCCTCGGGGTGGTGCTGCACCGAATAGACCGGGCGCCCCTCCATGCGGATGCCACAGTTGGAGCCGTCAAACAGCGAGCGGTGGGTTTCCACCACGCCTGCGGGCAGCGTCTGCCCGTCAACCGCAAATCCGTGGTTCATCGAAGTGATCTCGACCTTGCCAGTATCTACATCCTTGACCGGATGGTTGGCGCCATGGTGGCCGTGGCTCATCTTGACGGTCCGTGCCCCCAGAGCGAGCGCCAGCATCTGGTGCCCAAGGCAAATGCCGAATACCGGGAGATCAGATTTATCCAGAACGTCCTTGATCATGGGCACCGCATAGACACCCGTCGCCGCCGGATCACCGGGGCCGTTGGACAGAAATACACCGTCAGGCTGGTGCGCCATCACATCCTCGTAGGTGGCGCTGGCAGGCAGCACGGTCACGTCACAGCCCGCCGAGGCAAGGCAGCGCAGGATATTGCGTTTCGCGCCATAGTCGATGGCAACGACCTTGTGTTTCGGGGCGGTCTGCGGCGCATAGCCATCGGGCCATGCCCACCGCATTTCGTTCCAGCGGTAGGACTGCGCGCACGTCACGTCCTTGGCCAGATCCATGCCCTCCAGTCCGGCAAAGCCACGCGCGGCAGCCACCAGCGCGGCCACGTCGAAATTGCCGTCTGGATCATGGGCTAGAGCCGCATGGGGCGCACCCTGCTGGCGAATGGCGCGCGTCAGGCGACGTGTGTCAATCCCGCCGATGGCGATGCGCCCGCGCGTGGCCAGCCATGCAGACAGATCCTGCACCGCGCGCCAGTTGCTGGGTTCGGTCGGCATCCATTTTACCACCATCCCCGCCGCAACGGGATCGGTCGTCTCGTCATCCTCGGGGTTGGTGCCGGTGTTGCCGATGTGTGGGAAAGTGAAGGTCACGATCTGTCCCGCATAGGACGGATCTGTCATGATTTCCTGATAGCCGGTCATGGCCGTGTTGAAACACATCTCGGCCACTGTCACGCCTGTGGCACCGAAGCCCATGCCATAAAAGACCGATCCGTCGGCAAGTGCGAGGCAGGCTGTTGGTTTGGCAGATGCAGCAGGGGCCATGGGTCAAATCCTTTTGGGGGAGGGGCCGTCAGGCGGCCCGGAAGCTATGCGGTGCCTGCTGCGCAAGACGCGGCAAACGGGGGCAACCTATAGCGCCACCAAGGGAGGGTCAAGATTTGGCAGGAAATGAATAATCTCTTTGCACCAGTGGGTTAGCTCGCATGGATTGGCATTGCTAAACTGTAGCCTATTGGCTACTCTCCGCGCTCTTGGATAGACCAGAATTAAGGGCACCACATGGACCTTCGTACACGCATCAGCACAGAGCTGAAACAGGCGATGAAAGACAAGGCAGCAGAGCGTTTATCGACGCTGCGGCTGGTGAATGCCGCGATCAAGGACAAGGATATTGCCGCGCGCGCCGAAGGCAATGACGACGGGGTGGGCCAAGATGAAGTGCTGGCGATTCTGGGCAAGATGGCGAAGCAGCGTCTTGAGTCCGCGCGCGCCTATGAGGAAGGCGGACGCCTTGATCTGGCCGAGCGCGAGCGGTCTGAAATTGTGATCATCGAAGAATTTCTGCCGCGACAACTCGACAGTGACGAGACGGAAGCCGCTGTAGATGCCGCCGTTGCCGAAGTGGGGGCGACCTCTATCCGTGATATGGGCAAGGTTATGGGCGTGCTGAAGGCGAAATACACTGGCCAGATGGATTTCGGCCGTGTGGGTCCGATGCTCAAAGACCGGTTGTCGAACTGATTAGCGCTTGAGGGCGCGGAGCAGATCGTCATAGAGGGCGATCCGCTCTTCCTCGCTCAAAAACGATCCGATCTCGACCTCTCGGCCCTTGCCGCGCAGAGTGATGTAATGGGGCACCGGACCTTCGGTTTCGTACTTCGTCACTTGGGTCCAGTAGCGCTCACAATCCCATTCCTGCACATCGCCCTTAGGGTTGGTCCGCGTCAGGCGGGCCGTATCTTCGCCAAGCACGAGCTCTTCGTTGATCTGGCGGGATTTGTAGTTGCGCTGAAGCGCCCAATACATCCCCCAGACAGCCGCCAGCGTAAATGGCAGCAATCCCCACAGAATGGGCGAGCCCAGCAGTGGCAAGGTGGGGATGCAGATCAGCGTGAATGTGGTCAGCACAAAGGCGGCCATCCCACGTGCGGGAAGCGAGTTGTGCGGCCACAGACGCATGGTCTGGGGCGTGCTGTGCGGCGGGGATGTCCATTCATAAGGCATGAAAATGTTTTAGCGCGCCCGCCCACAGGATCAATGCGACAATCTGGTGGTGGCCCTCAATTTTCGGTATCGGTCTGTGCCATCGTCTGAATAGCGCGCACTCCGAGCGCCAAGCACAGCGCAAGGGCGGCCCACTCGGTAAGGACGTGCGGCAGGCTTTGTGTCCCCCCTGATAGAACGGCCGTAAAGGTCAGCGCCAGCGCCTGGACCAGCACAACCTCTATGCGGGTGTCGCGCCGCGGGCGGAACTGTTCGATGCCCCAATAGGCCGGTGTCAGAATCGCGAGCGCCATTACTGCGCAGGTCAGCGGTGAGAGGCTCTCGGTGATGTAGGTCTCCGAGCGGGCCACCATGGCTGCGGGCGAGGTGCTGAGCGCATGGGAAGCCTGCATGACAGTTGCTGCGCACAGTCCGAGCAGGAGAAGTGTCAGATGTATCGCAGGGCCAGCCCTGCGCTGTGCCGCGACGGCTTGGGGCAGGAGTAATACCAGTGGGAGAGTCAGGAGGATCATCGGGCACTTCTTTGGTCTGTGTCCCCGACCGCCTACGCCAGACAGCCGACTTGTGCATCAAAAAAGGGCCCCAACCGCCGTTGGAGCCCTGTGTCGTTTCTACTGCGTCACAGACTTAGTGGCTGTGTGCTTTGTCCCAGTCTTCGCGCTTTGGAAGCTGCTCGAAGGTGTGCTCCGGGGGTGGGCAGGGCAGGGTCCATTCCAGCGTATCCGCAAACTCGTTCCACGGGTTGTTGGCTGTGACGCGCGCACCGCGTGTCAGGGTCCAGGCCATCACGCCGAAGAAGAACACGAAGGAGCCGAAGGACAGGAACGCACCGAGGCTTGACCACCAGTTCCAGTATGCGAACGCATCTGGGTAGTCGATGTAGCGGCGTGGCATGCCCTGACGGCCCAGGAAGTGCTGTGGGAAGAACGTCAGGTTTGCACCGATGAACATCGCCCAGAAGTGCAGCTTGCCTGCCCATTCAGGGTACATGCGGCCCGACATCTTGGGCAGGTAGAAGTAGATTCCTGCAAAGATGGCAAACACGGCACCCAGCGACATCACGTAGTGGAAGTGTGCAACCACATAGTAAGTGTCATGGTAGTAGCGGTCCACAGCGGCCTGCGACAGCACGACACCCGTCACGCCACCAACGGTGAACAGGAACAGGAAGCCGAACGCCCAGAGCATGGGTGTCTTGAACTCGACCGAGCCGCCCCACATGGTGGCGATCCAGCTGAACACCTTCACGCCTGTCGGCACCGCAATCACCATCGTGGCCAGCATGAAGTAGGCCTGCTGGTTCAGCGACATGCCCACGGTGTACATGTGGTGCGCCCACACGACAAAGCCCAGAACACCGATCGCGATGATCGCCCAGACCATTGGCAGGTAGCCAAAGATCGGCTTGCGCGAGAATGTGGCGATGACGTGCGAGATGATGCCGAAGCCGGGCATGATGATGATGTAGACCTCGGGGTGACCGAAGAACCACAGGATGTGCTGGTACAGAACCGGATCACCGCCGCCTGCAGGGTCAAAGAACGCGAAGCCAAAGTTGCGGTCCATCAGCAGCATGGTGATCGCACCGGCCAGAACAGGCAGGGATAACAGGATCAGCCAGCTTGTCACGAAGATCGACCATGCGAAGAGTGGCACCTTGAACAGGGTCATGCCGGGGGCACGCATGTTCAGGAAGGTGGTGATCATGTTGATCGCACCGAGGATCGAGGACGCACCCGAGACGTGGACCGCGAAGATCGCGAAGTCCATCGACATGCCGCCTTCTTTTACGGACAGCGGCGGATAAAGAACCCAACCCACACCGGAGCCGGCCTGACCGTTGCCGCCGGGCAGCAGCACTGAACAGATCGCAAGCGATGTACCGGCCACATAGAGCCAGAACGACAGGTTGTTCATCCGCGGGAACGCCATATCCGGCGCGCCGATTTGCAACGGCATGAAGTAGTTGCCGAAACCGCCGAAGAGCGCAGGAATAACAACGAAGAACATCATCAGGATACCGTGACCGGTGATCAAGACGTTCCAGAGGTGGCCGTTTGGCGTACAGGTGGCCGAGGAATCAGCGATAAAGCGCGCGCCTTCCATACACATGTACTGAACACCGGGGTTCATCAGCTCAAGACGCATGTAGATCGTGAATGCGACAGAGATAAATCCGACAAATGCGGATACGATCAGGTACAGAATCCCGATGTCTTTATGGTTCGTGGACATGAACCAGCGCGTGAAAAACCCGCGCTCGTCTTCGTGGTCATGCCCGTGAATGGCTGCGTCTGCCATGCGGTGCCTCCTAAATTACAAATTGAATGCAGATGCGCCTGTTGGCTGAACGCACTGCGGACTTAACGCACGCTTCTAAAAGCAACTTGTCCGCAGAGCAATGGGCGCGATGGTCGCAGGGGGAAGTATTTTCAAGACCCTGAGGGTGGAAATCCGGCTGGCGGGGTCTAGTGCCGCTGTCTCGCTCCCAAGGTGGCGCGACACGTGCTAGACCGGAGTGGGCGTTTCTCCGAAGATCTCTGCAAAGCTCTGGCGCAGGGCCAGATCCAGATCGTCCATCGTCACCGGCAGGCCGAGGTCAACAAGACTGGTCACCCCGTGGTCGGAGATTCCGCAGGGCACAATGCCGCCGAAATGGCCCAGATCCGGCTCCACGTTGATGGAAATCCCGTGAAAACTGACCCATCTGCGCAGACGGATGCCGATTGCTGCAATCTTGTCTTCCGCCGGTTGCCCCGCGACGGTCTGTGGTCTGTCAGGACGGGCAACCCAGACGCCCACACGGCCTTCGCGAATCTCTCCGGTGATGTTGAAGGCGGCAAGCGTGGTGATCACCCAAGCTTCCAGATCCTGCACGAAACGCCGCACGTCGCGCCCGCGCGCACCGACATCCAGCATCACATAGGCAACCCGCTGTCCCGGCCCGTGATAGGTGTATTGCCCACCGCGCTTGGTCGCAAAGACATCAAAGCGGTCAGGATCCGTCAAATCCTCAGCCTTTGCCGATGTGCCAGCGGTATAGAGCGGGGGATGCTCGACCAGCCAAATACATTCATGGGCCGAGCCATCGAGGATCGCGGCCACGCGCGCCTCCATCCAGCTTTCGGCCTCACGGAAACCGGTCAGACCGGGGGAGGTGATCCATTCTATCATGGCTGTTCTCTAAAGCGCCTGAGCCCGCGGGGGAAGGGGCTAGGAAACCGCCGCTGTCTCTTTGCGCTCGGCCAGAACCTTTTGCAGCATCTGCGCATAGGTCTGCGCGCCCTGTGCGCCGGTCAGCAGATACTTGCCCTCGAACACCATCGCGGGCACGCCTGATATCCCGCGGTCGATCCAGAACTTCTGGCCTGAGCGGGTGTCGGCGGCGTGGCTCCCGCTGTCCAGCACCGCGCGTGCGCCCTCCGGGTCCAGACCAACACCGGCCGCTACATCAACCAGCACATCATGCTGCGAGACATCACGCCCCTCGGTGAAATGCGCGGCGAACAGCGCCATCTTCAGCGGATGCTGCAACCCCGCTTCCAGTGCCCAGTCCAGCAGTTGGTGCGCAGCAAAAGTGTTCACGATTCGGCTGTCATCGCTGTAAGTGAAATCAATTCCCAGATCCTTGCCCAATGATTGCAAATGCGCGCGGTTCTGCGCGCTCTGTTCGGGCGTGGCGCCATATTTCTCGGCGATATGCTCGCGCAGGTTCTGGCCCTCGGCAGGCATGTCAGGGTTCAGCTCGAACGGATGCCAGCGGATATACGCACCTGTACCCGTGGCGCCAAGTGCTTGTTCCAGCTGCCTGAACCCGACGATGCACCAAGGGCACATGACATCAGAAACGATGTCTATCTGGATGGGCGGGGTGTCTTGTGCGTTTTGGGCCATGATCGCTCCTGCGTCTGGTGTGCTCTTCTGTGCTGAAATTGGAGATTCCGGCACATATTACAAGGTGTCACCGCCAAATCGTATGGTATGCGGCCCGTTGTCACTGAACTTTGGAGGGTGATCTTACCTGTCTCCCGCGTTTTGTTGCAAATTGCCTCTTGAGCTATGTCGCAGCCCGCGCTATTGCAGCCAAACCATCCATGGCGTGCGGTCGTGGCGGAATGGTAGACGCGCAGCGTTGAGGTCGCTGTGGGGTAACACCCGTGAGAGTTCGAGTCTCTCCGACCGCACCAAATTCTTCTGAATTATCTGTTGTGCCCGAGTGTTAGCTGACGCTTGGATGCGTGAATGGCACACAGAATGAGATGTATTGTTCAGAATGGCTGCTCTTGTTTTTGGAATTGCCAAGTGCCTGACCGTGTGCCTGATACCTTTGGACTTGGTGGATTGGTGCAAGCACCGATGTCCAGCGCATTGGACCTTCCTACATGCGTTGAATTGTACCTGTCAGGTAGGCGTCTTGACGAAACGCCCGCGAGGCTTTCTTGAAGGGGGGGGGCACACGCGTTTCTGGTAACAGGAGCATAAAACCTGCCAAAGGGTAGATGCAGGCGATTGGTGCTCTTTCTGCGATCAAGGGAAGCACTGCCGCGACAGTGCGGCGGCGGGTCCAGTGTCTTCGCAGAGGATCTATTCAGATTTTCAACCGATCTTGCAGTCAGTGAATGGTTACCACCCCGGCATTTCCAAATGCTGTGGTATTTACATTCTGCGCTGCGCGCTTTGCCGGGATAAAAAAGGTAGCGGTACGGTCTCAGCCCAAATAGATCTGCCCGGCAGGGTATTTGACCCTTGGAACGCTGCGTGTGGCAAGGAAAAATCCGATGGCCAGCGGGCCCACGCGGCCGATAAACATGATCAGCATGATCAGGGCGCGACCTGCGGTGTCCAGTTCTGCGGTGGCGCCGCGTGACAGGCCGACTGTGCCGAAGGCGGATGTGACCTCGAACGCCAGATCCAGAAAACTGCCGTCATGGCTGATCGAGACGAGGAAGATCCCCGACAGGACCAGCAGCATCGAAAGGGTCGTGAGGGCCATGACTTTCATCACCTCCTCCATCCCCAGCGACCGGCCAAAGGCGTTGAGCACGGTGCGTCTGCGGAAAAACGCAACTGTGGCCAGCAGCAGGACGGCCAGTGTGGTTACCTTGATCCCGCCGGCGGTGGAGGTGCTGCCACCGCCAACAACCATCAGCGTCATTGTCAGTATCGAGGTGCTGTCATGCATGCCGCCGGTGTCGATTGTGTTGAAGCCAGCGGTGCGGGGTGTCACCCCCTGAAACCAGCTCGCCCAAAGTTTGTCGCCCGTGTCCAGTGGACCCAGCGTGGCGGGATTTGTCCATTCCAACAGGCCGAACATGACACTCCCCCAGACCACTAGCACCAGCGTGCCCAGCAGCATAAGTTTTGAGTGCAGGGTCAGCTTGCGCCACTGGCGGTTCTGGTAAATGTCGCCCAGCACGATGAAGCCGATCCCGCCGAAGATAAATAATAGCGGAATCACGATGTTGATGACCGGGTTGCCGACCCATTGGGACAGGCTGTCGGGGTGCAGGGCAAAGCCTGCGTTGTTGAACGCCGATATCGAGTGGAAGATCGCCTGCCAGATGCCGCTCCAGCCGTATTGCGGCACAAATACAAGTGCCAGCAGTACCGCACCGGCGACCTGGCAGATCACGGCAATGATCAGGATGATGCGCACGAGTGCCGTCAGGTTGTGCAGCGAGGTCTGGTTGACCTCCTCGCGCAGGATCAGGCGTTGCGGCATCCCAACCTTGATCCCCAGCGCCCCCAGCACCAGCACGGCGGATGTCATTAATCCCAGCCCGCCCAGCTGGATCAGGATCGCGATGACCACCTGACCGAAGGTTGTGAACGCCGCGCCCGTATCGGCCAGCACCAGACCTGTGACCGTCACTGCGGAAGTCGACGTGAAGATCGCTTCACCGAAGCCGATGTCTCCGTGGTGCGACACTGGCATCCACAACACCAGACCACCGAGGAAGATAAAGACTAGATAGAACAGTACCAGAATCGCCGGTGGCGGCAGGCGGACTTTCTTTTCCGACCGAATCCGGCTCAGCGATGGGCGTCCGAGTTTCACAGGCTGGCTGCAAAGTTTCGTAGGTTGGCGCGCTGGCCAAGAAGAAGCACCAGATCGTCACGTTCCAGCGTGCAACCCGCGTCGTCGCGGCCGATAAATGACGTGCCACGCATAACGCCGAGACACCTCAGATCGAAATTTGCATTGTGTTTGAGCTGGTCCAGCGTCTTGCCCTCGAGGCTCTCGGGGATGCGGAAATTGACCACATGATATCCATTGCCCAAACTGACATAATCGCGCACCAACGGGTTGTGCAGCACTTGGGCGATATGCTGGCCCACTTCGACCTCGGGGTGGATAATACGGTCAACGCCCAGTTTGCTGAGGATGCGGTGATGGGTTTTGGTGGTGGCTTTGGCCCAGACGACCGGTACGCCGATCAATTTCAGGTTGATGGCCGCCAGAATGCTGGCCTCCAGATCAGATCCCATCGCGACCAGCCCGATTTCACAATCCGACATGCCTGCTTCGCGTAAGGCGACATCGTCGCGCGCGTCTACGATCATCGCCTGCGACAGCTTGTCGGCATGGAGCGCCACGCGTGTCTCAGAGACGTCGATGCCGATGACATGGTTGCCGAAACGCTGCAATTCGGTTGCGACTGTGCTGCCAAAGTTACCAAGTCCAACGACCCCAAAAGTCCGGTTGCCATGTTTTTTCATTAAGGCTGCTCGCTTGCCCTGCGGATGCCGGGCGGACAATTTACACAAGATTACCTAAACATAGGCACAGACGATTCCCAGCAAAAAGATTTCGCCTGCACGCAGGTATACGCTCATCCGGCTCCCTGCGCTGTGCTATGGCATAACGCGCGCCCCTCTCGCGTCAAAGCGTGCGCCTTCGGGAATGATCGGCGGGCGCCCGTTCACCTCGGCGATGCCGGTGCCCGCGATGCGTTTGTAGGTGGCCGCGTGGTCAGCCATCTCCGTCTGCGTGATCACGTCCTCGACGTTGGCATAGTCGCCGCCGCTGCGCGCCTCGAGGATATCGAGGATCTTGTCTGGACCCGCGCTGCGGTTGGTCAGGATGATCTTGGACGTTACAGGCAACATCTCTGTTTCATAGGCCAGCAGTGCGCGCTGGTTCAGGCCGTGCGCCAGAAACGCGGCGACCAGTTTGCGCGCATCCATGATCCCCGCCCCCGCACCGTTAGAGCCGACAGGGTAGGCCGCATGGGCCGCGTCACCCATCAGGGTCACGCGGCCCACCGTCCAGCTCCCGAGCGGATCGCGGTCCACCATCGGATATTCGAATACCTCGGCCGCGCCCCGGATCAGGGCAGGGGCATCGAGCCAGTCAAACCGGAGCTGTTCGAACGCGGGTAGGAAATCATCCAGTTCAGCCTTGCGGCTGTAATCCTCTTTTTCGAACTTCCGCGCCGGATCGAATTGCAGGTTGCAGATCCAGTTGATCACGGCGAGGCCCGTATCGGGGGCAGGGGCAGAGATGGGATACGCCACAAACCGCAAGCCCGGTTGCCCGATCAGCACCATAGAGGCGCCCGACAGGAACGGCTGGGCCAGTGTTGTGCCACGCCACAGGATCGCACCGCTCCATTTCGGCTCCGCCTCTTGCGGTTGCATCTGGGCCCGGAGTGCGGAGTGGATGCCGTCCGCGCCGATGATCACGGACCCGCTGACGCGCTTGGCCTCGCCTGTACGGCTTTCCAGCATCAGCACGGCCTTGTCGCCCTCGGTACTGAACCCCTTCGCGCGCCAACCGGTCTGCACCGCCTCTGGCCCTGCACGGCGGATCAATGTCTCATAGAGCATCATCTGCAAGCGCCCGCGGTGCACTGAATAGGCAGGCCAGTGATAGCCCGCATCCAGCCCCCGCGGCTCTGTCCAGACATGCAGGCCGCGTTTGGTATAGAGACCATAGTCGCGCAGCGGAATGCCGACCTCGGCCAGTTGGTCGCGCAGGTCCAGATCCCACAACTCGCGCACGGCGCTGGGTTGCAGATTGATCCCCACCCCGAGTGGGCGCATCTGCGCAGCAGCCTCGAACACCTGAAACGGAATGCCTACCTGATGGCAGCTCAGCGCCAGTGCCAGGCCGGAAATTCCCCCGCCCGCGATCAATACCGTCATTCTCAACCCTCCCGACGTTCCTGCCTCTTTGATCAAGGGTTTGCGCCTGTCAATCAAGGGCGGCGTGCAACAAAACACGGTTGCACAATGCGTTGGATGCTCTCTACCTCTCTTCTGAAATACAGAGGTCATGCACTTCGCAGTCAGATCTTCGCCGAGGCGTCGCCATCACTTCATGCCGGATGCGAATGTGCCCCGATCACAAGGAAGTCGTTTGCTCCTCGAGGGGTGTGTCGCTACAGTCTGTGTAAATGTGTGTCAATGTTGCGAATTCAAGAGTGCGCGCCAAAGCGAACCGGAATGTTGCAGCACGAGTGTGAGGTTACGGGCATGGATGTTTCTGCTCTAAAGAAAGCGCAGCGCGTTGCTGTTATTGCCGGAGCGGCGTGGATGGTGACAGCGGCTGCGCAAGGTGCCGAAGTCACGCTGCAGGGGATTTCCGATGATGACCTCTCCGAAAAAATGCGCGGTGGATCGCTGCTAATCGAGCAGACGTTGCAGGAAGAAAACCCACCCACCAGCGCGGAAATTCTGGGCGCGGCACAGGCCGATTACAAGCGCCTGCTCGCCGTGCTCTATGACAACGGCTATTTCAGCGGTGACATCAATATAACGGTAGATGGCCGTGAGGCGGCAGCGATTCCGCCGGTGGACCCGCCTGGCCAGATCTCGAACGTGCAAATCACGGTTGATCCCGGCCCAAAATTTACCTTTGGCCGCGCGCAAATTGCACCTCTGGCCGAGGGGACCGAGTTGCCCGAAGGCTATGCCACAGGCGAAACTGCCAGTCTGGGTGTGCTGAAAAGCACCGTAAGCGCGGGCGTTGACGGCTGGCGTGCGCAGGGTCATGCCAAAGCGGCCCTGTCCGAACAGGAGCTGACGGCAAATCACCCCGATCGCAGGGTCAACGCGGCACTTACGCTCGCGCCTGGCCCGCGCCTGCGGTTCGGGCCGCTTTTGCTTGAAGGTGAAAGTGATGTGCGGCCTGCGCGCATCCGCGCCATTGCGGGCCTGCCCGAAGGCGAGGTGTTCTCGCCCGAAGAAATCCGCCTGTCGACCGAACGGCTGCGGCGCACAGGAGCGTTCAGCGCCGTCGCGCTCAGCGAGGCCGAGCAGATCGGACCGGGCGACACACTGCCAATCACCGCGCAGATCGTGGATGCACCCAAGCGCCGTTTGGGCTTTGGTGCGGAGCTGTCGACGCTGGAGGGGCTGACGCTCAGCGCCTATTGGCTTCATCGAAATGTGAATGGCGGTGCGGAGCGGCTGCGTTTTGACGGCGAGATCGCGGGCATTGGCGGCAACTCCGGCGGCATAGACTATAAAATCGGCGCCCGTTACGAGCGGCCGGCAACCTTCAACGAGGATACGGATGCCTACGCTTTGATCCAGCTCGAGCAGTTGGACGAGGTCGCCTATTTCACGCGCCAGTTGGACATCGAAGCCGGGATCAAACGCATCGCCAACGAAAACCGCACCTACACGCTGGGTTTCGGATTGCTGACTGCGGAAACGCGCGACGTCTTCGGCGAGGACCGCTATACACTTCTGACCATGCCGCTCAGCGCTGAATTCGACTATCGTGACGATACATTGAATGCCAAAAACGGCTATTACCTCAAGGCCGCCGTGACGCCGTTTCTGGCGGTCTCTGGGTCGGCAAGCGGGGTGCGCACCTACGCGGATGCGCGCGGCTACAAGACATTCGGCGAGGCGCGGCCCGTTACATTTGCTCTGCGGGGGCAGTTCGGGTCCGTCTACGGGCCAAGTCTGGACGAAGCGCCGTCGGACTATCTTTTTTACTCGGGGGGCGGCGGAACTGTTCGCGGTCAGGAATATGAATCCCTCGGCGTGCCGGTTGGCGCCGAGACCATCGGCGGGCGCAGCTTTGTCGGCCTTTCGGCTGAAGTGCGCGTGGGCGTGACCGACAAGATCGGGATCGTTGGTTTTGCTGACGCAGGCTACATCGGCGAGGAAGAATTCTTCGACGGGGACGGCACGTGGCATTCGGGTGCGGGGATCGGACTGCGCTACAGCACGGGCATCGGGCCGGTGCGCCTCGATCTGGCGGTGCCCACTTCGGGTCCGGAAACGGATGAGAATTTTCAGGTCTACATCGGCATAGGGCAGTCTTTCTGATGCGTATTTTCCGCTTTGTCCTTGCCCTCGCGGCGCTCTTGTTGACCCTGCCTGCCGCTGCCCAGGAGGAGGACAAGAGCTTCCTCGTAAGCAAGATCCAGGATCTGCTGAGCGGGGCCGGACGCGAGGTCCAGATTGCGGGCTTTCAGGGCGCGCTGAGCTCGCAGGCGTCTTTTGACCGGATGACAATCGCCGACGCCGATGGTGTCTGGCTGACGATAGAAGATGTCGTGCTGAACTGGAACCGCTCGGCCTTGTTGCGCGGACGCCTTGAAGTGACGGAGCTGAGTGCGGCGCGGATCGACCTGCCGCGCCTGCCCGCAGGTGAAGAGCAGACCTTGCCAGACGCAGAAGCAACGCCGTTCACGCTTCCGACACTGCCGGACTTGCCCGTCGCCATCAATATCCAGGCAGTGACCATCGCCGAAGTCAACCTGGGCGCGCCGGTCGCGGGTGAGGCGGTGCAATTGGCGCTGCAAGCGAACGCCCTGCTGAACGACGAGGGGCTGGATGCGGAGTTCACCTCGCAGCGGACTGATGGCAAGCGGGGTGCGTTTGATTTGACTGCGACGATTGCACGGGGGGAGGGCGCGCTGGATGTGCTGTTATCGCTCGACGAGGCCGAAGACGGTCTGGTGTCCAAGCTTCTGAATATCCCTGACCGTCCCTCTGTAAACCTGACGGTCAGAGCTGACGGCACACTGGATGACGTGACGACCGACATCAACATCGACACTGACGGGCAGGAGCGTCTCGCCGGGCAGGTGCAGGTTGTCACCCAAGGCGATGCAGGCAACCCCGACCGCCGGATCATCGCCGACATTGGTGGTGACATCACGGCTGTGATCGTGCCGCAGTACCGTGACTTTTTCGGCCCTGACGTGCGTCTGACCGCCGATGCACTGATCGAGGCGGGCGGCGGTATCGCCGTTGATGCGTTCGATCTCGACGCAGCGGCAGTTGATCTGTCGGGCCGCGTGCGCCTGTCGGAAGAGAAATGGCCGTCATTCATTGATATCGAAGGCACTGTGGCGCAGCCGGGGGAAGGTGCCGTGCTGCTGCCGGGCGCTGGCGGGGCGACGGTCCAGCACCTTCTGCTAAACGTGGACTACGATGTGGAGAACGGCGATGCCTATAACGCTGTGTTCAACGTCAAAGGGCTTAAGACTGATCAGGCCGAAGTGGCGCAAACCATTTTGCGCTCTACGGGCACGCTGACCGGTGCGCTGGGCAATATCGGCCAGCTTCTGGGCACGCTGAACTTCTCGGCCCAAGGCGTGGCGCTTGCGGATGCGGCGCTGTCCGAAGCCTTGGGAACAGAGATAAACGGCACTACAGAGATCAATTTTGTCGAAGACCAGCCGCTGCGCATCACCAATCTGGATTTGCAAGGCAGCGACTATAGCCTCAAAGGCAACATCGTCTTCAACGGCTTGGGCGAAGGGCTTGAAACGGCTGTTGATGCCACTCTCGCCGCAACAGATCTCAGCCGCTTCTCCGCCCTTGCCGGGCGCGAGCTGGACGGGGCGACCTCGCTCTCGGTTCAGGGCAGTGTCACGCCGCTGGGCGGTGCGTTCGACTTGCAGGCGTCTGGTGTGGCAGAAGACATCAAGACAGGTATCGCGCAGGCGGATGCCCTGCTGGAGGGCCGCACGGATGTGTCCCTCACGGCGATCCGCAACCAAAACGGCACCTTCCTGCGCGATCTTGAACTGAACAATCCCGCCCTGCGCTTTACCGGCGCTGCCGAGCTTTCCTCAAGCTCGAGCCGCGTTGATATAGACCTGTTGCTGCGTGACATCGCAACGGTGGCACCCCAGTACGAGGGGCCGGTGACCTTGACAGGTGTGGCCACAGAAAATGGCGCGGGCTGGAATGTGGATGTAGACGCGGACGGTCCTTATGACGTCGCGCTGACACTGGACGGCGTGGCAACTGGCCCCGATGCTGCACTGGAGTTTGCAGCGCGCGTGCCCGATCTGTCGCAATTCGCTGAGGGGGTCACGGGGCCGCTCAACGCGGATGGCAGCTTGCGCCAGACGCCGGAAGGCTGGTTGCTGCAAACCGATGCGGACGGGCCCTTTGACGCGACTGCGCGGATCAACGGGCTTCTGACGCCGGGTCTCAATCTGGGGTTCAAACTGGCCGTGCCGCAAGTCTCTGCGATTGCGCCGCAAGTTTCTGGGCCGGTGCGTGCCACGGGCCGCTTGCGCCAGACCGACAGCGGGTTTCAGATCCAGACCGACGCGTCCGGCCCCTACAACGCAACTGTTGCCGTGAACGGTGCGCTGACGCCAGCGCTCGACATCTCCTTCGATCTGTCCGTTCCGAACGTGCAGCCGCTGGTGCCTCAAGTGAACGGCCCGCTGCGCGCCACTGGCCAGCTTCGCCAGACCGATCAGGGCTTTATGATCGACACCTCCGCCACCGGTCCCTACGGCGCGCGGGCGCTTGTGGAGGGGCTGGCAACCGGCCCCGATATGTCGCTTGATTTCAATGTGAGCCTGCCCGATGTGGCGCCGCTTGCGCCGGGTGTAAACGGCCCCTTCGCCGCAACGGGTAACCTGCGCCAGACCCCTTCGGGGCTGGCCGTGGATACCGATGCATCGGGTCCCTACAACAGCCGTGCATCGGTGGAGGGCGTCGTGACAGGTGACAATGCAGCGGTGGACTTCACTGTGGCCGTGCCAAACCTTGCGCGCATCGTGCCGAACCTCAATGGCCCGCTGAACGTAGATGGCAACGCAGCCAAGTCGCCGCAAGGCTGGCGCATCGACACCTCCGCTCGGGGGCCTGCGGGCACGCAAGGCACGGTTGCAGGACTGGTGGGCAACAACGGCCAGCTCGACATGGCGATCAAGGCCAACGTGCCGCTGGGGCTGGCGGGGCCGTTCATCGCACCGCGCAACCTGCAAGGGCAGGCTAACGTTGATCTGGTGCTGCGCGGACCTGCCGGTCTGGGCGCGCTCAGCGGGACGATACAGACGTCGGGTGCCAATCTGACGGCACCAAACTTGCGCGTTGCACTGGAAGGCATCAATGCCACCATCCGGCTGGCCAACAGCCGCGCCAATATCGACCTGAGCGCGAACGCCTCGGGCGGTGGCAGCCTCGCGGTGAACGGGGGCGTCGGCCTGACAGGCGGCTATCCTGCTGACGTCAACATTGCCCTCAACAGTATCGTGCTCTCTGATCCGCGCCTCTACCGCACCACGGTCAGCGGGGCACTGCGGTTCGCGGGGCCGGTGACGCGGGGCGCTACGCTGGCCGGAGATATCACCATCGGCGAGACCAATGTGACAGTTCCCTCTACGGGCCTGACCAGTATCGGGGATATTCCCCCGATCACACATGTTGGTGCCACCGCTGAAAACCGTGCCACGCGCGCGCGCGCGGGGCTGTTGGATGAAGGTGCGGCAACCGATCCCGTGCCGGGCGGCGCGGGGGCGGGCATGGGCATCGGTCTCAACATCAACGTGAATGCACCAGGACGCATCTTTGTGCGCGGTCGCGGGCTGGATGCAGAGCTTGGCGGCAGTTTGCAGATCACGGGTGATACCAACAACATCATCTCCGCCGGCCGGTTCGAGCTGGTGCGGGGGCGGTTGGACATCCTTGGCAAGCGCTTTGATCTGGAAGAGGGCTCCGCCCAGTTCCAGGGCGATCTGATCCCCTACATCCGCTTCGTCTCTACCACCTCGACACAGTCCGGCTCGGTGAGTGTGATTGTCGAAGGTCCGGCGGATGATCCGGAGGTCAGCTTTGCGTCCAACCCCCCGGGCCCGCAGGACGAGGTTCTCGCGCAGTTGCTTTTCGGACGCAATATCGCAGAGATTTCTGCCTTTCAGGCGCTGCAATTGGCCAATGCCGTGGCCGTGCTGGCCGGGCGTGGCGGCAACGGGCTGATCGGGAACCTGCGCGACAACTTCGGGCTGGATGATCTGGACGTGACCACAACCGACGAAGGCGAGACGGCGTTGCGCGTGGGCAAATACATCAGCGATAATATCTATACTGATGTAACTGCTGCGTCGGATGGCACGGGCGAAGTGTCATTGAACATCGACATCACGTCCGACCTTGTCGGCAAGGCGACACTTGGCTCGGACGGGGATTCCTCTATCGGGGTTTTCTTCGAAAGGGATTACTGATCCGGCGTGAAGCGCCCGAACTGGCCTCGCTTGAACAACAAACCGTCGCTCTCCACAGGCTGGATGGCGGCGGAGGTGATCTGGCCCAGAATAATCGAGTGGTCGCCTGCCGGATGCACCGCATAGGTGTCGCAATGGAAGGTCGCAAGACAGCCGTGAAGGGTCGGTGCGCCGTTTGGGCCAACCTCCCAAGGGTAGGGGCTGAAATCATGACCCTGTGAGGCGAAATGCTTGGCCATGCTCATTTGCTGCGCGCTGAGCACGTGGATGCAGAAAGCAGCGGCATGTGCAAAGGTATCATGCCGCTTTGAGCTGCGCGCGGCGGACCACAATACCAAAGGCGGATCCAGCGACACCGAGGAAAATGAATTCGCGGTCATGCCCAGAGGGCCATCTTCCGTTTGTGCCGTGATCAGGGCAACGCCGGTGCCGAACTGACCCAGCGCACGGCGCAGATCGGTGGTGCGGGCCGGGTCGGGCACAAAGCTTTTCATGTCAGTCTCCATAGTCGGCAGCGGTGTCATGGTCGCGCGGTTTTGTCCAGTCTCTGACAGGCGCGACTTGTGTGATGTCTCAAGGACTGCACGAGATAGCGCAGCCGGGCCAAAAGGAAGGCCGCTGCGGATATAATTAACAACTGTGGGGATTTTGTGGCCGTGACAGCGGCAAGTGGCGGGATACCGGTGCTGCACCGGTATCCCTGAGGGCGATTAGCCCATGCGCTCGGACGCGTAAGAGCCGGGGGAGGCGGGGAAGACCACCGTCTTGTTGCCGTTGAGGAACACGCGGCGGTGGATGTGCGCGTGGATCGCACGGGCCAACACCTGGCTTTCCACATCGCGGCCAAGGGCTACGTAATCATTGGAGGATTGCGCATGTGTGACGCGCACGATGTCCTGTTCGATGATCGGGCCTTCGTCGAGATCTGCGGTGACGTAATGCGAGGTTGCCCCGATCAGTTTCACACCGCGCTGAAACGCCTGTTTGTAGGGGTTTGCACCTTTGAAGCTGGGCAGGAAGGAGTGGTGGATGTTGATGATCCGCCCTGACATCTTTTGGCACATCTGGTCCGACAGGATCTGCATGTAGCGCGCCAGCACGATCAGGTCTGCGCCTGCCTCTTCGACCACGGCCATGATCCGCGCTTCGGCGTCAGGCTTGTTCTCGGGCGTGACCTTGATGCAGTGGAACGGGATGTCGTTGTTCACCACGACCTTCTGATAGTCCATGTGGTTGGAGATCACGCCGACAATATCAATCGGCAGCGCACCGATGCGCCAGCGGTAGAGCAGATCGTTCAGGCAGTGACCAAACCGCGAGACCATGATGATGACCTTCATCTTCTGGGACTCGTCGTGGAACTCATAGGCCATCTCGAGGTTCTTGGCCGTTTCGACAAACCCTTCCGAGATTTTTTCCAGATCAGCGGTGCCTTCGGACTCGAAGCTTACCCGCATAAAGAAATTGCCGGTTTCCTTGTCATCGAACTGCGCGGAGTCTGTGATGTTGCATTGGTTGTCAGCCAGGTAATTCGCAATCGTAGCGACAATCCCGCGCTTGGAGGTACATGTAACGGTGAGGGCGTATCTTTGCATGGGGTGTCCTGTGAGGAAGAAATCTGGCATCCGGCGCCACTACCCCCGTGTTTTCCGCATGCCCGCAAAAGCTGCAAGGCAGTAGGCGACACTTGATCACCCAATTGCGCACAGCAGCTCCTTTTCTGCGACCTGTAGTTTCTGATGCGGCACAATGGTCTCCTTTCCGCGCCGCAATCAAAAAAGGCGCCCCTGAGGGGCGCCTTTGAGTGTCTTGCACCCGCGCCTTACGTATTCATGCGGTTGTCGATCAGGTCATCCACCACAGAAGGGTCCGCCAGCGTCGAGGTGTCGCCCAATGTGCTGTGGTCGTTCTCGGCGATCTTGCGCAGGATGCGGCGCATGATCTTGCCCGAGCGTGTCTTGGGCAGGCCCGGTGCCCATTGGATCAGATCGGGCGAGGCGATCGGCCCGATCTCGTTGCGGACCCATGCGCGCAGCTCTGTGCGCAGATCTTCGGTGGGCTCTTCGCCCTCCATCAGGGTAACATAGCAATAGATGCCCTGACCCTTGATGTTGTGCGGATAGCCAACCACTGCGGCCTCCGCGACCTTGGAGTGGGCGACGAGGGCGGATTCGACCTCCGCCGTGCCCATGCGGTGACCCGAGACGTTGATCACGTCATCCACACGCCCCGTGATCCAATAGTCGCCGTCCGCATCGCGCTTGCATCCGTCACCGGTGAAGTAATAACCGGGATAGTCGGCAAAATAGGTCTTCTCGAAACGCTCGTGATCGCCCCAGACCGTGCGCATCTGGCCGGGCCAACTGGTGGCGATGCACAGCACGCCCTCGGCCGGGTTGCCGTCGATGATCTCGGCTGTTGTAGGCTCTAGCACAATAGGTTTGATGCCGAAGAACGGCTTCATCGCAGAGCCTGGCTTGGTCGCGTGGGCGCCGGGCAGGGGGGTCATCAGGTGGCCGCCTGTTTCGGTCTGCCACCATGTATCGACGATGGGGCATTTGCCCTTGCCGACGACATCATTGTACCAGTTCCATGCCTCGGGGTTGATCGGCTCGCCCACTGTGCCAAGAATACGCAAACTGCCGAGGTCGGCCTTGTCCACAAACTCGCGGCCCTTGCCCATCAGGGCGCGAATGGCTGTGGGGGCGGTATAGAACTGCGTGACCTTGTGTTTGTCGCAAATCTCCCAAAAGCGGCTGGCGTCGGGGTAGGTCGGCACACCTTCGAACATCACGGTCGTGGCCCCATTGGCCAGCGGGCCGTAGACGATATAGCTGTGTCCGGTGACCCAACCCACATCCGCTGTACACCAGAAAATGTCGCCGTCTTTATAATCAAACGTGATCTGGTGCGTCATCGCCGCATAGACCAGATAGCCGCCCGTGGTGTGAACCACACCTTTGGGCTGGCCGGTGGAGCCGGAGGTGTAGAGAATGAACAAAGGATCTTCCGCGTTCATCGCCTCAGGCTCGCAATGGTCGGACGCGTCCTGCGCCAGCGCAGTGTAATCCAGATCACGTCCCTCGACCCAGGTGGTCTGCTTGCCGGTGCGTTTGACCACAAGGCATTTCACGCTGTCCTTGCAATGCAGCAGCGCCTGATCCGCGTTGGTCTTGAGTGCTGTGTTGCGCCCGCCGCGTGGTGCGTGGTCAGCCGTGATCACCACTTTGGCGTCCGAGCCGTTGACCCGTGCGGCCAGTGCATCCGGCGAGAACCCTGCAAAGACAATCGAATGGATCGCGCCGATCCGCGCGCACGCCAGCATGGCATAGGCTGCCTCGGGGATCATGGGGAGGTAGATGATGACGCGGTCGCCACGCCCGACGCCCTGATCCTTGAGGATGTTCGCCATCTTGCAGGTGTTCGCGTGCAAGTCTCGGTAGGTGATGTGCTGTGCTGGCTCGTCGGGGCTGTCAGGCTCCCAGATGATCGCGGTCTGGTCGCCGCGCGCCTCCAGATGGCGGTCTATGCAGTTGGCCGCGACGTTCAGCTGCCCGTCCGCATACCAGTTGATTTTAACCTGACCGAGTGTGAAATCCACGTCCTGCACTTCGGTGAAGGGCTTGATCCAGTCCACCCGCGCGCCTTGGCTGCGCCAGAACCCGTCGGGATTGTTGAGGGACTCGGCGTACATCTCCTCGTATTTGGCGGCGTCCACATGGGCCGTCGCGGCCATAAGCTCGCTGGGGGGATAGGTTTTTGCTGGGTCAGACATAGGCTGGTTTTCCTCCAAAGTGCGGTCCGCGCCTTTTGGGATGCGCTTGTACCGGTGTTTATCAGCAGCTTAGGCGGTGCGCAGACGTAAGGGAACAATCAAGGCGGGCCAAACTGCGGGTTTAGGCAAACATATTTTCCGGCAATCGTAAAATTCGTAATCGTGGCCTGCACCGGCTGATTGCCCGAAAGCGATTCAATATCTTGGCAAGGAGGAAACGAGAGGCTACCTTACGCTCCAAGCGCGCCACCATAGGTGCGCACCAACGGGAGACTCCAATGAATAAACTTTTGAGCGGCGCAGCTGTCTGCGCCCTGAGCTTTGCTTTTGTGTCCGAAGCGGCCGCGACCGAATGGAACGTGTCCGTCTGGGGCAAGCGCCGTGCCTTCACAGAGCATGTGGAGAAAATGGCTGAGCTGGTGTCTGAAAAGACAAACGGCGAATTCACCATGAACATCAGCTATGGCGGTCTGTCCAAGAATACCGAAAACCTAGACGGCATTTCCATCGGCGCGTTCGAAATGGCGCAGTTCTGTGCCGGCTATCATGCGGACAAGAATCCTTCCATCACCGTGCTTGAGCTGCCGTTTCTGGGCGTGAGCACGCTGGAAGAAGAAGTTGCCGTGTCCAAGGCGATCTATTCGCACCCTGCTGTTGTTGCTGACCTGGGCCGCTGGAACGCCACGCTGCTGATGCCGTCGCCGATGCCGCAGTACAACCTTGCCGGTGTGGGCGATGCACCCGACAGCATCGAGGATTTTCAGGGGCTTACCGTTCGCGCCACTGGCGGCATCGGTGAGGCGATGACGCTGGCGGGTGCCGTGCCCACCTCCGTCACTTCCGAGGAAGCCCGTCAGGCGCTGGACTCCGGCATCGTGAAGTCCATCGCCTTCGCGCCCCACGCGCATATGTCCTTCGGGATCATGGAGGCCGCCAAATGGTGGACCGCAGACCTGAACCCCGGCACAGTCAACTGCCCCATTGTGGTCAACACCGACGCGCTGGATGCGCTGAGCGATGCCGAGCGTGAAGCGCTGATGAGTTCCGTCGACGAGTCGCTGGAATACTACATCGACTATTACAACAACGAGACGATGGGCAAATGGGGTCCGCTTCTGGAAGAGAAGGGGGTTGAAGTGATCAGCTACGACCCCGAGAGTGTAGCCCAATTCCGCGAAATGGCGGCAGGGCCGGTTGCTGCGAAATGGATCGAAGAGAACAACGCACGTGGTTTGCCTGCGCAGGAACTCTATGATCTGGTGATCGAGACACTGAACAAGTAAGGCAAATTGCCTTGCGGCGCGCGGACCTGTTGCGGGTGCGCGCGCCATTTGCATCTGTTGCAGGCCATGCGCCTGTGCAATGGGTGGCAGCCAAAGAAAATTCCATAGAAAAAGGAGACGGCCCATGGCCATGCGTGCGGCGGTTTTATCCGATGATACGCTCCTCAGCCGGTTGGACCGCGGGCTGTACCGGCTCGAACGCGTGTTCGGTCTGGTCAGCGGACTGGCAGTTTTTGCGCTGATGTTTCTGGCGGTTTATTCCGTCGCGGGGCGCAATATTTTCAACTCTCCCGTGCGCGGCTATGTCGACTGGATCGAAGTGACGATGCCGCTGATTGCGATCATGGGCGTCAGCTATACCCAGCGCGACGGCGGGCATATCCGTATGGACATTCTGGTGGGGCGCCTCAAAGGTCGCGTGCTGTGGATGGCTGAATTCATAACAACCGCGCTGGTGCTTTTGCTGATCGCGCTGCTGATCTGGGGCTCTTGGGCGCATTTCCAGCGCAGCTTTGATTTCGCAGCCCCGCTGTGGAGCCGTGACAGCACCATCGACATCAAACTGCCGATCTGGCCTGCCAAGCTGATCGTGCCGGTGGCTTTCAGCGTGCTGGCGCTGCGGCTCGTGCTCCAGCTTTGGGCCTATGCGCGGGCCATCATTACCGGCACGGATGAACCCGTGGCCGTTCCGCTGATTGAAGATGCTGCCACTGTCGCAGCCCGTGAGGCCGCTGCTGTTACCGGTCGGGAGAACGCCTGATGGAACCTATTGATATCGGGATTTACGTCTCGCTCGGCCTTCTGGTCATGGTTGTTCTGGGCATGCGCGTGGCCTTCGCCGCTGCGGGTGCCGGACTGATCGGGCTGATCTGGATTTTCTGGGCCAAGAAGGGCTATGACCCCGAGCAGTTCATCTGGGCGCTCACGGTCGCGACCAAAACCGCAGGGCAGGTGCCCCATTCCAAGGTGGCCAGTCAGGCGCTGAGCCTGATCCCCACCTTCATTCTGATTGGCTATCTGGCTTATTATGCGGGGCTGACAAAGGCATTGTTCGAGGCCGCCAAGCGCTGGATCGCATGGGTGCCGGGCGGGCTGGCGGTAGCCACCGTATTTGCCACCGCAGGCTTTGCCGCCGTGTCGGGCGCCTCGGTTGCCACTTCGGCTGTATTCGCGCGCATCGCCATCCCCGAGATGCTGGAGAACGGCTATAATAAGAAGTTCGCCGCCGGTGTGGTGGCGGCGGCAGGCACGCTGGCCTCGCTGATCCCGCCATCGGCCATTCTGGTGATCTACGCCATCATCGTGGAGCAGGACGTGGGCAAGCTGCTGCTGGCGGGCTTTATCCCCGGCGCATTCTCTGCGCTGGTCTATACCATCATCATCGTTGGCATTGCCGTGACGTTCAAGAACGTGGGCCCCGCGATTGGTGGCTTTACCTGGAAAGAGCGGTTCACCGCACTGCCCCCCGCTTTGCCAATTGTGGCCGTGGTCGTGATCATCATCTTCTTCGTCTATAACCCCTTCGGCGACGCATGGGGCACACCCACCGAAGGCGGAGCCATCGGCGCGTTCATCGTCTTTTTGATGGCACTTTGGCGCGGCATGCGCTGGCCCGAGCTGAAGGATGCGCTGCTGGAGACAGCCAAGCTGACGGTGATGATCTTTACCATCATCTGGGGCGTGCTGATCTATGTGCGGTTTCTCGGCTTTGCCGATCTGCCCGGCGCATTTGCGGACTGGATCACCTCACTGACGATGTCGCCCATGCTGATCCTGATCTGCATCCTGCTGGCCTATGCGGTGCTGGGCATGTTCATGGACGCCATCGGAATGCTGCTGTTGACGCTGCCGGTTGTCTATCCTGCCGTTATGGCGCTGAATGGCGGCGTGAATGTCTCGGCGGCGGACAGTGCCTTTGGCATGTCCGGTCCGATGTGTGCGATCTGGTTCGGGATACTGGTGGTCAAAATGGCCGAGTTCTGCCTGATCACCCCGCCCATCGGCCTCAACTGTTTTGTTGTTGCCGGTGTGCGCGATGATCTCACGGTGCAGGACGTGTTCAAGGGCGTGATGCCGTTCTTCATCGCCGATGGCATCACCATCGCACTACTGGTGGCGTTTCCGTCCATCGTCCTCTGGTTGCCATCACTGGCCAGCTAGACCTTCTGCGCGCGCCACCGGTTTAGGTGGTGCGCGCAGTGTCCTGACCGTCTGCGGGCTCCGTACTGGTTTCGTCGGTCATCGTACGGATTTCACTATCCAGAAAGTGGCTGACCATCCGCAAGGAGTCGACGTTGTCGCAGACCACCTTGAACACCACCAGAAACGGCACCGCAATCAGCGCACCGGCGATACCCCAGAGCCAGCCCCACAGCACAACAGTCAGGAAAACTGCAACCGTGTTGATTTCCAGTCGCCGTCCTACCAGCCAAGGTGTGATAAACTGGCCTTCAAGCGTGGTCAGGGCCAAGTAGCACGCCGGCACCAGCATCGCATAACCGACCGAGTCGAACGTGATCAACGCGTAGGCCGCCGCAACCGCAGCCCCGATCACCCCGCCGATGTAGGGCAGGAAGTTGAGCAGGAACGCGGCCACACCAAAGATATGCGCGCCCGGCAGCCCCAGCAGTGCCAGTGCCGCACCGATGCACAATCCCAATACCGCGTTAATGACTGTAATCGTTAGCAGATACCGCGACACGCGCTTTTCCACGTCATAAACCGCGTTGAGCGCGCGTTTTTTATCTGTCAGTTTCTGGAAGGACTGCACAAGCTTGACGTAAAACATATTGCCCGATGCCAGAAGAAACAGCGCGAGCACCAGCGACACGGCCAATGTGCCGCCCAGCTTCATGCCTGTACTCATCGCGCTGTCCAGAAATCCGGGCTGTTTGACGACAACTTCCTGTGCGCCCCCGTCGGGGGTACTGATCCGGTCCACTTCCTCTGTTGCGCGGCGCACGGTTTCTACGGTTTCGGCCATGCCGCTTAGTTTGATTTTGATCTGGTAGCCCATCTGTGGCAGCTCGTCCGACCACAGCGCGATTGTGCCTGCCGCCACACCTACAACGGACAGGATCACAGTCCCCGATAGCCCGACCACCAGAACCGCCGCCGGGCCGGTGGGCAGGCCTGCGCGCCCCAGCGAGCGCATCAGCGGGCTGAGTGTCAGTGCCAGCAGAAATCCGAGCAGGATCGGTAATATAAGATCTTTGGCAAAATATGCGGTCACGAAGACAGCGATCACGCTGAGCAATTGCAGTGATCGTCTGATGGATGTGATGTCGTTCAAGCGCGTGTCCCCCGGTGCTTATCTGAATTAACTCCTCCGGGGGTGGTTTGGTTCAGGGTGACGCAAAAGATATTCAACGCCGCGCTTGCGGTTTTCACCGCTTGACCCCGCCCTTCTGCGGAGGCCAGATTGCGCACGCCGTCTATGTTCTGAGAAAGCCAGTGATGTTCCGCTTTATCCATTCCTCCGATCTGCATCTGGGCAAGCCCTTTGGCCGCCACAGCGAGGACGTGCGTGGGCGCTTGCGGCAGGCGCGGCACGGGGCGTTGGCCCGTTTGGCCGAGGCAGCGCGGGGGCAGGGCGCTGCCATGGTGCTGCTTGCAGGCGATACATTCGACCAGCAGACGCCGGCGCCCGCGATCACGCGACAGGCGCTCAATGCGATGGCGCAGGCGACAGACATCACGTGGGTGCTGATGCCGGGCAATCACGACAGCCTCGCCGCAAGCGAGCTGTGGCAGACCATCGCCCGCGACAAGCCCGCAAATGTGATCACCGCGCTGACGTCCGCGCCGGTTGATCTGGGCGGTGCCTATCTGCTGCCCGCGCCCTGCACCGTGCGCAATGCAGGCCGCGACCTGACCACCGATATGGCCCAGCCCACGCCGGAAGGCGCGCTGCGCATCGGCTTGGGGCACGGCGGTATCTTCGAGTTTGGTAACGATATGGCCGACGGTCCGCGCGGCACCATCCCGCCCGACCGCGCAGCGCAGGCAGGGCTGGACTATCTGGCACTGGGCGACTGGCACGGCCAGATCAGGGTCAGCCCCAACACCTGGTATTCGGGCACGCCCGAGCCTGACAGTTTCAAGCATGCCCATAGCGGCACCGCCCTGTCGGTAGTCCTTGCAGGGGCAGGGGCCACACCAGAGGTCACGCCAGTGCGCACCGGCGAGATTGGCTGGCAAAACCTTTCGCTGGATCTGACACCACAGGACAATAGCGCGGCGCTTCTCGCGGCGGCATTGCCTGCGTTGGAGGCGCGGCGCGACACGCTGCTGCGGGTCACTGCACAGGGGCGCCTTGGCGTCCAGCAGATGCAGCACCTGCGCAGCGCTATCGCACAAGCCGCGCCTGATTTTCTCAGCCTGACGCAGGATCTGGACGCGGTGCTGCTAGCCCATGACGACACGGATCTGGAGGCGATAGACCCTTCCGGCGGTGCGTTGCGGCAGGCCGCAGACGTACTCTCCGCGCGCGCACAGGACGCCGATCTTGCGGCAGCGGACCGGCGCGTGGCGGCGACGGCATTGGCGCAGCTCTTTTCCTTTGTTGCAGGAGAAGACGCATGAAACTGCGCAGCCTCAGCCTCACCAATGTGCGCAAATTCGCGGGGCGCACGGCCACTATATCGGATATCGGTGACGGTGTTACAGTGGTGTCTGAGGCCAATGAATTCGGTAAATCCACTTTCTTTGATGCGCTGCATGCACTGTTTTTCCTTAAATACGGTGCCGCCACGCGTGAGGTGAAATCGCTGCAACCGCGTGCAGGCGGTGCGGTAAGGATCGGCGCGCAGATTGAACTTCCGTCGGGTCTGTTCAATATCGAGAAATCGTATCTCGCCCAGAAACGCGCGTCCGTGCGGGATGCAAACGGTGGGGTTGTCGCGCTGGATGACGAGGCCGAGCGTTGGATTGCGCAGCTGATGGGCAGTGGTCTGGAGGGGCCTGCGGGGCTGCTCTGGGTCCGGCAGGGCGTCACAGCGCTGGAGCCTGCGGGCAACACCGGCGCGGATAAGACCGAGAAAGACCGCTTGCTGGGCGCGCGGCGCGATCTGCTGTCCTCGGTCGCGGGCGAGATCGACATGGTCACAGGCGGGCGCCGCATGGACCGTGTGATTGCGGCGGCGACGCAGGCCTTGGGGCGTCTCGCCACGGCCACAGGAAAGCCCAAGGCAGGTGGCCCGTGGCATGAAGCCGAGCAGGAGGCGCAGGCCCAGGCCTCCCGCCATGCCGAACTTGACGGCAAATGCCGTGCACTCTCGGATGCGCTGGCCGGACGCCGCGACGTGGCCGCACGGTTGGAGGCCATTCAGAAGCCGGGGGTGATGCAGGCGTTGGACGCGGCGCTGGAACAGGCACAGGCTGCCCACCGCGACGCGCAGGCCCATGCAGATAAATGCGCACAGGCACGCGACCAGACCGCCTTGCGCCAGCTTGAGCTGGACAGCGCGCAAGGGCGGCTCGATGCGTTGATTGCCGCAGCCGGTGCGGCTGAGACGGCGCGGGCTGCGCTTGGGGTCGCCACAACAGCCGAGGCGGAGGCGCACACACGTGTCGAGGCAGCAGATGCGGTCATCACAAATGCCCGGACGACGCTGACAGAAGCGGAGGCCGCCGTCACCAGCGCCATGGCTGCTCGCGAGGCCGCGCGACAGGATGCTTTGCGGCAAAATGCGCAAGAAAAACACGCACAGGCAAAGGCGCGGCTGGAACAGGTCCGCGAAAAGCGCGACTTGCTGGAGCAGGCGACAGCCGCCTTGGGAACGCTGCCGGTGACCGCGCAGGCGCTGGCGCGGATTGAGCGCGCGCAGACTGACTGCACCCGCGCGCAGGCCGAGCTTGCCGCAGGGGCGGTGCAGATGCAGCTGTCTTATGACGGAGCCGCGCGGGTGCGCATGGGGTCGGCGGATCTGGAGGAAGGCTCGCATGCGGTGGTGGAGCGGCAGGTGTTTGACCTGCCCGGCATCGGCCGCATGATCCTTGATCCGGGCAAGGCGACAGCGGACACCGGCGCTGTGACCCACGCGCAGAACGAACTGCGCGCGGCGCTGGAAGCGGTGGGCGCTGCCAGCCTAAAGGCTGCGCGTCACGCAGCAGCGAAGCGGCAGGAAAAAACCTCCGAGATTGGCTTGCTTCAGAGCGTTCTGGACACGATCGCCCCAAACGGGACCGCTGCCGTTCAGGCTGCCGTAGCGCAGGCGCATGCGGAACTTGAAGCCGTGCAGGGCGTGCCTCCGCAATCGCCTTTGGACCCCGAAGATCTGGCGCGCAAGCTGGAGGCCGCACAGCAGGCGCTGGACCACACCCGCAAGGCGCATGACGGTGCACGGGACGCGCGCGATGCTGTGCGCGCGGAGCATGCCCATGCGCAGGCCAAACGGGGCGCCGCGCAGACGGTGATGGACGCGGCCCTGACGGCCTACGGGGATGCGGACACTTTCGACGCGCGCAAAGCTGAGGCCGCGCGCGTCTGCTCTTTGGCCAAGGTCGCAGCCGATGATGCCCGCGCTGCCCTGACCGCATTGGAGGCGCAAGCCCCCGATCTGGCCACCGCCCAAGCCGATCTGGCCCGCGCGACCACGGCCGCCGAAAACGCCCGCACCGAACAGGCCCGCCTGACCGCTCAACTGGCCGATCTGGGTGCAACCATCCGCGCCCGTGCCGAGGACGGCGTGGAGGAGCAGCGCGACGAGGCCGCAGGCCTGATGCAGGCCGCCGAGGCCCGCGCCGCACGCTTTGCCCATGAGGCGGCGGGGCTGATGCTGCTGGTGGACACTCTGCGCGCCAAACGCGGCGCGGCGCAGGAGGCGTATTTCGGTCCTGTTCAGGCGGAGCTTGCGCCGCTTTTGGCCCTGCTGCATGCAGATGCAGCGCTCAGCTTCGATCCTGCCTCCATGCTGCCGCAAGGCCTTGCGCGTGACGGGCAGGACGAACCGCTGGAGATGCTCAGTGGCGGCACGCAAGAGCAGATCGCCATTCTCACGCGGCTGGCCTTTGCGCGGCTGTTCGCACGGCAGGGCAAGCCGATGCCTATTATTTTGGATGATGCGCTGGTCTACTCGGACGACACACGGATCACGGCGATGTTCACCGCGCTGCACCGTGTCGCCGCAGACCAGCAGGTGATTGTCTTCTCCTGCCGTCAAATGGCGTTTGCGGGCCTTGGGGGCGCGCGTGCTACGGTGGAGATTGCGCCGGATCGCTAAGGCGCCTGTTTTTTGTGCAGTCACGCTGCTGGGCGGCTGTTTGAGGGGCAAAACACCGCGTCTCCCCTTTCGCTTGCGCCCGCCGCGCGCAAGGTATTCGGGATGAGTCTGGATATTTCGCCCGCCCCGCTGCGCCCGTCCGTGGCACAGCCCGTTTTGCCGCCCCGCGCGCAGGGTGCGGTCGCGCTGAGCGTGCAGGCCCGCAACGGCGCTACGCATCTGGCGGGGTTGCGGCAGTCGGGGTGTCTTAAGTGCATTCTGCCGCGGGTGTTCCGCCCCGCCGCTGAAGCTGTGCTGGTCAATACCGCCGGCGGCATTACGGGCGGCGACCGGATTGATGTTTCCGCAACCCTGCGCGCTGGCACGCAACTGTCGATCACCACGCAAGCCGCCGAGCGGATTTACCGCACGGTAGATGGCTCCATGGGCCGGGTTGCCACGAAGATCGAGGTGGGAGAGGCGGCCGGGCTCTATTGGCTGCCGCAGGAAACCATCCTGTTTGACCGCGCGCGCTTGTCGCGCAGGCTTGAGATTGATCTGGCCGCTGACGCCCGCCTGCTGCTGTGCGAAACGCTGGTGTTCGGCCGCGCCGCAATGGGCGAGCAGGTCCGCGACCTGTATCTGGAGGACCGTATCACAGTCACGCGCGAGGGCGCGGCGCTCTACCGTGACGGCATCCGGTTGAATGGTGACGCGACGGCCATTCTGCGCGGTGCTGCGGTTGGCGCAGGTGCGGGGGCTGTTGCCACATTGGTTTTTGCCGATCCCGACGCGGAGGCACTGCTGGCGCGCGTGCGTGCGTTGCTGCCGGAAACTGCGGGTGCCAGCCTGCTGGGAGACAATCTGCTCGTCCTGCGCGCGCTTGCAGATGACAGCCTGTCCCTGCGCCGCTATCTTATCCCCGTGCTGGAATTGCTGTCCGGCCAATCGCTTCCTGCTGTCTGGAGACTGTGACCCGTGCAACTGACACCCCGAGAAAAAGACAAATTGCTGATATCCATGGCGGCCGAGGTCGCGCGCAAGCGGCTGGCGCGGGGCGTCAAGCTCAACCACCCGGAGGCCATTGCCCTGATCACCGACGCTGTGGTGGAGGGCGCGCGCGACGGACGCTCTGTCGCCGACATGATGGAGGCGGGCGGCCATGTGCTGACCCGTGATCAATGCATGGAAGGGGTGCCGGAGATGATCCACGACGTGCAGGTCGAGGCGACATTTCCCGATGGCACCAAACTGGTCACCGTCCACAACCCGATCCGCTAATCCAAAGGAAAACCGATGAGATATCTGTCCCTAATGTCCGTTTTGTTCGCAGCCTCGCCCGCCGTGGCGCATGAGGGTATCCACATCACGCCCCACGGCGCGGAATGGATGCCTGTGTTGATGGGGCTTGGCGTGATTGCGGTTGCTGGCGGTATCGGCCTGCTGACAAAGGTGCGGGCGCGCAAATGATCCCCGGTGAAGTGATCCCGGCTGCAGGCACGCTGACGCTGAACGCGGATGCGAAGGCCATCACGATGGTGGTGGCAAACACCGGTGACAGGCCTGTGCAGGTGGGCAGCCACTACCACTTTGCTGAGACGAACCCCGCGCTGGACTTCGACCGCGCTGCGGCGCACGGGTGCCGTCTGGACATCGCCGCAGGCACGGCCGTGCGGTTTGAGCCGGGCCAGAAGCGCGAGGTCCAGCTGATCCCCATCGGCGGCGCGCGTCGTGTGTTCGGGTTCAACGGCAAGGTCATGGGGCCGCTGGTGCTGGCCGCAGCGCTGCTGTTTGGGGGCAGTGCCGAGGCGCAAACCGCAGCCGAGTGTATCGCGCCGCAGCAGCAGCAGTTGATGAACGCCTGCGCCTATAAGGAGTATGAGGCCGCAGACTCCGCACTGAATGCCGCTTGGACCCCCGCCAAATCCTTTGCCGATGCCATCGGCAAGGGTGAAGCCTTGCTGGAGGCGCAGCGCGCATGGTTGGCCTACCGCGATGCTGCATGTGACGTTCATGCCAGCCCTTACGAAGGCGGGAGTATACAGCCCTTGATCCGCGCGACGTGCCTCAGCGATCTGACTGCCGCCCGCACCCGCATGCTGCTTGAATTCCACGCTTACTGATCTGACCTTGAGCAGACGCTTTAGTATAAAGAATATCTTGATGAGAGCCCCTGATCCCTTCGCTTATCTGAACAACGCGATCCAGCTCGCCCATATCATGGCAGAGGCGCAATCAGTTATTGGGATGCGCCTGATGGGGATGGCGGGGCTGTGGTCCGTGCCTGCCTCCGAGGATCGCAACATGATCTTGGAAAAAATACAGGCGATGGTCCGTGCCGGCACGGATGTGACCGTCTTGATGCTCAGGGGTGGCACGCCGGACCAGATCGCCGCCGCCGCCCTTAAACCTTACCGCCAGAAAACCCGTGCCAACGCCAAACGCCTTGGCAAACGCGGCCTCAAGAGGAGCTGACCCCGATGCCCGTCCAAATCCCCCGCGCGCAATATGCCGCCATGTATGGCCCGACCACGGGCGACCGCATCCGCCTTGCCGATACCGACCTCATCATCGAGGTGGAGCGGGACCTCACGACCTACGGCGAAGAGGTGAAATTCGGCGGCGGTAAGGTAATCCGTGACGGCATGGGGCAAAGCCAGATCTCCCGCGCGGGCGGGGCGGTGGATACGGTCATTACCAACGCCCTGATCGTGGACCACACGGGCATCTACAAGGCAGACGTGGCGCTGCGCGATGGCCTGATCCACGCCATCGGCAAGGCGGGCAACCCTGATACTCAGTCAGGTGTGGATATCATCGTGGGGCCGGGCACCGAGGTGATCGCGGGCGAGGGGCGCATCCTGACCGCAGGGGCCATGGACAGCCACATCCATTTTATCGCACCTCAACAGATGGAGGACGCGCTACATTCCGGCGTGACTACCTGTTTTGGCGGCGGCACCGGCCCTGCCCATGGCACACTGGCCACCACCTGCACGCCGGGGCCGTGGCATATCGGCCGTATGTTGCAGGCGTTTGACGGCATCCCGATGAACATCGGCCTGTCGGGCAAGGGCAATGCCAGCCAGCCGCAGGCGCTGGAGGAAATGGTGCGTGGCGGGGCCTGCGCGCTAAAGCTGCACGAGGATTGGGGCACGACCCCCGCCGCGATCGACTGCTGCCTGTCCGTGGCCGACGCCATGGATGTGCAGGTGATGATCCACACCGATACGCTCAATGAATCCGGCTTTGTCGAACACACCGTCGCCGCCATGAAAGGCCGCACCATCCACGCCTTTCACACCGAGGGGGCAGGGGGCGGCCACGCGCCGGATATCATCAAGATCTGCGGCGAAGAGTATGTGCTGCCCTCATCCACCAACCCTACGCGCCCCTTCACGGTGAACACGGTGGAAGAGCATCTGGACATGCTCATGGTCTGTCACCACCTCGATAAATCCATCCCCGAAGACATCGCTTTTGCCGAGAGCCGCATCCGCCGCGAGACAATCGCCGCCGAGGATATTTTGCACGACATCGGCGCGTTTTCCATTATTGCGTCAGACAGTCAGGCCATGGGCCGCATCGGTGAGGTGCTGATCCGCACATGGCAGACTGCTGACAAGATGCGCAAACAGCGCGGCCGCCTGCCGGAAGAGACCGGCGATAACGACAACTTCCGCGTCCGCCGCTATATCGCCAAATACACCATCAACCCCGCGATTGCCCAAGGGGTGAGCCATGTCATCGGCTCGGTCGAGTTGGGCAAGCGCGCCGATCTGGTGCTGTGGAACCCCGCGTTCTTCGGCGTAAAACCCGAGATGGTGCTGATGGGCGGCACGATTGTGGTGGCGCAGATGGGTGACACTAACGCCTCCATTCCCACGCCGCAGCCGGTCTACACGCGGCCCATGTTCGGCGCGTTCGGCACCTCGCTGCATCACTCCTCGGTCACGTTCATATCCGGTGCTGCGCAGGCAGACGGGCTGGGCGCGGCACTGGGGCTGGCGAAACAAACCATCGCCGTAAAGAACACCCGGACAATCGGCAAGCGCGACATGGTCTTGAACGACGCGACCCCACAGATGGAGGTGGACCCGGAGACATACGAGGTCCGCGCCGATGGCGTACTGCTGACCTGTGAGCCCGCCGAGGTGCTGCCCATGGCGCAGCGCTACTTCCTGTTTTGAGCCCTCTTTCCCAAGCGAGACTTTGACATGACCGATCACCTCACCCAGTCCTTTCGCCCCGCAGGCACGTGGGACAGCGCCTTTGCAAGCTGTGCGCTGAGCTACGATGCGCGGTTCATCCGGCGCAAGGTGATTGCCACGCAGGACGGGCAATCGGTGCTGGTGGACCTGCCCAAGACCACATCACTGAACCACGGTGATGCCTTGGAGACGGCGGAGGGCAAGCTGATCGAGGTGATTGCCGCCGATGAGGCGTTGTTGCAGATCACGGGTGCGAACCTTGTGCAGCTGGCATGGCACATCGGCAACCGCCACACGCCCTGCCAGATCGAGGCGGACCATCTGTTGATCCAGAATGATCCGGTAATCGGTCACATGCTCGAGCATCTGGGTGCGACCGTTACCCCCGTGACCCGCGCGTTCACCCCCGAAGGTGGGGCCTATGGCCATGGCCGCACCCACAGCCATGAGCACGGCCACACGGCCCACGACCATGACCACTCACACGATCATGCCCACTGATCCGGTCCTGATCCTCAGCCAGTGGTTTTCGCCTGCCTATCCGCTGGGTAGTTTTGCGTATTCCCACGGGCTTGAGACAGCCATTCAGGACCGCCGGATCACCACCGCCCCGCAGCTGGAGGAGTGGCTGGGCGATGTGCTGGAGCACGGCAGCGGGCGTGCGGATGCGGTGCTGTTGCACGCGGCGCATGAATGCGGGGGCGTGGACGACGTGCTGACAGTGGATGCACAGGCCCGCGCCTATGCAGCAAGTGCCGAGCGGTTGATGGAAAGCGCTCAGCAGGGCACGGCCTTTGCCCGGACCACCCGCGACATCTGGGGGCTGGATCTGCCGGATCTGATGCATCCCGTGGCGGTCGGCTATGCCGCCGGGCGGCTGGCATTGCCTGCGGAGTTAACGGCAACGCTTTATCTCCAAGCCTTTGCCGCCAATCTGGTGTCTTGCGCCGTGCGTCTGGTCCCGCTGGGGCAGACCGAAGGGCAGGCGGTGTTGCAACGCCTCACGCGCTTGTGCCCAGCGATCAGCGCGCAGGCCGCCCTTGACGGGCTGGACGGGCTGATGGGCGCGGCCTTTGCCTCTGATATCGCCGCCATGCGGCATGAAACACTGACCCACAGGATATTCCGCACATGACACAGACTCCCAAGATGAACGGCCCACTGCGCGTGGGCATCGGCGGCCCCGTGGGGGCAGGCAAAACTACCCTGACCGCCGCGATTGCGCGCGCACTGCATCCGCAACTGTCCGTCGCAGTGATCACCAACGACATCTACACGCAAGAGGATGCCGAAGCGTTGATGCGCATGCAGATTCTGCCGCAGGACCGCGTAATGGGTGTGGAAACCGGTGGTTGCCCGCATACCGCGATCCGCGAGGATGCCTCGATCAACCTTGCGGCGGTGGCGGAGATGCGCAATCGGCACGCGGATCTCGACATCGTTCTGATCGAGAGCGGCGGCGACAATCTGTCCGCCACCTTCAGCCCCGAGCTGGCCGACCTCACCATCTACGTTATCGACGTGGCCGCGGGTGAGGAAATACCGCGCAAGGGCGGCCCTGCGATCACCAAATCCGACCTGCTGGTGATCAACAAGACCGACTTGGCGCCGCATGTCGGGGCATCGCTGGAGGTGATGGAACGGGATGCCATGCGCATGCGCGGCGGGTTGCCGTTTGTGTTTTGCGCCTTGCGTCACGGGGAGGGCGCCGAAGCAGTGGTGCGCCATATCGTACAGGCGGGCGGGCTGGTTGTGCCCGCTTGAGCGGACGGATGGCACATCCGGGCCGTGTCGGGTAAACCTAGGCAAAGCAAAATGGCGGCCGGCGGATTCGCAGTGCTGCCTTTGATTAAGAGACAAGGAACTCCGATATGACAAACGTGCTGGACCAGCTGCGCACCATGACAACCGTTGTCGCCGACACAGGCGAAGTGGTGGCGGTCAAGACCTATGAACCGGTGGATTGCACCACCAACCCGTCGCTGGTGCTGAAGGCGTTGACCGATCCTGCCTCCGAGGCGCTGGTCGCCAAGGAGATAGAAGCGGGCAAGGCTGCGGGCCTGTGTGCGGAGCAGATGGTCGATGTGCTGACCGTGGCGATGGGCGCCGAGCTGGCGGCACTTGTGCCGGGCCGCGTCTCGACCGAGGTGGACGCCTGCCTGTCGTTTGACACCCAAGCCTCTGTGGCGCGTGCGCGTGACATTATTGCGGAATACGACAAGCGCGGTGTGGGCCGCGAAAAGGTGCTGATCAAGCTCGCCTCCACATGGGAAGGCATCCGCGCTGCGGAAATCCTGCAAAACGAGGGGATTGATTGTAACCTGACGCTGCTGTTCGCCATGGCGCAGGCGGTTGCCTGTGCGGATGCAAAGGCCTATCTGATCTCGCCCTTCGTGGGGCGCATCACCGACTGGTACAAGAAGGCCGAGGGTGTTGAGCACTACGCCGCCGACGAGGACCCGGGCGTGAAGTCCGTCCGCGCGATCTATGACTATTACAAGTCCAACGGCATCCAGACGGTGGTGATGGGTGCGTCCTTCCGCAGTACCGATCAGATTAAGGCGCTGGCGGGCTGTGACAACCTCACCATCGCGCCGGCGCTTCTGGACGAGATGGGCAAAGACCCGAGCGATCTGCCGCGCGTCCTGTCGCCCGAGAACGCCAGCGGCGTGGCTGCGCGCACAATGGACGAAGCGACCTTCCGCTGGGAAATGAACGCCGATGCCATGGCGACGGAAAAGCTGGCCGAGGGCATCCGCAATTTTGACGCTGATCACAAGAAGCTGATCAAGGTCATCGCGGACCGGATGTAGCCAATTGATGGCGGCCTGCCTGAAAAGCGGGCCGCACTTGCTGCGTA
>TARA_R110002020_G_scaffold86708_1_pt1 | contig 47708 bp, 45 predicted proteins | sample TARA_R110002020 | Tara Oceans TARA_R110002020 (sample SAMEA4396489) | marine metagenome | biome: Westerlies Biome; feature: [MES] marine water layer (ENVO:01000295) within the mesopelagic zone...; material: water (ENVO:00002006), including particulate matter (ENVO:01000060) such... | reverse complement strand
TGCGATGCCGCTTAGGAGGGAGGGGACCATCTCATCAGGCTACGTCATTGTTTATGCAAACATCCGCTGCAATATTCTGCGGGTGAACTCTTTTTTCAAATAAAAACCCCGGGGGCGTACTTCAATGATAGTCCCCTCCGGGCCAATAGCTTCGGTCAGCGCTGAACCGTCTGCCGCTTTTGGACGAATTTGCATGGCTTCACCCTGGCGCGCGGTAATACTCTCAACCTGTCCCAGCGCAATACGGTCCATGTGCTCTTCCCAGTCGTTGCGCAGCAGGGCTTCTTCCTCGGCGCTGGGTATCCATAAAAAAGCACTGCCCACCACGCGTTCCGCCAAAGGGACATCGCGTCGTCCATCAATGGGCAGCCACAACACCTGTTGTAATTTATTTCGTACGTTAGAAGTGGCCCATTGGACGCCCTGAATATTCACCAGCGGAGCCGTGCACACAAAGGTAGTTTCTAAAGGCTCACCTTCGGGTGTTACCGGCAGAGTTTTCAGTTCAACCCCTAACTCCGGGAAGTCCTGTGTCGGCTTAGAGCCCGCAGTAGCCCCCAGTTGTAGCTCTAACAGTTGCCCAACCCAGCCTTTGTCGCGGCGCAAATCTTTAGGTACCTGTAACCCGGTTTCTGCAGCCAGTTCAGCAAAAGAACGGCCGGCTAAAGCGGCGGCGCGCTGGAACAGTTCGTCGATAGATTGAGGGCGTTGTGGTTTGTGGGTCATGACTTAATTCTTCGTAAATAGTGAATCAGCATTTGCCCGCAACCGGGCTTTATGGAAGAATCCACTGTAACAGAGAATAATTGAGGATGCTCGCGTGATAGATGCAGAAGGATTCCGGGCAAACGTAGGAATCGTCATCTGTAACGGGCATGGGCAGGTATTTTGGGCTCGTCGAATCAACCAGCAGAGCTGGCAGTTTCCGCAAGGCGGAATTCATGAAGGCGAGACCCCTGAGCAGGCAATGTACCGCGAACTCTATGAAGAGGTCGGGTTAAAGCCAGAGCAGGTTGAAATTCTGTACACCAGCCGTCAATGGTTGCGTTATCGCTTACCAAAGCGCTTGATTCGACGTGAACAACGGCCCATGTGTGTTGGACAAAAGCAAAAGTGGTTTTTGTTACGACTAAAATGTCGTGAAGAAGACGTAGATGTTTTACATTCAGGTCATCCTGAATTTGATGGCTGGCGCTGGGTCAGTTATTGGTATCCGGTGCGGCAGGTCGTATCCTTCAAGCGCGATGTTTATCGTCGGGTGATGAAAGAGTTTGCCTCACACGCTATGCCATTTCGTGCTTCGGGAGGGCGTCAGCACAGGCGCAAACGATAAACATGATGCTGGTCACACTGCAAAGGATAGTAGAGGGCGTAAACAAAGCACCTGATTTCAGCATGGCGTTAAACACCATGGTGGGGCAGGTGCGCGAAGCCTTAGAAACCGACAGTTGCAGTGTGTTTTTGGCCGACAACGACCAAAAGCAGTTTGTTATGGCCGCCAGCGACGGTCTGCGCGCTGAAGACGGCAAGCCTGTTCGGGTCGACTTTGGTGAAGGTATCATCAGTTTAGCGGCGCAACGGGAAGAGCCCCTGAACATTGCCGATGCCAGTAATCATCCCGCCAACAAAAAACTCAGCGATACCAACGAAAGTATTTACCGGGGCTTATTAGCCGCGCCCATTATCCACCGCCGTAAAGTGCTGGGGATTGTTGTGGTTCATCAAAGTGTGGCCCGCAGTTTCAGCCGCGAAGAAGAAGCTTTCATCGTTACCCTGGCGGCACAGCTGGCTGCGGTTATCGCCCACGCCGACGCCAAAGGTCTACTGGTCAGTGAACACTCACCCTGGATACACAGTCTGCGTGGCCTGCCCGGCTCAGCAGGTGTTGCTGTGGGCGAGGCTTATGTCTCACGACCCGAAGCAAGGCTAGACGAAGTAACGCCGCGTCGCTCGGACAAACCCATTCATGAAATTCGTAAATTTCGCCAGGCCGTAGCCCGTACCCGTGCCGACTTAAAAGAGCTGTCCATGCGTATGGCCGGGCAAGTGCCGGACGACACCCTGGCCATATTCGATGTGTATCAGGGCATGTTAGACGCCGCCAGTATGGGTGACGCCGTTGAAAACATGATCAAAGAAGGCTGGCGCGCGCAAACCGCATTAAAATACGTGGTAGAACAGTTTGTAGCGCAGTTCGAGGCGTTAGAAGACTCTTACTTACAGGAACGCGCAACCGACGTACGCGACATAGGCCAACGGGTGCTGATGCACCTGCAAAACCGGCAACGCAGACGTAAACCCCTGCCGAACAGTTTCATTTTGGTGGCGGACGAAGTCACAGCGTCCATGTTGGCGGAGCTGCCACGCGAGCAAATTGCCGGCATTATTTCGTTAAACGGTTCCAGTAACTCGCACGCCGCTATTATGGCGCGCAGCATGAACATTCCTGCCGTGCTGGGTGTTGATGACATAGAGCTGCACTTTTTCTCCGACAAACTGCTGGCGGTAGACGGCTACACCGGTGAAATTTACATTGATCCACCCGCGCAAGTTTTAGCCGAGTTCCATCAACTGGCGGAAGAAGAGCAAGAGCTGCGCGACATTGTTGCTGAGCACAGTCACTTACCGGCGGAAACTCAGGACGGTCAGCGAATTAGTCTGCACCTGAACCTGGGGCTGGACGTTACTCACGACTACTTAAAAACGCTGAACATAGACGGCGTAGGGCTGTACCGCTCCGAAATTCCGTTCATGATGCGCGACCAGCTGCCCACCGAGGACGAGCAAACTGAAATGTATCAGGAAGTGCTGGAGCAGTTTCCTGACCAGCCGGTGGTTATGCGCACACTGGATGTGGGCGGCGACAAGCCGTTGCCTTACTTTCCGCTAAAAGAGGACAACCCCTTTCTGGGCTGGCGTGGCATACGCTTGACGCTGGACCATCCGGAAATTTTCCTGATTCAAATTCGTGCCATGCTGCGCGCCAGTATCGGCAAAAGCAATTTGCGCATATTACTGCCCATGATAACCAGTACCAGCGAAGTGGACGAAGCCTCGCGGCTTATCAAGCAGGCGTATTTTGAAGTGGCCGAGGAGCAGGGCTGCGAAGTGGGCGTCAATCTGTTCCAGCCGCAGTTGGGCGTCATGATAGAAGTGCCGGCGGCTATTTATCAGTTGCCAGCCATGGCCAGTAAAGTCGACTTTTTCTCCGTTGGCAGCAACGATTTAACCCAGTACTTGCTGGCAGTGGATAGAAACAACCGCCGTGTCGCGAACCTTTACGACGCCTATCACCCGGCGGTATTAGCCAGCCTGGACGAAATAGCCCGGCGCTGCGAAGAAATTGGTAAGCCCGTGAGTGTCTGTGGTGAATTAGCGGGTGACCCGGGTGGTGCATTACTGCTGGTTGCTATGGGCTACCGGCAGCTCAGTATGAACAGTTACAACGTGGACCGGGTACGCTGGATCTTGCGCAATGTGCGCTCCAGCACGCTGAATGTGATGCTGGCAAAAGCATTACAGGCGCGTAATCCGGATCAAATTCGTAAAATGATAGCCGACAAGATGGAAAGCATCGGACTTGGCGGCTTTGTCAGGGCGGGTAAATAAGCATGCTATTAACGACCTGGCTCTGGTGTATTGGCGGTGGCGCAGTAGCCGGCTTGTTAGCTGGTATGCTCGGCATTGGTGGCGGTTTAATTATTGTGCCACTGCTTATTTACTTGCTGCCGCTTATTGGTGTGCCACCAGAGCTGGTGGTGCCCAGCGCCATTGCTACCAGCCTGGCAACCATTTGTATGACTACCGCCAGTGCTTCACGCGCTCATGCAAAGCATGGATTAATGGAAAACTTTTGGCTTATTCGGGTGCTGCCGGGGTTATCTTTAGGGGCTATGACCGGCGCGTTTTTGGTGACCATTATTGACCCCGACTGGTTAAAGCGCATTTTCTCCATTGTATTAATTGCGCTGGCCATTCGTATGCTGTTTCCGCAGAAAACCGGCGAGCCATTAACCTCGGTATCTAAGCGTTTAGTGGCTTTAGGCAGTTACATTATTGGTACCATTTCTGGCTTGGTGGGTATTGGTGGCGGCGCGCTCACCGTACCTTTTTTAAGCCGTATGCGGCTGCCGGTACGTCAGGCTATTGCCATTTCGTCGCTGGGCAGTTTTATCATAGGCTGCAGCTCGGTGGTTATGTTTATTCTAAACGGCTGGTTGTCAGGCCGTGAAACCGGCGCCTTTGGGTTAATCAACATACCGGCCTGGGTAGGCATTTCTGTGGCCTCGGTGTTATTCGCTCCGCTGGGTGCTAAACTGGCGCACAAATTACCGGTAAAACAGCTGCAGCGCGTATTTGCAGCCTTTCTTATTCTGGTTGCCATACAACTTATTTTTAATTAACCATAAAGCAGGGAGTACACGCAGTGCCGTCAAATGACTATTGGCAGTTTCCCGCCATTGATCCCGTTATTTTCAGTATTGGGTTCGTCGATATTCGCTGGTACGGACTGGCGTATTTAGCGGCGTTTGCCTTTGCCTATTTCTGGGGCATGCGTCAGACCGAAAAAGACCCGAACTGGAGCAAAGAACAGTTCAGTGATCTGCTGTTTTGGGGCTTTATTGGCGTTATTGTTGGTGGCCGTGTCGGTTATACATTCTTTTATCAGTTCGAACACTTTGTCAGTAACCCGCTGTATTTGTTCTACATACACGAAGGCGGCATGTCCTTCCACGGTGGTTTACTGGGTGTTATTGCCGCTATGTACCTTTATGCCCGCAAAAAACAACGTTCGTTCCTGCAGGTGGGCGACTTTGTCGCTCCATTAGTGCCTATGGGGCTGTTCTTCGGACGTATTGGTAACTTTATTAACGGCGAACTTTGGGGCCGGGCAGCAGAAGTGCCGTGGGCAATGTATTTCCCCAGCGGCGGCCCGGTGCCGCGGCATCCGTCGCAGTTATACGAAGCCTTGTTAGAAGGCCTGCTGTTGTTTGCCGTTATTATCTGGTTCCAGCGTAAACCGCGCGGAGTTGGTGCTGTCAGCGGTTTGTTCCTGCTCGGCTACGGAGTTGCACGCTTTATTGTGGAATTCTTCCGCGAACCGGACGCTCACTTAGGCCTGCTGTCTTTAGGCATGTCCATGGGGCAATGGCTAACTCTGCCAATGATCATTCTGGGTATCATTCTGATGGTTCGTGCCAAGCCCCGCGCTTAAAACGGGGCTTGGGGGACACGGCTGTTGGGTCACATGTTTCGCTTGAGCGTTAAGGGGCGCTATGCCAGAGACGCTGCAAGTTCATCCATGAACGCTTGTCGAAGGCCATCCATGGCCTTCGACACTCTGGCATAGCGCCCCTCAACACTCATAACGCTTACATGCGCCCCAACAGCCGTTTATCAGCCACAGCTCTGTTCTAATCTATACAGCAAATGGGTACTTTATTGGATCGTGGCACTGGTAACCGCTAACCGTGAAATCATCTTTGCTCACCCAGGTTTCAATGTCTTCTAAAGATTTTATCTCAGGGTTAATGTGCAACTTCGGCGACGGGAAAGGTTCGCGCTTTAGTTGAACATCTCGCATTAACTCCAACTGGTTCTCATAAATGTGAGCGTTCACTATCTTGTGGTAGGCCTTGCCCGGTTTGTGCCCGGTAATTTGTGCCACCAAAGCCAGCAAAACAAAGCACTGAATTTGATTAAAATTAAGCCCCAGCGGTACATCGCAACTGCGTTGATACGAGGTTAAATAAAGCGTGTCGCCTAACAGCGAAAAGTTGTGGGTATGCATACAGGGGCGCAAACAACCCAATTCAAATTCGCCGGGGTTATAGAAGGTCACTATTTCGCCGCGGTCATCAATGCCTTTTGAGAGGTTATTGATCACCTTTTTCAACTGATCTAAGTGGCTGCCGTCCGGTTTTTGCCATGAACGCCCCTGTACTCCGTAAACGCGGCCCATGTCATCTTCACCTTGGCGGTTCGGGTTATTCAGCCAGGCGTTATTTTCATTGGCATTGGCGTCCCAGGTTTTGCAGCCAATATCGCGAAACTGAGCCGCGCTGTCGTAGCCACGCAGATAGCCTAAAAGCTCAGCAATAGCTGACTTGTAATAGCTCTTTCGGGTGGTAATGAGTGGGAATTGGTTGTTGGCAACGTCGTACTCTAAGTCGGCGTTTATAACCGTTAGGCAGTTAATGCCTGTACGTTCGTTTTTAACCCAAACACCTTCTTCGACAATGCGTTGGCACAGCTCTAAGTATTGTTTCATTTTTTATATAAAATTGTGTTGTGCGTAATGTTTTATATCGTACCTGATGCAATGGCATCAGGCTACAGCTTATGGTTAACAGCCTTGGCACTGAGCCGAAGTCCGGCGGGAGCAAGCAGTTTTTCAACGATAGATAAACGCGGATCGGTCTTGCCTTTTTCAATGTCGCGCAATGTTCTATCGGCCACCCCAAGAAATTTTGCGTAATGAGCCTGATTCATCCCATATAATTCCGTTCTGATTCTCTTAATTGCAGCCCCGAGAGAGATATCGCCACTAGCCAATGCCTCTTCTATATCTTTTATTATCGCTCTGCGATCTTCTATTGATAAATTATCCATTGTGTACACCGAAATTTGCTAATTTACTTTCAAGGTTGTTAAAACCAATGGCAGGGAACTCCAGTATTTCGCGAGGACAACCATGCTGCTCTAATAAAACAGGAACACCAATTAACTTTTCCGCTAAGCTGTTCAGGAACGCCATCAACTCGTCAGGTTCGCAATACTCTGTAAGCTCTTTAACCACGTTATCAAAGCGAACTATGCCGCCTTCTTCACAATCTTTTCCCCACTTAAATAAACGGGTGACCATTTCAGGGTCGGCTTTCATCGGCGCAAAGTCGTAAATAGGGGCAAATTGAATATCACCCTCTAATTTTAAAAATGAGATATTACGCCCGTGGTTGTCTGAATTTCCGAAAGCTAAATTCAATAAATCTCTTGCCAGATACTGTTTAGCAAACTCCTGGCTCGACATCTGGGTGGTGGCTTTTATTTTATTCCAGATGTTCTCCATGACAAAAAAGTGATCCTGGTAACTGCCGGGTCCCGCATTAATCATCGAATAGATACTTTCAACGCCAACCCTGGTTGCTATTGAGTTGTCAACTTGAACGTCAAACCGTGGAAGCCAAAGGCTTACTTGAGATTCATGCTCCAGCGTCATCATGCCAGACACATTAATTGTCTCAATGCTGGTACCTTCCAGTATCTTGCTCAGCACCTGATAAAAGACACCTTCCGCGCGGAGAATACTATTGTCTCTGGCAGAGCGAGTATTCCGGGCAAACTTGGTCAGGTAGGGTGTTGCAGAAAGCCGTTTACCGGCAAAGTCACCATCAATATAGACCTCATTATTTTCAACCATAAGCAGCAGTTTGGGAGCAACACCACCGGCCCCCGTAGCACCGCCTACTGCAGCCCCCTGTTCATTTGCGTACTCCAGAAAACCGTGTTGTAACTGTGCAACATCATTAATGGAAAAGCGCTGCGTGTTATGAGCGTTCAGTTGCGAAGTGGCTTCTTTAATACGCAGGTTACCAATGGGGGACATACAGGCGTGGGTCAGTAACGCATAATTCTGCTCAAACTCGCTACGTCTACTGACATTGAGGTAATTAAGCCACCAGTCCCGAGACTTCCCTACCGGCAGCAAATCGTCAAGTAATGCAGGCCAGCTTTCGTAATCGATCGGTGTCATCGTGACGGGGGCGTTAACACTACAAGCCCAGCAGTCTGTCATGCCGTAGCTGCGCACGTCCTTAATGTATTGTGGAAGATAAGCTAAAGTAACACCACTTGCCATCTGTTCACCGGCAAAGCTGATGTTGGCAGCGTCCCACCATTTTCCTTCGTTAAATAGCTGAAGTGTTACGTTTTTCATTAGTATCCGGCAGTTTGTTGCTGTAATTTGGTAAGAATAGCTTATAAATCGGAATCAATCTACCGGTATTTTGTTGTTTATCGATATTTTTCGGAATCAAACTGCTGTAGTCTGAGGTTCACATACATGGCGTCAGACTGCACCATAGGTTAAACTAGGGGCATGTTTTTAACGGCCGGGAATTTCAATCTATGACGCTAAAAGTCACGCTGTGCGATGACTCGAAAATGGCGCGGAAACAGCTGCTGCGCACGCTGCCGGATGACTGGGACGCTGAGGTGCATCAGGCGGAGCACGGTGAGCAAGCGCTTACTTGTGTGCGTGAAGGGCGTGCTGAAATCCTGTTTCTGGATTTGAATATGCCGGTAAAAGACGGCTACGAAACTCTGCAGGCCATCAAAGACGAGCAGTTAGAAACGCTGGTTATTGTGGTGTCGGGTGACATACAGCCTGAGGCGCAGAAACGCGTGCAGTCATTGGGTGCCATGGCCTTTGTGAAAAAGCCGATGAAAGCCGAAGACATTCAAACCCTGCTACAGCAGTTCGGTCTTTACCAGCCGGCCGGTGGTCAGCTTAAAGTTGCGGACCAACAAACCCAGGCGCCGTCTAACCCGCTCGATGTGTACCGCGAGGTTTCAAACGTTGCCATGGGCCAGGCGGGTGATCACTTAGCCCGGGTGCTGGATACCTTTATTGAGCTGCCGGTACCTAACGTCAACTTCATAGCTCCTTCTGAACTGCACATGGCCATAGAGTCTATAGACGCCAAACAGCAAGTAGCGGCAGTCAGTCAGGGGTTTTCCGGCAGTGGTATTTTAGGCGAGGCCCTAACGCTTTTTAATGAAGCGGCCATTGACGACATTGGTAAGTTGTTAGGCGCGAAGCTGGGTGAGAGTGGCTCGGTGAAGCAGCAGCGCATTGAATCGTTAATGGACGTGGCTTCTATTTTATCCTCTGCCTGTTTGAACGGTTTGGGCCAGCAGTTGCATGTGGAGTTTGCAGCGTCGCAGCCGGTGCTGTTGGGCGAGCATCAGCCTATGCAGGAGCTACTGAAACACGGTGAAAAACGCTGGCAGAAAATTCTGGCCATAGAAATTGGCTACACCTTGCCGGAGCATAAGCTGGCGTTTGACCTTTTACTGTTGTTCCCGGCCGACGCTGTGAAAATTCTCGACCAGCAGCTGGCGCACTGGCTGCAAAGCGAAGAGGATGACCAATGATAGACGATATGGACGAGCTGCACAGCAAGCTGAGTATTCTGGGCGCCATTGATGTGGGCATTGTGGTGGTCGATAACGACAACAATATTCAGATGTGGAATGAGTTTATGCAGAACCACAGCGGTCTGCGACCCAGCGAAGTGCGCGACAAGAATTTATTCCGCTGCTGCCCGGGTATCGATGAGATCTGGTTTCAGCGTAAAATGGACCGCGTGCGGCAATTAAACTCGCGGGTGTTTATTACCTGGCAGCAACGTCCTTACGTGTTTCGTTTTCGCCACAGCCGGCCCATAAGTGGGCAGAGCGAATGGATGTACCAAAACGTGACCCTAATTCCGCTTAAGAACCCGCGTGGTGAAGTTCATCAGGTGGGCATTATTATCTACGATGTGAGTGAACAACCCAGTCATGAGTGAAGTACCCGATCCGCGTTTTGGTGGTGTGAGCCGTGTTTACGGACAACAAGCGCTTAACCATTTTCAGCAGTTACACATAGTGGTCGCCGGGCTTGGCGGCGTTGGCTCCTGGGCGGTGGAAGCACTGGCGCGCACCGGCATTGGCAAGCTCACACTCATTGACTTAGACGATGTCTGTACCACCAATATTAACCGTCAGTTACCGGCTACCGATGACACCATTGGCCAGCTCAAGACTGAGGTGCTTGCACAACGAGTAAAATCTATTAACCCAAACTGCGAAGTTAAGGTTATTGATGATTTTTTGCTGCCCGAGAAGTTCGAAGAGTACCTAACCGGCGCCGATGCGGTGCTTGACGCCATAGACAGCGTCAATACTAAAGCCGCCTTAGTAGCCTGGTGTAAACGCCGGAAGCTACGCCTGGTGGTGTGCGGCGGTGCAGGTGGGCAGATAGACCCGGGCATGATCCGCGTCGGTGACTTAGCCAAAGCCAAACAGGATCCATTACTTGCCAAAGTGCGCTCACAACTGCGTCGCGACTACGGCTTTTCCAAGAACCCCAAGCGTAAATGGGGCGTTGACTGCGTCTATTCCGAAGAGCAACTGCGCTACCCGGTTATTTCCGGTGAGCTAGAAGGCGAAGTCACACTGCAAAAACCTGGCTCCGGCTCCATGCGCATGGACTGTAGCTCCGGTTTTGGCGCCGCTATGGTCGTCACCTGCAGCTTTGCGATGCAAGCCACCGCTACGCTTCTGAAACGGCTGGCTCCCGTAAAATAAATTTTTGCGTAATGTAAGTGAGCGCGATCGATGGTTATGGGAGCTACTGCGGAGGTGTGCAGCGCCAAGGATGGCGCTGCACAAGCCCTACAAGGATGTATTCACGGGCGTCCTCCGCAGTAGCTCCTAGAACCTCAGCGCTCATTCACGCCTCAACAACCCGCAACTTCAGGGTTTTGGCGACCTGGTACAGGCCGTTGCTGCGCGAGGGGCTTAGGGCGTTGTCCAGGCCTTCGGCGCGGTAAAAGGCGTCAATGTCAAAGGTGGCTATTTCCTCTACCGAGCAGCCGTCCAGCCGTTGTTGCAGTAGCGCCAGTAAGCCGCGCACAATGCGAGACTCAGAATCAAAGCGAATCACTACTGCCTCCGCGTCAGAAGTATCCAGCCACAGCCACACCTTCGCCTCGCAGCCACCCACCAGATGATCGTCATCACGACATTCTGCCGGATATTCTGGTAGACTTTTGGCTTGTTGAACTAAGTGACGAAAAAGCTGTTCCCAGCTGGCCATGTAAACTCTCCCTTACGGCAATAGAGTTTTATTCTCCCATAACTTGTGAGATCGACGCCAGTCTAGGATAATGACAGCACAATAAAGACCAACATTCAGAACATTCCAGAAAAAGGAAGACAACATGAAGATACTTGTCGCGGTTAAGCGCGTCATTGACTACAACGTCAAGGTGCGTGTTAAACCAGATCAGTCCGATGTCGATTTGGCGAACGTCAAAATGGCACTTAACCCATTCTGCGAAATTGCCGTAGAAGAAGCTGTACGCTTAAAAGAAGCCGGCACAGCAGACGAAGTCGTTGTAGTTTCTATTGGCCCTAAAGCGGTGCAGGAGCAGTTACGTACTGCGCTGGCGTTAGGTGCAGACCGTGCCATTCAGGTTGAAACCGACGACATGCCGGACTCTTTATCTGCCGCTAAAATTCTAAAAGGTGTGGTAGAGAAAGAAGGGCCGGACATGGTTATTCTGGGTAAACAGTCTATCGACTCAGACAACAACCAGACCGGTCAGATGCTGGGTGCCTTAACCGGTATGCCACAAGGTACTTTCGCGTCTAAAGTGGAAGTAGGCGACGGCTTTGTGAACGTCACCCGTGAAATTGACGGCGGTCTGCAAACCGTTAAATTGAACCTGCCGGCTGTTGTCACTACCGACCTGCGTCTGAACGAACCGCGTTACGCGTCGCTGCCAAACATTATGAAAGCCAAGCGTAAGCCGCTGGAAACCACAAGCCCGGACGAACTGGGTGTGGAAGTTAAGCGCACTATTAAGCTGCTGAAAGTTGAAACGCCTGCTGAACGTAGCGCTGGCGTGAAAGTAGCTGACGTAGATGAGCTGGTCGACAAACTGAAAAACGAGGCGAAAGTATTATGAGCATCTTAGTGGTAGCAGAACACGACAATAACGCGGTTGACCCTTCAACGCTGAAAACGTTAGCCGCTGCACAGAAAATCGGTGGCGACATCGAGGTACTGGTTGCCGGTAAAGGGTGCTCAACCGTTGCTGAAAACGTGGCAAAAGCCGACGGCGTGAAAAAAGTCATGCTGGCAGACAACGACGCTTACGAGCACCAGCTAGCCGAGAACATCAGCGAACTGGTTGCTGATTTAGGCAAAAACTACAGTCACATTCTGGCTCCGGCAACAACCACCGGCAAAAACTTCATGCCGCGCGTTGCTGCGTTATTAGACGTGGCACAGGTATCTGACATTATCTCGGTAGAAAGCGACGACACCTTTAAGCGTCCTATCTATGCAGGTAATGCCATTGCCACCGTGCAGTCAGAAGACAAAATTAAAGTCATCACCGTTCGTGCAACGGCATTTGACGCTGTCGCAGAAGAAGGCGGTAGCGGCGAAGTTGAAAACATCGACTCCGTATTTAACAACGACAAATCGGAATTTGTTGAAGAGCAACTGGCAGAGTCTGAACGTCCTGACCTGACCTCAGCAGAAATCGTTATTTCTGGTGGTCGTGGAATGCAGAACGGCGAAAACTTCCACCTGCTGGAAGACGTAGCTGACAAACTGGGCGCCGCAGTAGGTGCATCACGCGCCGCGGTAGACGCTGGTTTCGTACCAAACGACATGCAGGTTGGTCAAACCGGTAAAATTGTTGCTCCGCAGCTTTATATTGCGGTCGGCATTAGTGGTGCTATCCAGCACTTAGCCGGTATGAAAGACTCTAAAGTCATTGTTGCCATCAACAAAGACGAAGAAGCCCCAATCTTCCAGGTGGCGGACTACGGTTTAGTGGCCGATTTGTTCGATGTATTACCGGAATTAAACAGCAAACTGTAATATTTGCTGAACCTTTGTAAGATCCTAAATTCGCTACTGGCGCTCCATTTTTAGCGTCAGTAGCGACATTTTCCCGCATTTTTTCCAACAACTTGTTATATTTTCGTGTTCATACACTTGCATATTTTTAACTCATCGGACATGATTCAGACATAACCGCCAAACAAGTTTAAAGGATTAGGTGGCTCACAATGAAAAGAAGAACAACTATGCTAAAAAAACTTCCTCTGGCTACGGCCATTGCACTGAGCTTTGCGGCATCAGGCCAAGCTGCTGACTTCGAAGTCGGCGATTACGAAATTAAATTCGACTCTATTCTGTCTTACGGCGCTGCATGGCGTATGGAAGATCAGGCTAACCACCTGATGCATCCGGGCAACCGCGAAGGCGGAACTGCACAGTCAAGCGTGGGTGACGACGGTAACCTGAACTTTGATAAAGGTGATTTAGTATCATCCGTAGTCAAAGGCGTACACGACTTAAGCATTGACGGCGGAAGCCACGGTGCCTTTGTTCGTTTCAACTATTGGTACGACTACGTTGTGTCTGAAGAGAACATGGCGCACGGTCACCCGGGTAACAACTACTACCCGGACACCAAACTGAACGACGACGTATTCGACGACTACTCTCAAGGTAAAGGCGTTGAATTACTGGATGCCTTTGTTTACGCCAACTTTGAACTAGGCGATATGCCAACCAGCGTTCGTTTAGGGCGTCAGGTATTAAGCTGGGGTGAAAGTACTTTCGTTTTCAACGGTATTAACGACATCAACCCGCTGGATGTGAACGCGGCACGTCGTCCGGGCGCAGAAATTAAAGAAGCTCTGTTGCCGGTCGGTATGCTGAGCACCAGCATTGGCTTAACCAATACCTTAAACTTAGAAGCGTTCTACCAGTATGAGTGGGACAACACTAAACTGGACGGCTGTGGTACTTACTTCTCAAGTGTCGATATCATCGGCGGCCCGGGCTGCGGTAAAGTGACACTGAACCCACAGTTAGTACCGGGTGACCCAGACAGCTACTTAAGTGACTTCGAGTCAGTACAAGCGGGCGCTTATATTGGCAGCAACCCTACGCTGGAAGCTTCAGACAGCGGCCAGTGGGGTGCTAACCTGCGTTACTACTCAATGGACTTAGACACAGAATTTGGTGTTTACTACCTGAACCTGCATAACAACACGCCAATTATTTCGGCTTACGACTGGACAGTGGACCCGCGCCCATATCAGCAAGCGGCAGGCGCAGCGGGTCAACAACCAGGCTACACCTGGTCAACACCTAACGGTTACCCGGTAGACGGACCTCGTCTGGTTATCGAATATCCGGAAGACACCGAAGTTTACGGCTTCAGCTTTAGCACCAACTTAGGCCTCTGGTCTGTTGGCGGTGAGTACAGCTATCGCGACGGCATGCCGGTACAAATTAACACCACCGAAATTTTAACCGCCGGTTTGCGTCCAAACGTACCAAGCACTTTCTCAAGCCGAGTTGACAGCGTTCGCGTTAATGGTGAAGTAAATGGTGGTTTAGCACATGGTTATGACCGCTTAGACGTTAGCCAGGCGCAGGTCAGTTTTGTGCGCTTTGTTGACCGTCTGTGGGGCTCGGACCGCATGACCTTTGTGGGTGAAATTGCCACTAACCAGGTACATGATCTGCCAGGTCTGAACGAACAACGCTACGGTCGTTTACCTTTATTTGGTAAGTGCTTAAGTGCAGAAGACACTGGCGCTCCGGCCGATATGAACTGCGACGGTTTTGTCACTTCAAACTCTTGGGGCTACCGTACCCGCTTCCAGTTTGAGTATCAGGACGTTTGGCAGGGCTGGAGCTTAACGCCTGTGGCTCAGTTTAACCACGACGTTAATGGTTACTCACCAAACAGCAACTTTATTGAAGACCGTAAGTCGCTGGGGGTTAACTTAGTAGCGGACTACCTGTCTACTTACAAAGTGAGCCTGGGTTACACCACCTTCACCGGCGGTGACTACGATGCGACCACTGACCGTGACTATGCGTCAGTCAGCTTCTCTTACGCGTTCTAATACATTGATTCACACTGTGAATCACGATAAAACCGTCTCTACCGAGGCGGTTTTTTATTTTCCGGGGGAACAACAATGAAAAAATGGATAATTGCGGCAGCCGCACTGGCCTTGTCAGGCACAGCAGCAGCCCAGGAAAAGTTCGAATTAGAAGACGTATTCACGTTGGAATACGCATCCTCGCCGACCATCCACCCCAGTGGTGAATGGACCGTGTTTGTGCGTCAGTCCATGGACATTAACAACGACCGTAAAGTAGGCCGTTTATGGGCCAGCCTGCCCGACGGCGACATTCGTCCGTTAACCGGTGAGCAGGGCAGCGAAAGCCAGCCGGTGTGGTCACCAAATGGTGATCGCTTAGCTTATGTCTCTACCGAAACCGGCTCACCGCAAGTGCATATCTACTGGGTAGACTCCGGCGACAGTGCGGCAGTAACGCAACTGACACAAGCGCCGTCGAACCTTAGCTGGTCACCCGATGGCAGCCAAATTGCTTTTTCCATGTTCACGCCAAAATCAAAGCCGGCTCCGGTCAGCTTACCGGGCAAACCCGAAGGTGCTAACTGGACCGAAGCGCCTAAGTACGTCGACAAAGATAATTACCGCTTCGACGGTGGTGGCTACGCAAAAGACGGCCATCAGCAAATTTACGTTATTCCGGCAACCGGTGGTTCGCCACGTCAGCTCACCGACGACGAATTTAACCACGGCGGACAGCTGGCCTGGTCACCGGACAGCAAGCACATTTTCTTTTCGGCAAACCGTCGTGACGACGCATTCCGCCAGCCGGTTAACAGCGAAATTTACCGTCTGACCTTAAGCAGCAAAAAAGTTTCAGCGGTTACCGACCGTGACGGGCCCGATGGCTCACCAAAAGTCTCGCCAAACGGTGAAAAAATTGCTTTTACCGGTTATGACGACACCAAAATGAGTTTTCAGGCAAGCAAGCTGTACGTGATGAACCTGGACGGCTCAAATGTACAGGTTCTGACTGACGATTTAGATCGCGGTGTTACCGGCTTTGAATGGGACACCGACAGCCAGGGTCTTTACTTTACCTACGACGATAAAGGCGTTGGCCAGCTAGCGCGCACCACCTTAAACGGTGAGCACACCAAACTGACTGATCGTGTCGGTGGTTTGTCTTACAGCCGCCCTTATGGCGGTGGTGACTTCAGTGTTGCTAAAGGTGACCGTATTGCCTTTACCATCTCTAACCCCATGCGTCCGGCCGAGCTGGCGTTATGGGACAGCGGTGACGTTCAGCAGCTAACGCGCTTGAACGAAGACGCATTAGGCCATAAGCAATTAGCCAAAGTGGAAGAAATTAACTACAAATCCAGCGTTGATGGTATCGACCTGCAGGGTTGGATAGCCTACCCACCAGGGTTCGATAAAGACAAAGAATACCCGCTTATGCTGGAAATTCACGGTGGTCCGCATACCAATTACGGTCCGCGTTTTGCCGCCGAAGTTCAGTTGTTTGCTGCAGCCGGCTACGTGGTGCTGTACACCAACCCGCGCGGCAGTACCAGCTACGGCTCGGACTTTGCTAACGAAATTCATCACAACTACCCAAGTCACGACTACAACGACTTAATGGACGGCGTAGACGCGGTTATCGACAAAGGCTTTATTAACGAAGACGAGCTGTTTGTCACCGGTGGTAGTGGCGGTGGTGTACTCACCGCCTGGATAGTAGGTCATACCGACCGCTTTAAAGCCGCAGTTGTGGCTAAGCCGGTCATTAACTGGTACAGCTTTGTGTTAACCGCCGATATGTACAACTTCTTCTATCAGTACTGGTTCCCGGGCATGCCATGGGACAACCTGGAACATTACATGAAGTATTCGCCTATCAGCTACGTGGGTAATGTGACTACGCCAACCATGCTGCTGACCGGTGAAAACGACTACAGAACACCCATGTCAGAAACCGAGCAGTATTATCAGGCACTGAAACTGGAAGGTGTGGACACCGCCATGGTACGCATTCAGGATTCAGGCCACGGTATTTACGCGCGGCCCAGCAACCTGATGAACAAAGTCGCCTACATCCTGCATTGGTTCGAAAAATACCGCGGGGATAAGTAGCCTAACGGTTTTTATGATACCGGCGGTTCTGCCAAAAGAACCGCCATTGTTCCTTCAGACGAACCCAGCCGCGGCGCTTTGAGGCGTGGCGGTTGGCCACACTAAAAATATCGCTTTCATGGGTGTGGCTGTTGTCCACGGTGTAAGGCAGTAAGCCCAGCACATGAGCCCCGGTTTCCCATTGCCATTGCATATCCACATCTACCGGGCGGAAAAACGGCACCCGCGACAACAATTTCTTAGCCCCCTGACGACTTACCAGATACGCACAGGCACCCATCGGTGGTTTCTCGTAATCCACCAATTGAAACTCACCAAAGGTTTCCAGTGGCTGCGACTCCTTTGGCCTGAACGGCTGCGCCAGTTTAATTAAATCCCATTGAGCAAAACGGCTGTCAGCCAACGCCGCCAACGGCTTTTGCAACTGAGCAAACAGCGGATCCAGCACAATGTCATCTTCCAGAATAATCGCAGCGTCGTGTTCGCTTTCCAGAAAGGTTTTCCAGGCTTTGCGGTGGCTCATGTAACAGGCAATTTCGCCCATGGTCAGGTCGTAATTGTAGCGCTCGGTGTTCAACTGGTGGCTGTACACCGCGTTCACTTCGCTGTTAGAAACCGCGCGGCCATCCACCGCCGATACTCGTTCAAAGTCCAGGTTCAGTTCCGCCATGGCTTTTTTCACATCGTCAAGACGGTGGCCGGAGCGGTCTAGATTAATTAAATAAATAGGTAAACACGGCATATTAGCGCTCTGATTTTTCGACATCGTCACCGCGCTTCCGGCGGTAAGCGCGTTCATACAGCTTGGCTTCGGTCAGGAAAAAATGAAACGCGTCGATGTTGGCTTTAATAAAGCCGCGCCATCCGGCCAAAAACATGCGGCGAATAAAGTAAAACTTAATGAACATAAGCGGGAATATCAGCAGCACGCGTGCCAGGCTGCAGTGACGCCCGCGCTCTTCCCGTTGCTTAGCCTTTAGTAACGAGTATTTGTTCAGCTTGTCCATATAACCATGAGCCGAATCATAACCGTAGTGTTTAACGTCAATAGGCAAGTGCGTCAGAGGCGGCTCTACTTCAATGTGCTCATGCACCTTAGTCGACGTATTCCACTGCGACTTCGACTTACGATACACCCTGCGGAAACGGTGATGCCGATGGTAAGGCAGTGAGTGCCCCATAAAAATGTCGTCGTGCGCCAGGTAAATGCCGTTAATGTCTTCTTTAGCAATACGCTGCTGTATTTGCTCAAAAGCGCCTTCCGGCAATACTTCATCGCCGTCCAGGTTAATCACCCAGTCGTTACGGCATTGCTCTAAAGCAAAGGCCTTTTGTCTGGCGTAACCTAGCCAGTCCTGATGAATAATGCGGGCACCGTGCTTTTCGGCAATGCTGAGTGTGTCATCGGTTGAGCCCGAATCCACCAGCACAATTTCATCAGCGCCTTTTACACTGGCCAATACTTCGTCCAGGTGGCGACCTTCGTTTAACGTAATTAAGTAAACACTGACTTTAGGTAACTGGCTTTGCTCAGACATGGGTAACCTTGCGCATCTTTAGTTGAGAATCAGGATCATATCGTTTTATCATACAAAAACAATAACAACGGAAACATCCATATGCCCTGGAGCGATCTCCTAGCCGAAGAAAAACAAAAGCCCTATTTTCAGGAACTGTGGCAGCGTGTTGAACAGGCGCGTCAACAAAGCGTGGTGTACCCACCAAAAGAAGACGTGTTCAACGCACTAAAGCTGACCGAGCCCGAAAACATTAAAGTGGTTATTTTAGGGCAGGACCCATACCACGGCCCCGGCCAGGCACACGGTTTAAGCTTTTCAGTGCCCGAAGGCGTTAAGTTTCCGCCTTCGCTGCGCAATATGTTCAAAGCCATAGCTATGGACTACCCCGACACCGTTCTGCCAAAGCACGGCGATTTAACCAGTTGGGCAGAGCAGGGGGTGCTGCTGCTGAATACCGTACTGACCGTAGAGCAGGGCAAAGCACACAGCCACGCCAGTTGGGGCTGGGAAGCCTTTACCGATACCGTTATTAGCAAAGTGTCAGAAGCCACCGAACATGTGGTGTTTTTACTGTGGGGCTCGCATGCACAAAAGAAAATACCGCTAATAGACGGCAACAAGCATTGCATACTAACGGCACCTCACCCGTCGCCTTTGTCAGCGCACCGAGGCTTTTTCGAGGCTAACCATTTTCGTAAAACCAACGAGTATCTGCAGGAGCACGGGCGACAGCCTATTAAGTGGGCGTGACGTCAAGCTACGCATTAAATAAAAAACACTAAAAACTAGATTTTAAAAGCACCAAATACTAGAATTGAAAAACACTAAAAACTAGATTTAAATAAAAATGGCTAGAACTCATGAATGAGTCTTCATCTAAATTAGCTCAAGCATTAACGACTCTCAAGTCTATTCAAGACAATGGGCATCAAGTTATACGCTCAAATCAGCTATCCAGAACTGAACGAGAAACTCTAATAAAATACGGGTTTCTGCGTTCTATTATGCGTGGTTGGTATGCAGCCTCGCAGCCCGATGAGAAGCCAGGAGATAGCACGCCCTGGTATACTTGCTTCTGGAGTTTTTGCGCAGAATATTTAGACAATCGTTTTGGTCAGCAATGGGCGTTATCTCCGGAACAGTCGCTCGCGCTTCATATTGGTGACAGAACAATACCGGCTCAACTGCTGGTGAGATCGCCAAAAGCAACGAATAACAGTATAGAATTACCCCATAAGACATCGATTCTGGAAGTTCAGTTAAAGTTGCCTGAGCAAGCGCATCTGACGACATTAAGTGGCTTGAGAGTCTACACACTGGCGGCGGCACTGGTGTACAGCTCACCTAAAAATTACACCCAGCATCCCATACAAATGCGTACCGCGCTATCTATGGTCTCCGATGCTTCAGATATTCTTAAGGTACTTATTGTCGGAGGGCACTCGGCAATTGCGGGTCGCCTGGCGGGCGCGTTCCGGAATATTGGTCGTGCCATTATTGCTGATAGTATTATTAATGGCATGGCAGCTAATGATTATCGAGTCAGCGAAACCGATCCGTTTACCGACAAAATCTTAATAGATTTTGGACGGCGTCAACTTTCTCCTTACTCTAATCGCATTCGCCTTATGTGGTCAGAAATGCGTAACGACGTTATTAATCTGTTCCCGGAACCGAGCTCAAAACCTGCCGATATTAATAATATTTTGGAAAAAATAGACGAACAATTTGTCAGCGATGCTTATCACTCATTATCCATTGAAGGCTACCGGGTAACGGAAGAGCTTATTGAGCTTATCCATTCTGGAAAGTGGGATCCCAACACATCGGGTGAATCGAAAAAGCATTTAGATGCAATGGCGGCAAAAGGTTACTGGAATGCTTTTCAGAAAGTTAAAGAAACAATAACATCAGTGTTAAACGGAGCTAACCCGGGCGAAGCTCTGGAAAGAGTGCACGGAGACTGGTATCTGGCACTTTTTTCGCCGAGCGTAGCTGCCGGCATTGTCAGCCAGCAAGACCTTGCTGGCTATCGCTCAGGCCCCGTTTTTATACGAAACTCGATGCATACACCGCCAGATAAAGAAGCGGTGCGAGATATGATGCCCACGCTTTTTGACTTACTTATCGAAGAAGAAAGCGTTGCCGTACGTGCTGTTTTAGGTCATTTCATCTTTGTGTTTATTCACCCTTACTTCGACGGTAACGGCCGAATAGGGCGTTTTATTATGAACCTAATGCTGGCATCCGGCGGCTACCCATGGACTGTCGTTCCTGTTGAAAAGCGTAGCGATTATATGCATGCACTGGAAGCCGCCAGCGTTAAACAAAATATAAAACCTTTTGCCGAATTCCTCGGTAGGTTGGTTAACACCTCTGATTAGTGCCGTAGCGCTCCCGAATCTTACCGGCTAACGCCGCACGTGCATCGGGCTCCCCATGAATTAACCGTATGCGCTTAACCGGTTCTTCGATGGCGTCAATAAAGTCCAGCAGCTCCTGCTGGTCGGCGTGAGCGGAATAACCGCCTAAGGTATAAATACCGGCTTTAATCCAAATGCGCTGATGGTCTAATTCTACATAGCCGCCTTTAGGGCCGTAAGTTTGAATATCACGCCCCGGTGTACCTGCCGCCTGATACCCCACAAAAAGCACATCGGTGCGCGGGTCGGGTAGTAAAGCTTTTAAATAGTTGAGCATACGCCCGCCAGTACACATACCGCTGGCAGCAATGACAATGCAGGGGTCACCACTGCTTTGCAGGTAATTCACAATGCGCTCGTGTTCGCTGTGCTCGTCCACCGTTAGCAGGCGGTCAAAATTAAGTGGGTGGCGGTCTTCGTCTAAGCGTTTGTGGGCGTCTTCGTCCCATAACTCCTTCATGGCGCGGTACTGCTTGGTAAATTGTGCCGCCAGTGGAGAGTCCAGAATTACCGTCATTTTATGCCAAACGGGGTTTTCCGTGCCGGTTTTCGCTTCTTCTTCACGCGCTGTATGAATAATGTCTTCCAGTTCGTATAAAAGTTCCTGGGTACGGCCAATACTAAAGGCCGGAATTAAAATGGTGCCTTTGTTTTCAACGCAGCGTTCGACTACCGACTTTAATCGCTGGGCACGATCAGCCCGTGACTCATGGTTTTTGTCGCCGTAGGTACTTTCCAGTAACAGAAAGTCTGCACGCTCTAGTGGCGTTGGGTCGGGCAGCAGTGGGGTGTTTTTACAACCTAGGTCACCAGAGAACACAATGCGGTAGTGAGTATTCACATTTTCAATTTCAACATAAGAAGAGCCCAGAATATGGCCAGCCTGGCGAAACCGCAGTTTAAAAGGTTCAGCAGCAAACTCGGCGGGTAATCCAAGCCATTGGTCATAAGCAACCGGGTTTAGCTGGCGCCGCAGCCGGGCAATAACCGCATCAATAATCTCAGCATTACGGGTTAAACCTACCTTTAAGGCGTCTTCAATAACCAGCGGCAGTAAAAGCGCAGTAGCTTTGGTGCAATAAATAGGGCCGTTGAAACCGGCAATAAGCAACCAGGGTATACGGCCTACGTGGTCAATGTGGCAGTGGGTTACGACCAGGGCCTGTACCTTGCTTATATCAAAGTCTATCTCCTGAGTGCTGGCGTCGGCACCCGACCCTGAGGTTTCAGCGCCCTGAAACAAGCCGCAGTCAATAAGTAGCGAGTGGTCACTGTCTAACAAAAGCTCGTGGCAAGAGCCGGTAACCCCTTCAAAAGCGCCGTGGTGAATGACGTCCATGTTTTTGGTTCCTTGTGTTGCTATTTTCTATGCCTGACATTCATGTCAGGTGAGGTATTGCTCCAGATATAAACGCCAGGCTAAAAATTGAGATTACACAAACCTTATGAAAACCGCCATAGGACAAAAGGGTGATAAAAACTGGATTTGAATATTCAAGTATTTGTAACTATGCTCCGATATACGTATACTGTGTATATACAATTGTATTGCAGCCTTTTAAGGGAGGAATTGTGCTGGAAATAACTGATAAAATTAGGGAAAAGCTTAAAAATAAACATAATGTCTCAGAAAATATGGTTAGAGAAGCATTTGCCAACAGGCAAGGTTGTTTCTTAAAGGATCAAAGAGAAAAACATGGAACAATTCCACCTACACATTGGTTTGTGTCTGAAACAGATAACGGGATAAAGCTAAAGGTTTGCTTCATTCATCTTGATGGAGTTTTTTATATAAAGACTGCCTATAGGGCTAATCTGTCAGAACAAAGAATATATGAAAAATACGGGAGCTAGCATGGCAGCTAGCGTGTTTTCCTGAATGAATTGGAGAGTAGTATGAAAAAAGAAGATATCAAAAAAGCAATTGAACAAGATGAAAAATGGGATAGCGGTGAGCTAGGTCAAGAAGAAAGTTATGTAGAACGTGTGGAGTTTGACCAAGCAATTGAAGAGGCTATAAATCAGTCAGCGCGTCTGCGTCCTATATCTATCCGCATGGAAGAAGAGTTGATAACTGATTTAAAAACGATTGCCGAACATCATAACCTAGGCTATCAACCGTTAATTCGGCAGCTTCTAAAACGGTTTGTTGTGTCTGAAAAGAAAATTCTAAAACAACGAGCGCAGGCAATGGAAATAAAAGGACCGGAAGATAAAAGGATTGAAGATAATGATGAGTTTGCTGATCAGGTAGCAAAAGAAGCTTAAGCAATACCCATCCACGGCCTGATATAAATATTGGGCCGTGCACTAGCCTCACCTACTGAACCAACCGCTCAAAATATCGTCAAAACTTTGCAATAAAGCCTTTGTAGGGCAAGGGCTGCATGCGGTATCATACGCGCTTGATCTAAATCTAGTGACACAAAAACTAACAACAAAATAACAGAGCTATCGGTCTATGGGAGCCGCACACCCATGGGCGGTAGCGTGCCTTAAGGCCTAAAGATGAATAAAGACACTCCTAAAGCACCGTTAACTCCCCCTAATTACGAACCACAACGCCATCCGGATTATCAGGAAGACGAAATAGATCTCCGCGAGCTGTTTGGCATTATCTGGCAGGGCAAATGGTGGATTATTGCCATTACTTTTGTGTTCGCCGTGGGCTCGGTTATTTACTCGCTAAGCCTGCCGAATATTTATAAGTCAGAGGCAACCTTGGCGCCGACGGAAGAAGCTAGTGGTGGCGGACTCTCGCAAATGGCGGGGCAATTGGGTGGTCTGGCAAGCTTAGCTGGCGTTAATCTCGGTGGTGGTAATACCGACAAAACCACAATCGCCCTCGAAATTTTAAAGTCTCGCGCCTTCATAAAAGGCTTTGTCGAAAAGTACGACATTTTGCCAGAGCTTATGGCGGTAGAGGAATGGAACCGAGGCAGCGGTGTTGTCTTTAACAACGAGCTGTATAACCCGGACACCAAAGAATGGGTCAGAGAAGTCGAGCCACCTAAACAGCCGGAACCGTCTAGCTGGGAGTACGTAAAAGTTTTCAGAGAGAGTGTACTGGAAGTTAGCAAGGACGACACAACCGGTCTCGTAACAATAGCAGTAAACCATCAGTCACCCGAAGTAGCTGAACAGTGGGTAGTTTGGCTTATTGAAGAAATAAACAACCACATGCGTGAGCGTGACATTCAGGAAGCCCAGCGAAGCCTTGAATATTTAGACAAAGAACTGCAAAGCACATCACTAAGTGACATGCAGCAGGTGTTCTATCAGCTTATCGAAAAGCAAACACAAACCATTATGCTGGCGAATGTGCGCCCTGAGTATATTTTCCAAACCTTAGACCCAGCCGTGGTGCCGGAGCAAAAAGCGAAACCATCGCGTGCGCTAATATGCATTATTGGTACCTTCTTAGGCGGCTTTTTAAGCGTCGGCTTTGTGTTAGTCAGAAATATATTTAGAAAAGAGACGAAAATATAGTGAAGGGCTGAAATTTTGTAATAGCAGGACCTATTACAAAAAATTCGATTTAACCTTTAATAATCAATGATTTATATTTAATTTTAAAGCCGAAATTTAGTCCCAGTCACAACGAAATTTGTCTTTCCTTAAAAAAATCCTGAGTTTTAATGCCGAAAATTTTCGGGATTTTTTTCGCTAGAATTCCAACTTTTAAGAATAGAAAAGCTAATAATCTATGAAAATTCTTGTAACCGGTGGAGCCGGATTTATCGGATCAGCCGTTATTCGACATATCATCAATGACACCGATCACAGTGTTGTGAATGTTGATAAGCTCACCTACGCAGGCAACTTAGAAAGCCTGGCATCCGTCAGCGATAGTAACCGTTATGCATTCGAGCAAGTCGATATTTGCGACGCTAAAGAAATAAAGCGAGTATTCGAGCAGCATGAGCCAGACGTAGTTATGCACTTAGCGGCAGAGTCTCACGTGGACCGCTCCATCGATGGCCCTGGTGAATTCATGCAAACCAACATTATTGGTACCTACACGCTATTAGAGCAGGCAAGAGCGTACTGGCAGAGCTTGCCGGAGAATCAAAAGGCGAGCTTTAAGTTTCATCATATATCGACCGATGAAGTGTATGGTGATTTACCGCATCCTGATACACACGAAGGTGAGCTACCGCTATTCACAGAAACCACCGCTTACAAGCCTAGCTCTCCTTACAGCGCATCAAAAGCCAGCAGTGATCATTTAGTCAGAGCCTGGCACCGTACCTATGGTTTACCAACTGTTATTACCAATTGCTCCAATAATTACGGCCCGTATCACTTCCCAGAAAAACTGATTCCGCTCATGATCTTAAATGCCTTAGACGGTAAACCGTTACCCGTTTACGGCAAAGGCAACCAAATACGGGACTGGCTGTATGTGGAAGACCATGCCCGAGCATTAGTCAAAGTAGCAATAGAAGGCAAAGTTGGCGAAACTTACAACATTGGTGGGCATAACGAAAAGCAAAACATTGAAGTGGTCACCACTATTTGCGACATACTCGATGAATTAGCACCCACTAACAGCTCGTATAAAGATTTAATAACGTACGTTGAAGACCGCCCTGGCCATGACATGCGCTACGCCATTGACTCAACCAAAATTAAAAAGGATTTAGGCTGGGTGCCCGAAGAAACATTCGAGTCCGGTATACGTAAAACGGTTCAATGGTACTTAAACAATCAGAAATGGTGCCAAAGAGTGCAGGACGGAAGCTACCAGCGAGAGCGGCTAGGAAGTGCGCAGTCAGGAGAAGTGGCATGAAAGGAATAGTATTAGCAGGCGGCTCAGGCACACGCCTATACCCAATAACAAAAGGTGTATCGAAACAGTTACTACCTATTTACGACAAGCCAATGATTTACTATCCGCTGTCGGTACTAATGTTGGCGGGTATTCGTGAAATACTCATTATTTCCACACCAGAAGACTTACCAAACTTTGAAAAGCTATTAGGCGATGGTTCACAGTTCGGTATAGAGCTTAGCTACAAAGAGCAACCAAGCCCCGACGGCTTAGCTCAAGCCTTCATTATTGGCGAAGAGTTTATTGGTGATGACAGTGTGTGCTTAGTACTTGGTGATAATATTTACTATGGGCATGGCTTTAGACCTAAACTGCTAGACGCTGTAAAACGAACTGAGACAGATGGTGGGGCAACCGTATTTGGCTACCAGGTAAAAGACCCTGAGCGTTTTGGCGTGGTGGAATTTGATAACGACAACAAAGTCTTGTCAATCGAAGAAAAGCCGACCCAACCAAAATCAGATTTTGCTGTCACTGGTTTATACTTTTACGACAATGATGTGGTTGAGATTGCCAAAAATGTTACCCCGTCGGCAAGAGGCGAGTTAGAGATAACGGATGTTAATAAAGCTTATTTAGACAAGGAAAGTTTAAATGTTGAGCTTTTGCGTCGAGGCTTTGCTTGGTTAGATACGGGTACACATGAGAGCTTGCTGGAAGCTGCGCAATTTGTTGAAACTATCGAAAGACGGCAAGGTTATAAAATAGCTTGCTTAGAAGAAATTGGAATCAATCAAAAATGGTTATCTGAATCACAGTTACTAAATAATGCTGAACAGTTAAAGAAAAATGGGTATGGTCAATATTTGTTAGACTTGGTAAAAGGCAATTTGAGTTAGCATGATTCTCCATATCGCTAGTGTAGAGAAGTTTTTACCTTCGTTTATAAACTTTGTAAATGAAAATTTCGACGAGAAAAAACATCAATTTCTTTTATTAGGCAATAGAAGCAAGCACCCTTTAACTGACCATAGTAATGTTACAGTATCGGCGCCGACATTAATTCAGACAATTAAACATTACTTTATTATATTGAAAAACCTTAAAAAGGCAGAAAAAATCATACTGCACGGGTTATTTGATGCCCGCGTAGTCATTCTATTCTCGATGATGCCGTGGGTTCTGAAAAAATGCTATTGGGTTATTTGGGGTGGCGATTTATACTTTTATCAGAGGCCTAAGCTAAGGAAAAGAGATAAAGTTAAAGAGATGTTCAGAGCTTTTGTTATAAAGCGTATGGGCTACTTGGTGACTTATATACCCGGTGATGTAGCACTTGCGAGAGAATGGTATGGCGCCAAAGGTGAATACAGAGAATGTTTAATGTATCTAAGCAATATTGTGGATAAGCAATTTATTGCAAACGAGTTTGAGCAGAAAGAGCCAGTAAATGAAGCTATAAATATTATTGTTGGGAACTCTGCGGATCCAAGTAATAACCATATAGAAACTTTAACAAAGTTAGCTGACTATAAAGAGGCTGACATTCGCTTATTTGTTCCCTTGTCTTATGGCGATAAAAAACACGCAGAAAAAGTCATATCTTATGGCAGACAAGAGTTTGGAGAAAAATTTGAACCCTTAACGAATTTTATTCCATTAAATGAATATCTAAACATTCTTAGAACAACCGATATAGCAATTTTTAACCATAAGCGCCAGCAGGCAATGGGAAATACAATTACCCTTTTAGGTATGGGTAAAACAGTTTATATGCGACCAGATTTCACGCATACGCAGTTTCTTAGCTACCTAGGCATTACATTTTATGATGTAGCTAATTTTAAGTTAGAGAAGCTAGATGACGAAGTCGCAACACGCAATCAACATATTATTTATAAATATTTCAGTAAAGAGAATCTGGTTAAACAGTTAAAATATATATTTGAGTGATTTATGGCATATTTAACAGAAAGTGAATTAAAGAATAAAGGCTTCAAGCATGTAGGAGCAAATGTGCTGATTAGCGAAGATGCCCGTATATATAACCCAGAATTAATAAGTATAGGTGACAATACACGTATCGATGACTTTTGCGTCGTTTCGGGGGCAGTTAGTTTTGGTCGAAATGTGCATATTGCACCGCAATGCCTAGTAGCGGGTGGAGAAAAGGGAATAACTTTCTCTGATTTTTCAGGACTTGCTTACCAATGCCAAGTATTTGCCCAGAGCGATGATTATTCTGGCCAAACCCTGACCAACCCAACTGTTCCTGCAGACTATAAAGCTGAAAAAAAAGCTCCGGTAGTTCTTGGGCGACATGTAATAGTAGGGGCTGGTAGCTTGATATTCCCTGGTGTCACTATAGCTGATGGGTGTTCAGTGGGAGCCCTTTCCTTAGTAAATAGAAGCACTGAGTCATGGGGGATTTATGTTGGTAACCCTGCCAAGAGAGTTAAAGAGCGAGACAAAGGGCTGCTCGATTTGGAACAACGCTACTTAAGCAAAGGGTAAAGTTTTACGATGAATATTAAAGCAAAGATCGCATTAGTTACAGGTGGAAGCAAAGGGATTGGATTAGAGATATCAAAGCGATTAGTTGAGAAAGGTGTAAAAGTTATAAGCTTGACTAGAACTACTTATAAACCTATTCAGTCTAACTTTTTTGAAGAATTCAATGTTGATTTAAGCCATGACGATAGCGGTGAAAGGGTTTTAGATTACTTGCGACTGAATGAAATCAGCGAAGTATCTTATTTGGTCAACAATGCGGGGGTGACCAAAGACTCTTTAATCGAAAAAATGAACGTCGGTGATTGGAATACCGTTCTAGATTCAAACTTAAAGTCTGCTTTTCTTATTACTAAATCCTTACTCCCGTTGTTACGCGAGTCAGATACTCCAAGTATAGTAAATGTCAGTTCCATAATTGGTAATGTAGGAAATATAGGACAGTCTAATTATTCAGCTTCGAAAGGTGCTTTGGTGTCACTGACAAAAACCTGGGCTAAGGAGTTTAATAGAAAGGAACAGAAAATCCGAGTGAATAGTGTTTCGCCTGGGTTTATAGCAACAGAGATGCTTAAAAGTGTCCCTGAAAAGTTTTTAAATAAGGTTACAGAACAGACCCCGTTGGGTCGATTGGGAACCGCAAGAGATGTTGCTGATGTAGTTGCATTTCTTCTAAGTGATGAAGCAAAATTCATTAATGGAGCTGACGTGCCCGTTGATGGTGGTTTAGTCTGGTAGTTCAACATTGAGTTGGTGAGTATTTTTAATGATTCCATTTAATAAACCACCTCTGACAGGTGACGAAGTTCGGTACATAACAGAAGCATTACAAGGCAATAAAATCTCAGGTGATGGTCCGTTTGCTAAACGCTGTCAGAAATGGTTTGAGGAAAGCTTACCAACTAAAAAATCCCTTTTGACACCTTCCTGCACGGCAGCACTTGAACTTGCCGCTATCCTTATAGATGTTAAGCCCGGTGACGAAGTCATAATGCCGAGTTATACGTTCGTCAGTACGGCTAACGCATTCGTGTTACGAGGGGCAAAAATAGTATTTGTTGATGTACGCCCCGATACAATGAATATTGATGAAACACTAATTGAGTCAGCGATTACTGAAAAAACTAAAGCAATAATCCCCGTCCATTATGCTGGTGTTGGTTGTGAAATGGATGTGATTATGGATGTTGCGAATAGGCATGGTTTATTTGTTGTGGAAGATGCAGCTCAAGGCATGATGAGCTCTTATAAAGGGAAAGCGTTGGGCACGATAGGCCATCTTGGTGCTTTTAGTTTTCATGAAACTAAAAACTATACTAGTGGTGGGGAAGGTGGATTGCTGATTATCAATGATGACCGCTTCAAACAACGAGCTGAGATCATCCGCGAGAAGGGAACAAATCGCAGTCAGTTCTTCAGAGGAATGGTTGATAAATACCAATGGGTTGATGTTGGAAGCAGTTATCTACCCAGTGAGTTACAAGCAGCGTATCTGTGGGCTCAGCTCGAAAGCGCTGTGAAAATTAATGAGGCACGATTAAAAGTTTGGCACAAATATCTTTCAGAATTAGCTACCTTAGAAACCAGTGGCTTTATAGAGCTCCCCACTATTCCTGAAAGCTGTATTCATAACGCCCATATGTTTTATCTTAAGGTTTCAAATTTGGAAGAGCGCTCTGAATTGATCAAGTTTCTTAAAGAACAAAAAGTAATGGCTGCTTTTCATTATGTTCCTCTCCATTCCGCAAGTGCAGGTAGTCGTTTTGGAAGCTTTCATGGGCAAGATAATTACACGACTCAGGAAAGCGAGCGTCTTGTTCGCTTGCCATTATGGTATGGCATGACAGAGCAAGATCAAAATCAGGTTGTTAGCGCTATTAAAGAATTTTACGCGTGACACCAAGAAAAATCCTCAGTTTTGCAATAGGTCCTGTTGGCGGGGCCCTCCTCGGGCTTATAACCCTACCTTTAGTCACTTGGTTTTTTGCTCAAGAAGATGTGGGACGCCTGTCAATGCTTCAAGTGACTTTGAGTTTTGGCGTGCTACTATTTAGTCTTGGGTTAGATCAAGCGTATGTAAGGGAGTTTCACGAGCGGGAGGATAAACCTGCACTGCTCAAACAGGCTGCCTTACCAGGGTTCTTATTGCTTGCATTAACTATTGCAGTTTTATTATGTTTTGGGGAGCTAATTTCAAACTTATTGTTTGAAGTTCCTGCGGTTCACCTGAGCTTGCTAGTTACGCTGGCTTTGTTAGCAAGTTTTACGTCACGCTTTTTATCGTTAGTTTTGCGCATGAACGAACGCGGACTAGCCTATTCAATGAGTCAGCTTTTACCAAAATTGCTACTTGTTTCTATAATTGGCTTATACGTATTATTTGGGGCAGATAAAACCTTAACAAACTTAGTCGCGGCAATGACTGTTTCTTTCGTCGCAGTAACATTGGTATTTGCGTGGAATACTCGGGAAGAGTGGTCCTCGGCGATAGCAGCGCCTTTTAACTTAGACGAAGTTAAATCGATGCTGCGATTTGGTATACCCTTAATTCTAGGCGGACTTGCTTTCTGGGGGCTTACGGCACTTGATAAGGTATTTCTTCGTATATTTTCGAGTTATGAGGAATTGGCGGTATATTCCGTTTCCGTCAGCTTTGCTGCTGCAGCTACGATATTTCAAAGTGTTTTTTCGACCGTGTGGGCACCTACAGTTTATAAATGGGCAAGTTCAGGTGAAGGACTTGAAAATGTTGAAAAGACAACACGTTTTGTTCTGGCTATAGTTGTACTCTTATTTTGCTTAGCAGGTCTATTTTCTTGGGTTGTAACTTACTTTTTGCCTTCAGAATATAATTCAATGCAATGGATTGTGGTTTCGTGTTTGGGGTTTCCTCTTCTTTATACGCTTTCCGAAACTACCGTGGTCGGTATAGGAATTTCACGACGCAGCTCTTTTGCAATGTTAGCGGCATTGGTAGCGTTTAGTGTGAACTGTATAATCAATTGGTGGTTAGTTCCGATTTTGGGTGCTAGAGGAGCTGCTGTAGGCACGTCAGTATCTTTTTTTGTGTTTTTTGTTTTAAGGACCGAGTTTTCAATATATTTATGGCGGAAAAGAGCAAGGCTGAAAATTTATTCATATACCACACTAGTTGTGTTTACTGCCGCTGCATTTACAATTTTTGGTGATAACTACAGTAGAGAATTTCTTTTTCTATGGTGCTTTACATTTTTTATTTGCATTTTAGGATTTTACAGAGAATACATGTCATTTTTTAAATATATATATAAGTTTAAATAGTTTTAACAAGAGAAACGGGACCAATAGGCTTTAAAAAGGGTATGCTATTAAAATAGTTAACCGAGACAGATGAAGAGCTAAGTCAAGTGATTCAAGATATTAAAAGCTCAGAAAAAACACTATGCAAAATTAACCTATGGGCGGTAGTCCTATTTTTGATTTCTTTGCTTATTGGGTTTAGAGGGCTGTATCTTCCAGATACGGATTACTTTAATTATAAGGAGCTTTTTTCTTTATCACCGAAAATATCAGTTGTTGTTAAAGGTGACAAAGAGCTTGTATCCCCAGTCGACTGGCTTTTCTACGGGGGGATGTCGTTATTTAAGGAGATTGGCCTAAGTTTTAATTTTTTTCTATTTATAGTGAGCTTTATCTCATTATTTTCCAAATGGGTCGTTATAAAAAGTGAACTAAGGTTTAATCGGAGCGCAATAAGTGTTGCTTTATTATGGTTAGCTCTTAACGGTTGGCTCTATGAGTACATGCAAATCAGATGGTCTCTGTCGCTTTCTTTTCTCGCTTTACTCATAATTCAAGATAGTACTTTTAAAAAGTTAATTTTTTTTCTCAGTTCTTTCTCTATACATGCAGGATCTATTATACTACTTCCAGTGTTCCTGTTCTCGTTTGTTAAAAAAAATAGTACTTTAGCTCTTCTTCTTCCAATAATTTTTTTATCTGTTTTATTTAGCGAAAATGTATTTAATTTAGTTGTTGATATCGTAGCATCTTCTCTGAGTAGTGAGTACCTAACTAGTAAGATAGTCAACTACTCCTCTACAGATTTTGGCGGTTTGTCAACGCTTAGTATATTCAGATTCTCTATGCTTATTATCTTACTTGTGTTTTTCTTGTTTAAATGGGAAGCTAAAGAGTTTAATATTTTTTTTGGTGGTGTTTTTTTATTGTCTACCCTGTTTTCTTTTAATACATTTTTTTCTAGAGTTACTCCGTTCGTTGAACTCATAGCGTTAATATCTATTTTTAAGTACACTGAGAGAAAAAGTTTAAAGTATAGACACTTTGTTTTTATGATGAGTGTAATTTTAGCGCTTATTTTAATTTTCCTTTTGGGGAGGGTGTCCTACCTGAATGGTAGCTTGCACTTTATTAACTGAGCTTAGTTAGATTTATGGATGTTATTTTTGTTTTACCATGTTTTTATTCACCTGATAGCGAAAATTCGACCGGAGGGACAATTTCAAATTATATTTTAGTTAATATAATAGCTAAACATCTCCCCGTAAAAGTTATTGTTCCTGAAGGGTTTTGTCAATTAGATGAAAAATTGCATAGCAATGTGTCAATACTTGAGGTCAAAATTTCAGACTTCCGTCTAAAAATGCCAAACATTATTCGGTATAAAGAACTAGGCGATGAACTTAGTCGACATTTAGAGATGAATTACGGTAAAGTTTATGCTTTTTTCTGTGGAGCAACTAACTCTATATCTTCAAAGTTTTTAAAGAATAAAAATACTTATGTTCTTCTTTTAGTTAGAGCCTATGACGATTTTTTATATGGGGAGTGGTCACCTATTAAAAAAAGCGTTAAGTCAGTTCTGAAGTATGTATCGGATTTTGGAGTGACCAAAAAATGTTTTAGTGAGGCTGATGCTATTGTAACAAATAGCAACTGGATGGTCGGATGCATCAAACGAGCGTTTCCTAAATCACCCGAAGCTTCTGTTCTTTATCCTCCGATTGATGTTAAAAGGAACTCTGTACCTACTTCCCGACAAGACCGCACAGTAGGTGTTGTAGTTAGAGGGGACGGAACTGACAAGGGAATATCGTTAGTCCGTGAGCTAGCAAATTTAAACCGTGAAGTAATATTTCAAGTCTATGGAAATTTTGATTTGAAAAAAAGTAAGGTTGAGTCATTAGATAATGTTCTGTTTAAAGGTTGGCAGCCAAGAGAAATTATGTATGAAGAATCTGCACTTTTTTTAGTGCCGTCGAAATGGCCAGAACCATTTGGAAGAACGTCTGTTGAGGCTCAACTAGCAGGTCTGCCGGTTTTAGTCAGTGGTTCAGGAGGGCTGCCAGAAACAGTTTTAGATGATTACTTTGTTGTGAGCTGCTATTTGGATTGGAATAAAAAGCTTGATGAGATTTTTAAAAATTATTCGAAATGGGAACAGTTTGTTAAGTTAAACAGGAATGTTTTAGATGATAAATTTTCTCTTACAGCACATGAAAAAAGAATTTTAACGATACTAAGATCACTATAATAGGTAAAGTTTTTTTACAAAATTAAGCTATAGAATCTAATGCCGTTTATCCATATGACATATATTAACTTTTCTAGGAATTGGTATGAGCTTTAATAGAAGAGTTTTAGTAGTTGGAGCTTTGCCGAATCCAATAGGAGGAGTTACCAGTTTTATATACAGATTAGCTTCTGAGAATTATATTAATAAAATAGCTGACCTTCAAAGCTCTAATGTAAAGTTTATTCCTAAAAGCTTTAAAGGGCAAGTGCTTTATTTTAAAGGAGTTTTAGAGTTTATTGTTTCGTATTTACTTTCCTCTCGACTTAAAAAAGATGTGACTGATGTACATTTTAATTTTTCAACTACTAGGTCACTCCTAATCTTTGGGCTTATACCTTTTAAGGGAAATAGAACTTTTCATCTGACACTCCATCATGGCATTTTAAAATCACATTTCCCTCTTTTTTTTGAAAAAGTTCTTTTAAGTAGAGTTGATGTTATCTATTCACTATCTAACGAGCAGTTTGGCTTTTATAAACAGTTTGGAAAGTGTGTAGAGGAAAAAGTGATACCTAGTAGCTCTTATGTTCCTCTTGCACCTCTTGACAACAGTGATTATTCGTTGAGTAAGGTGGATGAATTTTTAACGGGTGAAAAACTTGTTATCTGCTCTGGTTACTGCACTAAGTTGTATAATCATGACTGGGTTATCAAATTAATCAATGAAGTCGCTACTGATAGCCAGTTGCTAGTTTTTCTGTATGGAAATATTGATGATGAATATCTAATGACTCTAAAGTATTACTCAAAGTTTTCAAAACGGGTCAAACTTATTTTTAATGCTTCACAAGATAGCTTTAATTTTTATTTATCTAAAGCTGCACTATATATCAGGCCAACGGAAATAGATAGCTTCGGTATAGCTGTTGCGGATGCGGTAAATTTTGGAGTTAAAGTTTTAGCGAGTGATGTTTGTAAAAGATATCCCGGAGCTTATTTATTCACGCCATCCAACTATGACTCTCTTGTTAATGCCTATAGGTTACTCACCAGTGAACCTGGAAAGCTAGAAGTTGAATGTGGTTCATCGAGAATTTTTGAATACAGTTTTATCAATAAATCGAACACGTGAACTGTTTGGAATAACTAAAGTGAATAGTCTAAATGAAACAGATATTACAAGATTTAAGTAAAGGAAATACAGATATAGTTGAGTCCCCATCCCCAAGAGTAAAATCGGGCTCCGTTTTAATAGGAACGAAAGCGACTCTAATATCTTCCGGTACTGAGAGAAGTTTATTAAGTTTTGGAAAAGCGTCAGTATTAGATAAAGCACGGCAACAACCGGAAAAAGTTAGGACGGTATTAGAAAAAGTAAAAACCGACGGACTACTTCCCACTATTGATGCTGTTAAGTCTAAGCTGTCTCTGCCTTTACCCCTTGGTTACTGTAATGTTGGGGTAGTAGATGACGTTGGACATGGTTGCGAGAATTTTAGGCCGGGAGATCGGGTTGTTTCAAACGGTCCACATGCTGATATAGTAAGAGTACCTAAAAACTTGTGCGCAAAGATTCCGAATGAAGTATCGAACGAGGAGGCAGCATTTACGGTTGCAGCAAGCATCGGTCTTCAAGGTATTCGCTTGGTGAATCCAAGTTTGGGTGAAGCTGTTGTTGTTACAGGTGTCGGTTTAATCGGTTTACTCACTTTGCAGCTTTTGAAGGCTCACGGATGTCGCGTATTGGCCATCGATTATGACGAGTCTAAGCTCAAGCTGGCTAGGCAGTTTGGCGCTGAAACATGTAATCCAGGAAACGGCGAAGATGCAATCGAAGCAGGTATGACTTTTAGTCGTGGCAAAGGAGTTGATGCGGTTATAATCACGGCATCGACACAGTCGTCTGATCCTGTTTCACAAGCAGCGCGAATGAGCCGGAAACGCGGCAGAATTGTTTTAGTGGGAGTGACGGGGTTAGAGCTAAACCGTGCTGACTTTTATGAAAAGGAACTTACTTTCCAAGTTTCTTGTTCTTATGGTCCTGGTCGCTACGATCCGAATTACGAAGAGAAAGGGCAAGACTACCCCATCGGATTCGTTCGCTGGACCGAGCAGCGTAACTTCGAAGCGATTCTCGACATGATGGCCTCGGGTCGCTTAGACGTGAAGCCACTTATTACGCATCGATACGCATTTACTGATGCAGAAGAAGCATACGAAACGTTGAGCAATGATAAGAGTGCACTGGGAATACTGCTTGAGTATGACCACTCTACAGAAGATCGCCACAAATCCACAGTCTCACTCACTGAAGACTTTCAACATAATCCTTCTGAGCCGTCGGTTGGTTTTATTGGTGCAGGTAACTATGCATCACGCATGTTGATCCCAGCATTTAAAGCTGCAAATGCACAACTGTATTCTATCGCGACTTCGAGTGGTGTGAACGGCGTTATTCATGGTAAGAAAGCTGGGTTCAAAGAAACCACAACTGATACCGACGGACTCATTGCCAGCGGCGCAGTAAATACAATAGCGATCGTTACTCGCCACAACAGCCATGCTCGTTTTGTCAGCAAAGCACTTGAAGCTGGAAAACATACGTTTGTAGAAAAGCCCCTTGCGCTCAACATGAATGAGCTAAGTCAAGTTGAAGCCACATATAATGGGATTGAGAAGCCACCGTTATTGATGGTTGGTTTCAATCGTCGCTTTTCTCCTCAGGTTCAAAAAATGAAGTCGCTTTTGGAGCCTATAAAGCAGCCTAAGACACTTATTTTGACAATGAATGCTGGGGCAATTCCTGTGGATCATTGGACCCAAGATATTGAAGTAGGCGGTGGCAGAATCATTGGTGAAGCGTGCCATTTTATTGATCTTGCTAGGTTCTTAGTAGGCTCGGAAATTGTCTCTGTTCAAACTCGTCGGGTTGGGGATGTTGGCAGTGGTGATATTGTTGACGACAAAGCATCGATAACATTAGGATTCGCTGACGGCTCTCTAGCGACGATTCACTACTTTTCCAATGGAGCAAATAGCTTCCCCAAAGAGCGAGTAGAAGTTTTTACGGCAGGGCGGGTATTACAGCTAGATAACTTCAGGAAGTTGAAAGGGTACGGCTGGCCAGGGTTCCGTAAAATGAACCTATGGCGTCAAGACAAAGGGCAAAATGCTTGCGCTAAAGCGTTTCTTGATGCAATTCGCAACGGTGATCCTAGTCCAATCCCTTCTAACGAATTGTTCGAAGTCGCACGTGTAACTATAGAGGCCGCAGAACAACTGCGAGCGCAGCGCTAAACAAGTGAATTTGGTTAAACTGAAAACGCTAGGCAAATTAGGGCTAGCAAATTTGATTCGAGTCGCTTGGTACCGCGCATCTGTTCGCGCCGGTGTAAATCCTGTGCATAAGATAACGGCTGAAATACCACAACCGCCGTTTCTGAATTTATTGAGCAAGGTTAAAGTGGAAGCTATGTCGCTGGAAGCGAACACTGCCATTGATGCATCGATAAAGTTATTTGGTAATCTTACTTATCCCTTGAATCGGGGCGAAATACCTAACTGGTTTGAAAGTCCGTTTACACATGAAAAGGTGAGCGGAAGTGACACAAATTGGTGGCAGATTTCTGACTTTGATACAGGTGTCGGCGACATTAAGCAGTTATGGGAACTATCACGTTTCGATTGGGTGTTAAGACTCGCGCAGCTCATTCTTTTTCATGCTGGGAATGATCCTAAGCGGTCCGCTGCATATGAGCATCAGTTAAACCAATGGTTGGCCGACTGGATAGAGAAGAATCCTCCCTATAAAGGTGTCAACTGGAAGTGTGGGCAAGAGGCTTCTATCCGCGTCATGCATCTTATTTGTGCAGCTAAGATTCTTGGTTCGCTGGCAAAACCAACAGATGGCTTTGTACAAGTGATTGCACTGCATTTGCAAAGAATCGCTCCCACTATGAGCTATGCGGTTGCACAGGATAATAACCATGGCACCTCAGAGGCAGCAGCGTTGTTTGTGGGGGGAGAGTTCCTGTCTACACACAACGATCCTGATGGTGCGAAATGGGCCACGAAAGGGCGAAAGTGGCTTGAAAACCGCGCAAAAAGACTCATAGGCGCTGACGGTTCGTTCAGTCAGTACTCGGTAAACTACCATCGAATGATGTTGGATACGTTATCGTTTTCTGAAACATTTAGGCAGTGGTTTAGTTTAGAGCCATTCAGCCATGCCTTTTATGAACGCGCTCGAGCCGCAACAAACTGGTTAGCGGCAATGACCGACCCTAAGTCAGGTGATGTACCTAACTTAGGTGCCAACGACGGGGCGCGTTTATTCCCACTAACGGAAACCGATTATCGGGATTATCGACCCTCACTCATTTGGGCCTATAAAGTTTTCTCGGATAGCTCTCCACTCAACAACTTCGCGAATGCGAATGAATGTACTGCAATATTGACTTGGCTAGGACTCGAGCAAGTTCATAACAGTGCCGCCTTGCCGACAAATATTCATTTCAAAGATGGAGGCTTCGTCGTACTAAATAGCGCAACTGCTCGACTAGTGGTTAACTATCCGCGTTTTAAGTTTCGGCCTAGCCAAAATGACCTGCTTCATATTGATTTATGGGTCAAAAGCGAAAACCTATTGCGCGACGCCGGGAGCTATAGCTACAACTGTGAAGAACCCTGGCAAAGTTACTTCCCGAGTACTGCAGCACACAACACTATTCGGTTTGATGGCCGTGATCAGATGCCGCGTATCAGTCGTTTCTTGTTGGGAGCTTGGCCAAAAGCAAAAGATGTAGTATTCCGAGCTTCGGACGACTCAGAGACAAAACGCTTCACTTGCGGCTTCAAAGATTATTGTGGTGCTGTCCATTATCGCGCAATTGACTTGCAAACTGACAGGTTGATAATAACTGATACCGTAAGTGGATTTACTAATAAAGCTGTCGCGCGATTCAGGTTAACATCAGAGCGCAAGTGGCAGGTTTTTGACGGTCAGGTGTCAGATGGAAAACATACACTGAAATTTCATGCCAGCTCAGTTATCGAATCAATACGATTAGTGGACGGTTGGGAGTCGAGATATTACTTCCAGAAGTCTAAAATTCCTGTTGTAGAAGTAACACTTACCGACCCAGGTAGCCTAACAATGGAGTATCAGTGGGCCTAATGCGAGTTCTTTATTTTCATCAGCATTTTTCAACACCAAAAGGTTCGTCGGGAATTCGCTCCTATCAAATGGCTAAAAACCTAGTTCGTCAGGGCCATCAAGTAACTATGGTTTGTGGTAGTTACGGCGGAGGAAATACCGGACTTGAAACTCCGTTTATAAAAGGAAAAAGAACGGGACAGGTTGAGGGTATTGACATCATCGAGTTTGATCTGGCTTACTCAAATGCTGATGGGTTTGTAAAACGTAGCCTAACGTTTGTAAAGTTCGCTGTAAAAAGTATAGGTATTGCGCTGCGGCATAACTACGATGTTGTGTTCGCTACGACAACACCCTTAACAGCGGGTATTCCTGGCATATTTGCACGTTGGTTGCGACGCAAGCCGTTTGTTTTTGAAGTTCGAGACCTCTGGCCTGAACTACCAAAGGCAATGGGAGTGATTAATAATCCAGTAGTTTTGGGTGCGATGTCTTTATTAGAATGGTTGAGTTACCGCTCCGCACATCGTTGCGTTGGATTATCTCCAGGTATTGTAGATGGCATCGCATCACGCGGTGTTCCTCAAGAGCGTATTGAATTGGTGCCTAATGGCTGTGATGTCGAGATATTTAGTCAGAATGTGAGTCCATGGCGTCCAGAGAAAATTGATAACGATCAATTTATGGCGGTCTTTACTGGAACTCATGGCCAAGCGAATGGCTTAGATGCAGTGGTCGCAGCCGCCGAGGTTCTGCAGAACCGAGGGCGTGAAGATATCAAGATTGCCCTTATAGGGGATGGAAAGCTCAAGCCAAAAATTCAAGAAATGGCTCGTGCAAAAGGTCTCGATAATATCGTTTTTCACGCGCCGGTGCCGAAGCAAAAGCTTGTAGATTTAATGGCTAGTGCAGATATTGGGTTACAAATACTAGCGAATGTACCTGCTTTCTACTATGGAACCTCACCTAATAAATTCTTTGATTACATTTCGGCAGGCTTACCCGTCTTGAATAATTACCCAGGTTGGCTAGCGGGACTTATTGAGCAGCATGATTGTGGTTATGCAGTTGCGCCGGATGATGCAGAAGCATTTGCTGACGCACTAGAGCACGCTGCCGACAATCAACGTGAATTGAAAGCGAAGGGGCAGAGAGCGCGAGAGTTAGCTGAGCAACAATTCAATCGTAGCGACCTAGCCAACAAATGGCTGAACTGGGTCCTTGGAGCAGCGAAATAATGAAGCGGCTGATTGATATACTTGCGTCAGGTTTAGGCCTGTTGATTTTGTTCCCTTTGTTATTAGGGGTGGCATTATTAGTGCTTGTTTACCATGGTCGTCCCGTGTTTTTTGGTCAGGTTCGCCCCGGTTTAGAAGGTAAACCGTTTAAAATGCTGAAGTTTAGGACGATGCGCGACGCTGTCGATAGCAATGGCAATCCTTTGCCAGATTCAGAGCGCATCACAAAATTCGGTGCATTCTTGCGTGCAACAAGCCTAGATGAACTCCCAGAACTTTGGAACGTACTAAAAGGTGAGATGAGCCTTGTGGGGCCGCGGCCTTTGCTAATGGAATATCTCGATCTGTACACCCCCGATCAAGCACGCCGTCACGAAGTTCGACCAGGTGTTACCGGTTGGGCGCAGGTAAACGGCCGCAATGCCATAAGCTGGGAAGAAAAGTTTAAGCTGGATGTATGGTACGTGGATAATCGCTCACTATGGCTTGATATCAAAATACTGTTTATGACGGTGAAAAAAGTTTTCGTAAGTGAGGGTATTTCGGCTGACGGGCATGTCACGATGGAAAAGTTTAAGGGTTCGTCAAAATGACAGTGCGTCTAGGGGTTATAGGTGCAAGTGGACATGGCAAAGTAGTTGCTGATATCGCCAGAACATGTGGTGTTAGCGAGATTGTATTTTATGATGATCGTTGGCAAGAATTCGCTCAGCATTATGGCTGCCCAGTGGTTGGAACTGTGGATGATGCTTTTGCGCAAGCTGCGGTACAGTATGACGAAGCAATTGTCGCGATTGGAAATGCCAAAGTACGGTCCACGATTCAAAATCAACTGCAGAGAGTCGCTTCAGCGCTCATTCATCCTTCCGCAGTAGTGAGCCCATCCGCACAACTAGGTCAAGGAACCGTGGTCATGCCTAATGCAGTTGTGAACTCAGACACTGTCATTGGCGATGGCGTAATAATAAATACCGGCGCGGTGGTAGAACACGACTGCAAGATTGGTGATTACTCACATATTTGTCCCAATACAGCACTTGCCGGAGGCGTAACTGTTGGTGCACAGAGTTGGATAGGAATTGGTTCTTCGGTCATTCAGCTTATCACCATTGGAAGTGACGTTACTGTTGGTGCTGGCTCAGTGATTATTCGTGATATCCCAAACGGTCATACCGTCGTCGGAAATCCTGCAAAGTTATTAAATCGATAGGAAATCATTCGTCTATGCTAAACACCCCGTTCTCCCCTTGGCCATCATTCACAGCTGAAGAAGCCAAGGCTGTTCAAGATGTCGTTTTATCAAATCGCGTTAACTACTGGACTGGCACCGAATGCCGCGAGTTTGAAAAAGAGTTCGCTGCATGGGCTGATGCGTCCTATGCTGTCGCACTTGGGAACGGTACCTTAGCCCTTGATGTCGCATTGAAAGCCCTTGGCGTGAGCGCTGGTGATGAAGTAATTGTCACGCCGCGTACCTTTATTGCATCGATTTCTACAGTGGTGAACGCAGGTGCTACGCCGGTTTTTGCTGACATCGATCGTGATTCGCAGAATATCGAAGCGCACACCATTGCGCCAGTCATTACGTCACGCACCAAAGCCATTATTGTTGTGCATTTAGCCGGACGCCCTGCCGAAATGGACGCGATTATGGACTTGGCCGGCAAGCACGGCCTGTACGTCATCGAAGATTGTGCCCAAGCACACGGAGCGCGCTACAAAGGCTGCTCAGTGGGGAGCATAGGACATATTGGCGCATGGTCATTCTGCCAAGACAAGATCATGACTACCGGCGGTGAGGGGGGCATGGTCACCACTAACGACGAAGCTCTGTGGCGCAAAATGTGGTCGTTCAAAGATCACGGCAAGAGTTACGAAGCCGTTTACGAACGAGAGCATCCACCAGGCTTCCGTTGGTTACATGAAAGCTTCGGCACCAACTGGCGCATGCTCGAAATGCAAGCCGTCATCGGCCGCATTCAATTAAAACGTATGGCTGACTGGACCGCGGCGCGTCAACGCAACACCGCAGCTATTACCGAGGCCTGTGCTCAGTTTACGTTGATTCGTACCGCCGAAGTGCCCGTGTATATGGAGCATGCCTGCTACAAACACTATTGCTTTATCGAGCCTTCGCTGCTGGCCGACGGTTGGGATCGCGACCGCATCGTCTCAGAAGTCGTATCGCGCGGTGTTCCTTGCTTTCAAGGCTCCTGCTCGGAAGTCTATTTAGAGAAGGCGTTTGATGACACTGGTTGGCGTCCATCTGAGCCATTGACTGTCGCCCATGAGCTGGGTGAGACTTCGTTAATGTTTTTGGTGCATCCGACACTCTCTAAGGCTGAAATTGAGAAGACCTGTTCTGTTATTCGTGAAGTTTTAAAGTTAGCGCAAAAATAAAGTTTTAAGGAATCAAGGATGTCTAAAAGTATTTGTATCGTAGGCCTAGGCTACATAGGCCTACCCACCGCCGCACTTCTCGCAAATCAAGGTTACCAAGTACTCGGTATTGACGTTTCAGAAGATGTAGTAAATACCGTCAACAACGGTGACATTCACATTGTTGAGCCAGAGCTTGATGCATATGTGGCAAAAGCAGTAAAGGATAAAACACTGACTGCAGCGTTAAAGCCTCAGCCAGCAGATGTTTTCGTTTTGGCGGTGCCAACTCCTTTTCATGATGGACATATACCAAATATTGATTATGTAGTATCAGCAACGCGAACTATTGCTCCAGTAGTTAAAGCGGGTGATATGGTTATTTTAGAATCAACTTCACCGGTCGGCACGACAGAACGTGTTGAAGAAGCTTTACGTGAAGAAGGAGTCGATACTAGCTCTATCCATATTGCTCATTGTCCCGAACGTGTTTTACCGGGTCATATAATGCGAGAACTTGTGGAGAATGATCGTATAGTTGGCGGAACAACGTTAGAAGCTACCAAAGCCGTTGCTGAGTTTTATCGCTCATTTGTTACGGGCGAAGTCCTAATGACAGATGCGCGCACTGCGGAAATGGCGAAGCTGACTGAGAATAGCTTTCGTGATGTTAATATTGCGTTTGCTAATGAACTGTCGATTTTGTGTGACAAGTTTAAAATCGATGTTTGGGAACTCATTCGTTTAGCTAATAGGCATCCTAGAGTGAATATTCTGCAGCCTGGCACAGGTGTAGGAGGCCACTGTATAGCAATAGACCCCTGGTTTATTGTTCACGAGGGAGGAGAGGACGCGCGTATCATCCGCGCTGCTCGTGAAATTAACGATTATAAAATGCAATGGGTAACAAAACGTATTTTAGAAGAAATAGAAGTTTTTAAAGAGTCGAATGAAAGAGCGCCTACCGTTGCTTGTATGGGGCTAGCTTTTAAACCAAACATTGACGACTTACGCGAATCTCCAGCGGTTTCAGTATTTCAGTCTTTAGTACAGTCAGGGAATGAGCCTATTGCTGTCGAACCTAATCTAAAAAGCCATAAAAGTATAGTGCTGACTGATTACAATGAGGCAGTAAAGCAAGCTGATATCGTTGTTTATTTAGTTGCTCACAATGAGTTTAAAGAGCTGCCAGTTAAGAGGAAAATACTTGATTTCTGTGGTGTGACTGTTAATCAAAATAAGTAGGCATTATATGAGAGTTTTATTTGCGTTTGGCACTCGACCAGAAGCTATAAAAATGGCTCCTTTAGTAAAGGAACTAGAAAAGGAGAGCACATTTCAGGTAACTGTTGCTGTGACGGCACAGCATAGAGAGATGCTAGATCAGGTTTTAAGCCTATTTGAAATTACCCCTGACTATGACTTGGACATAATGAAAGCGGGCCAAGACTTGTACGATGTTACCTCCCAAGTGTTGTTAGGAATGCGGGAAGTATTAGCTCAGTCACGTCCTGATTTAGTCTTAGTTCACGGCGATACTGCAACCACATTTGCAGCCTCTTTGGCTGCCTTTTATAGCAGAATACCTGTTGGGCATGTTGAGGCAGGACTGAGAACTCATGATTTATATTCTCCGTGGCCAGAGGAAGCGAATAGGCAGCTGACTGGGCGTTTGGCAAAGTGGCATTTTGCACCAACTGAGCGGAATAAAAAAGATTTGTTGACGGAGGCAATAAGCGATTCAACCATTGTGGTAACAGGCAATACAGTTATTGATGCTCTTCAATGGGTAGGGCAAAAAATATCAGAGTCAGGTAGTCTCCGGAAATCCATAAAAGAGCAACTTGAGAGAGCTGGATTAAAGTTTGACCTAGAAGATCATCAGTACGTTTTGGTAACTGGCCATAGACGAGAAAACTTTGGTCAAGGCTTTGAGAATATATGCGCAGCTTTGAAGCTCCTTGCTGAACGGTATCCTAGTGTACATTTTGTTTATCCAGTTCATTTAAATCCCAATGTTCAAAAGCCTGTGAAGTCTCTACTTGGGGATTTAAACAATGTTCATTTAATTGAGCCTCTCGGTTACGAGCCATTTGTTTATTTAATGCAGAATTGTCATGTCGTTTTGACAGATAGCGGAGGAGTACAAGAGGAAGCTCCAGGCTTAGGGAAACCTGTACTAGTTATGCGCGATACAACAGAACGCCCCGAGGCTGTAGAAGCTGGAACAGTGAAGCTTGTTGGTACTCGGGTTGAAAAAATTGTTTCAGAAGTAGAAATTCTTTTATCTTCTGAAGAAGCTTATAGAACGATGTCTAGAGCTCATAATCCATATGGTGATGGAAACGCAAGTTATAGAATTAAGCAGTTCTTGAAATTAAACGCTGTATAGTGAGGTTGTAGTGGGTAACCAACTATTGTTTTGAACTTCTTGAACTAAATTGATATTGAATTTTAATTAGACTAGAGGGCGTGACTTGAAAATAGCAGTAGCCGGAACAGGATACGTTGGCTTATCAAATGCGGTGTTACTTGCACAACAAAACGAGGTTGTTGCAGCAGACCTTGTTAAAGAAAAAGTGGACTTAATTAACTCTGGTCAGTCGCCAATAGAAGACAAAGAGATCAGTGAATTTTTAGCTAATAAGAGCCTAAACCTTAGAGCAACACTGAACGCTGAAGAAGCTTATATAAATGCGGACTATGTTGTTATAGCTACGCCGACGGACTACGACCCCGAAACAAATTACTTCAACACCAGCAGTGTAGAGGCGGTTATTGCCCAAGTAAAGCAAATTAACCCTGACGCGGTGATGGTGATAAAATCCACCATACCGGTGGGCTATACGCAAATGCTGAAAGAAAAAATGGGAACCGATAACATCATTTTCTCGCCGGAGTTTTTGCGTGAGGGCAAAGCCCTTTATGACAATCTATATCCTTCCCGTATTATTGTTGGAGAGCGTTCTAAACGCGCCGAAAAATTTGCAGATTTGCTAAAAGAGGGCGCTATTAAAAAGGGCGTGCCGATACTCTTTACCGACAGTACAGAAGCTGAAGCCATTAAGCTCTTTGCTAATACTTACTTGGCTATGCGAGTGGCTTATTTTAATGAGTTAGATACCTATGCCGAAGTGCATGGTTTAAACACTCGTCAAATTATTGAAGGGGTTGGTTTGGACCCTCGTATTGGTGACCATTACAACAATCCGAGTTTCGGCTACGGTGGTTATTGCTTACCAAAAGACACCAAGCAGTTATTAGCCAACTACCAAGACGTACCTCAAAACATGATGCGTGCGGTGGTGGATGCCAACCGCACCCGTAAAGACTTTATTGCGGACAGTATTATTGCTCGTAAGCCAAAAGTGGTGGGTATTTATCGACTGGTAATGAAGCAAGGCTCAGACAACTTCCGTGCCTCTGCCATACAAGGTGTTATGAAACGCATTAAGGCCAAAGGCATTGAGGTTATTGTTTATGAACCGGTACTAGAGGAAGACAACTTTTATAATTCGCGTGTGGTGGACGACTTTGAGGGGTTTAAAACCGAGGCTGACGTAATTGTTTCAAACCGCATGGCACCAGAGCTTCAGGATGTCGCTGACAAAGTATATACGCGAGATTTGTTTGGAAGTGATTAGTCGCTAGCATCTGATGCGTAGGTGGCATTTTTAAAAAGCACAGGGTATAAGCAATGAAAACCATGACACTACAAAACTATACTGGTGCATCATTGCTTAACGCACGACAGTTAAACCTGTCTATGAGCTTAATGCTTGGGGAGCAAACGCGCCCTAAGCAACTGACTAAGCAGCAGCTCATGCAATTGCTGAATGTGCTGGAATCACTGGCTATGTCATCGAGGGTGTTGTTTGATGGCTCCATACAGCAAGATGATAAACAGCAACTTAAAGACCATAACCATCTCTACCGAGACCTTCTTAAAGAAACCAGTTTGGTTGCAACCGATCAATGGTTAGGTTGCTGCCAGCAGGCCGCTGCTCAGTCCGCATTACTGATTAAAGAATGGTTGGAAAGCCCCGAGCGCTGGTCCGAGCAATCGCCCGTTGCGCAAAAAGACGCCGAGAGCTTTAAACACGCACTACTGGAAGGCTTTACCCAAAAGTTTACCGACAGACGCAAGCTGGCTAAAAACACATTAACGGATAATAACTTCCGCGGTGCAAAATGTGTTGCCGGTTTATTGGTGACTATTGCCGAGCAAGCCCCTTTTGACCAACCCACCGTTTCTGACTTCACGCTTGCGTTTAACCAGGCAGCGCAAAGTGATGATGACACTTCTCATAAAACCGGACAGTTAGTCTCCGGGCTTATAGACCGCTTCCGCGTCAACTTTGTGAATGAATTAGCTGCACAGCATAATGCAGTCTATGTTGCTGCGCCTGCCATTGAAGAACTAAAAGCGCAACAAAGTGCACTGCTTTGGCGCTACTTAGGTAACCAACTGCAACAGCAGTCGAGCCTGAATGAGCTGCAAAGCTTGTCGCAAACTGAGTCGGAAGCGCTTCAAAGCTTTCCGTATGCTTACGCATTGCTGATGCAGAAGAAAGTCACCAGCCCCACCAAACTCCTCGATTTACTCTTCAAAGTCCGTGATGACGCTGTTATTGCTCAACAAGCTAAAGAGGAGCAGAGCGGAAAACGGTTTGTGCATGAATGGAGTTTAGAGGAGTTTCAGGACATGCACGCAGGCCTTTTCGGCGAAACCTTTGCCGCAATCAATAACCACAAAACCTCATGGCACGAAAACTTATTAAACATTGGGCGTTCATGCCTGCCTGCGTTGCTGTCTGTAGGCTCAGCGGGTTTAGGTATCGTGATACCGGAAAGTGCGGTTGAAGGCACTGTCGCTGTAAGTATGGCATCTGCCGGTGTTGTGCTCGAAAATGCGAATCGGTTTAGTGGCAATAGCGCAAGTGATAATAAAAGCATAAAGCTTTACCGTGATAACTACATGCGCTGGAACAAACTACTGGACAAGGCCGCTACGCAGACCTCAAGAGGTATGTCGCTGCAGGGGCGGGTAGAAGATATCTTTGGTGTGCCGGTAGCTCGGTAAAATATCTGTTAGATAAAGCAAGAAAAAGGAAAATATAATGTGCGGTATCGTAGGAGCAACCTCTGAGCGCCATGTTGGCGAGATTTTATTAGAGGGCTTAAGACGCCTTGAGTACAGAGGTTATGACTCAGCCGGGATGGCAGTCATCGATAAAAGCCAACAGCTTAGAAGTACACGACGTACCGGGAAAGTACAAGCTTTGACGGACGCCATTGAAACTGAGTCAATGGACGGGACGCTGGGTATTGCCCACACCCCCACTATGTCAACCTTGTTGTCCAGTTGGCAATTTCGCCATTAG
>TARA_R110002020_G_scaffold263957_2_pt1 | contig 47919 bp, 52 predicted proteins | sample TARA_R110002020 | Tara Oceans TARA_R110002020 (sample SAMEA4396489) | marine metagenome | biome: Westerlies Biome; feature: [MES] marine water layer (ENVO:01000295) within the mesopelagic zone...; material: water (ENVO:00002006), including particulate matter (ENVO:01000060) such... | reverse complement strand
GAAGCTGTATCGCTCCCGAGCCTTGTACCGAACATTCCCGGTATCGAAGTCACCGTCCATACCAGTCTGGAGGGCGGTGCGCTGGAACATCTTCATGCCATTCGGTACATCAGTCATGATGAACCAGAACTTCTTGTTCGTGGTCGTCAGGTAATGATTGACCGAGTAACCTTCCGGGATCGTCCCGTTGGTTCGCATGGCATTGATGTCGTTGTCCGCAGTCCCGGGACGGAGTTCCGTCTCAAGAACACGGGTGGCCACGAACTGATTGTAGGGTGCAACAATCAGCTTGCGGGGTCGAGCTGCAATAAGCAGCCCACGATCATCGGTGAAAGCAGCGATATCAATCACTGCCTGCTCCAAGCTGGTTTCGTTGAGATCCGAAGCCGTTGCCAGCTCGTTCACAATGTCAGCCCCAGCAACAGCCGGATGATCAGTTGCACACAGCTCCTTGCCGTCACCAGCCGAGAAGTTCCCGACAGTGTAGGCATTGTTCAAAGGAAAGGCCGCTTTGACCTGCTTTGTGTGCGCCATTGCGCGGGCGAGCGCCTTGGTGTAGCGAGCAGAAAGAGAATCATAAAGATTATCTTCCACTGCTTCCTCGGTGATCGAGAATCCCATCGCAATGGTTTCGTGATTGTAACGAGCCGTGAAATGCTCCTGTGCGGTGTCATACGAGATCGAAGATCCCTCAGACTTCACAGGCGCAGCCCCGAAACCGGACAACTTAACTTCCTCTTCAAATGCTCGATCTGAAGATTCCGTCTCGTAGACAGCCTCGTGTTCGTTTTCGTAACGGTCATACTCCAACCCAAAGAGGGCATTCAGCCCGGGAAGGAGTTCTTTCATCATTTGTGCGCGTGAAATTGCCATGATTTATTTACTCCTTTCCTTACGAGATCAACTCTTGGATCGCGCCCGTCGCAAAGCGAACGACAAGATCCGGAGTCGAAGAGCCCGACTGAACGCCATCATCGACTACATCAATGACAACTAGGGGCGGGTTTGAACCGGCTGTTCCGTTCGTGCAAGCAAGGTCGGAATTTCCGGTAGTAGTGGAACCACTTGTCCCACTCGTGTTGTACGGTACGCCTCTGTGGGCATTAATAAAGGCAATCGTGCCCTGTACCTTAAAGATGCCGCCCCGCGCAGGGGAAATAAAAGCAAAAGCATCCGTGTTAGTGCTAACTCCATCATAATACTGACCGTACTTGATTTCACCAGCAGCGTTCGTCCATCGGGCACCCACAAGCACACCAGCAGTTGTAGTAGCGTTGCTGACGGGATCAGTGAGGGCGTCAATGCCCCCACCTGCCGTCATCGTAACGCAACCACCATTGAAGATGGCGGTGCCCAGAGTGTTGATTTTGTACTCGACAAAACCACCAGTCTGTGAGGCTGCCCCAGCAGATTTGATGGGGCGAAGTCCATAAGCAGCCATTTGGCTATCTCCTTAAAGAAGATCAGCGATAGCCATGCGTGGTACTTCCACCATTAGTTATCGCCAAACGTGACCCGCGTCTTCCGCTCAGGACTGAGCAGAGGCATACGCGGATCTTGCTCTCTGAAGTAGTTTCGGTCGAGGGCTTCCATCTGACCTTGGCTCTCTTTTTCTGCAAGATCCTGAAACTTCTCACCGATTTCCTTGGGTCTTGCACAAAGCAAGAGGCCACCGATAAGGACGTTATCAGGATACTGGCTGTCTCGATCTGAAATGATCATCAGTTCGGGATAGTCAGACGCTAGGACAGGTTCCCATCCATCACGGAATGCTTGGGAGACATTGATGTTGTCTGCCTCGCCCCGTGAGGAAGCCCTGACATAGCGATGATCCAACCCTTCTCTAGGGTTGGGTTGCGGAAGAAGAGGGGCCGGTTTCCACGGAGTTTCCCTGACTTCACTATCGCGTGTTTCTGTATCTCTAGGTGCGCGTTCTTCAGCCATTATCTTTTCTCTTTCGTGAGTTGTTTGGCGTACTGTTCTGGCGTAATACCCAACCGCTTCGCGAGTGCAACTTGGGTGGAGGTTAGCTGTACTTTGCGAGGTGGGGCGCTGCCTCTTCTGGCAGGAGCCACCACCGTCGTCATTCCCTGACCTACAGCCGGATCCCCCGATCCTTGGTCAGTGAACGTGTCGGGAAATACTTCCCGCATTCTTTGATCTATTCTTGAATAGTACTCATTACTTCTAGGGTCGAGACCCTCTTTACTAACTAGGTTTTCGTGAACACCCATAGCGAACTGGGTTTTTTCAGTGTCTTCCCCAAACCATTTATTATTAGACATCCAATCCTGTAGGTTCGGATCGGATTGAGCCTGCTGCTGGGCTTGCTGTTGGGCAAGCTGGGCTTGTTGCATTTGTTGCATTTGAGCCCGTCGCTGCATGGCCGCTTGCTGCATGTAGGCCTGCTGCTGCATGGCTTGTCGGTTCTGCTCTTCAACCACAGGCGTGTACTGAGATGCCTGCTGAGCCTCAATGACGGTTCGATTCAACTGCTCTTGTGCTTCAACAATATCATCGGAGTCGCCAGACTCGTAGGCCTTCTTGTACCTGTCCTTCGCCGCAGCAAGTTGGCTATCGGTGCGAGAATGGATCTCCGAAAGGAGAACCTTCTCACCTCTTTCAAGGACGTTACGCAGATCCCTGTTCTGGGAATCTACTTGCTGTGCGTACCGGACAGCTTCTTCCTGCATCCGGACAGCGGCCTCTTTGTTTCTGCGTTCTTCATGGAACTCATACTTGAGCTGCTGGATACGTTTCCCGGCCCGACCACCGACGTTCTCAATTTCTTCTGCGTCAGCGTCATCCGGAAGCCTTGCTTCGTCTCTCGGCCCAACTTGATCCTCAGACGGTCGATCATCGACCACCTGAACCTCAACGTCTGAATCTTCTGCCATGTCTGCAATCGGCTCCGTAAGTGAATTACCCATTAGATCATCAAGGGGTTGACTCATGCTCTGGCTACCCCCATCGGATTTTCGATTACCGCCTCGACGGAATCGTCATTGATGATTCGGAACTCTTGGCCGTGAACGCGGATCCGTGTACCGGAGTATGCGCGCATCACAATCCAATCTCCCTCCTCACACCAAGGGCCACTCGGGAACCGTTCCTTGTTGGCGTAAGCCTCAGGACCCATCTTGGCAACGAACCCAACAATCGTGGCGACGGATTCTGCGTCTCGCCGTTCGTCAGGAACGTAAATGCCACCGTCCGTCTGCTCTTTGACTTCGGGTAGTGCTATGAGCAGTCGATAGCCAGTGGGGTCAGGGACCTTCTTGGCCGAAACCTTCGGCTGCTCGTCGCTGTACTGAATTGCTTCAGACAATGATATTCTCCTGTTGCAGAGACTTTTTATGGAGTGCCTCAGAGACTCCGTGCGCTCACATGAGCGTAAATATTTTAGATCTGTGTCGGATGTGTCACTTGGTGCCGGTTCCCTGAAAAAATATTTTCAGCTCATCTGGACTTAAAAAATTCTAGTAATCTTCCTCGTCCTTGATGATCTTGGAGCCCAGCTCCTTGATCTCCCTCTCGGCTATAGAAAGGCCCTCAATCACACCACACATCTTCTTGTACTCAGCATAGTCCCCGAGGGAACCATTCGCAAGGTGTTCGATGTATTGAGACTTAGTTTCCAGCAAGCGAGACAGCAAGGCGTCTAGTACGGGATCCAACTATTCCTCCTGAGGGGCGGGCGGGGGGGCCGCCCTGTCGATCTTTTCCATCTCTTTTTGAAAGTCGATCAGCTTCTCCATGAGGCGAGAGCCCACCTTGGCTCCCTCGGCCTTCTCGACCCGCATCATGCCCTCGGCAGAAAGCATAAGCTCGGAAATCTTCAAAGCCATATCTGAGCTTCTTTTCGCCTCAGCCATGGACAGTTCCCCATCTTTGGATCTTGCGGCGATGAGGGTCTTGACAAGATCAAGGCCAGCCTTGCCCTCAGTAGCCTTCCCGTCTTGGAGGATCTTCACTAGATCAATGCCCGCGTTCCCCTCAGCCACCCTTTCGGTGGATTGAATCTTCTCTCCCTGAATCCTCTCTTGGGACTGAATACGAGACATCTCCACTTCGCTACGTTCCTGAGCCTTCATCTGGTCAAGCTGCAAGCGGGCCTGCTTGTCTGCCACGTTGGCCTCGGCCTCCATTCGGCGAATCTCCAGCTCCTGCTGGCGCATCTGGATGATCGGGTCTTCGGCTTGCTCTTCGGCCTGTGCGGTTTGATCTTCCATCTGGTGCTGCTGGAGAAGTCTCTCGGCAGCATCCCGCACCAATCGGGAGAGCTGAACCTCCACATCGTCGGGGAGGGGCTCCTCGGGCGGAGGCAGGTCCACACCAAGGTTGTCTTCGATTTCACTCCGGTACTGGAATGCGAGATGCTCACCCACATGGGCAGACAGGGCAGACTGGACCGCCATCGCGTTAGGATCCTTCTCAAGCATCTCAAGCAGGGCCGGGTCTTCCGCCGCAGCCATATGGGTTGCGATATGCGCTTCGTGATCCTGCCAGAGAAAGGCCTTGACGGGGTTGCCACGGATGATGTCCATGTTCTCAAGAACCGGATCCTTGACCGGAACCTCATCTTCAAGGGGAATAATTTTATCTGTGTCCCGAATGCCTAGAACTTCAAGCATCTGCCGATGGAGGGTGGGCATATCGTATATTTCCGGGGATGTTTCTGCGAGTTGCATGGCTGCTTGGTACTGCATGATTCGCTGGGCCATCGTGGCTGAGTTCGGGTCAGATACGGGGAGTACGTCAATACGGTCATCAAAGTCCTCCTCCTTCATCATCTCATCGCCCTCAAGATCATACGGGTACTCAAGGGGAGTATGGTCCCGGACAATATCCTCAAGGATTCGGAACTCGTTCTTCATGGAGGCATGGAGGCGAGACTGGATTGCCGCCATCACCTTCATGGATCTTTCAAGCAACGCCAGCGTGGTCCCGACCGGAGCTTGGTTACTCATGTCGCTGATCTTTAGATCAGTCAGGGAGGCGAACCTTCGGCCTTCCTCAACGATATTGCCAAGCAACTGGTAGAGAACGCTTGACGGCTCCTTGTAGGGAAGGAAGGTGATGTTGTCCCGAATCGCTCCACCCGGTACGTCTACGTCCCGGAACTCGCCGGGAGAGATGGGAGAGTCTTCGCCGCGAATGCGGAGTCCTCTTGACTTGAGACCACCCGGGAGGTTGGACAGGGTTCCGGCATCTACAAGCTGGCGGAGCAGCGAGGTGGCCGACTTGGCTAGGCCGCCAATCATATGGACAAGGCCAAAGCCGTAGAATCCGATACCCGGGATATACTCGTAGTGAACGAAGTGCCTGCGGCGTATCTTGTCGGGATCGCTCTCTTCCCAGTTCCTGCGGATAGAGAGAACCTTTTTCGATCCCAGCTCGATGGTGATGACGTAGGGGAGCGCGATGCCCGTCTCTTCACCATTCTGAACGTCTTCAAACCCAGCGAGGTCTACATCGGCATGTATCTCAATCAGGGTGTATCTGTTGTCAAACTCATAAGAGGGACTGTCTCCAGTCAGCTCATCATATTTTTTCTGTATATCGTCGGGGTCAGGAGAGGGATTGCCTAGCTCTACATCAGAATAGAACCCGCTAACCTGCATCTTTCGGACATCGTTCTGGTTTCTTTTCATCACATGAGTGACGCGCTCCGCCATGTCCAAAGACGGGGCACCGTATGAGACAACGATATCCTCTGAGGGAACGAACATTGCACAGGGCCTATTCATCGTCGGGTCCCAATAGACCTTGCGGAAGGCTGATCCAGCAAGGGGGAGGCTGAACAACATCTTCTCAGTCTCGCCCCGGTATTCCTCCATCACCTCTGTAACAAGATAGTTGAGATAATCCTCGATCCGACTGGCCTGCTTGGTCTTCTCATCGGTTGCCTTCCCAACGATCTTGGTCCGAACCGGACCACCGCTAGGAAATATTTCGCTGATTGCCTGACTCTGAAAACGAATGACTGCTTCAGAAAGGATCGGGTGGGTAACTCCACAAGCACCCTCCCAAGGGGAAGTTCTCTCTTCGATCTTTAGGCCCAGTTGGTTCAATCCCTTGATATAGGTTTCTTCCCATTCCTTCCGACTACCCCTGTCGGAAAGGTACGCACCGACAAGCTCGGAGGACAGGGCGTCTACATCGCCTTGATCCATCTCTTCGACAAGGTTCGCGTCAAACGCGACATCAAGGCCAGAGGCCTCGCCGCCCGTAAAGTCGATCAGCATACCCCCGTCTTCCGTCTCCATCGAAACGGCTTCGGGATTAAGGATTTCAACCTCAACCTCTTCTTCAAACTCGGTGATGTCAAGCGGTCCCTGATCTAAAGATCTCTCAATGGCCAATTAGGTTATCCTCTCCGACCGCTTCTTCGCCCGGGTCCGCGTCTACGTCCACCGAACGTGGGGGCAACAACGCTCTGGGGCGCGGGAACCGGGCCGGGTAGTGATCCTATTCCGGGAATTCCGGGAACGGTAAACGGATTGCCACCGGGCAACGAGCCTATTCCGGGAATTCCGGGGATAGATACGTTTTCTGGCAGGCCTAGACCCAGCGGTGCCCCGTAGACAGACGAACCAATATTATCCAAATTGGGAACTGCTGGCGGTGCTAGTCCGAGCGGTGCTCCGTAGACAGACGAGCCTATGTCAGGGGATATGGCCGGGGCCGTAGGATCAGCTCCGGGTAGAGACCCGAGAGCCGGGATTCCGGGGATAGTCATATCATCCATAACAGATCCCGGTAGTGAGCCTATGCCCGGAATACCGGGAATAACCGGGGCTGTTGCCGCCGCCACATCCCGACTCGTTACCCTGCCGGGTCTGCGTCCCATTCCCCGCTGTCCCATACCAGTGCCTCGTCTCGGACCGGGAATAACTTCGTCGGGAACAACCGGACCTCTTTGTTCGTTTCCAGATACTAGGGCGCTGCCTGCGGGATTGGCGGCAATATTGGCGGCGTAGTTGGCAGCCATTGCGTCTGTATCACCCACCCCGGCCCATCTAGCCTCGTCCATCTGGATAGCCGGAGCATTCACAGGGGAAGTCGTTTGGGGGGGCGGGGATGTCACCGTCTGACCCGCCGAAGTACCGGCAGCGTCTGTAGTCGTTGAGGTTATCGGATTAACTGAGTTATCACTAAGACCGGCCAACCAAGACTTCACTCCTTCGGGATCATCTCTAAAGGAAGAGTAGAGATTTCTTTTCAGATAATCATCAATTGAATTACTTCGCGTTTGGGGAGAAAAGGCACTAGAAAGCAAACTCATTTGTGACGGTGAGAATCCTTGCTGATAAGGGTACGCACTTCGCTGCGGATACCCGCCACCCATCTGGCCATAACCTCCATAACCACCACCGTACATGCCGCTAGGGGGGCCATAACCATAACCACCACCATAGCTAGGGCCACCACCATAGCTAGGACCGTAACCACCGCCATATCCACCGCCCATTCCGCCGCCGCCAATATTGATGGAAACAGGAGCCATGCCTCCGCCGTAGCCTCCGCCGTAGCTAGGCCTGTATCCTCCGCCGTAGTTTCCTCCGTAGCCACCGCCATAGCCGCCTCCGTAACCTTGATTGTAGCCACCGCCATAGCCGCCGTAGTTCATTCCCTGAGTGGGGGTACCCATGCCGGAGAGAATGTTTCTCGGACCAATCATGGACCGATACGCATTCGGATTGCGGGGGGAGCGGTCTAAAATATTTTTGGTTCTTTGCTGGAAGTTTGCAGCACTGTTTGCGCTCGCTGCCTTATTAAGGGATTGATTCATAGCCTGCCTTTCGGGGGCAGTCTTCCCGGAGTACACGGAGCCCAGAGCTTCTCTCTGTCCCATACTTAGATCACTATGTCCTGCACCCATTAGATCAACCGCCTTCCGTATGAGTCAATGATTCCGCCGTGCCCGAACCGTCGCCGTCTCCCACGACCCGCACCTCTCTGCCTGCGAGTTTGAAGCCTTCCATTCGACCCGTCTCCGCCGGGTAGCATCGGTGGTGCCACAGTCTCAATGCTACCCGTGGCCGGAAAGAAAGGCTGATCGGTTGGATAAGTCCGCCCCATCCCTATGTCGGCCAGCCGTCGCTCCTCCCTGCGCCTGCGCCTCTCTTGCATTTCCTGAGCGCCGTATTGATCTCGGATTCCTTGCTCCGTTTCCCATTGTGACTGGTAATCATCCATAGAAGGCGGCCCGTAACTCTCCGGATCAAACGCTCTTCCCGCAGCCTGAGCTTTCAGGGCCATGGCGAGGTCATCTGCTCCCACTGCACCATCGAAGTTCAGATCGTATTGGTTTGCGATGGCGGGGCTAGTATAGATGCCATCATCGGAGAGAGATCCTCCAAATCCATACCCCCCCCTTGGCATCCCCCCTTCGGGCCTCTGGCCATCGTAGATTGAATACTCGGCAGCCTCTTGCGCATTGCCCTGACCCATCGCTTGCTGAACCATGTAGGGATCCACCACACCTGCGGGCGTCGTCATGTCGCCGGGCCCGTACATGAGGCTACCCATGTAGCCTTGACCGCCTTGCATCGCCGCATTTTGGATGGCGGCTGCATCCAACCTACCCTGTAGAGCCTCTTCCCGGGTGGGGATCACGCCCCCTCGACCGCCGCCGCTCCGTGCAACTTGCATTGTATCGCCACCGCCCCCCCACCCAAGCCGCTGGAAGGGAGAGTTACCAAAGGTTTCATTCAGCTCCCGCATGAAGTCTGGAGTCTGTACCGTTGTCATACCGGGCCTTGTCCCGGGCCGATAAGAACTCATACTCATGGGGCTGCCCAGTTCGGTTACTTCACGCGATGGGCGAAGGAATGAATCCATCTGGTCGCCCGTACCTCCACGGCGAGTTCCCCGACTAATGCGACCGCCCCGACCACGCGGCATAGCGGAGCCACCTGACATACCGAAATCGCCTTGGGCTGTGTTCATTCTGTTCTGTTGTGATCCAAGCCGTCTATGGCTGTCCATTCCGCCGTATCCGGTCTGCCCTTGTCCCATTTTAGTAATCCTCTATTTCCAAGACTTGTATCCTTCGGGATCAAGGTCTTTAGGTTTCGCCACGAAGTCGGGCGTATCGTTGTAATCCATTGTCAACTCTACACCCGGCTCTATGTCGGAGAGAGACTTCAAGTAATACTGATCCACCGTACTCGGGACGATCTCCATTCTTCCATTGGGACTGGATTGATGGTTGATGTACTTCCCTAGCTCGGTTTGTTCGCCACCCAGAAGGCCGCCCGCATTCAGGCCCGTGATCAGATGACCCACGGATTCACCAGTGGGAATCGCCTCGGAGGCGAAAGCACCTGTGCCATGGATGTCTGATGGGGCTGCGTGCCACTTCATTTAGTAGTATTCCACTTTCTTGGAGCGGAACTTCTCCTCTTCTTCATCGGAACCGAGAGAGACGAAGCCGCCCTGTCTAAATCTAAGTAAGGCCTGCGTAGATGAGTCCACGAGGTCATCGTGTTCGCCAGCAGGGAACGCGGCGAACTCTTCCACCACTTCCTCTGCGTATCTTCTTGAGGGTCGCCACACAGTTCCGGATGCAAAGAGATCTGCCACAGCGTTCACGCGGGCGATCTTGTCGTTGCCTCTCGACGGACTGTATTCTTGAACCGGGATACCCATGGCTCTGAGTTCAAAGATCAGAGGCATCCCTGCCGCCTTGGCTTCCACTATGAAAGCGTCAGGCTTCCAACGCTTCCACTTCTTCATCGCTCTTACTTTAAGTTCGGGAAACTCAAGACGTTCCTTGATGGCATCCAACAAAATAATATTGGCTTGCTTCCGACCTTTCTCATCTTCCTTGTAGAAAACGCCCCATGTAGTGCAGGCCGAGTAGTCAGCTCGTTCGGATTTCAAAAACGCTGTATCCCAAGACTGAATGATGAACTCGCAGTGGGGAGGATCTTCCTTCTCCCACTCCATCCACCATTCTCGCTTGACGATGGCCCCCTCTTCCGAGGTGGGATCCTGCTGGTACTGCGCTTCCCACTTGGAGACCGGGAGTTCAGCCTTGAGCTTCTCCAGTTCCTCCAGCTTCCAGAACCCGGGCCAAAGCGATTTTCCCGAGGGGAGAATGGCGGGTAGCTCAATCACTTCCCATTCGTCCATCCCCGATCTTTCAACCGAGGACTTCAATATTTGCCCCGTCAGATCTCGCTTATGCCATCGCGTCATCACGATGACAATCGCCCCCCCAGGCTGCAATCTCTGACGAGGACCGGAGGTGTACCATTCATAGACCCGATCAAATACTCCGGGGTCTACACTCTGGCCCTCCTGCTCGGAGTGGGGATCATCAATGATCAACAGGTCTGCACCCTTCCCGGTGACAGCACCACCCACGCCGATAGCGAAGTACTCCCCTCCCCCATTCGTGTTCCATCGACCAGCCGCTTTGGAGTCTGCTTGGAGTCCTACGCCGGGAAATACTTCTTGGTACTCTTTGCTCCCCACAAGGTTACGAACCTTTCGCCCGAAACCGACAGCCAGCTCGGCAGTATGGGAAGTCTGAATCACTTTCCCCTCGGGTCTTGATCCGAGGAACCACGAGGGGAGAAGATAGCTTGCGAACTCACTCTTCGTATGGCGAGGAGGCATGTTGATGATGAGTCTCTTCAACTCACCCCTAGCCACTTTCTCAAAAGCCTCGCCCATCAGCTTGTGGTGGTTACCTTCAATGAAAGCAGGCCACACTGCCTTGACGAATGATAGGAAGCTCGACTGATTCGCCGCCCGGCCTCGGGATTCTTTGAGGTGCTTGAGTAGGGCGTGGACCCGCTTGATCGAATCGGGGTCCAGCTTGTCCAACTTGTCTAAGTATTGATCTATTTCCTTAGACCCAGTGATCATTCCGCCAGCCTGAGGTTGGAAACTCCCTTACCGTCCTTGAGATCAAGGTAAAACAGGATCCGGTTGCAGTCTGTCCGGTTCCATGCGCTGTGATCCTTGGTGTCGTCAAAGACAACCCAGTCACCGCGCTCCTTCCACTTGTGTTCGCCACCGGAATGGGACAACCCTACGTCTCCATCCGGAATCTCTATGCCTAGGTGGAAGATCTTGTGCCCCGAGTTCTCATGACTGTGGGTCTTTAGCTCTTCATTGGGTCCGAGCTTGGAAAATGCAGCCAATTCCACCTCAGATGGGTCGAAGTGGTCAAAGATTAGAGCCCATGTGGCGGGCCAGATCATAGCCAGTGGGGAAATCATCACTTCCCACGATATCTCGCTACCAAACCTCGCATTCGCCAAAGCACGGGATGCATATACGGGAATGACCTGCCAATCCGCCTTGTGATCCCAGTCTGAGTCCCAATCGGTCCACAAAGCACCAGCAACACCACAAATATCCAGCTTGTCGTACTCTCCAGCTATCGTATCCACACCAGAAGCAATGGATCTTACGCCAGACACAACACCCCCCATACTAGATAGCTACATAAGTACTGGATAAACCTAATCTTTCTAGCTAGATCCAACCAAATAGAAAAATCTCTCTCTCAACTCTAGCTAGATCACTTACAGGAAGCTCCACTACCCCCATTCAGGGACAGCTTCCTGATCTAAACTGGTTTTACTAGTAAATACCCTGTAGCTATGGCTTGATTATAACAAAATGACCCCCTTGACAGCTAAAGTCAATGGCTGCCTAGGGTTTTTTTCACCAATTTTAACCAAAGTCCCTCTCTCCAGCCGGGATTCCACCCATGAGTGAGTCCTTTTCGTCCATTTCCCCCTGATATGCGCCAGAAAAAACTGTTCCGGGTGGCGAATAACTCCGATCTTGCCTCCATTTCTCTATTTCACCGAATGCTTCATGGACCTCACGGCGAAATTGTTCCCTAGGAACACATATATCTAGTACGGCAGTGAGAATTCTACCCCGTCTATAACCTATCATGCACTGAACTCACTTGTAATGTTACCATTTCTAAAAGTATATATAATTTTTGTGATGAATTGCAATGTTTGTCTGTGAATTTTTTGGTGATCGGATGAGCAAACTAATGTGTACTTGAAATGAAGCGCGCGCGTTTGGATTTGGGGGGGTCGGGGTCATCCTTCGTCCGGATTCTCCGGCTTACCTCCGCCCTCCAATTCATCCTGAAAAAGACTTTCTATTTCAGCCATGATCTCAGCCTCCGATTCTGGCATAGGCTCTGCCACTTCTATGCGCTGACGCTCCGTGAACAGGCCAGACTCCAGACCGATCAATCGGTACGCCTGTATGCGACTGGCACTCGTGGCATCCGGTGCCGTGGTCTCTGCCCACAGGCCGTCCATGACCGCCCGGGCCTGATTCAATTTGTTTCTCGCCCTATGCCTCTCCAGAGCCCGCTGTCCCCGCTCCACGGCCATGGTGATGCCAGGGTGAGCCCTGAGTGTCGAGGCCTCATTCCGTATCACCTTGGGTGCCATGGAGGCCGTGTCATAGGCCCTCTTGTACGCCTCCACCAGTGTCCCGCACTCAGGGTCCAGAACGGCATCCACGAACGCCTGCTGTTTCTTGGTCAGTCTCTCCGCCATGATGGCCATCCTCCTGGGGGTGAATATGGGGGCCGTCCTGGGCCGGGTCAAGGGCCCAACCTAACGCTGTTACACTACCCACGGGGTGCTCACCAGAGGCCTTGTGTTGCGTTGTGTTGCACTTACTAGACCCCCCTCACTGGGCTCCGGGTAGTGAGATCGTGTAATACAGGGCATCACAGGCCCTCTCAGAGCAACCCCTAGGGGACTTTTGGGCTGGATGGTGTGATTGTGCTGGCCCTGAGTGTCCTGCCCTGGGGGATATCAGAGGCGAAAGTCAGGCGAAAATCTGTCTGTATTGGGACTTCTCACCCCCTCCCATACCCTCGTAGCCCCCATCCCACCAGTGCATCACAGGGCATCTCATGGCCTCTCAGTGCCTACCCCGCAGGGGATACACCTTCCTTCTATAGGCTGAGAGTGCCCTCACATCGAGGAGAGGTCTGAAAAAATCTTTTCTCGTACACCTCAGGGCCAGTAGAAGGGCAAAATAATTTCTAGTCCCCGAGGGCAGTGGCTTGCACTTACTCCCTGTGATGCACTGAATTGACATGTATTCCAAGGTGTGCGAGGATGCGTTTGTTCTTCAAGGTAATCAAAAATTTTTCAGAGGGGTTTCAGAGACGAGAAGATAGCCATCACCATACGAGCCTCCGCCCAGCGCACTCGCGAGGGTAAGGCAACTTCGCCGGGACTTGTATCCCCGGAGGAGCCCAGGCGCGGCCAGCGTCCAGAGTCCGGGGGTACCCTCCCCCACACTTCAAGAGACTCCGCTGGTGCAGCGAAGGGAGTGTGAGAAGACGGTCATCGACCCCTCTCGCTGGGCGTTGCGCCCCCGGCGAGTGGCACCTGTAGCGGGGTGTACGGAGAGACCATCTCGGCAACTGCGTTGTGGTTGCCTCATCGCGTGGCAGACATGGGATGAGGTAACCGCAACACAAAAGGAGATCCACCATGGCAAGTGCAGCAGATATCGCGATCCAGAAGCAGGGAGCCAGCACGATCGTCAAGGCTCTCACTGAGCGAGCATACGACTGGCTGAGCATGAACATGCCAGCCGAAGCCACCATGACCAGCGATGCAGACGCATGGCAGGTCGAGACTGACTACATCTCACTGATCACCAGCGTGGCCAGCCATGACGGTCTGGTCATCCCAAGCTAGAAAACATTTTCACACAAGGGGAAACAAAATGAAGTGGACAAAGGCGAGAGTCAAGAAGTTGGTGGAGAAGGCACTGAAAGAGCAGCGCCTCCGAGATGTAGAAGTGGAGGCGATCTTCTGGCTGGGCCAGTGGTGTAACCCGAAGGGGTGGCTGACAAAAGAAGACCTCCGACTGACCCCCAAGCAGCGACAGTTTCGGGTGGCCGAGGTGCGGCTTCGACATGCCAAGCATGGTGAGGTTGTGAAGTTCGTCCACATCGAACGTAATGGAGCATGGAGAATCGCATGACTGACGAGCCCGGAGCCATGATCAAACTCTATGCCCTCGTCGTGCTGACGGCGGGGGCAGTGAGGCTGGTCTCTGCAATCTTGAACTGAAACACAGGGGGAACAGCATGAGTGACCTGAAGCAGATGGTGCGGGAGGCTGACGCCCTCGTCGCTGACGCATGGGAGAGACTGGCCGAGGTTCAGAGCGAGCTGAGGCAGCTAGAGAATGAACTGCAAAACATTTACACACAAGGAGAACCATCATGAGCAGCTACGAAATCATCGAGACACCCAACATCAAGCGACCGTCCGACATGGCTACGACGGTCTCCTTCCATAGGCGTGGGCCTGGGGGCATCAAGGTGAGCAAGCTCCTGAGCCAGCAACTCTGCGACAAGTACGGGGTCACCCGGTCTGAGCTGAAGGTTCAGATCAAGATCCTCGACTCGCCCCATCTCTCGGAGAACAAGCAGCATCTCTCCGCAGTGGACAGGGATATCCGATCCCACACTGCACCCTGGGGCGACGATGGGAGGCGCGCCTTGGCCAACACTCTCGCCTTCAAGGTGGACGAGTGGGTCGCCATGATCGAGAAGGCAGACATTGAGTTTGAGAAGCACATCGACGATCTGCCGAGGATGAAGGCCATCTTCGACGCACTGCCTGCTGAGATGACTGAGGGAATATCTTTCCCCTCACCTGCTGAGGAGCGGGCCAAGTACCGGGTCTCGATTGACCGGGATGTCATCCCTGACTGGGAGTCCTACAACATCGGAGGTCTGGAAGGTGATGAGAAAGACAAGTTCATCGCTGACATTCGGGACTCCGAGCAGCGCCGGATGCAGGGTGTAGTAAAGGACGCGGCCCAGCGGACGGTCGATGTCATCGAGAAGGCAACCGAGAAGATGGATGCCTACGGTGAGGGGATTGACGGCAAGATGAAGGGTGTCTTCCGGGACACTCTCATCAGCAACATCAAGTCGCTGGCTGATCTTCTCAAGCACCTGAACGTGACCGAGGATCCGAGACTTGAGCGGGTCAGGAAGATGATCATCGACAAACTCTGCGCGACTGACGCAGAGACGCTGAGGGAAGATCCGGAGGCGCGTGCCAAGTTCAGCAAGGATGCCAAGGCAATCCTCGCCGAGGATGTTCTTCGGCGAATGGGTGACTTCGGCGGTGACAGCTAGACAACTGGAAAATATTTCCACACAAGGAGAACACCATGAAATTTGAACACCTCTACGAAATGACTGACGCCATGGTTGAGTCCGGCCTTCGCGGTGAAGGCTGGATGAACCTGCTCCTTCTCGGACCCATCGCCGTGGCGAAGACTTCCTTCTTCCCATGGTACGCAGCCGAGAAAGCCAAGCGTGGCAGCGAGGCGCTTGATAAGTCTACCCTCAAGGTGGGGGTGGACTGTCGGATCACATCGAGTGAGGCCAGCACCGACACTGGCATCCCGTCACCGAACAAGGAGAATAGGTCGCTGGACTTCTTCGTGCCCGACGATGTGCTGGGGTATGGGTCAAGTCAGAAGTGTGACTTCGACCAGAACGATCTCAACATCTCGGTGTACGATGAGTTCACCAACACCCGAGGCAACGTGAGGACTGCATACCAGCAGTTCTTTCTGGGGCGGGAGCTGCGCGGTCGCAAGGCAGCACCCAACCTGATGATCGCTGCCACGGGGAACCGACCCAAGGATCTGTCAGGCTCCACGCACCTTGAGCCTGCGCTCATGGATCGGTTCATCAAGGTAGACATGGAGCCGGATCGTCAGGCGTGGCTCACCGAGTTCGCGCCGGGCAACATCCACCCCTGCATCATCGCAGCCGTGATGAAGCGGGCCGATCTCTTCCATCGGATCCCCGATGAGAAGGGCAAGCGACCTTGCACGGGGCGAGGTCTTCACTCCATCAGCAGGCTCATGGAAAGCGGGCTGTCTGGTGAGGTGCTTGACACCGCAGGCTATGGCTCCATCGGTGACGCATGGACCGAACTCCGAGCCTACATTGGGTACGGCCACGCCATCCCGCTGGTCGAGGAGGAAGTGATCGAGGACCCGGAGGGTGCCATGATTCCGGGCGAGGTGGATCCCTCGGTCAGGCTGTCCGGTGAGTATGCCATCGCTGGCAACATCGCTGGGTGGTTGGGTTCACGCAAGAAGAAGGGCAAGCGAGTGGTCAGTCGGGAGGCGAATGCCATCGTCAAGTACCTGTCCCGACTCCAGCCCGAGGTCGCTGTCTTCGCACTGAAGATGGCGGTGGATGCCAACCCCGATGTGGCTGAGGTTCAGTCCTTCGGTGACTTCCTCAAGAAGCACGAGGCACTGCTCTCGTAGAAAGGAAGGTGCAAGATGTCAGATGAAATCACAGAGGCTGCGACCACTGCGGTGCGGGCAGCCATCGTCAAGGCCATGATCCGCCCCGCCTCCGTGTTCTTCGCGGTGGTGGGTCAGCGCCTTGACCTGATCGTAGCGGATGAGTACGAGGGACGGCCCATCCCAACCGCAGCCACCGATGGTCGGAGGCTGTATGTAAACCCAGAATATTTTCTCAGTCTTATCAAGGCCAAGCATGTGACTGTCATCGTCCACGAGTGGATGCACGTTGTCGGCGGTCACAACCTGCGCCGAGGGGATCGAGATCAGATGCTCTGGAATGTTGCATGTGATCATGTCGTGAACCTCCTCCTTCTGGAGGCAGGGTTTGAGATCGACAAGGCATGGGTCATGGACCGATGGTCCGATGGTACACCTAGCTACAAGTACCGTGGCTGGTCACCCGAGCGTGTCTACGCTGACCTCGTAGCGCAGGGATACCAAACCCCTGAGCAGGACGAGGACCCCGGCCCGGGTGATGAGGCCGGAGACGGTGAGCCCGGAGACGAGCAGTCCACGGGCGGTGAGGCCAGCGATGAGCAAGGCCCCGAGCTGCCCGAACCTCAGGGTGAGGTGTGGGATGCGACGGGTGATGACGGGGATGTCCTGACCCCTGAGGAGAAGCAGGAGTTTGAGCGTCAGCTCAGGCACGATATCGCTGAGGCAAAGATCGTTCAAAAGTCGAGCGGTTCAGCCATGGGTGAGGGTACCGAGTACATGGTCGGCAAGTCACTGTCCCCTTCAGCCAAGTGGGAAGATGTTTTGCAGGATGTGTGGTCGGATGCTGACAGCCAGAAGCGTGACTCCTGGGGGGTGGTGAATCGCAGGCATGACTCAGATGAGATGGGCTACTTTCTTCCGGGCGAGGAGGGGATTGGCTTGGACTGGGTAGTGGTTGCGGTGGATGTGTCCAGCTCTATCAGCATGCCCGAGCTGCACGCATTCATCACTCAGCTCGACAAGTTGAACGACGAGATGCCAGCCGAGAGGCTGACCATCGTACCCTTCAACGGGAGTGTCCAGCACTCCAGAATCCAGCATGTCACGGGCGGGGATAAGATCCCTCGCAAGTTTCATATCGGAGGGGGTACCCGATTCTCGGCGGTAACCAAGTGGGTCGATGAGAAGGAGGAGAAGCCCGACGTTCTCATCCTCTTCACTGACCTTGAGGACTGGGAGTACGGCCCCGAGCCTGACTGCCCCGTCATCTGGGCATCGACCGAGCCTGTCTATGAGAAGGGTAGCTTCTCCAACCGACCTCCCTTCGGTCAGGTCATCGAGGTCGAAGCAATCTAACGTGGGGCCATAAGCATGGTGCTTATGGTGGGGCGGCCTCTTCCGGGGGGTTGATGCCGCCCCTTCCCACCATCACACAAGGAGAGAAATGATATGGCAAGACCCATAGTGGGAGATGAAAAGTTCATCCCGGTGACCATCACAATGGAACCAAAGATCAAGGAAATGCTCTGCAAGGAGGCCAAGGAAAATTACCGGACAGTCTCCGCGCATATCCGATGGATACTGGATCAACACTTCAAAAACAGGGAGGGAGTCTGACATGGCAGGAGTTATATACAACGAAGACAACAGGACTTGGACCGACGAGAATGGCTACGAATATTCCTGGGTAGTCATCTCTATGGGTAAAGACAGTAAGCCGTGGGCGTTCGCCAACAGTTTCGGGAGAGCCCTCGCAAGTGCTGCGGAACCCATCGAGAAAGGTCATCCACTGATCCTAATCGGCACACCGGCTGGGGAATGGATCAAGATCGACGCCGAGAACGTGGAGTTGGGGACAGAGGGGGAGGGAGTCTGACATGGCAGGGATGATGGGTACGGCCTTGGTACTGGAGACAAGGCTTGAGTGTGAGGAATGTGGGAACCCGGTCTCGGGAAAGGCTTACGATGATCGGAGGTTCCACGTTGCAATGTTCGGGATCGTGGGTGCCTGCCTTGGTTGCGGGGTATGGCTTGCTCGCGAGGATGAAGGGGGAGTATTGAAGTGATAGAGAAGAACTGGAAGCTGCGCTTCTGTACGTCAGACAAGGCAACCGTGATGGAGCTGAAAGATCCGTGTTGCCTCCACTGCAAAAAACCGGGACACAAAATACAATATGCTCAATGGAAAAAAACAAAACCATTTTGCAGGATGAGCTGTGCGCTGAAGTGGGCGCAAGAAAACACATTACAAAAGAAGTGGTGTGGCATCTGCGGTTGGTACACGGATGATGAATACAACGAAACGCACCATGAAATTCTAGGTTTGTGACCTGAATATAACTACACACAAGGAGAACCAAGATGGGAAAAGTAAAAGAGCGACTGATCCAAGGGTACTACTGCACCGACTGCGGCAAGGAACTGGGCAAGCCGGAAGAGCTGGGGCAACGCTGTTGCTTGGAGTGTGACAACTTCAAGCAGAGCCTCGGTGATTCACTCAGAGCAATCAACACTGCATTCAATGCGGTCGAGATGGCATTCAGAAAGCAAGCAAAGAAAGAGGGGGACAAGTCATGAACGAGTATCGAAAGACAAGAGAAAAGAGGGAACGCACAGAAAACTTTCTTGTTGTGCTTCTCATATTCATGTGTGGCTTTGGGTCCGCTGTGTTCTGGTCAATCTGATGGACTCGATCTATGACGCATTGATATGGTGGGGTTCGCTCAGCCTTGCGTATTGCCTAGGATGGGCTACTCATAGTGCATTGAATCACAATGACGAGGAGTGAAGCATGATGGGATACAAGTTCAAGATGACATGGGAAGATGTGGATGTCTGGGTGTATCAGGTCTCTGAGCCTCCCGGTTTGAGTGGGGGTGACGTTGGCCCCGCATCCAGCGCCACCGAGGTTGAGCTTCCGGATGAAGTCGCCCGACAGTTCCGGACCAACGGAACCAAGCCAGCCCGAGCGGTGCTGGTTAATGCGGACGATGGAGATGTGTTGAAGAGGTTCGATCATGACTGGAAATAATTCTAAGGAAGGTGAGGTGTTGGATGTCGAATTCAGCGAGAAAGAATGCCCCCTATGCGGGGATCGTGGATACACCGTCGAGTCTTTTGGAGACGATATCGAGTATCAAGGGTGCCTTTGTGGGAATAGGAAAGGGAAAGACAATGGAGACAAGTGAAAGAAGCAAGAGAGTCCAGCTCGTACTCTCGCTCCCGAAGGACGGGGGCGGCGAACTGAAGTCAAAGCTACAAGGCATTGCAACAGAGAACAGTCGGAGCATGTCCAACCAGATCTGGTTGATCCTCTCTCAGTGGGTTGACCGATACGAACTCGTGAAGGAGAGGCATCCCACCCGACCCAGTGACTTTCTTGATGGTGTCGCGCGCCTCGACTCTCCCAAGGGTCAACACGAGTCGGGCGAAGAGGATCGGGGCTGATGGACAGCCTACCCTCCAAGCTGAAGTCACTGAAGGATAAGGCGCGAGACGCCTTGGATTCTGACGAGAGCGTGGAGGATGTAGCGTTGGCAGTCTACTACGATCTCTTCGTATACCGGGGCATGGATACAGAAGAGAGGCAATGGTGTAAGGAGGTGGCCGCGAGGCTTATGCAGGAGTTGGTCGATGAAGAATGATTCAAAGGTTCAGCTCGTGGCAAAGAGTCCCAAGTTCGTGTGGTCAAAGGGGTTTCCCCTTTGGATCTGTCTCATGGGCAACGGAAACTGTGCCTCGGGCGGGACCGATGGTCGAGTCAGAATGCACATGGATATCTCAGATATAATGAGTGGAGAAAATGACTTGGAAAATTACGAGGTTACAGGAAATGAGTTTGATGATGACTGGTGATTGATAAGGATGTGTGTAAAAATAGGAGTGTTCCTGATTCTCTTCTTGCCCCCTTTGGTGAGAGACAAATGGAACCTCCTTTGTGTGGGAGAGAGGGAGCAGTCAATCGAGGCTGCTCCCTCTTTGTTTGTTACGAGGCAGTTGCCTTTTGATTACGCGCCTCGGATCCACCCTCCACTGTGTGCCGTAGTGTTCTGCCAACGCATCGAGCCCTGGCCTCAGGAATTCGGACACAAATTTGAGTAACGAACGGTCATCCGGGTACTCATATACACAGTTAAAATATTTTATCAGGTGACTAGCCACGCTATCACCTACGCGATCAACAACATGCCGATAGGCAGAAGAGAACGCCATCCTCTTCTCACCCATGGCTGAGCCAATCACATGGGCAGCAGTGTGGAAGTCGGCATCAAGGCTACAAGATTTACATGCTGCCCCGGCGGTGGCGAAGGCGTTGAGGAAAAGATGCGCCGCCTCATGCTGACCTTGACTAATGAGTTCCATGAGGAACATCATGTCAAAAATAGTTTGGTCAGCAACCCGATGACGCTTGACCAACCCCCGGAGGTCAACGTCCTCCGAGACGATAGCCCTTCTCTTGATCTGTTCTTCAGTGAGGAAGTCAGTCAAACTCTAGATCCTCCCCGTCAAATGGGAAGTCCAGATCGAAGGCACACTCACTGAACTGTAGGGTACTCAGGTCAAACTCGATGGAGGCCGAACCAGTCTGACCAACCCATGGGAAGCGTGCCTTCCAGCATGTGATCAGGCTCTGACCATTGTCCTTGCGGCTAACCGTGATGCCAGCGTCAGCCACATTGAAGAAGGCCGAGCTGCCCGCCACATCGTAGCCAGTGGGAACAGGAGTCTTGCCATCATCCCGCCTGTACATCTTAACCGGGTGAGCAACCAACCAGATTGCAATGCCGTGCTCGACGGCAAAAGCCTTCAATGCAACCAGCATTTTGTTGATGCCTGTCACATCATCGAGCGTTCCAGTCAAGAAGTTGTAGGGATCCACGATGAGAAGCCGAATGCCATTGCGAAGTACGGCTGCGTGCGTGCGATCAAGGACCGATGTGATCTCAGTGTCTGCCTCATCGAGAAAGACGAACCTCTCACCCAGCCAATCAATAGCATCGTTCAACTCATCCTCAGACATGCGGTCATCACCACGGTATGGCTTCTTCTTTAGTACCGATGCCATCTGGATCAGGTGAACTTGGCTACTGGTTTCAGCAGAGAGGACAGCACACCTCCAGTCCTTGTCCCTCGCAAGCTGAACCGACATCCATGTCAGGAAGGTGGACTTGCCTGAACCCGGGACACCCGTGATGACAGTCAGGGTCTGGGGAAGTACACGGAAAATATTATCCACGCTCTCGATGCCACACCCAGCGCCCGGTTCAAACCCACCACGGAAAAGGGTGAGCGCATCATCCCTGTACTCGCCGGGATCTCGCAGCCCACCGATGGGCCAAGGGGTGGCAGACTCTACGGCCTTGACCACTCCGTCCTTCCCGTGATCAATGAGGACATCGTTCATGTCCTTGCAGTCTTCAGGGATCGGAACCTTCCAGCATCTCGCCTTGCCAACACGCCTTGCGATCTCGTTGGCCAGCGCCTTGCCGGGTTCATCCCGGTCGGTGCAAAGGATGATACGCTCCGCATCTTCCAGCTTGGACTTGGCATCCCACAGGTATGAGAACTTCTTGCTAGAAATATTTTTCACTTCAGTCGAGGGTGCACCGTTTGGAACACTTGTCGCAAAGATGCCCGCCTCTTGGAATGCAAGCACATCCATCTCACCCTCACAGATAACGAGGTCACCACCCGTGAACTCATCGATGCGCCAAAGGCTTTGGGCTGCTCCGGTCTGTGTGAAATTCTTCTGGCTGTCTCGCCACTTGACTGCCTCGGTCCCGTCGGCATTGAGATACGGGAACCCAATGCAATTCACCTTGGAAGATCTGCGAGAGACATACACATCACCCGCCACCACACCACACTGGTCTGCCGTCTCGGCGCTGATGGATCGAGACTTCAACCACTCAACCTGCTGGTCAGACAGACCACTCGTGTCTAGCTGCTGCGACTGAGCAACAGACACAGGCTCAGGCATCACCTCCACATCAACGCTCGTCCTTCCGGCGCTGTCGCAGTGGTGGCACAACCAAACCGCAAACCCACCTTGGACATCAACGGATAAAGTTTTTTCCCCTTGCTTCCTTCTGTCCGGCCCACATGCGGGGCACTCCACCCTGCTATGTCCGTCAGGCAACTCAACCACTCGCTCCGCAATTACTTCAACGTCCCCCATTTAATTCCCCTTTGTGTGTGTGTTAGTCCAGCTCAGCTAGACGCTTCAACATCAGCGCGCAATCATTCGTGACTTGACGCCGAACGGAATTGTTTAGTTTGTGTACCCCGCTGAATACATCGAGCAGCCAATCATCCCAGTCAGCCCAATGCCTGATCTGATCGAAGCCATCCGAGTTGACCCATTGCCAAACGGCCTCCCTCTCCTGACCTACTCCAGTTCCCAGATCTCTGAGAGCGCGAACGATGATAGCTCGACAGAGCTTTCTAGCCCCAGCGACATTCTCTTCAGGCGTATCCGAGCGCGAGGCTTTTCCCTGTCCAGATTCCATATGCTCATACTTGCCTTCACCTGTCGGTCGTTGGCGTAAGCCTTGTCTTGAAGCAGATCTTGAATCAAGTCGATACACGCTAGGTCAGGCCTCCTGCTTGCGTACCAGACATCCACGCGCAGGGCTACATCACCCTCGATGAACTCGTCTAGCTTTGGGCACTGGGAATAGAATGATCGACTGTAATCCAAAGCCTTCTTTGATTTGATAAGCCTTGGAGAGTTGCCAACCTTCACGATACGCCGCTGGTTCTTGGCGGATGCAGGTTCACCCAAAATTGTAGCGTCGAAATCCCACCCCATCGGACCATCATACACAAGGGACTTGAAGTCGCAACGATTCACTGTATGATCCCGATGAAACTAGAAAAGGAAATACAATGAAACTAACCAACAAGTTCGACCTACCCGAGACGTTCGTTAACTACTCCAAGAATAACGAGTACAGCCCCGGGTCAAGTGACATCACCGCAACCACTCTAATTGATTCACCGAAGATCAATCTCCTGAAAAGAAAACATTTCGGTGAGATGGAAGAAGACATCTCCGACAGGATCATGTCACTTCTTGGCACTGCCGTACACCAGATACTTCAGGACGGTGCGGGTGAGATGGATGTTGTCGAAGAAAGATTTTACATGGATGTTAACGGCACCAAGCTGGGTGGTCAGATTGATCTGATGACGCCCGTCGAAGGCGGCTACCTAGTTCAAGACTACAAAACGACTGGTGCCTACTCTCTCCAAAGCAACCCGGATGGCAAGAGGGAGTGGGAAGAGCAGCTCAACATCTACGCCGCACTCGCGGAGGAGAATGGTGTCGTGGTCAGGGGACTTGAGATCGTGGCAATCATCAGAGACTGGACCGCCTCGGGCAAGAAGAGATCGAAAGATTATCCGGAGCATCCCGTTGTCAGGATCCCCATCAGGATGTGGGATCCGCTTGATCGGATGAGGTTCATCGAGAAAAGAATTTCAGCACACAAAGAGGCGTCAGATAAAACCCCCTGCACACCCGAGGAGCGATGGGCAAGGGCACCCAAGTTCGCAGTACACAAGAGGGCGAGGGGGTCCATGAACCAGCGAGCAACCCGCGTGTTTGATAACGTCAACGATGCTGGCTCATTCGTTCTGTCCGCTCAGGGTGATCACGAGATAGTCGAGCGCCCGGGCTCCAACATCCGATGCGAGGGTAACTACTGCGGCGTCTCTGGCTTCTGTTCACAATTCCAACACACAAAGGGAGATCTATGAGTAAGATGGGAGAGTTTGCTGCACAACTGGAAGACCAACAACAACACACACAAGGAGAAGAAATGTCACACTCAAAAGAATTTTTGAAAGCATACGGCGAGCTGCAAGTAGGCCTGCCCCTGATCGAGAAGTCAACCGCTGCATTCAAGTACAAGTACGCACCGCTGGAAAACATCCTGCAAATATGGGATCCTGTTTTCGTTGAGCATGGATGGGTGCTGATTCAAAGCACTGTCGCTGGGCCTGAAGGGGCGGCTGACATCGTGTCCACAAAGGTGTACCACGTTGAGACGGGAGAGTTCATTGAGTCATCTTTGACTATCCCCGTGTCGGATGACTATCAGAAGATCGGTAGCGGAGTAACCTACTATCGTCGCTACACCTTACTCACCGCCTGTGGGCAGCAACCTGTCGGGGAGGATTTCGACGGGCTCAAGGAAGAGCCAAAGAAAACCAAACCGAAAGCATCCAAGAAGAAGGAAGAGGAGACGGGTGTTCACGTTGCATACGAAACCTTTGCCCAGGATGCCAACTCAGTGGATGCGCTGAACGATTTCTACCGAGAGAACAAGGATGCGATTGCCAAGCTCACCGCTTCACAACAAAAGCAAATCATTAACGTATTTGCAGAGAGAAAAATCGAACTGTCGAAAGGAGTGAACTAATGGAAGACCGATTGAAACTGTGGTTGTATAAGAACGACTACGCAACAACCGACAAGCACCCCGTCAAGACTGGCACGGGTGAGGTCAGCAAGGATGTAGTCCGGACAATGGTCGAGAAGATCAAGGCTGGACAAGAGGACACCATCAAACTTCAGTGCGCCGCCTGGGAGAACACGAGCAAGAACGGTACGCCTTACCTGTTCGTGACTGTCGAGGTGGGCGAGCGCAAGAAGAAGGAAGACGGTGACTCGATTCCGTTCTGAGAAATATTTGTCAGTAGTTCGGGGGGAGTCGTGCCTAGTGTGCGGCTCCCCCCCTCGCGTTCATGCCCACCACCTTAGACATAGCGAGAAGCGTGGGCTGGGACAAAAGGTCTCGGACAATTTCACAGTCCCGCTATGCTGGCGGTGTCATGCAGACTGCCATACCCGAGGGAATGAATCGGAATGGTGGGCATTGCATGGCATTGATTCTATCAAGTGGGCAAACAATTCATACAAAGGATGGAAAGATGGACAGGGAAAAGTTGACTGACGCAGCTCAGGCATTTGAAGGCAGCCTGATGATCATGAGAAAAGACAAGGCGGGCTGGGTTTTTGGCCTTGGGGTACACCCAAATGACGCACCCAATGGTATACTCCAGAGCCCGCTTGGAACTAGGTTCCACTGTGTACTCTTTCGGATTGATGACGATGAGACAATCGTCGTACCCGAGGATGTGCGTAGGGGAAGGAAGGCGGTGGCCATCGCTGGCGAGATGTGCAGACAAGAAGGCTTCCAGATATTCATGGGAGCAAGGCACCATCGACAGTGGAGGGATGATCCCGATTGGCCCAAGGCTGGACCGAACTACGAAGAAGAACTTGCTGCATTCATGTTGAGGAAAGAGCTTGGAATCGACAGCAGGTCAGACCTATTGGAGAACGAGGATGCTAGAGAAAGATTCAAACAAACCATCACTGACTACCGTGGATCTAGCGAGTACGGAGAGTACGAATCCCTATAGTATCTTCGACCTCTCCATCAAGGATGCGATGCACCTCAAGAGAATGGAAGGGATCAAAGAGTATAGGGGTGGTGACGAAAGCCTGCCCTTTGATGGTGAGCCGATCCCCGAAATGTTTTGTGAGTTCATTGACGCACTCAACTACAACGAAGAGGCGAAGGACAGAGGGTTCAAGCTATACGACAAGTTCAAAAAAGTTTTGAGTGAGTTGGCTGAAGACCTAAAGCAATACCATCAAGAACAGTAGTACCCCCCAAAACAAAAAGGCCCACCCGGGAAACTGGGTGGGCCTTTTTTATTTTCAAATCCCGGAGACTTAGACCATCACATCAATCAGCCACGCAACTGCCGGACCCAACACAAGGGCGATTGAGACTGCCGTATAGAGTCGGGCCTTCATCTTGTCCAACTCTCTCCTTAGATCTCCTACTACATCCTCCATCAGGATCAAAACCTGACGATCATTCCTTGCTCTATGCTCAAGCTGTGCAAGCGTAGCTTCAAATCGACCGATCTCTCTGTCGGAAAGCTCAACCATATCAATAATCTCCGGACTGCTTGATCCCGCCCTCGTCTATGTAAGCACGGTAGATCCTCGCATAATGAATGCCCCATTCTTCAGAATGTTCTGGCGTGTACTCCTCCATCGACTTGTGTCCCCAAGTCACGCAGTGAGCCATCTCGTGCATCAGGGTGTCAATCAAAACATATCGTGGAAGTTTCATATTGAGGTGAATGACTAGGTGTCTTCCGTCTTTGATCACCCACCCCTGTAAATCGGATTCTGATTTTGTTCTTGGCTTTCTCGTAACAAGTCGGGTGGGGTAGGGGGTTGGAAAGCTCTCAACCATCCAAGAATAAACCTGCCTAATCCTGTCCGCTTTCCTCCGAGCTATCGCCATTACTTTTCCTATTCAAATTCCAAGCGGAACCCTTCCTTGTTCTCGTCTTAGTCCACTTGCTTTCTCGACCGGACTCAATAAATCCCTCTGGATATCCAAACAATCTAACCATCTCAATCTCTCCCCGGGTAGGTGGAAGGTTTCCCAAGGCCTTCATCAGCATTGGAAACTTCTTAGCCGCCACCTCATTCCGAATATCGGAATTGACTTGCTCGATTTTTCTCGCAAGCTGACCGGGCTTAACCTCTCCCGGCATACCCTTTGGCATAGATTACTTTCCCCACCTCCTTTGGATGTCCCAGAAGTCATGCCACTGCCAGCTCCTGAGCTGGCCATCGGGCTCAACTTCGATCACGAGGATCCCTGATCGCCACCTGTTCTTGTCTGTCCCTGACCAGCGCATGGCGCTCATCTTCGGGTCGAAGTAGCAACCGGCATTAAGCACAGATATTTTTTTGAAGTGATCACCCGGGTAGCCATCGGCATCCTCATAGAATCCGAAGCTATGCGTGTGCCCGAAGACACGGGTAAAGCTACCGGGATACTTCATCAGCACGGCGCGAGCTGGCATAGCCCCACTCAATGGTCGGTGACTCCCCGGCGACTTGAAGTAGTGGGCATACACCACACCATCCACCATGATGGGCTCAAGGAATGGGACAAACTCCCACCCCATATCCTCATCACACAGATCACCCGTGCCGATCACACCCATGAACCGAGGCTCCAGAGTCAGGAACCTGTCGATCCGATCCTCGTGGTTTCCCATGATCCGAACGTGCTTCGGCTGCTTACCCTTCCCTAAGAAGTGGTGATACCTTTGCTTGGCATCGTGGTAAGTGTCGATGTCTCGCCAGTACGAATGCCCCTCAAGCATCGGACCCTTACCGCCCGAGTCCACATGGAGAAGCGAGGCCATGTCTGCGCTATCCCCGATATCAATCACAACATCCGGCGAGATATCCTTGACCATCCGACCGAGAGATTCAAACCTCTGGTTTCCCTCGTCGGGATGGGAGTGTGAGTCACCAATAATAAGATGAACTCTTGAAGTTTTCTTCGGGACTTTTAATTTAATTAAACGCTCAGACTTGTCAGAAATATTTTTCTGCTCGCCTCGTCGTCGCCTGAAGTCTTCGGCTTGCTCCTGTCTTACGTCCGCGAAAGGTTTAGGCGTCTTCATCAGACCACCCATTCCAAGATGGCTCGTGGTAAGAGAGGTGCCTATTGATGCTCGTTTCGTGGCGAGGTGAACGATCGCCAAAAACATTGATCAATTCTTTATGGACTCTATTGATCGGCGGCCTTGGAAAGCCTTGCTCCAGCGTGGCCTCCAAGGAACTCTTAACCCAGTCAGACATCTCCTTGTCTAAACAAACCATGCACCGAGTGGACTTAGAAATCCCAAACACTGTAGGCTTAGGCACACGTTACCCCCCATTAAACGGACCTCAGAGCAGAGCAGTAACGCTCTATCTCGGAGACCCACAACATGAAGGCTGGATACTTTTCAAAGTCACCAGCCACCCGCATTAACTCAAGATCTTGAACCGCTGAAACAGAGGGGGGTGGACAGACAGGGAGCCTAGTCTTCGGACCATGAGCGCATCCGATCAACAAGATCCCTGCCGATAGCAAGAGGGCGACGAGTCGCCTTGTCAAAACTTTCACGATCCTTGGATTCATCTTCAAGAACATCGTTCAGTGCCTCCGACCTTCCCGACCTACGGGAGATACCCGAGACGATGAACAGGGAAGCTACGACCACAGCGATCAAACATAAAATAATATATACGGAGTTCACTCTGCGTTCTTTGCGTTACCCACGTTAGCTCCGAGGGTGTTCACAACTCGCAAAAGGAAATCAGCAATCGCGTTATCACTGGTGTTACTGGTCATGGTTGCGATCACACTGAATGCACCCACGAGTTGCAGCGCAGCAGATACAATCGAACCCCAATCCAAACCATTTAAGAAACCAACAAAGTCATTCATCTTCTGTCTCCATATCGGCCAGCCCCAACTTGAAGAGGCGACCCGTAAATCTTAAAACTTCCCCACGGTTTGTGGACTTCCCACCCCGTGGGGCAACGTATGACACATGAACCCATCCAGATGATGGATCATTTTCACTATAGTACTCCAGAATTAGCTGATCAAAAACGGTGTTACTTTGTATCCACTCAGCTAGCTCCATGTTAGACACACCCGGTATCTCAATGTCCACCGCCTGACCCGTGATGTGCTGACTCTTCGGGCTGGATCCGACCGCTTGGTTCAGACGCGGACATCGGTAAGCAGAGGAGGGGCTGAAAGGGATCTTGAAGTGCTGGCGGATTGGCTCTAAAATATTTATACACACATCCTGAATTGCCTTCAGGGCCTGAGGATGCTCAGGCATGTTGTCTATCGAGAGTCTCTCAGCCGTCCCGCTCTTGGTCATTTCCCGCAGGGTAAAGTGTGGAGAGAGCCTCAATTTTTCCAAGATTGTGACATCCTCTTGAGGTTGGGAACCATCTTCAGGATCTGGTTCTCTTGGTCAGCGAACATATCGTCCATCTCTCTTGTGAGTCGGTTGCCAAAGAAGGCCTGAGTCCTCATGTTCCTGATCTCAGACAACCTCTTCTCAATCATCCTCACCGTGCTGGACACAGCCAAGAGTTCCTTGTTCTCAAGCTGCATCTCCATGGCCCGCTCCGGATCACTGCCTGAGACCTCGCGTACTGCCGTAGAAACAGAGTTTATAGAGTTCCTTAGCTCGTAGAACTCCGTCTTCAAACCACCGCCATACTCGTCCTTGAGGAACCTCCTGAAGATCGGGACATCGGTGAGCTTGGGCATGGGGCGGGTGGACATGCCGGGCATCGCGTACCTCATCATGTTATCCACCGCCTGAAGGGCATAGATCGACACGCCCCCGAACGTAGTCCGGAAGAAGTTGTCCACCTTCTTGGCACTCAGGCCAGTCGCCTTGGCCACGCCAATGGCAGGAGCTGTTGTACCCATACTCCTCTGTAGATCGCCGGGGAGATCCTCCTCCCACTTACCCACGATGGGGCTCTGGGTAAACATGTCGTAGTTGAAGTACCACTGGGCCAGTGGCTTGAGGGCCTGAGGCATGGGGTTAAAGCTCAGTGTATTTGAGAAGGCATGCCAAGCAGTCTTCCTGAGATCCTGCCAATCATCCCCGCGCCTGCCGTCTGTCATCTCGCCGATGATCTTGCGAACAATCGCCTCGGGTATAGTCTTGGCTAGGACTCCAGCCTCAAAGGGGATGGGGATTGAGAGCCACTTCTTGTCGCCGAACATGATGGGCAGCAGCCAGTTATCGTCTTGGATCTCCCTGCGGATGTTGTCCCTGTCCTCATCGAGGGCAGCATACACGGCGTAGGCAGCGGAGATACCCATGAGGTTTAGCATCCGCATCATTGTGGCCTTGGCTGTCACATCGGGGTCCAGCCTCCCTGTCGCGTTCACGCCGCGAAGAGAGTTAACCGTGGCCCGAATACCCTGCATCCTAGAGTTGAGGAAGGGCACAGTCGCAGTGACAAACCGCATCACGTTGTTGTCCCCACGGCGTGCGAAGTTCAGGATTTCCATAGCCTGAAAGCCCGCCTCTCCGTATGCCTTCCTCCTTGCCACCTCGTCCGACAGTCCCCTGTCTTTGTAGTTTTTGTAGGCTTGGTTGTAAGCTGACTCATACACAAGCTGACGAGTCGAGGACTCGGACTGGGCACTCAGCTCACCCGTGACATCCCAAGCCTTGGTCAGTACACCAAGGGCTCGGTTGTTCTTGCCCGACTTGCGTGCAAAATATCTTTTCATCTTCCGTGGTGTCAGCTCGGTCATCTCCACGCCACCCGCACTGCCAAGCCGCTGCAACATCTTGTAGGTTTCAGTCACCTCGCCCTTGCGCCAAGCATTGATGTTCGCTGCATACTGCTTGGTCGAATCGTAGATGGGCTTGTGCTTACCACCGTTCACAGTGTAGACATGCATTGAATCCCTGAGCATATTCGCAATGAGATACTCGGGTGATCGAGTAACCATCCCACGCAAAACATCAGCGGGCTTACTCAGGTAGCTGACGAATCGAGACGGTGAGTTGCCATCGAAGGATCCGACAAGAGTCTCATGAAGTAGCGGGTCGGTCACAGAAAACAATCTGTCCTGACCACGATGCCTGACCTTCAAGACCGTCGCCTTTGTCTTCACATCAGCACGATCCACCTCGGACTGCTTCATCTCCTTGGCTAGGCCAACAAGCAAGGCATCCCGTATGGATCTCTGTGAAGCTACGTTCCTCAGGCCAGCCTGAATAGCTGCTTGAGCATTCTTCGTGATGGCTTCAATGGGCTCCATCAAGGCAGCGTCTTGGCCAATGCCCTTGTATTTTTTGTGTGGAGTCTGGTTCGCTAGGCCCTGCGTCGGGAGAAATTCTTTTTCCCTGCGAGCCTCGTTGATCATGATCTGTTCAATCGAATCAGTTGTCTCACCCTCAAGGTTCAGGTAGAACGGGATGTAGTCAGAATATTTTCCATATATTTCTGCACCGGCGTCGTCGAGCATCCCGGTATCTTTCTGGAAGTCAATGATCCCTTGGTTCCAACGCTGCAAATTGGCAGCCACAATCGCTAGCTCGGGGTGGTCTTCAAGTACCTTGTACCCCTCCATGATTGCCTCCTCGCTCATCGGGACAACCTTATGATCTTCCTTGCTGAGTCGCATGCCTCGCTTGGCTCGCATGAACAGGAACAGCTCCGGAAGCAGGGACCCACCCGGAGTCTCTAGTGCGGGAGCCAGTATCGGAAGGAGTCCACCCGTCTTGCCTTCCGATTCATACATGTCCGGAAGGGAGAATGTTTTCTCAACCATCTCACCCGTCTCGGGATCGGGAACCATCTCTGTGGTTTGGGTGATCAGCTCAAGATCCTCCACCATGGGCACGCCGTGCTTGTACGTTACGATGCCATCCCTCATGGACACAGCCAGCAAAGCCTGAGCCCGCTCGGTGGTCAGCGCCATCGAGTGAGCGGACACATCAAACAGGTCATCGAACCAATCAAGGCCAAGTTCGGAAGCCTTCTCTCTGGCCATCTCGCCCACGCGCTTGATGCGAGCAAACCTATCCCACATCCCCTTAGCCCACTTGTCAATCGTCTCAGCATTGGGGGGAGTGATGGCACCGCTAACTGCATCCCAAATTGTTTTGGGTTTTTCCTTGGGATCAAATCCCAAATTGTTTTCGTGAAGGGCCTTGTTCCTTTCGGGTGTCCTGTTCCTACCCACCCTGATAGCCTGCCTTGCACGTTGCGCTGCCGTGAATCGCATGGCCTGATCTGGATTAAGGAAGTCCTTCATCGCCTGCATCGAGACTTCTTCACCGTGCAGGTAGCCAAACTTCTCACGGTGAGAGTTGACCGGAGCATCGTACTGCTCAGTCGGATAGGCCGTCGTGATCGTGGCGGTCGGCCCCTTGCTGGTATCGAATGTGAAGCCAGTAACCAGAATGGGGGCAGCAGAATCCGGATCGCTCCACAGATAAGAGAACGAACCCGGCTCGGCGTAAGGGATGATGGGTCCACCCGTAATTCTTCTCGGCTGATTTTTCAGCTCACGGAAGAAGGCAGTTAGAAGCTCCTTCCAATCCGTGTAAGGGGTGTAGTCCCGTATATCTTCATCATGCTTCTCAATGTGCTTGCGACCGAAACCCTTGGCTTTAATCTTCTTGCCACCGGGCATGGTGAAAGCATCTTCATGATACCCGTCAAGGACAACAATCCTCGTGCCAGCCTTGAGGTATTTACCCATACCATCGAATCGACCGATGCCCCAAGAAATATTATTGGGGCTACTATCACCGGGCCTTGCTCCCGGGGGGCGTATAATGCTGTATGCGCTGTCCGGTATGGGACTGCGATACATCTGTCCGCTTGTTGCCTTGCGGATATCTCCAAGCGCACGAGCCTCTCTCGACCGCGCCTCACCGATAGATCCTAGGGGACCTACTCCTCTTCCCGGGGCAACTTCGTTTGCGGAATCTCCAAGTCTTGCTCTAGTGTCGGGACCAAGGACGAGTCCGTTTCGCTCTGCGAATTGCCTGTCAACCGTATCAATTCTTTCTTGGATGTCGGCGAAAACACTATCGGCCTCCCGCTGAAGATCGGGTGGGATTTGGGTAATTGCTTCTCGGTAAACTTGGCCATCGGGAATATCTCCTTGGTAAATATAATTACTATCAGCAGCCATACCAGATACTTCAATGCGGCTAATCTCGCCACCCTCAAAGAGAGAGATGGAATCTCTAATCATTTTCTGGAAAGCTAAGTTGTCAACAGTTGCAGGACTATCCGGCGTGCCCTCACTATAGTACGGGTTGTACTCAGTGAACGCATTGAGAAACATCCACCCATCTTCAGTAGAGATAGGTGCAAAGAACTCATCTTGAGCCGTAGCGTTTACAGCCTCAGCCATCCTCTGAGTTTCTTGTGCAGTAGGTGTTCTTCCAATAGAAACAAGGGTCAGGTTCTGGTCTGCCTTGGGAGTACTCCCTTCCCATATCGGCCTTGTCCAAGCCATCGCGTCTTGGTGCGTAAGCAATCCACGATAAGAAGCATACGCATCGAGAAGGGCTCTTGCGTCAGGAGTAATCTCAAACCTAGACTGGCCCTTTGGCCCCCTCGGCCTACCGGCAATGAACTTGGTTTGCGCCCCGGGAGACTGCCTGCCTTCGTAAAATCCCGGAGCTTCAAACTGTCCGGGAGAAAGCACACCCAGAACCTTGGCCAAAACATCTTGACCTTGATTGTCCAAGAATGCTTCAGAAATATCTTTTGTGTAGGCAATGATCTCTTGAGTCGGAAGGTTTTCCCAGCCAGCCATATGGCCATTTGTTATTCCGGGTACAGCCTCCCAAGACAACTGGCCAAACCTAGCATTCATCATTGTCCCGAAGTCTCCCTTGGAAACTTCAGCCAAACTTGTTTTCTCTGCGGAGGATTTATGCTCAACCCATATAGCAGCCTGAACTTGATAAGGGGTCCAACCTATCCTGTCTGCAATACGAACAACCTCATCACGGACAAACCTTTCTTGTGCCACAGTCGGGCTGTCTGTCCTAAATCCAAAGGCTCGCATCATCCAACGGTCAACCGTCACCCTCTTTAGGTCAGCAACCCTTGACGGGTCAATCGTCTGCATCATGTTGCCGTAGAAGTCGCTGGTCTTTCTTCCGTCCCAGTCTTTGTTCTCATAAAGAACACGATTGACCTTGGCGTCTTTCTCGGTGCCCCCGGAATTTATTTCTTGACCATTCCTCCATTGATACCAAGCTCTAAGGGCTACGGGTATCTGACTGGGCACGCTAGCGCCAGCGGAATAGATGCCCATGATCTGGGCAAACTTATCAGCAAGATCAATGTCATTGTTCACAAAGTTGAGGAAGGCTTTACCGCTCTGCTCGTACCAGAACCTACCCGGCTCACCCTTCTTGGTCTTGCGAGCAAGGACCCTTCTTAGGTTGTTAAGATCTCTGCGGGTTTTAATCTGAGGGGGTGCGCCCTTGGGAAGCGGAGACAACCCTCTCGCCTCCCTTTCCCTCGGCTCTCCAGCATCGGCTGCATCAACTTCAACCTTGGCCGCAAGGCGAGCAACCTCATCAAAGATAGAGGCCTCGTCCATATCTACGCTGCCATAGCCCTCGTCTGAAAGAACTTTGTCTACCTTCTGCCTGACCTCATCGTCCGAAATCTCAACGCCCTTTTCGGAAGCCTCTTGCCTGATCGACTCTTCGACGGAAGACCTTCTGTCGGCCCTCAGCTTGGCTGTCTGTGCCCTTGCGATATCAATGTCATTAGCAACCCCAGCCATCTCCCCGGGCCTGCGACTCCACCAAAGATCAAGGGACTTGCCTGCCTGAATGCGGGCAGCCATCTGGTCACCATAAAGCGTCTCAAATATTTCCTCAGCACTGTTGTAGCCTTGACCCCTAAGAGCCCTACCCATCTTGCGGACAACATTTGTCATCCTCTCCATGAGGTTGCGAGGCTGACCCGAGATAGAGGTTGGATTCTCCGACCAGTCTTGGTAGGCAAAGGCAACCGCCTCCTCAACGTAGTCATCCTTGATCCACTTCGTCTGCTCGACAGCCAAGAGAAGTTCTTTGTGTGCATCTTCGTTGATCACACCTGACTCAAGCTGCTCTCTCAGCTTGTTGATCTCTTCAATCTTGTTACCCGAATCTGAATATAGGTTGATCGCATAATCAAGGTATGTGGCCCCTTCAGGGACAGGCTGCTTGCCAAGATTAACCAGCTCGGTATTCAGTTCTTGAATCCTTGACTCAGGAAGTTTTTTGTTCGCCACGAAGCGAGTCAGGTTTGACCACTCCTTGGCCTTGATTGCACCCAGCTTGCGGAAAGCGTGAATCGTTTCGTGATTCATTAGGGGAGCCAAGGTCCGAACAACATCGGCCTCGGCCATGTTCTCCAGCTCCGGAGTAAAGGCAATCGTAATCACCCTCGTGGCATCATTGAACGTAGCCAGAGACTGGCCCTCTTCAGCCATACTCCTGCTGAGGTTTACGGTAAAGTCTTCAAGGCCCCTTGATTTACGAAGCTCATTATTAAGGGTCGTTGTCACCTTCTGGACAAGGGCGCTTTGTTCAGGGGGTGGCGGGGGGAGGACTGCCTTGGCCGCAAGCTCGGGGTTCTCTCGCTTGAGAGATATCTCAGCAGCCTCGGCGGGGCTCATCTTCTCATCTATCTTACCCTGCCAAGACTCAGCTCCGACCCGACCCAACTCAGCAGATTGCTTGGCCTGATTAGCCACCGCCTCTGTCTCGTAGAATCCTACAGTCTTGGGTGCGTATTCCCTACCGCCTTCGGCAACCTTCCGCTCACTGAGAACAAAACCCTCTTCCTTGCTAACCTCAATGCCGGGATCAACCCCGATCCTTTCGATCTTCGTCTTCTCTCTGCGGAAATAGTTCTTGGCGTCAGCCGCACCCCGTTTTGACGCCTCCCTCTCGATCAAATTCGGAGCAAATATCCCCTGCTCTTGAAGTGTACGCCTAGCATCCTCCGTAAAGCGCGATTCAATCTCAGCCTTGTGACCCTTTAGTCTTTGCTGAGCATCGGCCCTGCTCTTGAACCTGCCGATGACGGATCCACCAACGGTAACGTCAAAAGAAAAAGAATTCTTTCTGCGCGAATCAAGGTATGTGTCAGCCTTCTTCCTGCTGGAAAATATTTTAAGGACAGATCCGCCTCGATCTCTGGCCACAAACATTTTCCGTTTCTTGCCAGAGACCCTGTAATCAAAACCCTTTGCCGCTTCGACGGAAGCAGCCTTTGGGGATTCAACAATCTCAATGTTAGACTCAGCCCGATCCCTCTGAACTTCCTTGATCACCCTTTGCTCGGGGGTAGTCGAAGACCTTACCCCAGCCTCACGAAGCTCCAGCTCCATGCCGCTAAGGCCCTCGGCAGCGAGCCTGTCAGACTCGGCCTGATCGAAGGTAACCTGACCCTCTTCCGCATACAGATTATTGGCATCTGCCTCCGCGTCCTCGCGGCTGCTGTACCAAGAAGGCTGAAGCTCACCATCCACCATGATCCTGAACCCATCCTCTGTATAGGACGGGTCAAGCACGACAGGGGCGAGGGTCTGTCCAGACTGAACGATGTCGCCACGGACAAGGGCTCTCGCTTTGATGGCCTCGTATTGCTCCATGGACTTCTTGTCTGTGAAGCCATGCTCTGAGGTGAATTGCCTGAAGGTCGGGAAGCTGCCCCTCTCTCGGGACACCTCGATGACCTGATCGTAGATCTTCTGATCGACAGACTTGTCTTGGGGGAGGACACTCATCTTCCCCTTATCGTCAATCGAGACCACGCCCATGTCGGCCATCTTGTCGATGTGACCCTGAGCAATCTGATCAGCCACCTCTTCGCTGACGTTTGCATCCTTCAGCTTGAGAGCAGACTTGACCCCGGCCATCGTGAACTTCTTAGACTTCTTCTTCGATAGCTTAGAAGCCAAGAGAACAGCCTCTTCTTCAGAGGCAAGCTGCAACGAGGAGGGAACGTCTTGGCGAGGCATCGCCGAGATGCGATCATAAATTTTTCTCAGTTCCGTCTGGTCCTCCTGAATGCTATCGAGGTCATAGCTTCCGGTCTTGCGATGACTGAACGACATGAAGCCTGCGTCATCATCCCAGAGAATATTCCTGTCATTGGCTACGTTGTGTATGTCTTCGACCGTAACGATAGCGTCATCCCGAATACCTTGAACCGCATCCTCGGCCTGCTCCTCAAGGTTGCGGGCCTTGTCTTGCTCGGACAACTTGATGAGACCCCTTGAGATCTCAAAGAGTTTGTCGCCCATCTTCTTCTTGCCCGTTTCAATCTGAAGCCCGTACTTCTCCTTGGCCTTCATGCCGCCTACCGTGAGGCCAGCGAAACCAGCGGAGGGAAACAGGGTGGCGAAAGCAATCTCAAGATATTCCTGAGCAGCCTCTTCATCTGCGGGGCTGACCTCAAGACCAGCTTGCCAACGCTCTAGTGCCTGCTGTCCTATTTCCGCAACCTCTTCCTCAACAAGGGTTCCAAGGAAAGCCTTTGTCTTGGTTGTGTTGTTGATGCGGTTAAGAAATTTTCCAGCAGCACCGCGTGCCGAGTTCCTTACAACAGACTCACCAGCAGCCTTGGCACCGATACCAGCAATAGCCTTAGCCGGGGCAGCAGCAGCACCCGCCACCAAGAAGCCAAGGTTATCCAAAGCCGTCTGGCCTGCCGCAGCCGCAAAAGTTTTACCCGCCTCCACATCCTCGATGTTGGCAGCGCCCTCTTCGTATGCGCGCTCCAGATCCTCAGACAGGTAGGAGGCAAGGTTGACGCCCGAGAAGCCAAGCACACCACCAATTAAGGTGCCTACGCCCGGGGCAATCATCGAGCCAGCCAAAGCGCCCGCACCACCAGCAGCCATTGCGGGAGCCATGCGACCTACCGAAGAAAATATTTGCTCGGTGCCAAACTCCATGGACTTGGCTGCCGCAGATAGCAATCCATCTTCTTCGTAAGCCTTTGAGATATCGTCAGTCGTTACAAGACTAGGAGCGATCTCCATCGCAGCTTCACTGGCCTCGGCGATATCCTTTTGAGCAGCCTCATATCCCTCTTGGTCGCCAGAAAGAACTGACCCGAAGGCGCGAGCGCCCGGGACAATGCCCTTCGTTGTCCTAGTGAATGAAGAGCCGAATGCCTCAAGGGGGCTAGAGTCATCATCGACAGGAGGCGAGTAGCGACGGACATTGAAAGATTCGGGGAACCTTTTCTTTGCCACATCCATGACTTCTTCTTCAGACAAACCTTCATCTGCCGTAATCTTTCTGCCATCCGGCAAACGGAACTCACGGATACCCGCACCCTGTTGCTCGGGGACAGGCACCCTCTCTTGGGGAGTGTATCCAGTCCTTGCTCTCTCTTGAAGAAACCTAAGGTACTCTTCTGAAGTCATTTAAGACCTATCGTTCATCGCAATGTGGCTCGACCGATTCCCTGAACGATCTCCAAACATTTGGGTGAACGATGTCTGAACGCCCACAGAAGCATCGTTCATCATGTTCGCGGCTTGCTGTCTGGCTTGCTCCCTCTCTTTTTCCGAATAGCTATCGCTTTGAGAGACCATCAAGAGGCTCTGATAGGCCTCACTATCCACAACTGATTGCTGTGCGTCTATAAGTTCAGCAGTCATGAACTGAATCCGGCTTGCTGTCATCCTGACGCCAACCTCTTCAAGGGAGGCCGCGATCCTCTGGGCTTGCTGGTCTTCTTGGAACGCACGGTCAAGGGCCTTTTGATCGTTTGCATTTGTTTGTCTCTTGAAAAGATTTTCCTGAGCGATTCCAAACTCCTGCATGCCCAAGTCCCTGTCGGCACCCCTCTCAAGGCTGCCCAACTGCCTGTTTAAGGTGTTAATCTCCTGACCTCTCTGGGTCTCAGCGATGGTGTACTGCGTCCTCAGGTTTTCAAGCTGTTGACGATTGGCGATCTCTCGGTCTCGATTCCTCTGGTTAATGCCCTGCTGCATGTACGGTGAAGATGCCTTGAGTCCAGCACTAATCCCTTCACCCACAGTACGGCCACCCATGAGGCCTGCCGCAAAGGCAAGGCGCGCAGGGTCCATGTAGTTCTGTTGCTTGGGTGCAGACATCATGGACATATTTGCAATCTGTTCACGGAGAGCAGCCGATTCCGCAGCGCCCGCAGATCCAAGCTCGTCCATGCGGGTTCTCATTATATTCATTTGATCCATGTACTCAGGGTTCATCTGGGGCATGCGAGTGCCAATACCAAGGCCCCTGGGATCACCCCCTACCTGGGGTACCGGATCTACTGTCGGGTCTGTACCGGGAGGCAATGCTGCCCCCTGTCCCGTAGCTGCCGGGGGCACAACGCCAGCGAGAAAGGAATCCAACTCACTCGGAGGGCCGCCGCTCATCGGGCCAACCTGTTGGGAGGCAAGGGCATTGACCGAAGGAACCAAGGGCGGCCCCTCCTCTGCAACCACGGTATCTGGAACAATCGGCACGGGAGAACTCGCTCCACCACGGGTTCGACCCCTTCCCGGACCCGGAGTAAATCTTCTGTCTGGCTCTTGGTATGATTCAGAAAGGTAAGCTCCAATCCTTCCACTCACCGTCGCCAACGCTTCATCCATAGAATAGCCTCGCGCCATCATCTCTTGGACTTGCTTTTCCTGCAACTCCTCTTCGCTGACCACCGCACCACCGTTCGCATACCTACGAATCAACCCACCCGTGTTCGCCATCATGGGACCCATGGGCATACCCTGAGGCGGCATACCCGGAGGCATACCTTGTGGCATACCTTGTGGCATACCCGGAGGCATACCCTGCGGGCCACCCTGAAGGGAGGCCAAGAACTGCATCGGATCTTCCTGAGGCATCCCTTGCGGGGGCATGCCCTGAGGCATCCCCTGCTGGGGCATCATGTTGGGATCCATCGGAGGCCCACCCATGCCGGGACCCATACCCTGACTGCTTGCCAGCATCTCCTCGGCGACAGTCGTCTGGGGAGGAGCCTCTGCTCCACCCGGGCCTCGGGCTCGGATATCGTTGCGCCTTGACTTCTCAGCAAGCACGAGATAACCGGGAGCCAACGGACCCTCGGTAGGCATCGGACTATTTTCTGAATAGATTGCAGTCTCAAGGGCCTGATCCAACCTGTCATCAGGCCAGTGCTTGAGTTCCTCCACAATATTTTGGGGTTGATCCATAGCCGAAGCACCCGCAGTGCCCTCAGCGATCCCAAGTCTAGCCATTAGTCGATCCCTTCATTCTATGAATCCCCACCGAAGAGGTTGCCCACTGAACCAGCCGCCAAGCCCAAGCCGAGAAGCTCAGACACAGGCGACGGACCCGGTGCTGTTGTGTACGTCTGCTGGGCAGCCGGGGCACCCGCAAGGATTCCCTGAAGCCAGTTGAGCTGATCCTGAGCCCAGTTCGTGCGCCTCATGTAGTTCTCGTAGTTCATGTCGAGGACTGCCTGATCCAGTTCTCTTCGACTCGCTCCAGCTCGTTCCATTTCCCGCAGTCGATTCAACTGGCGGGCGTCATACTGGGTACCGAGGTCAGACGCGAGCTGACCCATACCCATTTGCTGCTGGGCTGCCTGTAGTCTCACTTGATTGTTCATCTCTGATGCTTCCATAAGCATCCTAGATTCCCGGAAGGCGGCGTCATCACGCAGCCTCTGCGCCTCTATGGACTGGGGGGAGTAAGATGCCATGGCCTGCATACTTTGGAGCGCAGCCTCTTGCTGTGCCTGATTATACATTTGCTGGGCCTGTAGCTGGTAGGCTACATCCTGACCACCAAGCTCCCCTGCGAGCTGGGCAGCGAATTGGCGATCTCTCGCCTCCGCCTCGCCCGCAGCCAACTGTTGCTGAGATCTAGCAATGCCGTAATCAAGCCTCTGCTGACCCTCCATCTGGCCAGCCTGCTCATACATTCTCGCCGCCTCCATGGCGGCTTCCATATTTGCTTGATCAGCACCAAGACCCAACTGGGCACCCTGCAACCCATACTGATGGTAAAGATCTCTGGAGGCAAGGGCTTGCTGTATGTTGAACTGATCCGAAGCCTGCTGACCCATCGCCTCGGCCTGCTCTGCGGATGCCATTTGCTGAAACTCTGCCAGTTGCCTTTCCATATTCACTTGCTCAAAGGCCAAGTCAAGTTCTTCCGCACTCAAACCGAATTGCTGCTGAAGTTGCTCCCTTGATCTTTGTGACTCAATGTTAATTTCTTCAGCCGAGAGACCCATCTGAGCAGCCCGGGCGGCGAATTCATTTTCCATCTGGGCAGCAGACCTGATTGCATCTATGTTCCCCAGCGCAGCCGCTTGAGAAAGCTCGGCCTCAGAGATACCGAACTGACCCATCATCTGAGCGGCCTGAAGTTGCGATGCAACATTGGCCCTTGCCGCATCCATTCTCATCTCGGACGCCCTAGCTCCGTACTCTTGCTCCATTTGAGAGGCCGACCTAGCGGCATCAATATTTCCACGATCAGCATCAGCCAGAAGCTGGTTGTAAAGATTCCTCTCTTGAGACAACAGGCTCGCTTCCGATTGGGCGGCGCTTATATTTCCCCTTTCGACATCAGCAAAGAGCTGATTGTAAAGATTTCTTTCCTGAGAAAGAAGACCAGCCTCGGCCTGAGCGGCATCTATATTGGCCCTATCGGCAGTAAGGTCCAGCTCCGCCCCCCTTAGGCCAAACTCTTCAAACATCCTTGCAGCATCCATTTGAGATTGTAGGTTCGCTCTATCGGCAGAGAGTGCCAACTCTGCACCGCTCAAACCAAACTGACTTTGTAGCTGAAACTGCTGAGCCTCAGCCTCTCTATTGCTAAGGTTCGCCTGCATAGACATGCGGGCTTCTTCAAGGGCAGATATATCACCCATCTGCTGTGCGCGCATCAGGGCCTCGCGGTCCTGCTCAAAGGCACGCATTCGCATCTGGGCAGCTTGCTGAGCAGACGAATCACCCATTTGGGCAGCCGTGATAGATGCTTGCCTGTCTCTCTCAAACTGATCTTGTGCAAACTTGAACGACTGAGCCCTTGCCCTAGCCTCGATGTCTGCCATGTTGTCCATGTACTGACTCTCGGCTTCTCGCGCAACAATTTCCTGCCGATAAGAACCTCTGGATCCGGCGGCAACCGCTTCCGCATCATTCTGGATCTGTGTTCTCTGAAAGGCCTCGGTTGCGGCATCTTTTTCTTGATCAACCAAAGCCTCATGCTCCGCCATGTACGGGTTTATATACTTGGTGTATATATCCCCATCCTCTTCGGCTGCATCAAACTCGCCAAAGTCCTGAGCCTGCTCATCGTAAAGGCCCGAAGGATCCATTTCCCCAAAGTCATGCAGCCTTGAGCCGTAGCCTGACGAGATATCGCCTAGGGCGAGATCGCCGGGAGCAAACCCAGACGTAACGTCACCAAAGCTAAAGGCCCCCGGTGCCGAGTACCCATGACTGGCTGCACCAAAATCATAGGACCCGGGAGGAGCATACGAAGGATCCGACATTCTTCCAAAATCAAAACTTTCCGGAGAATACTGCGGACTACCGATTGTCCCGAAATCAAAAGCGCCCGGGGCCGAGTATTGGTTGGTCACCTGACTGTATGCAATCTCTGCCGGGGCAGAATAACCACCCGTCAAACTGTACTCATCCAGAAAGTCCATTGAACCGGGGCCAGCATAGTCAGACGATGCGGTTCCAAATGGACCTATCGCTCCCGGGGAATACCCAGACGAGATATCTCCACCAAAACTGGCAGAGCCGGGAGCCGAATACCCATACGAAGTATTAAAACTTTGACCAAATGTGGGATCGGCCGGGGGGGTGTAGCCAGAGGCGGCGGTTCCAAAATCGAACGCGGCGTCCGGCGCACCATAGGCCGAAGCGATACTCACCTGATCGACGTTAAAATCAAAAGGAGAATAGGTTGATGTAAGCTCTCCAAAATCGTAAGCCTCCGGAGGAGAGTAATCATATGTTATACCGGGTGCCTGTATGTTGGCTGCCGAGTAGCCCGGCGTAAAGGATGTGTCCATACCACTCATAAGATTGCCTGCATCAGAGAACCGACCCCACGCCATGGCTGATTCCGGATCTCCACGACTATAGAGGTTCTGCCTTCCCTGAAAGGCCGCCACCTGTAGGGGGTCGAACTGGGCAATGCGCGGGATGGCATATGTTTGACCATCCTCGCCAATCGCTTCATAGGTGGGGAAGGGGCGAAGTCTCGCCGCTTCTGTCGCCCACTTGATAAGCTCCATATGGGGAGTCTGCACCCATGTCGGCATATCCGAAGTGTAATTTGTACCTGTACTATAACTGGGACCCGGATCACCACCCATAACTAAACCTCCATCTCCAACGTCACATACGCCTTCTTGAACCCGAAGGGAGAGAGAACCCTCTCCCATCCCGAACGTCCAGAAAGCTCAATGCCGCTACATTTTTGCAATTTTGCCCACTCCACAAGAGCGGAAACTATTTTTTCTCTCTGCCTCAACCAGTACGTTCCTTCGCCATCAGAGGCACAGAAAATAACACTCAGTAGTTTTCTATCCGGGTAGTCTGATATCCCGGTAGTAAGAACGAGAAGCATCTCGTCATCTCCACGGTATAAAACCCAAAGAATTTGAATGCCCATATCAATTTGTTTCTTAACGGAGGAGGCTGTGAACCTCCCATTTGAAACTTCGCACGCCTTATGGATGATGGGCATCGCCCTGTCCCAACAGGAGTCCACGAAGTCTGGGCTCACTGCGGTAAACTTAACCGGATCATCTTCTTGGACAGCGTTCAAAGAACTCACCTCCCGTTATTGGCCGATCTGATTTCATCCACCATGCCCATCAACCTATGGGCACCACCATCGGTATTCCCGTTTCCAAGGTCTTTGACCACATCGGCAGGAACCACATACTCACCAGAGGAAAGGAACACGGGCTCTGTTCCGTCGATAAGGCCCGGCACATCATCGGCCCTACCGTCACCCGGCCCCCTTAGGAAGCTGCCGTCACCTCCTGCCAAAATATCTTCCACGAGCTGGGACAGCGCATCGGGTCCGTATTTCTCTGTGAATTCCTTCACCACCTTGTCGGGATTTTCTATTTCGCCCATGACCGCAGAAACGGTCATGTCTATCAAGTCAGAACTGGGCTCCGCAGAAGCGTACTCCGGAGTGGGGTTAATGCTTCCACCATCTTTCATGCCCACTATAATCGGAAAGTAAAAACCACTTCCGCCAAGCGCCTGTTCCAGAAAAGACACTGACTCTGGCGTCACTCCTGTCATTACGGAGTAGGGTGTTACTAATTGAGAAATGTCCGATCTGCCGTCCGTTGGAGTCATGTAGGAGGGAGCACCGGGCTCATACGGCTTCCATTCACTCGCCAACGGGACCTCGCTCATCCATGCGGGAGGTTGGTAGCCACCGCCCCAGACGCTAAGGTCGCCTTCTCCCGTCACTGGGTCTAGGGTCGGATTCTTTAATTTATCAAGAACATCACCGAGAATCGGATCGGAATAACTAAAATTAGACGGATCCCCCAAGCCCGGGATAGCCTTATTGGGCGATCCAAATTCGCTACCCAAAACCATCCCTGTCATCAGGGGGTAAGATCCGGCTCGCTGACCAGATCCCGGAAGCCACCGAGTCGCCTCCTGAAGGCCTCCGGCAGGAAATGCAAAATCCCTAACCGGGCTTGACCCAGCCCCGCTATCGGCCATCCCGAACAGGCCGCCTATAAATGAATTTCTTACATCCTCATTGTCGGCATACTGCCCGGAATAATCCTGAGCAGCTTCCTGATATATATCATAACCATACACACCACCCCCATGCGGTACCATGCTCTCCAAGAGAAGGTTGCGTGCATCGCCCAACATCTCGGGGGGGAGTGAAATTGCACTATCCGAAACTACACCGTACTCAGCGGGTTGTTGCATCACTTGGCTTCTGTCGTCCGTTGTGTAATCGGAAAGGTCCCCTTGATAATTTGAAAGCTCACCAATCCAAGGATTTACGCTCGGGTCAATTCCCGAAGACACAAGACCGGACCCAAATCCCATCGACTCAAGACTGGTCGCCATCCCAGAGCCCCGAGACAGGGGCTCGCCCCCGCTGGCACTGCGAACAGAGTGATACTCATTAAAGCCGAGAGTTTCGGCGAACTCGGAAAAGGAAGAGAGGCTCAAAATATTGTCTTCAAAACCTAGCAAGGGATCGGGCCCTTGTTGAAAATTCAGATGGCTACCTGAGGTGCCGCCGCTCAAAATTCTTGCTATGTTGTCAGCCGGGACCAGAGCCTCAACAATATTTTCCGGAGCCTCCGAATTGGTATTCCAAGCACCAGACCAATTTGTATAATCTCCCTCTGAGCCAATAATCTTTTCAAGATCTGCCTTTTCAGAATCAGTCAGTTCATTTAGGGGCTTTCCCGCCGCAGGGTGCAGTGATCTAGTAAGTCCCTGCTCCCACATAAAGAAGGGAACAGCAAGGTCTTCGCTATTGAACGCACTTTTCACTAGCCTCAAATCCTGATCGTATGTATCGGGGAAGACGCCATCGTTATATATTTGGCTATAAGTATCCTCAATGTGAGATCTAATAAACTGCGAAGCATTCTCGTATGAAAGCTCTGGCCGTCCTAGACTTTGGCTCGTAGCGTCGAGCCAACCATACGAACGACCAAGCCTATTAAGATCCTCATTGTAAGCAGCATCTTCCGGCGGAAGGGCGATTATCGCTCGGACTCCCACATCGTCCACGGCAGCATCTCCGCCCGCTGCCGCCCAAGTTTCTGGATCACCTCCGTAACCTTGGGCACCCACACCTCCTTCATACTTCATCCAGTCGTAATCACCGCTATCATCCTCCGACAGCTCATCGCCCGGAGATACTTCGCCACCACCATAAATCTGTGCCCACGCACTTGTAGCAAGAGGGTTCTCTATAGTTCCCCAATCTTGACCCGTAAACCCGGCACCGCTCGGGTCTCCGAAGAGGTTTTCCGGCGTGGCGGCACCCGAGCTAAGGTAGATACTGCCAGCAATATCACTGATGCCCGCCTGCTCAGCAGCAAGCCTTCTCCACTCTTCAACAGTCTTGAACGGGTATTCGCTGCCGGGGCCACCGTAGAGAGCGGTTCCTCCCGGGTTGAACAGATAGGGTTGGAAGTCTTCCGAATATCGTTCACCTATGCCTTGAGCACCCTCGATGGGTCTGAAAATATTTCCGTTTTCATCGTAGCCAAGACCATATCCTAGGTTGTACTCACGAACCTGTCGGAATGGGCGATTAACCATGTACTCAGGATCCGTGTACACGGCGGGGTTGTTTAGAGTCCCCTCTGAATTAAAATCACCCGGAACAAACGGAGCATAATTGTCTACATTGAAGACATCCGTTATTCCAAGCGGGCGAGAAAACCAATAATCACTCGCCATATCCCAACCTTGCCCATACTTACCATAGGGTGAGTCTGTCCACGGGCTCTCGTCTAGCGTTACATGGGGGGTAAGCCACTCGTAACGGTCCCTAACTGAACTTATGCCTAGGGGATCATCCGCATTGCTGGGGTCATAATACTGGGGAAAAGTGTCGTACCAAGAACCAGCAGTCTTATCATCGAGATCAGACCACTGTCCGTATATGTTTCCCAGCTCTTCTTGTGGTATGCCAGAAACGAGACTTCCGGTAGGCAACGGGTTTCCCGAATCATCCAAAACTGGATTTCCCAAGGCGTCTCGCAATACCGCATTAGGGTCAATTTCATAGTTTCCGGAAAAGAGCGGGTTGTATGGATTTGTCAAATTGTATGTGCGGTTGGGATCAAGATACTCATTCAGGTATTCTTCAACCGTAGGCCTCCACCCAAGACGCCCCCCACCCGGACCAATAAACGGATCACCGTAAAGCTCGGCAGGATTAAATGATTCACCGTAACCCCAGCTTGGATCAAAGTAATTTTCATAGCCGCCAGAAACGAAGGGGTTGGGTGGGGTGTACCCGCGCCATGCGCCATAAGCGCCCGGAGGCGCGTTGGGTGCCGAACCCCTCGGCGGGCCCCTGCCTATTCTTTGGGATTTTGTGCCGCGCAACCATTTTTGGCCCTCGGCGACGTAATCCCGGTGGACATTTCCAAATTGTCCAATGGGAAAATTTCTAGTGTCATTAAGAAATGGAGCACTTCTGTACGCACCACCCTCATCCCAAGGGTTTATAGAAGAGTAAACATTTGGCAGATGCCTATAGTGTGCAGCGGGAGCCCATCTCGGATTAACTATTCCTTCACCCACTCCGGGTATGTCTGGAAGAGTCGGTACGGGTCGCCGAGACGAATACATCTGCGGCTCGGGCTGGAAATAGGTGTTCTTGGAGGGGGCCCCAAACAAGTAACTTTGGTTCTGGTATCCCTCTTGGTTACCACCACCGCCTGCCACTACTTATCGCCTCCGCATCCGGGGGTGCATATAACCCCCACCCACATACCTGAATGGATTGACATAGCCGCCGTCAGCCATTCCGAGTTGGTAACTGGGATTGCCATACGGATTAAACTGATTCACATACCACTGGTCTTCCCATTCCTGCGGGCTTTCCATCCCTTGGAAGCTGGGCAAGACCTGAAACGCATAATCATCGCTCCAGATTTCACCCGGACCCGTTCCCTTGCTCCGACCCTCCTTGGCCCACTCGGGCACTTCTCCGGGTTCTTGCATGGCCTTATCAATCATGTAGCCACCGCCGAGAACAAGCATGGGGTTGTCGGCAGCAAATTTACCCAATTTAGGTAGGCCCTTTTTCGCCCCCCACTTGCCCGCCTCCGTAAGCCCGCCGCCGATTCGCGCCCCGAGAGACGGCTTCGCGGCTGCAATACCGCTAACATCACCCCTTGCGACAGCCGATGCGGCATCGGTAACCGGACCAGTCGTGAATGGATTTGATGAACCCATTAGTCCCGGCTTAATGGGACCACTCCCGAGACCCGGATTTTTGAAGCTCGCAAATCCAGCACGGTCAATTGCGGGAGTTTGGAGACCGCCCGAGGGTCCCACTCCGGTCGGTTGAGGCATCCCCAACTGTGTCCTTGTGGCATCAGTCAGGCCACCAGTTATATCGGCAACCTTCATCTTGGAAGCAGCCGCTTCGGCGGGACTACCAA
>TARA_R110002020_G_scaffold336426_3_pt1 | contig 47952 bp, 43 predicted proteins | sample TARA_R110002020 | Tara Oceans TARA_R110002020 (sample SAMEA4396489) | marine metagenome | biome: Westerlies Biome; feature: [MES] marine water layer (ENVO:01000295) within the mesopelagic zone...; material: water (ENVO:00002006), including particulate matter (ENVO:01000060) such... | reverse complement strand
TAAACAACTGATTTTAAATAAAATACATATCGAACTCACGTTAAGTAGGTTAGGAATGCTGTGATTGTAAATGGATAATTACCTTGTTTAGACATTGTTCCAGTTCTTTTTTGATTTCCCTCTCCCAAAATCTAAAAACGGTATATCCCAATTGTTGTAGCTCGTGGTTTACTTCCTTATCCCGTTGAATATTACGTTCAATTTTTGGAATCCAGAACTCTTTGTTGGTTTTAATTTTTTGTTTCCTTTCCTCCCAATTATAACCGTGCCAATATTCCCCATCAATGAAAATAACGGTTTTATACTTTTTTAGGACTATATCCGGTTTCCCGATCAACTTCTTATAGTCTATCCTATATCTATAACCCTCCGCCCATAATGCCCTTCTAAATTTCAATTCGGGGATGGTGTTCTTTCCCTTGATCTTTCCCATCATCTTGGAGCGTTGCGGCGTGGTATAGAAACCGGACTCTTCATTAAAACGTGGAACTATTATCCGTTCTTCCTTATATTCTTTTGGCATACTTAAAGATACTGGATTTTTAAGATCTAGGCATAGAAAAACCCCATTCCTGAAAAGGGATGGGGTCTGTATTTGTAGCTAATAAATTATAATTTATCCGTACTAGCCTTTTATACTGGCACTGAAATACTCTCTGTTCATACGGGCAATGTTTTCCAAGGAAATTCCTTTTGGACATTCTACCTCACATGCACCCGTATTGGTACAGTTCCCAAATCCTTCCAAATCCATTTGGGCAACCATATTTTTAACTCGGTCTGTTGCTTCTACCTGTCCTTGTGGAAGTAAGGCGTATTGGGATACTTTGGCCCCTACAAACAACATGGCTGAAGAGTTTTTACAACTTGCTACACAGGCGCCACAACCAATACAGGTAGCGGCATCCATGGCCTCATCGGCCGCGTGCTTATCAATAGGAATGGCATTGGCATCCTGGGTATTTCCAGAGGTGTTGACGGAAATAAAACCACCAGCCTGTTGAATACGATCAAAGGAGCTGCGGTCAACCACCAAATCCTTTATAACGGGAAAGGCTTTTGCCCTAAATGGCTCAATGGTAATGGTGTCACCATCCTTGAACATTCTCATGTGCAACTGACATGTGGTAACCCCTCTATCGGGGCCATGGGCTTCTCCATTTATATACATAGAGCACATACCACAAATACCTTCGCGACAGTCATGGTCAAAGGCAACAGGCTCTTCCCCTTTATTGGTTAGCTGTTCGTTTAAAACGTCCATCATTTCCAAAAAAGACATGTGTTCTGAAATATCAGTCACTTTATAATCGACCATTTTACCTTTGTCCTGTGGTCCTTTCTGTCTCCAAATTTTTAATGTAAGATTCATTCTTATAGTTTATTAGCCAAAAAGCCAATAGGCATTAGTTACTTGTCTATCGATTTAATGAAGGCGTTTAACATTTTACTTTCTTCGGTTATTAAAACTTGTATTCTATTATAACTCTCGGTTGAAATAAAGTTTAATTCTTTTGCAATTATTAATTGAGTTTCCAATTCGTATAAGGATCCTCTTGAAATTTTTAAGAATTGAATATAATTCTTAGTGTAATTCCGACCCCATCCTTCGGCAATATTTGAAGGTATTGATATAGAGGAACGCTTAATTTGACTTTGTAAACCGAATAATTCGTCATTTGGGATTTCTTGGCATAATAAATATATTTCCTTAACGATATTTATTCCTTTTTGCCATATCAGCAAGTCTTTATACGTTCTTACTTCATTCATATGGGCAACCTCAATTTATATTTGGCTAATGCCTATTGCCTATTGTCTTTTGCCTATTTGTAACTTCTTTGTTTTAATTCAATATCCTTAAATTCCAATTGCTCTTTGTGCAAAACGGCATCCGAAGGTTCCCCTTTGTATTCCCAAGCTGCTACGAACGCATAATCTTTATCGTTACGTTTTGCTTCCCCTTTTTGCTCCCCATCGATTTCTACAGACTCTTCACGGAAATGTCCGCCACATGATTCCTCACGCATTAGGGCATCCTTGGCAAACAATTCGCCCAATTCCAAGAAATCTGCCACACGTCCTGCTTTCTCCAGTTCAGGATTCATTTCATTGGCCGATCCAGGAACTTTTACTTCTTTATAAAATTCTTCACGGATAGCCTTAATTTCCGCCATAGCTTCTTTTAGGCCTTCTGCGTTACGGGACATACCACATTTATCCCACATCACCTTGCCTAAACGTTTATGGAAATAATCTACCGAATGGGATCCTTTGTTATTGACAAAGAAATTGATTCTTTCGGTTACTTCCTTTTCGGCCTCGTCAAATTCGGGCGTATCGGTAGGAATTTTTCCAGTCCTAATTTCATGGGATAGGTAGTCCCCTATAGTGTAGGGCAATACAAAATAACCATCGGCCAAGCCTTGCATTAAGGCAGATGCTCCCAAACGGTTGGCACCATGATCGGAGAAATTGGCCTCGCCTATGCAATATAAACCTTCAACGGTGGTCATTAGGTTGTAATCTACCCAAACACCGCCCATAGTATAATGGGTCGCGGGATAGATCATCATTGGGGTCTTATACGGGTTTTCATCTACGATTTTCTCGTACATCTGAAACAGGTTACCATATTTTTCCTCTACTACGGCTTCACCCAACTCAGTAATTTTTTCTTTGGAAGCATTTTGAATTCCTTGGATTTTTGCCTGTTCCAAACCGTATCTTTCAATGGCCGATTTAAAATCCAGATATACAGCTTCCCCAGTAGCGTTTACTCCAAAACCCGCATCACATCTTTCTTTCGCTGCTCTGGATGCCACGTCACGTGGTACCAGGTTACCAAAGGCAGGATATCTTCTTTCCAAATAGTAATCCCTTTGATCCTCGCTCAATTGGGTTGGTTTTAATTTTCCTTCCCTAATGGCCAACACATCCTCCATCTTTTTTGGAACCCATATACGGCCATCGTTACGCAATGATTCCGACATTAAGGTCAGTTTGGACTGATAGTCCCCTGAACGTGGAATACAGGTAGGGTGAATTTGGGTATAACATGGGTTGGCAAAAAATGCCCCCTTTTTGTGTATTTTCCAGGCCGCGGTGGCATTGGACCCCATGGCATTGGTAGAAAGGAAATAAACATTTCCATATCCTCCGGAGGCAATTACTACTGCATGTGCCGAATGGCGCTCTATTTCCCCGGTAACCAAGTTACGGGCTATAATACCGCGTGCCTTGCCATTTACTTTAACCACATCCAGCATTTCGTGGCGGTTAAACATTTCTATCTTACCACGGGCAATTTGTCTGTTCATGGCGGAATAGGCCCCTAACAACAATTGTTGGCCTGTTTGCCCTTTGGCATAAAAAGTACGTGACACTAAAACACCACCAAAAGAGCGGTTATCAAGTAATCCACCGTAATCACGGGCGAAAGGCACCCCTTGTGCCACACATTGATCGATTATATTGGTAGACACCTCAGCCAAACGGTACACGTTTGCCTCTCGGGAACGGTAGTCTCCACCCTTTACGGTATCATAGAACAAGCGATAGGTAGAATCCCCATCCCCTTGATAATTTTTAGCAGCATTAATACCACCTTGGGCCGCAATGGAATGCGCCCTTCGGGGGGAATCCTGATAGCAGAATGCTTTAACCCTATAACCTAGCTCGGCCAAGGTTGCAGCAGCAGAGCCTCCTGCAAGACCGGTACCAACAACAATAACGTCGATGTTTCGCTTATTGGCAGGATTAACTAAGTTTATTTTATCCTTATAGGTAGTCCATTTATCCTTTAATGGGCCTTTTGGTATTTTAGAATCCAATACAGACATAGAATTGTATTATTAATGGTTAAAATGGTGAAAAAGTGCAATGAAAATAAATCCCAACGGAATTAAAACAGCATATGCCTTTCCAAATCCTTTTAACCCTTTTACATATTTATTGTTGGCACCAACAGACTGAAATGCTGAACTAAAGCCATGAAGTAGGTGCAATGAAAGAAAAACAAAACCAATACAATAAAGGGCAACCCTCCAAATAGGCTCAAATTTGTGGACCAGTTCTTCGTAATAACGGTAACCTTCTCCATCGGCCAGCAAGCCGGACATGTCTCCTTGAATATACTTTGTGTTGATTTCAGGAAACCAGAAATCCAAGAAATGAATGATCAGGAAAACAAGGATAAATCCACCGCTCCATATCATATTCCTGCTCATCCATGTGGAATTGGCAGCACCATTGTTTTTGGCGTACTTGACAGCACGGGCATTTCTATTTTTTATTTCCAACACAAACCCCATAACAAAATGATAGACAACCCCAAAAAGCAGTACAGGCTGTAATAAGTATTGTACAAGGGGATTGGTGCCCATAAAATGTGAGGTTTCATTAAAAGTATCCGGATTTAGAACAGATAGGATATTAATGGCAAAATGTTGAAGGATAAAAATCATTAAGAAAAAAGCGGAAAGGGCCATGGTGTACTTTCTGCCTATTGAAGAGTTTAAAAATCCACTCATTAGTTATTTGTTTTGATTGCAAATTTACTCCACAAACGAGTTACCAACAAATTTTGTTGAATTTATGTACAGTATTTAGAACCAATTTAAAGAATTCATCAATTCTGGAGAGGAAATAATAGAAAATCTTTTGTCATCCCACTTAGGAAATGGTTGGATAAAGTACATGCTTTCCTTGAGCGATCACTTTTAAGACCTTGTATTTCCGTAAGTATAGGTAACTAAAAGGGTGATTTTAAGGAGGGTGCTGGTTCGATTTTTCGACGCAAATGTTGTTTGTAATGAAGGGTTTTTCTTGTTAAATTATTTAGATCCATCGGACAGGGCCATACTTTTATTGGTTTCTTAGCGTTAGAAACTAACTGAAATTTAAATTGGGAAAACCGAATGGTATTCTGGAAAAACTGGTCCTTAAACATTAAATTCTCCTTAATTGCGTTTTTTATAACTGCAATATTGGGCCTTGTTGGTATGGGAGCTCTTGGAGGTTTGTTGTATTACCCGGTTTCTTTCCTGTTCACATCTTATCCCGCCTTAAATGATTGGAGTGGCGACTGGGTATGGCCAAGCGTAATAATGGTCGGGATGTTATGGTCCTTTGGTTTTGTGTTTGCTGCAGTGGCCTGGTACTACATTCAAAAAATAACCCGATCCAAGGTTCTGCTTATTGCCGCATATTTGCTAATATTATGGTTGTGGGCGGCATTACTCTGGTGCTGGATGATTAAGGTCAATATAGATCAACTAACCTAGTGGAATTAAGAGCTGATTGTTGTCTGAATATTGGCATTTTTATTTGATGCCTAGGAATATCCCAATAAGCCTATTTTTCCAATTCTTCGACAAACATTTTTGCCTGGGATTCAATTATGGCCTGGGCCTCTAAAATTGCTTTCTCCAAAATTACAGTATTTTCCGGGGAGGCCAAGTCTGTTGTTGACGCAATGGCCTTTAAATACCAATCTTCCCATGCTTTTATTATAGCCACCTCACTTTCTAAGGGATTTCCGGTTTTAATGGCTTTTTCACTGAGCAGAAATTCCTCTGCAAGCCGATTTGTTGCCGCATCCCTCACTATTTTAACGATATCCATTGCTGCATAGGAATCGCCATTTACTAAGGTAAGGGCACTAGCCAAAGCTGCAATGCTCACATTTTTAAGGGTTTCTTGGGAGACCTTATCCAATCTGTCGCTATCGGTATGGTAAAACTGATCCGTAAAGTGCCAAAACAGTAATCCAGGTATATTGCTGTCCAAAAAAGGGGTATGGTCACTGCCACCTTCATAGGGGTTGGTATTTAACTCCCAATTGGCAAGTTTTCCCTGCTTTAAAAAATTATGGATCATATAGTCATTTAGGTAATGGGGCTTCATATCTTCCAAGGTGAGCAGCTTGCCGCCCCACTCTGTATGTTTATCTTTTCCCCTAGTCCATATGGCACTTGGATCCGGCATTTTTTCTATTAAAAACGAACCCCCCGTAATAGCAGTGTTTTCTCCTACCATATCCAAACTTAGTCCCCATTTTATACCCTTGGCCCTTATCTCGTTTTCTTGTAAGTATCTTTTTGTGGAAATAATTTCATCGCCCCAAATAAAGGTCATTGTTCTCTGGGCATCAATACTCTCATTCCTGATTAATTTGGCAACCATTGTGGCCATTTCCAATTGGGCACCTACTCCGCTGGCATTATCGTTGGCACCAGGTTCCTGAACATGGGCGCTGAACACCAGGCGCTCCTCTGGTATTTCGGAGCCCTTTATATTGGCAACCAAGGTTAGTTCCTCGGAAGCATACATTTTGCTGGAAATAAATACCTTGGCATATACTTTTCCTTTTTCCAATTCCGCCTTTAACTTTTCTCTTGCCCGGTAGGAAAGGGCAATTCCCCAAGTGTTTTTGGGATCGAAAGTCAAGCTTCGGAATTGGATGGAATTCACATTTATATCGGGCTTTAAATAGTCGGGATTGTCATAACTGAATATACCCAAGGCACCTTTTTTTAGCACCCCTTCTGTATAAATTTCAGGGGCATTTATTTCAGTAAAAATAATTTTGCCTTTTACAGAAACCTTTTGAAGATCATTCATGTCTTCGACATAAATAACCTCTCCGGTTGTTCCATTTTTTGGGGTCGAAATGGAATTTAGATAAACCATGTTCCTGTTGGAGGTGTAGGATAGCAATGGGGTATTTTCCCCAACTAGACTAATGTTTGCATCTACAATTTCCCAAGTAGGATGTTGCAAGGGCCTTTTTTCCAGTCTGTAGGTGAAGCGATCTGTATTGGTTGCGTTTTCTTCCAAAACATAGCCGGCCGCTTGCAAGGATGCTGCCACTCTGTGGATGCTCTTATTAAAGCCTTCATTGCCTACCACCCGCCAAAACTGTTCTATGAATGCAGTAGTTTCATAGGCTTCATCCCCGCTAAGGTTGTTCCTAAGGATATTTAAATAATCGTCTGTGGTAACTGCAGAATTCTTTGTTTGTGCCCAGCTTAGGCCAACTAGGCTTAGAAATAAAAAGAGTGGAATTTTGGTCATAACTATAGACAAATTTTTAAAGACCATATAAATAAAGGTACATGTCTCTTCTTCTCTATAAAATGGAAGGGCGAAGATATAATAATTTGGAGTTCCCCTACTTGGAATGGCCAGTTTTTAAAATTCATTTAACGGTTTGTGGGTAAAGCATTTCCTAATTATTAAATTTGACGATAAAAGTAGAAAAATGAAATATCAGCAAATAGATCACAACTTGTTTGTAAAGAACCGCAAGAAATTTATGGCCAGAATGAAGCCAAAAAGTATTGCCGTTTTTAATTCCAATGACCTTTATCCTATTGGTGCCGATAGCACCATGCCTTTTGAACAGAATAGGGATCTGTTTTATTTAAGTGGAGCCGATCAAGAGGAAACCATTTTGTTGCTTTTCCCTGATGCCCATGAGAAAAAGCATAGGGAGATCCTGTTCGTCAGGGAGACCAATGCACACATTGCGGTCTGGGAAGGGGAAAAATTGACCAAGGAAAAAGCCACGGAAGTATCTGGTATCGAAACCATTTATTGGTTGACTGAATTTGATAAGATATTTTATGATCTTATGACCGAAGTGGAAACGATATATTTTAATACCAACGAGCATTACCGTCAGGCCGTGGAGACCCAAACAAGGGAAGATCGGTTTATAATGAAATGTAAACAGGATTATCCTGCGCACCAATGGGCCAAAAGTAATCCGATTTTACAAGAGATTAGGGGGGTAAAGGAGCCAGAGGAAATTGCTATCATGCAAACAGCCTGTAATATTACCGAAAAGGGATTCAGGCGCCTATTGCAATTTGTAAAGCCAGGGGTAATGGAATATGAAATTGAGGCAGAATTGCTACATGAATTTATTCGTAATAAGTCCAAGGGCTTTGCTTATACCCCAATTATTGCATCCGGCAACAATGCTAACGTACTGCATTATATAGAAAACAATCGCGAATGTAAGGATGGGGATATGTTATTGATGGATGTAGCAGCCGAGTACGCCAATTATTCCAGTGATCTTACCCGCACCATTCCCGTAAACGGCAGGTTTACCCCAAGGCAAAAGGCGGTTTATGAAGCCGTACTACGGGTAAAGAATGATGCTACGGCCATGTTGGTACCTGGTACTATGTGGGGGGAATATCATAAGGAAGTAGGTAAGCTAATGACTTCAGAGTTGTTGGGCTTGGGCTTGCTGGATAAGGCCGATGTTCAGAATGAGGATAAGGACTGGCCCGCCTATAAAAAGTACTTTATGCATGGCACTAGTCATCACATTGGGTTAAATACTCATGATTATGGGGCTTTAAAAACACCTATGGTGGCCAACATGGTATATACTGTGGAGCCTGGAATCTATATTCCGGAGGAAAAAACGGGAATAAGATTGGAAGACGATGTGGTAATCCAAGAAAAAGGAGCTCCTTTTAACCTCATGGCAAATATACCTATTGAAGCAGCCGAGATTGAAGAGCTGATGAATGCTTAGAAACAAAGTCCAATTCTTGGAGCATATATAGGCAAAATGTACATAGTGCAAAGACCAAGTTTACAATTTAGAAGATCCCCGATGGCCCTGCCTCGGGGATTCTTTTTTACCCACTCCATGCCTGTGCTCCGTTTTGGGATAGTTAGAGGTCACAACTGCTATATGAAGCTGCTAGAAGCAAGGCAAAACTAGAATTCCTCTTTTAGGGAAAGGTTTTATTATTATTGAGAAGAGGTAAATTACCTTGTTTATTAATTCAAGTTCCTATAACTTAACATACCGGCAAGGCAGGGTATTATACCAGCCACAGGCAGAACATTGGAATATTTATTGTATGGAATCCAAAATTGAATATAAATATGGATAATAAAAGAAGAAATTTCATTCGGGGTATGGCACTCGCTCCATTGCTATTGGGAACAAGGAATATTATGGCTGGCAATTATTCTGAACCTTTGGCCAATAATAGACTACAATATAGTGTCAATGCATTTTCCTTCAATTCCGCATTAAGAAGTGGTGAAATGACATTTTATGATATGATGGAATTTGCTGCGAATATAGGTTTGGATGCAGTGGATCTGACCGGATATTATTTCTCTTCATACCCAGATCCCCCATCCAATAGTGAACTTTTTGGTTTAAAACGAAAAGCGTTGGAACTTGGACTGAATATCGCTTGGACCGGGGTGAGAAATAACTTTGTTAACCCTGATGCCGTTGCCCGTAAGGTTGACAGCGCCATGATAAGAGAATGGTTAGGGGTTTCATCCAGTTTAGGAGCTACGATCATGAGGGTTTTTACAGGAAAATACAATGATGATGGATTTTCCAAAAAAGAAGTAAAGGAGTGGCTTATAGATGAGTACAAAATCTGTGCTAAGTACGGAGCTGAAAAGGGCGTAATCGTAGGTTTACAAAATCACAATGAATTTTTATTCACAAGTGAGGAAATTATTGATATAATAGAAAGGGTCAACTCTGAATGGTTTGGGTTAATTCTAGATATAGGAAGCTTGCATGCCGAAAATCCTTATGATGAAATTGAAAAGTTGGCTCCCTATGCAAATTATTGGTTTATCAAAGAACATATTTTCCCAAGTGGCATTAAAACCCCGGTAGATATGGAGAAAATTGCCGCTATAATTAAAAATCAAGGTTATCGGGGCTATATTTCATTTGAAAGTCTTTCTGATGGCGATCCCAAACAAATTATCACCTCCATGTTTAGTTCATTCAAAACTGAGTATGAAAAACTTAAATAGGTATAATCCGTCTTTTCATTCAATAAGAAGGCGGTTGTGAATAATGGGGCTAAATTTATGACACAATCAAAAAATCAACTTTATACGGAGTGTTAATTCAAACCGATCGGGGTCTTTGTCCTAACGCGCCTTTTTCAGCCATATTCGAAATCGCAAAAGCAGCTACAGCTGGCAAAACCCAGCCCAATTGATAGGCACTAAAAGGTATCCAGTCAAAAACTTCCTTTTTAGGGCCCCAGTTTCCCAAACTGCCCAAAAAATCCGGGATGCTAAAAATGACGGTAGTGATTACCGCTGCCCTAAACACCATTGGTGAAGCCCATTTTTCCGGGATTACGTTAAGGAGGATCAATATTATGGTAATCGGGTATATGAACATAAGTGCGGGAAAAGCTACCGTAATAATATAGGCCACATTAAATTGCCCTATGGCAATCCCAAGAAGGCAGCCCACTATAGCTGTTAGCAGATAGGCATGTTTGTATTTGGGGAGCCGGTCCTTCATAAAATCGGAAGACCCTGTAACAATGCCCACGGCAGTGGTAAAACAGGCCAGACTTACCAAAATGCTTAGGAAAATATTGGCGTTATTCCCTAGGCTTTGCTTGCTTATTCCGGAAAGCAATTCTATTCTGGTGATATTCAATTCAAAATTGTTGTGGTTTAGGGCTCCGCTAAGGATAAGGCCGGTGTATATTATAAAAAGGCTTAAGCCCGCCAACCAGCCCGCATTGCGGACCAAAGTTTTCTTGTCTTTAAAGGGTGCGTTAGACTTTAGATTGATGGATACAATGATTACGCCTCCGACCACTACCGCCCCAATGGCATCAAATGTTTGGTAGCCTTCCAAAATTCCATGGCTAAAAGGACTGGTAATTTCGGTGGCCCCAAAATTGAAGTCGAGCGTAAAAAGGCTCGTAACGATTATCAAAACCAAAATTAATATGATGGCAGGGGTAAGAAATTTGCCCAGTATGTCCAATAATTTGGATCGATTTATAGCGAAAATAAAAACCAAGGAAAAATAGACCACACTGCTGAGGAGGGCAGAAGAATTGAAGAAGGGCTGTACTGCTATTTCATGGGTAACGGCAGCAGTACGTGGTGAGGGCAAGCTCAAGGAAATAACATAAATCAATAAGGAATAGATAAGACTAAAATTAGGGGAGACCTTTTTTCCAAAATCATAAATGGTACCCTGTATTTTGGCATGGGCCAAAATTCCCAATATGGGTACCAAGACGGCAGACATTGCAAACCCTAGGGCCACCAGCCACCAATAATTTCCAGACTGAAACCCCAATAGGGGTGGGAGAATCAAATTTCCTGCCCCAAAAAATAAGGAGAATAGTGCAAAGGAGGTGACAAGGGTATCCTTAGTATTGTGCATTTAAGGCAATTTTGGCGAAAGATAGTTTAAAAACCGTTTAGTTTAATTTGGGATATAAACACCTAATATGTGCAGTTGGTCGAAAAAATCAAATTTTGCTAAAAAAAAACGAAAAAAAAACAGGTTGCACTCAATAAAAGGAAGGGTGTTGGCGTTAATTATCTGAAAGACATTTAATAAGTGCTTTCACCAGTTAACCTAAAGTTTAATTTTTGCATTTTACGGTCCCCTAAGCCTTACCAATGCCACCTAAAAAACCTGCGTTATGAAGAAAGTTATGACAGACTATGGAACAAGACTCAGCGCCCTATGCTGCAGCATTTTTGGACACCACTACATAGTTTCCAAGAAGGTTACCTTACACATCAAGGAATACAAATGTGTTCATTGTAATAAAGAGGTGACTACGGATGTAAGTGGAAATCTATCCAACTTGACCCCGGAATTGCAGGATATAAACAATACCTTACAAGATATTTATCAGAAAAGACATAGGGCTACCCAACAGGTAGCCTAAACCATGCTTGGCAATTTAATTCCGACCTTAAGCGGTATCGGAGTTTTTGAAGTTATTCCCGTTAATTAATAGAACGCCCATATTCTTGGCTGTCCTGCGCCCCACGACAGTTAAGTAAGGAACGTCCTAGGTTTTCGGGAATTCTTTTTTCTAAATAATCCCAATAGATACCTTTCCTTTATGAAAATGAATTCCAACCCTGGGCGGTAATAGGGATTTTGGTGTTGCTTCTGGTAACCAAATGAACGCCTTCATTCTTCTCGGTCATATGGCCCACTACCGTGAAATGTGGATTACCCTTTATTTTTGGAAAATCCTTTTGGTCTATGGTAAACAACAATTCGTAATCTTCACCTCCACTTAAGGCTACCAATGTACTGTCCATTTTAAATTCTTCGCATGCCGAAATTACGGTAGGATCTAGCGGAATTTTGTCCTCGAATAAATTACAGCCCACCTCACTTTTATCGCAAATATGTAAAATTTCGGAGGAAAGTCCGTCGCTGATATCGATCATAGCGGTGGGGAGGATCTCCAACTTTTCTAACAAGCCTTTTATGTCCCTTCGGGCTTCGGGCTTTAATTGACGTTCTACGATATAGGTGTAAGGTGATAGGTCAGGTTGATTGTTTGGATTTACCTTGAAAACTTCTTTTTCCCTTTCCAAAACCTGTAAACCACAGTAGGCACCACCTAAATCTCCCGAAACTACCAATAGATCGTTAGGTTTGGCCCCACTTCTGTATACAATATTCTCTTCCTTGGCTTCCCCTATAGCTGTAACACTTACCAACATTCCTTTTGTAGAGGAAGTAGTATCTCCCCCAACTAGGTCCACCTTATATATTTCACAGGCCAGGGCAACCCCGCTATAAAATTCTTCCAAAGCTTCCAAAGGAAATCTATTGGAAACGGCAATGGAAACCGTTATTTGTGTGGCCGTGGCGTTCATGGCATAGATATCGGATAAATTTACCATAACGCTCTTATAGCCCAAGTGCTTTAAGGGCATATAACTAAGGTCGAAATGCACGCCCTCAATCAATAGATCTGTAGATATTACGGCCTTCTTGTCCTTGAAATCCAGGACCGCGGCATCATCGCCTATACCTTTAATAGTGGAAGTATGTTGTAAGGTGAAATTCTTGGTAAGGTGTTTTATCAATTCAAACTCTCCCAATTGATCCAGTCCCGTCTTTTCTTGATTCTTGTCTTCTATCATGCTGCAAAAATAAGTAGTAAATCCATTATATCCTTTCTTTGTGCTAAATAAAGACTTTCCTAGTGAATTTTCGGGTAGAGGAAAATTGGCATTAAAAAGCCGGACATAAATAAGTATTCCAAGATACTTACCTAGTCCGGCGTTTTTTATTAAAATTATAATTAAGTGGTCTATCCTAAAGAATATCCAGCTCTATAGTTACGTTTTACATATTTGTTGGCTGGTTCAAAGTTGGTAACCCTCATATTTTCTGCATCCCACAACAAGCGTTTTCTTCCGTTGTATTTTGAACCTCCCCAGAAACTGCTCTGATCGGCATTAGGGTCTACTTCAAAATAGGCCTTAAGGGCCAAGTTACCTATAAGGATACTTTCGGTAAACGGACCGGCATAATCGAATGAAGAACTGGTTTCGGCATTGCCATAACCCGCCATACAGGCATTTACCCATTGTAAATAGTGACCTTCCGGAACTCTCGCAATTGTTTCTGCAACTTCGAACTGTTCGTTTAAAGATAACGGAAGCAATCTTGGATTGGCACCATAACAGTCGGCCAATAATTTTCCTTTGGTACCAATAAATAGTACACCACCATCCCAGTTGCCCAAAGCTTCGTCATCTCCCATTTCATCCGGTCTTTCTGGTAAGAGTCCACCATCCATCCAAGTAACTTTTACAGTGCCTTTGCCATCGGTTCTTGGATAGCTCAAGTGTATCTTAGAGGAATTGGGGAAACTCTTAGGATAATCAGCTGTTTCAAATTTCCCTTTAAAGGAATCGGAAACGCTACATTCAACTTGGTTAGGATATAGAATAGGAAGAATTCTGTATACAGGATCCATAATATGGCAGGCCATATCACCTAATGCCCCTGTTCCGAAATCGGACCAGCCCCTCCAATCAAAAGGAAGATAGGCATCATTATAATCGCGCATTTCAGCTGTTCCCAACCATAGGTCCCAGTTTAAGCCTTTTGGAATTTTGTCTTTTTTAGTTGGTGTTTGCAAGGCTTGTGGCCATATGGCCCTGTTGGTCCAACATTTCACCGTGTGGACATCGCCTATAATACCTGTATCATAGAGTTCTTTCATTTTACGGACTCCATCACCAGATCCACCTTGATTACCCATTTGGGTAACTACCTTGAATTTTTTTGCTGCTTCGGTAAGCATTCTAGCCTCCCAGATATCGTGTGTCAAAGGTTTTTGAACGTAAACGTGCTTGCCCATGGACATGGCCATATAAGCGGCAACGGCATGATTGTGATCTGGAGTCGATACCGAAACGGCATCAATATTGTCCTTTTCATTTTCCAACATTGTCCTAAAATCGGCATAGTATTTTGCCTTTGGGAACGATTTTCTGGACTCAACAGCCTGTCTGTCATCCACATCGCAAAGCCCTACAATATTAACATTTGGACTTTCTGCGAATGATGCAATATCACTTCTACCTTTACCACCGGCACCTATGCCGGCAATATTTAGTTTGTCACTTGGGGCAACATAACCTGGACCTCCCAATACGTGTCTTGGGACGATCATAAATCCGGCAGTTGCCAAGCCGGTACCTTTAATAAAATCTCTTCTCGAATTGTTACTAAATGCGGTCTTTTTTTTGGACATAATTTTTGAAAGTTTTCTATTTTTTTAAAATGGATTTGAATTTAAATTAATTTTCTGTAATCTACATAAAGATGATTTAATAAATTTCTATATATTTTGTTAATTTATCAGTTATTGTCTGGAAACTGTTTTCTATTAGAAGATTTCAAATAGTTGTAAATAGTGGTTCAACGGTAAATATATGGAATGGAAATACATTTTGTAGTATAAATTTATTAGTGAAACTCAATTTTGAATAGTCGGTAGGACGCACTGAAAATTGCAAGTTGAACTAATCCCGCCTTTTTCGGCGGGATCTAGGTTCAATACCTCGACCCTTGGGTCGATTCCTATTATTGGGTTCAGGGCTTGCCCTGAGGTTTAATACCTTTTATTTCAATTTTTAATCGTTTAAGCAAATGCCGGCTTATTGGCAAACTTATTATATCTTGTAATATTATTTTACCAAAAAGTTTTTATAGTTAAAAAATGAAAAATACCGTTTTCCCTCGCCTGCCCATTCTCTTATTTATTATTGTTCTTAATCTCTCATGTGAGCATAAAGTAAATTATGACAGACCTATTGATACATGGGTGTTTAGATCGGTCATGGATAAACAACCAAGAATGTTGACGGTTGCCCTGAACAAGGATTTGTATACTTGTTACAACCTGCAATCCGGAAATTTGTACAAAGTATGGAAAGGTGGGGTTAATTATGAGGGAGCCGTTTATACCACGGCCCATGGTATACAACCTACAAGTTTTGGTTTTGCCTATGTGCAGGATGATTCCGAGCAAACACAATGGAGTTTAAAGAGTGAAGATGGAATGGTAATTCCTGAAATCAATTATATGGGTTACTCCATGATTAACGGCCAAGTAGGAATAAATCTTGAATTGATATCAAAAACAGGAAAATCGGTTAAGATTCGTGAAATTCCTGAGTACACATTTGAAGAAGGTCGTACAGGATTGGTTAGAACCTTTACTATTCTTGAAGGTTCATCCAAAGACCTGGTACCCGTATTGAATTATGGTACGGACAATGAATTGATATTTAGGGAAGTCCTGCAGGGGGGTAAAAGAAATGAAAATAACAATGGGTTGGAGCTTGCTCAAAATACTGTGGTTAAGACGTATTTTAATCCTGTTCCGGCAGATTGGGCACCCCCAAAAGAATATGATATGGGAATGATCGCGGTTGGAAGAAAAATAGTTGAAAGTAGCGATTGTAGTGCCTGTCATCTTCAAAACGAAAATCTGGTTGGCCCTGCATATGATTCCATTGCTAAGAGGTACTCTTTTAATTGGGCCAGTATTGATGCCTTGGCAGACAAAATTAGGCTGGGCGGAACCGGGAATTGGGGAGCTATCCCCATGTCTGCCCATCCTGATATTTCCAGGTCCGAAGCACAGAATATGACCTATTACATTTTGTCCTTGGATGGTGAGCCTGAACCTCAGGAAAGGGTTGTGGATATTGCATTGAATACACCCGACATCACTTTTGCCTTGGACAATGAGGATCGAAGAGGTGGTGATAAAAAGGAAAAACAGACCGGGGCCGCAGTAAGTTTATATTTGGTAAATGATAGTGGGGATCTGTATGAGGATCTGACCAAGAACACCCTGCCAATATTAAACGGAATCGCTCCTGCTATTCATTTACCTACCTCCGGGGTGTTGGGAGAAATAACCGAACATTTCTATATGGAGTTTAAAGGGTTTATAAAATCTGATAAAAAGGCAAACAAAACATTTAGACTTATTAGTGATGATGGTTCGGTATTGAAGCTTAATGGTTCCGAAATAATTGATAATAGAGGGGATCATGGTGCTGAGGCCGTAAACGCATTGGCGGTTTTGGAAAAGGGATGGAATGAATTTTTGCTGCAATTTCAACAAGGTGGCGGAGGTTATGGTCTTTCGCTTCAATGGTCCGATGATGGCGAGCAGTTTACTGTGGTCCCGGATTCCGTTTTTTATCACGACACCAGTGCTTTTCGGAAATTATTGCCTTATGTTTCAAAAAGGGCGAGTACGGTTCCCGGTGACCAAATGCCCTTGAATGCGGTGCACCCGTCTTTCGACATGTTTCAGGCCAAGCCCTCGGAATTTCATCCAAGGATAGGCGGGATAGACTTTATTGACGAAGACAAAATGGTCATCTGTACCTGGGACGCCTCCGGCTCTGTGTACATTTTGAAAAACTATAATTCCGAAGACCCTGAATCTATAGAAGTAAAACAAATAGCCAAGGGATTGGCCGAGCCTTTGGGAATTAAAATGGTAGATGGGGAACTTTATGTGTTGCAAAAACAGGAGCTTACCAAATTGATCGATACCGATGGTGATGAGATAATAGACGAGTATCAAAAAGTTTGTGACTCCTGGAACGTTACCTCACATTATCATGAATTTGCCTTTGGATTGGTTTATAAGGAGGGTAGTTTTTATGCCACCTTGGCAACGGACTTAGGTTCGGAATTTAAAGAAGTAAAGGACAGGGGAAAGGTAGTAAGAATTAGCAAGGACGGAAGTGAAGTGGAGGTTATAGCCGAGGGCTTTAGAACCCCCAATGGTATTGCAGAAGGACCTGATGGGGCACTTTATGTGGCCGATAACCAGGGCAATTGGATACCAACAAGTAAAATTGTACGTGTGGAAAAGGGCAAATTTTATGGCTTTAAACATGCGGATTGGGAACGGGTAAAGGATTATAAGGAAGATCCTCCATTGGTATGGCTTCCGCATGGCGAAATTAGCAATTCCCCAAGTCAACCTGCCATTTTGAATATCGGACCCTATAAGGATCAAATGATTCATGGCGATGTTACCCATGGCGGCATTAAAAGGGTGTTTATTGATGAGGTGGAAGGCGTAAAACAAGGAGCTGTTTTTCGTTTTATTCAAGGATTGGATGCTGGAATAAACAGGACGGTCTGGGGCCCCGATGGCAACCTGTATGCCGGCGGGGTGGGATCCGGCGGCAATTGGAGGCATGAAGGGCGACTTTGGTATGCCTTACATCGCTTTAAATACAATGAAAAATCAACTTTTGAAATGTTGGCGGTCAGGGCGAAAAGCAAGGGTATGGAAATAGAATTTACCCAGCCGATAGCTTCTGATGATTTGGTGAATGCCAATGCTTTTGAGGCGCAACAATTTTATTATGAAGCCACAGAGGAATATGGAGGTCCAAAATTGGGAGTGGAAGAGCTTAAGATCAAAACGGTGAACCTATCTGCAGATAGGAAAAAAGTATTTTTGGAGATTGACGGTATTCAAGAAAACAAGGTGCTTTACATACATATAACAAAACCTTTTAAAAGTGAAAATGACCAATCGCTGTGGTCAACGGAAACCTGGTACACCATGACCAAAAAACCTGTGGACAGCTCTGGAATTAAAAAACCTTAAACCTTAGGGCTTAATTGTTCCCAGTTGTATTAAGGCTTCCAAAAACAACTATTCGGGTTATATTTTTTACAAAATCCGGTCAATGGTTTCTCACTGTTGGTCCAACGGACAATCCGTATAGATATTTAATGCAGCTCTATCCGGAGTATTTGCTAATTTTTTACTTTGAAAAACCATTGGTTATATACCGTATTATGGGCTTCCGGGCCATAGTTGCTAAGAAATATGCAAGCTGTGTTTCCAATAACGATCCTCTCGTAATAAATGGCCCTATTTAGTCATCCTTTCGTCTATAAGAAATTTTGATCTGGCTATTCGTTATATTAATGTTAGGAAATATGGTAAAACCCTACTTATGTACTATATTTGTAAACTATTTAGATTAAATCCAATTAAGAATGATTAAAGTATCTGAAACAGCTAAGCAGAGGGTAATGGCCCTAATGGCCGAAGGAGGCTTTGATGCCAGCAAGGATTACGTGCGGGTAGGTGTTAAAAGCGGGGGTTGCAGCGGATTGTCCTATGAACTCGATTTTGATAATAAGACCACAGAAACCGATAAAATTTTTGAGGATAACGCTGTGCGTATTGTGGTGGATAAAAAGAGTTTTCTTTATCTAGTGGGTACCGTACTGGAATATTCCGGGGGACTTAATGGCAAAGGATTTGTTTTTAATAATCCCAATGCCCAAAGGACTTGCGGATGTGGAGAGAGTTTCTCTCTTTAATGTAGCAATGACGAACAAGTAAAAATGTACCAAAACGTGCATTAGAGATGAAAAGTAATTAACCAATTGTTACATTGAACAATTGTTAAATTAGGAAGAATGGCATATACAGAGGAAGAATTAAAGAAAGAACTGGAGACCAAAGAGTATGAATATGGTTTCTACACGGATATAGAATCGGATACATTTCCCAATGGTTTAAATGAGGAAATCGTAATTGCAATTTCCAAAAAGAAGGAAGAACCTGAATGGATGACCTTATGGCGATTGGAATCTTTTAAAATCTGGAAGGAAATGGTGGAGCCCGAATGGGCGAATGTTAAGTATAAAAAACCTGATTTTCAGGCCATTTCCTATTATTCTGCACCAAACAAGAAACCGAAGTACGATAGTTTGGACGAGGTAGATCCCGAATTGCTGGATACCTTTAAAAGATTGGGTATTTCTTTGGACGAACAGAAGAAGTTGGCCGGGGTGGCCGTGGATATCGTAATGGATTCGGTATCGGTTGCAACCACTTTTAAAAAGACCCTTGCCGAAAAAGGAATCATTTTTTGTTCCATTTCAGAGGCCATAAAGGAGCATCCGGAATTGGTAAAGAAATATATAGGTTCCGTGGTTCCCCAAAAGGATAACTTTTATGCAGCTTTGAACTCTGCGGTTTTTTCCGATGGGTCTTTCTGTTACATTCCAAAAGGCGTTCGCTGCCCTATGGAGCTTTCTACCTATTTTAGAATCAATCAGGCCGGAACCGGACAGTTCGAAAGAACCCTTGTGATTGCCGATGAAGGAAGTTATGTAAGTTATTTGGAAGGCTGTACCGCACCTTCCCGTGATGAAAATCAATTGCATGCCGCAGTGGTAGAATTGATTGCCTTGGACGATGCCGAAATTAAATATTCTACAGTGCAAAACTGGTTCCCGGGAAATAAAGAAGGGCAAGGTGGTGTTTACAATTTTGTAACCAAAAGAGGCTTGTGCGAAAAGAACGCAAAAATATCTTGGACGCAGGTTGAAACCGGTTCTGCAGTCACTTGGAAATATCCATCCTGTATTCTTAAAGGGGACAATTCCATAGGGGAGTTTTATTCCATAGCCGTAACCAATAATTACCAACAGGCGGATACCGGTACAAAAATGATCCACTTAGGGAAAAATACCAAGAGTACTATTATTTCCAAGGGTATCTCGGCCGGGAAGTCCCAAAACAGTTACCGTGGATTGGTGCAGGTAAACAGTAGGGCGGATAATGCCAGAAACTTTTCCCAATGTGATTCCTTGCTTATGGGGAACGAATGTGGGGCACATACCTTCCCATATATAGAAGTAAAAAACAAGTCCGCACAAATAGAACACGAGGCCACAACCAGTAAGATAGGGGAGGATCAGATTTTCTATTGCAATCAGCGGGGAATAGATACGGAAAAGGCAATTGCCTTGATCGTAAATGGTTTTAGTAAGGAAGTACTGAATAAATTACCAATGGAATTTGCGGTGGAAGCCCAAAAGTTATTGGAGATAAGTTTAGAGGGATCTGTAGGATAACAGAAATTTTTAAATAGACCAGTGGGACCTTTAAACACAGGGGAAACATTACTATTTCTTTACGCATAAAAATTAGATTTTAGTAAAATGCCGAAGGCGGCCAATTATTTTGAATAATTAGAATTAAGAACAATGCTGAAAATTAACAACTTACACGCTAGAGTAGAGGATAAGGAGATATTAAAGGGAATAAACCTAACGGTGAATGCAGGTGAAGTACATGCCATCATGGGGCCAAACGGTTCAGGTAAAAGTACCTTGGCAGCCGTTATTGCCGGAAAGGAAGAATTTGAGGTTACCGAAGGAGAGGTCTTCTTGGAAGGTGAAAACCTGGAAGACACATCACCAGAGGACAGGGCACATAAGGGTGTATTTCTGTCCTTTCAGTATCCTGTGGAAATTCCTGGAGTATCCGTTACCAACTTCATGAAAACGGCAATCAATGAGTCCAGAAAGGCCAAGGGATTGGAAGATATGCCAGCCAAGGATATGTTGAAGTTGATCCGTGAGAAATCTGAATTGTTGGAGATCGACAGAAAATTTTTGTCACGCTCTTTGAACGAAGGCTTTTCTGGAGGAGAGAAAAAGCGTAATGAAATTTTCCAAATGGCTATGTTGGAGCCCAAATTGGCCATTTTGGATGAAACTGATTCCGGTTTGGATATAGATGCCTTGCGTATCGTGGCCAATGGGGTAAATAAATTAAAGAGCAAGGATAATGCTGTTATAGTTATTACCCACTACCAACGCCTGTTGGAATATATTGTACCGGATTTTGTACACGTATTACACAATGGAAAGATCGTAAAATCTGGCAACAAGGATCTTGCTTTGGAATTGGAAGAAAAAGGATATGATTGGTTGAAACAGGAGACTGTTATATAAATAAGTTGGCAGTATTCACTGCGCAGTTGGCAAAGCTGAATACTGAATACTGAATACTGAATACTGAAAAAGATGGATTTAAAAGAAAAATTAGTTTCCTCATTCTTGGCTTTTGAAAATAGTGTGGATGTAGATCATCCGGTACACGATATACGATCGGAGGCCATTAAGAATTTTGAGACAAAGGGGTTTCCTTCCAAAAAGGAGGAGGCCTGGAAATATACTTCCTTAAATACACTACAGAAAATAGATTTCAGCATTTTTCCTAAAAAGGAGAGTATGTTGGAATACAGGGATGTGAAAAAATATTTTCTTCATGAAATAGATACCTTCAAGATTGTTTTTGTGGATGGGGTATACAGTTCCTTTCTGTCAGAGACTACCCATGATGGTGTAGATGTATGTTTAATGAGCTCTGCTTTGAACAAGCCTATGTACAAGCAGATAATAGATGTCTATTTCAACAAAATAGCGTCCAAGGATGATTCCTTGACCTCGTTGAATACTGCATTCAGCAGAGAGGGAGCCTATATTTATATTCCCAAAAATAAGATTCCGAAAAAGCCTATAGAGATTGTTCATTTTTCAACTGGTAATGAAGCTGCGCTATTATTACAGCCTAGAAATTTGATCATTGCAGAGGAAAATGCGGAAATGCAGATTATAGAGCGCCATCAGAGTCTAACGGCCAATGAAGTGTTTACCAATTCGGTAACGGAGATATTTGCGGCCAAGAATGCCAATGTGGATTATTATAAGGTGCAAAATGATTTAACCACCGCTTCGCTGATAGATAATACCTATATTGATCAGAAGGACGGGAGTGTTGTAAGCGTCCATACTTTTTCTTTTGGGGGCAAATTGACCCGTAACAATCTTAATTTCTACCAAAATGGGGAACGTATAGATTCTACCATGAAGGGGGTTACCATTATTGAGGAAAAGCAGCATGTGGATCATCATACCTTGGTGCACCATATTCAGCCCAACTGCGAAAGTCACCAGGACTATAAGGGTATTTATGGGGAAAATGCCACAGGGGTTTTCAATGGGAAGATTATTGTGGACAAGATTGCCCAAAAGACCAATGCATTTCAGCAAAACAATAATATTTTGGTTAGTGATAGGGCTACCATCAATACAAAACCGCAATTGGAGATTTTTGCAGATGATGTAAAATGTTCCCACGGTTGTACTATTGGGCAATTGGATGAGGAGGCCTTATTTTACCTTCAGTCCAGGGGGATTCCAAAAAAGGAGGCCAGGGCCTTACTTATGTATGCATTTGCCAACAACGTTTTGGAAAGTGTACGGATCCCGGAACTAAAAGTGAGGATCAATAAACTGATCGCCAACAAATTGGGGGTTCGTTTAGGATTCGACCTATAAAATCCCTGTTCAACCCAATTCCCATCATTGAATTTTTATCATGATACAAACTGTTCTAGATATATTAAGTATACGAAAAGACTTTCCAATACTAAATAGAAAAGTCAATGGGTATCCTTTGGTGTATTTGGATAATGCCGCTACCTCCCAGACACCACAAAAGGTTATGGATGCAATTGTGGACTATTACAGTAGGTACAACGCTAATATCCACAGGGGGGTACATACCCTCTCACAAGAGGCAACGGATATTTACGAACAGGCAAGGCAGAAAATACAAAAGCACTTTAATGCCGCCAAACCTCATGAAATTATTTTTACTTCAGGAACAACCCATGGTATTAATTTAGTGGCCAATGGTTTTGCCTCTTTTTTGAATAAGGGAGATGAGATTATTGTTTCTGCCTTGGAGCACCATTCCAATATTGTGCCTTGGCAAATGCTTTGCGAACGCACAGGAGCTGTTTTAAAAGTAATTCCAATGGGTTTGGACGGCAAGTTGATTATGGAGGAATACCATAAATTATTATCGCCCCGTACCAAATTGGTTTTCTGTAATCATGTTTCCAACGCATTGGGGACCATTAATCCTATTCAGGAAATTATAGATGCCGCGCATAAGGTTGGCGCTGCGGTCCTGATAGATGGTGCGCAAGCAGCTCCCCACATAAAGGCCGATGTACAAAAATTGGATGTGGATTTTTATGTGGTTTCCGCCCATAAAATGTGTGGTCCCACAGGAGTAGGAATGCTTTATGGGAAAGAGGAGTGGTTAAATAAATTACCGCCCTATCAAGGGGGGGGCGAAATGATTGCAGAGGTAACTTTTGAAAAAACCACCTATGCCGATCTTCCCCATAAGTTTGAGGCAGGAACACCGAATATTTGTGGAGGTATAGCCTTTGGTGCTGCCTTGGACTATATGAATGCCATAGGATTTGAGGCCATTGCCCAGTACGAACACGAACTATTGGAATATGCAACCAAAGAACTTCTGGCAATAGACGGACTAAAAATTTACGGGGATTTAAAGGAAAAGACCGCCGTAATATCTTTTAATATTGAAGGGCTGCACCCTTATGATATTGGAAGTATATTGGATAAGTTGGGAGTAGCAGTAAGGACGGGCCATCATTGTGCACAGCCTATCATGGATTTTTATAAAATACCTGGTACGGTAAGGGCTAGTTTTAGTTTTTATAACACTAAGGAGGAAGTGGATATATTGGTAGCCAGCGTACGGAGGGCAAAGACAATGCTTTCTTAACTTCATTGAGTTAGTTTTCAATCTTTTAAATTGTTGATAAGCAGAATTACTTGTTGTATTTTTGCAGTGAATTGTTACCATTTTAATGTGGGCACAAAATTTAGATATGAGTATAAAGGAAATACAGGAAGAAATTGTAGATGAATTTTCCATGTTCGAGGATTGGATGCAGCGCTATGAATATATGATAGAGCTTGGAAAATCCCTTCCGATGATCAAGGAGCAATATAAGACGGAGGATAATATAATTAAGGGCTGTCAGAGCAAGGTTTGGGTTCATGCCGAATTGGAAGGCGATAAATTGGTTTTTACGGCCGATAGTGATGCTATAATAACCAAAGGCATCATAGCTATCCTGGTCAGAGCCTTCAGCAATCAAAAGCCTAAGGATATTATAGACGCAGATACCAGTTTCATTGATGAAATTGGCCTAAAGGAACATCTATCACCTACCAGGGCCAATGGCTTGGTAAGTATGATAAAACAATTGAAGTTGTATGCCGTGGCATACCAAACACAATTAAATTAATTTCCTTTATTGGGGAAATTATTGGACATAGCCTTTGTGCAAACCATAAAGATTTAAAATAATGAGCGAAGAAATAGAAACTATAGACACCCAGGAATTGGGCGAAAAAATAGTAAGGGTCCTAAAAACAATTTATGATCCGGAAATACCTGTGGATATCTATGAATTAGGATTAATTTATGATGTTTTCGTAAATGAGGACTATGAAGTTAAGATCTTGATGACCTTGACCTCCCCCAATTGTCCGGTTGCGGAGTCGTTACCAATGGAAGTGGAAGAAAAAGTGAAGTCCATTGACGAACTTAAGGATGTTGAGGTGGAAATTACTTTTGACCCGCCTTGGACACAGGAATTAATGAGCGAGGAAGCCAAATTGGAATTGGGAATGCTATAGTTAGGGCTTCCGGTGTTTACTGCAATTGTTGATAAGGTATTATCGCGTAAACTTACTTGCCGTAATTAATCCATTATTGGAAAACTGAAAACTTATGTCTGAAATTATAAATCGTGTCTCCCAAAGTAAATTGGTAACCTTTAATCTTGAGGACTACTACCCCAAGGGGAACAGGGTAGTTCTGGATATTAAGGATTGGCTGTATGAAGGTTTAATCCTTAGGGAAAAGGATTTTAGGGCACAATTGGAGGATTGTGATTGGAGTCAATACAAAGATTGTTATGTGGCATTAAGCTGTTCTACTGATGCCATAGTGCCTGGTTGGGCCTATATGCTTATTTCCACTAAATTACAGCCCTATGCAAAGAAAATCATTATTGGGGATTTGGAAATGCTGGAATCCTCGCTCTATCAATCCGTGATAGAAAATTTGGATGTGTCCGAATTTGCGGATAAGCCCGTTATTATCAAAGGTTGTTCCAACAAACCTGTTCCAGCTAATGCATATTTATGGGCTACTACTAAAATTCAAACGGTTGCCAAAAGTGTAATGTACGGGGAAGCCTGTTCTTCTGTGCCACTTTTCAAAGCAAAATAACAATCAATATAATTCCCTCCTTTTTCTACATTCCTTATTTTTGCACTACTATAAATAAACACTAATTATTATGAGGAAAATTGTATTAGCTATAGTCGCTTTGCTGGCTATGAACATCACTGTTGCCCAAACTTTGGAGGAATTAAAGGCGGAAAAAGCAAGTAAAAAGGATTCTATTTCAGCGATCCAAGGAAGGGTAGACGCCATTCAGGGAAAAATAGATGCCATACCTGGGTGGAAAAAGGGAGCTTTTGGAACCATTGGTGCCAGTCTCTCCGGATTTAACAATTGGTACTCCAAAGGCGCTCCAAATTCCAGCGCTGGGAATATAGGTATTACTGCAAATGCCTTTGCCAATCTTAATCAGCCAAAATACTTCTGGAGAAATTCATTGAATATCAATCTTGGGTGGGTAAAAATCGATGACAAGGATATTGATACCGATGATGATAGTTTCCGTTCGGCTACAGATGTTTTTAATATAACCTCATTATACGGTCAGAAATTGAGCGATAAGTTTGCTATTTCTACATTAGGGGAATATAGGACAACAATTATAGACAATTTTAATGACCCTGGGTATTTGGATTTGGGGGTTGGAGCTACTTGGACCCCGATAGCCGATCTAGTGGTGGTTATTCATCCCTTAAACTACAACTTTGTTTTTAGCAGTGAGGATACCGTCTTTGAATCTTCATTAGGTGCTAAAATAGTGGCAGATTATACAAGAAAATTGGGAAAGGTTAATTTTAAAACCAATTTGTCCATGTTTCAGAGCTATAAGAGTGCGGATTACTCCAATTGGACTTGGACCAACTCTTTTGGATATACTTTGTGGAAGGGGATTGGTCTAGGTTTTGAATTTGGCCTAAGAAACAACAGACAGGAAGCCTTGAGCTATGCTATTGACAATCTTGATGTGGGTGACCCTACGCCTACTTTCGATTCTATAGACAATGATCTGCAGACCTATTGGCTATTTGGATTAAATTACTCGTTCTAAAACGGATACCGATTAGTAAAAAAAATGAAAAGGCCCTTAAAAAGGGCCTCTTTTGCAAAGTAGGATTTGTCAATTTTGGTTAGGCGATATATATTTTAAATCCTGTAAGGATAAAACGTCTTTTGCTTGTTCAGCTAATGTATAGAGAAGTTGCTCGTCAAATAAACTTTTGTTGTGAATTGCAGGCTTTATGTGGTAAATCTTCATGTTGATGGTAATATTTTGATTTCATGGGATTATAATTCGGAAATATGACCGATTTAATCAAAAAAAAGCCCCTCTATGGAGGGGCAATTTTTTAGTTAAGTAGGTCTTTCAGTAAAATTTGGTTTATTATTTTAAAGCGTTACTTTAAGGTTAAGTGCTGATTTGGGGAAAAAGCACTTGGAATTAAGTTTCGCGTTTGATTTGGGGTGAAACACTATCACTTAAATACAATGTAAAGATAGGAGGATTGGACAGTTCCGCTTCATTTTTGTTGTGAACACACTCCAGAATGTTGTGAAAAAAATCAACGGTATCCTTTCTTCGATAAACAGCACAATTATTATTTCCCTAATCCTCTTTTTCACCCATTAATTAATTTGAAATCAACTATTTGAACTTTGAAATTGGGATTATTTGGTCCAAATATTGGGTGGACCAACAGATTGGGTTTACTTTGATGGCACTGTTGTTTTAAAACAGATTATCTTTGTCCGCATTTGTTGGGATAAAATTATGGAAAAGAGCATGTTGGAGCAGAATATCAACGACGAAAGAGGTCAAGGGGGAAATCCAATTTCCTACAGGCCTGAGATTCGCATAATAGCTGAGGATTATGAAATTCCGCAGTTAAATAGGAAAAGGAGAATATCGATACTCCTGCCCAAAAGCTATGGGTCTAGCGAAAAAAGTTACCCAGTACTGTATTTACATGATGGTCAAAATTTATTTGATGGCGGCGGGCCTTTTGGGAACTGGGCCATTGATGAAAAACTTTCGGATTTGGCAAGCAAGGGAATGGGAGATGTTATTGTAGTGGCCATAGACCATGCAGAGGAGGAAAGGGTATTGGAATTTTCTCCATTTAAGGAAACCAAATGGGGCAAAGGGGACGGTAAAAAGTACCTTAAGTTCTTGGTGGAAACCCTAAAACCCCATATCGACAAAAATTTTAGGACCTTAAAAGAAAGGGAACATACAGGAGTTGGAGGGAGCTCTATGGGGGGGCTAATAAGTATTTATGCAGGTTTAAGGTACCCTTCAGTGTTTGGGAAACTGATGATTTTTTCTCCTTCGCTCTGGATTACCCCTAAGATCTATTTCGATGCCATAGCATTTCATCAACCTTATCCCACGGATATCTATTTATATGCCGGTGGGGCCGAAAGTGTAAATATGGTAGGGAATGTCAAAAGATTGAAACAAGTTCTTGAGGATAAGAACAAAGAGGGCGCTATGGTAAACATTGAATTACATATTGACCCCCAAGGAAAACACGAGGAATGGTTTTGGAGTCAGGAATTCCCAGCAGCCATGGAATTTCTTTATTATAGGAATTAAATATAAAACGCTTTTATGATCAGCATTGTAAAGAATAAAGATCTTTTTTTGGAAACCCTTATAGTACCTTTGGTACAAGGGGAAATTTTGGAGTCGGACATTGTTAAATTAGCTGAGGAACTACAGCTCCCTAAGACACTGTTAACGGAACAAATAAAGGCTGAAAAAAAAGAAGTCTCCTTGTTTTACCCCGTTGCCCATAAAAGTGTAACAAGGGTATATTGTTTGGGCTTGGGAACAAACCCAACCCTTAAAATGGTGATAGACGCTTTTAAGCGCTTTCTTCAAATGGAAGCCGCCAAATTGCCTTCCAATTTGAGCATTGATATAAGCAACGGAAATTTTGACCCTGAATTTATATCATTATTGACTGAAGGCATTGTTAGTGGGTTGCTATTGGGGACTTACAAAAAGGGTTTGTACCAAACATCCAATTTATCTACGGATAAATGGGATTCAGAACCATTGAATTTGCAATTCTTTGTTGACGAAAAATTTGAAGATATAGTAAAAATCGCAGCAGACAAAGGCAGGGCCATAGCAGAAACCCAACTTAAAATACTAAGGTTGGTAAACTCCCCCAGCAATAAACTCACCCCTATTAATTTTGCCCAAGAAGCAATTATATCCGGTAAGGAATTTGGTTATAAGGTGGAAGTCCATGACGAAAAGGCCATTGAAAAATTGGGATTATATGCACTCAAGGCGGTTGGCCAGGGGAGTGACACACCGGCCAGATTTATTGTAATGGAATACAAGCCAAAAGCAACGGGTTCACAACTTCCCACAGTAGGCTTGGTGGGTAAGGGGGTTACCTTTGATACTGGAGGTTTGTCCATCAAGGGTTCTTCCAATATGCATTATATGAAAAGCGATATGGGCGGAGCGGCAGCAGTTTTTGGAACAATGGAGTTGATCGCCAAACTTAAATTGCCTGTACATCTTGTTGCTATAATACCCACCACAGAAAACTGTGTAGATGCCAAAGCTTTAAAACCTGGAGATGTTATTGGGTCTTACGCAGAAAAAACCATTGAGATTATTGATACAGATGCAGAAGGTCGATTAATATTGGCAGACGGAATTGCCTATCTAAATAAGAATTACAGTCCGGATATAATGATAGACGTGGCTACCCTGACCGGAAGTTGTGTGCAAACCTTGGGCTATGAGGCAGGCGGGTTATTTACGAACAATGATGATCTTGCCCTTAAACTGACAAATGCCGGGGACCACTGCGGGGAACGTTTGTGGCGACTGCCTTTATGGGATTCCTACGAGGGAGATATAAAATCCGATATTGCCGATGTAAAGAATTATAGTGGCAAGCCCATTGCAGGAGCTATCAGCGCTGCTAAATTTTTGGAGTTCTTCACCAATAAGCATACCAATTGGGCCCACTTGGATATTGCTGGGGTGGCCTTTGGGGATGCGGAGTTTTATACCCAGAAAACGGCAACTGCTTTTGGGGTTAGATTGCTTACAGATTTTATTGCAGGTTTGAAGAAATAGGACATAAATTTAATAACATATTTTTTGGGTTTTGTTGTTGGAATAATGGGCTATAATTGGAACAAAAATCTTTCAAAACCGAATTGAGAGTTTTTTTACAATGTTTCTAATGCTTATTAGGGATTATTAGGTATTTTACAGCTAATAAGTAATACTTCTGGAACATGACAGGAAATACCGACCAAACCACTTTTTTATGTATAAGCAGTTTTTTTAAGGGAGAAGATTTTCTAAGGTCGTGTAAGGCTTTGGGCAACAAGGTGTTACTGATTACTTCCAAGGGTTTGGAACATAAAAAGTGGCCACGCGAATCCATTGATGAAATTTTCTACATGCAGGAAAAGCGTGAAGGTGTTTGGAATATGGACGATTTAATCTCGGGACTCGCTTTTTTAATGCAGAACCAGAAAATAGATCGGATCGTGGCCTTGGACGATTTTGATGTGGAGAAGGCAACCTTGGTAAGGGAGCATTTTAGAATACCTGGTATGGGACAGACTACGGGTAGGTATTTTAGGGATAAATTGGCCATGAGAATGAAAGCCGAAGAGGCAAATATTCCCGTTCCAGCCTTTTGTCCATTATTCAATAATAGGGAAATAGATGAATATACAAAAAGGGTGACGCCCCCTTGGCTCATCAAGCCCAGATCGGAGGCCTCTGCAACGGGGATTCGTAAAATATTCTCTAGAGAAGAACTTTGGGCAGTGCTGGAATCTTTGGGCGATCGCAGACATGAGTACCTAATGGAGAAATTTGCTCCCGGTGATGTGTACCATGTAGATTCTTTATCAGTGGATGGTAAGATTGTCTTCACACAGGCTTCCCAATATTTAAGTACCCCTATGGACGTGGCACATGGTCACGGTATCTTTAGATCCATTACACTTAAAATGGATTCTCCGGATGCCATAGGTTTGATGGAAATCAACGAAGAAGTCCTAAAGGCCTTCGGGATGCGTTTTAGCGCCTCGCACAGCGAGTATATTAAATCTCGGGACACTGGGAAGTTTTATTTTCTAGAAACGGCCTCAAGGGTCGGAGGGGCCCATTTGGCGGAAATGGTGGCCTTTGCTTCCGGAATTAATTTGTGGGCAGAATGGGCAGCGATCGAAGATGCCATGGCAAAAGGAAAACCTTATAAGCTACCTGATGTAAAAAACCAATATGCGGGTATTGTGGTGTCCTTATGTCGATTTCAATACCCTGATTATTCCTGTTTTACAGACCAGGAAATATGCTGGCAATTACAAAAGGAATACCATATAGGCCATATTGTACAATCGGAGAGTCAGGAAAGGGTGTTGGAACTGTTAAATGAACATACCAAACGCATCCAAATCGATTTTCACGCCAGTACGTGATACCATGCGGTATTGGGTTGTAGGAGGCAATGATTAAGGTTGTATTCCTAGTCTTCAAAGAAACCAACGCTGGCGCCTACCCAGTCCTTATCCTTATTATAGCGTACCCCTACCATTTCCCCTTTACTGATACGTACCAAATTGTTGACTACCCTTGCTTTTTTTTCACCTTTTTCCCATATCATCAGCATCCTGATTTCACATTTGGCCGGACCTGTTGGAGTGTTTATTACCGGTGCATAGGCTACTTTCTTCTGCAAGATGTAGTTTTCCCTATCTTGTACGGCATCAAGATCTTGTTTGGTTACATTGATGAGTACCCCTGATCCGGCGAAGGAAAATAAGGGCTTTAACACGTAGTTTTCAAGATCCTCGGGATACTTTTCCAGTTGGTGCAAAAAATGACATGGGGGCACATAAGTGCTGTTGATCAGGGGCATGGTAAATTTACTTATCCTAAAAAACCAATTGGGGTGTCCTATCCATTCTACATTGTATTCCTTGGTAAAATCGAATTGCCGCTGAAGGTCATCCCTTTTAAAGAGCTCGTCAAAAATAACCCGGTTATATATCCTGCGTACTTGGATTTTTAATCCTTTTTGATCGGTGTAAAATACATTTTTCCCTTCCGTAATCAATTCGCTAATACACACCACCTTTATGCCCAAATGGTGGGCTGTCCCCAAAAAATCTATTTGGGTGGTTTGTTTGTGGGGCTCAATTTCGAGAAGTATCACATTTTCCGGGGAACAGTCTCCTACAATAATCTCCCTTAGTTTCTCAACATATTCTACGGAGGAAATACCGTTTAAATGATGATAGTTGGTAGGAATATCAAAGTGATCCCTATATCCCTTGGCCATGAGTTCCTGAAAAAAATAAAGGGTTGGAAATCCCTGTACTTCAACCATTTGTGGAATTAGCTGTCCCTTTTCATCCAAACATATTCCAAAATCCATTTGAAGAAAAGTAGTGTGTTCATCTTCACCTGGGACCAACCTGGACACATCTTGAAGGGCATTTTTGGTCAGCTCCTTAAAATCTGGCTTGCAGATAACAGCGTTGACCTCATCGCAGGCCTCCAATAATCTTTGCTTTAAATATTTGGGAATAAAGATTGGAGTCTCGGCAATCCGAAAGGAAGGTTTGTGGTTATAGGCCGAATGGATCCCTTCTAAAAATACCCTGTATTTATCATTCGTGAAGGCGGCATTGTACTGCTGACGAAGATGTTCTACCATGAAAACCTATGTTATGAGAGTTGTTTGGATAATCCAATCTTTTTAATGGCATTGTCAATAAATCCGGGGATTATGGAATTGTAGGTAGATTCCAAATTATCGGTATCCCTAATATGGGTCATCATATTGTCATATCTTCTTTTTCCATAGGTGGCCACTACCTTCTCTTCGTTTTCCGCTTTGGCAAAATGCGCTTCCATACTCACAGGTTCGGCCTCGGGATGAAATTGTACACCCACAAATTCATCGGAAAAACGTACCGCCATAATGGCCCTCTCGTATTCCACATGTGTCCTGATTTTCTCCAGAGCCAATATTTTAGCACCTTTCTCCTCAAAAACTTTCAATCGTGGTTGAACAAGCTGCCAATCCCTGGAATCTACTGCAAAGAACGGATCCGGTAGTTTGGAGAATAACTCATCGGCCTTACCATGTTTGGTTTTATGGATGGGTAGAACCCCGAAAGATGGGGATTTTCGTTTTGTAATGTCTCCTAGACCAAAATGGTGGCATACCATCTGATAGCTATGGCAAATAAAGAAAACGTATTTTTTGGGATAGTCACCATTTGCATTGTGTTCCCATAATTGGTCAATGAGGGAATAGTATTTTTTATCCCAGATGCCGTCCCCTTCCAAAGGATTTCCTGGCCCTCCGGAAGATATGTAAATATCATAGCTGGTATCGGGAACTTCATTCTTAGTCCTAACGTCAAAAAATTGGTAATCGGCTCTGGCGTTGAATTTATCCAGTATTTCCCGTATACATCTGAGCCCTTGATTGGGAATTCCATTATAAAGGTCCAAAACGGCAATCTTTTTTTTTCTATCCAACATTTTTCTTGTTCATTTAAATCCCTGCAACCGTTTCCTTCAATATAAAATCGACCACATCATTAAGGTTTTTGGTTTTTTCAAAAACGGCCAATTGTCTGTCCGCCCCGGTCCCTTCATTCAATATTTTATGGATTTTATTGATTTCATCCCTGCTTCCAAGTTCATCTACCACATCATCTACGAATTCCAGCAACTCCAAAATTAATTCTTTTGTTGGAACTTCTATAGATTTTCCAAAGTCGATCATCTTGCCATCAATCCCATATCTTGAGGCCCTCCATTTATTCTCATTGATCAACGCCCTTTTGTAAATAATAAAGTTGAGGTTGCTTCTTCTTAAAATATAAAGTTTAGCCACCAAAGCCTGAATCAATGCCGTTATGGTGACAGTTTCATCTACGGTCAAGGGTACGTCACAAATCCTAAATTCAATAGTCGGGTAAAAAGGGTGTACCCTTACATCCCACCATATTTTTTTGGCGTTGTCAATACACTTTGTTTGCACTAGAAGATTAACATATCGCTCGTATTCCCCTGCACCGGTAAAGAAATCCGGAATACCGGTACGAGGAAATTTATCGAATACTTTGGTACGGAAAGATTTAAAGCCTGTATTTCTACCCTCCCAAAAAGGGGAGTTGGTAGATAAGGCGTATATATGGGGCAAAAAGTAGCGTACGGAATTATAGATGTGGATGGCCATTTCCCTGTCCTCAATGCCCACGTGTACGTGAAGTCCGAAAATAAGGTTGGACCTGGCGGCATCCTGTAATTCCTGAACAATTTCATCATATCTCGGGTGCACGGTTATCAATTGTTTTTCCCATTCGGAGAATGGGTGGGTACCTGCCGCGGCTATGCGAAGTCCTAGGCCGGAGGCAACCTCCGATATTGTTTTTCGCAAATGCGTTACTTGGGAGCGCACTTCCTTAATATCCTTGCAAATTACCGTACCCACTTCCACTACGGCCTGGTGCATTTCTGCCTTTACTTGTCCTTCCAAGATCTCATCGGCAATTTCTACAATTTTTTGCTCATGTGAAGTCAGTTCTCGGGTATTGGGATCTATTACTTGATATTCTTCTTCTACTCCTAATGTAAAATCCATTGGTCTCCAGGTATTACAGTTTGGGCATTGTCAAAATTATTTTGACTTGCGTTTGGTTGTTGTGGCCTTTTTGACCGGTTTTTTGGGGGCGGCTGCTGTTTTTTCGGCCTTCGTTGTCGTTGTTTTTTTAGCTACAGCTGTCTTTTTGGCTTCCGTTGTTTTGGCGGTTGGTACGGCCTTTTGTCCTTTGGTCGCTGCTGCTTTTGCCGGAGCTTTTTTTGCCACCGGGGCCTTATTTGCGGGAGCTTTTTTGGCTGCTGGTTCTATTGTGGTAGGGGCAACCGCATTCTTGACAAATGTTCCCCAAGTAAGGTTCATCTGGCCTGGTTTGTGCTCCTGTGCCCTTTTTATGGCCATATTTGCAGCGGTCTCCACGACCCATTCGAAATTTTCCTGGCCAACGGAATTAATATCGGCATCCGGAGCCGGATTACAAAAATCTATTGCGTAAGGAATACCGTCCCTTACCGCGAATTCCACAGTGTTGAAATCATACCCCAAAGCTGCATTTAGTTTTATGGTGTAGTCCTTAACCGTATCCAATAGTTTTTTGCTCAAGGGAGGTCCGTCATGTACATACCTCAGGTGATGTGGGTTGCGGGGCTCATATTGCATAATACGCACTTCATTACCACCTAGGCAATAGCAGCGGAAATATTCGTTAAAGACGATTTCCTCCTGCAACATCATTATTAGTTGACCGGTTTCGCTGTGACTCTTAAAAAACTCATCGGCATCGTTAAGTTTGTAGACATTTTTCCAGCCGCCTCCAGCAAAAGGCTTCATATAGGCGGGAAAACCGATATGTTCAAAAATACCATTCCAATCCATGGGATACTTTAAATTCCGGAAAGAATTTTCGGTGGTATCATCCGGCCTCTCCTTTGATGGGAGAAGTACCGTTTTTGGCACAGGAACTCCAGTTTTTATAGCCAATGCATTATTGAAAAATTTTTCATCGGCACTCCACCAAAAAGGATTGTTGAGAACTGCGGTACCCGATATGGCCGCATTTTTTAGATATGCCCTGTAAAAGGGAACATCCTGGGAAATACGATCTATTATAACGGCATATTCCGTTGGGTCGGCCTGCATTACCTTATCTATCATAACGGCCTCGGCCATTATCCCATTTATTTTTTTCTCGTTTATTCTATCTATAAAGGCTTGTGGGAAGGTATTTTCCTGGCCGAATAGTATTCCAATTTTTTTCATACTGTATTTGGTATTAAAGTTTACATTAAGGATAAATAATGGGGAAACATTTCGCGCCATATAGGCCAGTCATGACTGGCGTTGGGTCTATTGTCCAACCAATGATCAATACCTTTATTTTTTAAAATTTCCGACATTCGGAGATTGGCACCCAAACAAATATCATGTTCGCTGGTGCCTAAAATTATTTTCATATTATACAGATCGGGATGATTCATATTGGGCAAATAATCCACTGGATTATTAAAATAAACATTGTCATCGTAATACCCGTCCAATTGGTCCCTGATATCGAATGCCCCGCTCATAGTAAAGAGGTGGCTAACCTTTTCGGGATGTCTAAAGGCAAAATTGGCCGCATGGTAGCCCCCGAAACTGCATCCTGAAACTGCTACCTTGCCAATGGGGGATTCGTGCTGTACTTTGGCAACTACTTCCTCCAAAATCATCTTGTCGTACCAAATATGGTTTTTAACACGGTCTGCAGGATGTATGGATCTATTGTACCAGCTGTATTCATCAATACTGTCCAAGCAATATACCTTCACCTTACCTTGTTCTATAAACCAGGCAATGGAATCGATTAAATGAAAATCCTTGCTTTCGTAATACCTCCCTCTGGTAGTTGGAAAGATTAACAGAGGATAGCCCCAATGACCATAAACTATCATTTCCATTTCCTTGCTCAGATTCGGGGAATACCATTTATGATAGTTCTCTTCCAAAATGTATTAATTAATGGTTGGGGAAGTATCTCCTTGTCTTAAAGTTAGCCAAAATAATGATGCCAACAAATCTGTTTTAAGGAAAGATCGGCATTTATGGATATGCCTTAAGTGTGTTTTTTCCTAAGGGCAGGAGGAAATGTTCCAAAGGCATTGATATTCAATGCCTTTGGATTTATGTTAGAAATGGAAATTAGTATTTATGAAATGTAAATTTTTGTTTTAAGGCCAATATTGCTAATGCCTAATACTCATCCAAATGTTCTGGATATAGAAAGTTGTTATATGGAAATCTGGTTATGTGAATATCCCGAACCTCGTCGTAAACTCGTTTTCTGAATTCTTCCAAATTTTCCTTGTTCAGGGCCGAAATAAATAGGGCCCTATCGCCAACGCGCCGCATCCAGGTATTCTTCCACTCTTCAATGGTGAAGTGTTTATTGGTTTTTTCAGTAATCAAATCATCATCGTCAATGGTCTTGTGTTCGTATTGATCAATCTTGTTAAAGACCATGATGGTTTTTTTATCCGAACTTTTTATTTCCGTAAGAATTTGATTTACAGAGTCTATATGTTCTTCAAAATTGGGATGGGAAATATCAACTACATGTAATAACAGATCTGCTTCCCGCACTTCATCCAAAGTACTTTTAAAACTTTCTACCAATTGTGTGGGCAGTTTTCTAATGAATCCTACCGTATCACTTAGTAAAAAGGGAAGATTGCCTATCACCACTTTCCTAACTGTGGTGTCCAAGGTGGCGAATAGTTTGTTTTCGGCAAAGACATCACTTTTACTAATAACGTTCATCAAGGTAGATTTGCCTACGTTGGTATACCCTACCAAAGCTACGCGCACAAGTGCCCCGCGATTGCCCCTTTGGGTTTCCATCTGTTTATCTACCTTTAACAACTTTTTCTTAAGAAGGGAGATTCGATCACGAACAATACGTCTATCGGTTTCTATTTCCGTTTCACCGGGTCCACGCATTCCGATACCCCCTTTTTGTCGTTCCAAGTGGGTCCAAAGACCGGTAAGTCTGGGGAGCAAATATTCATATTGGGCCAGTTCCACTTGGGTACGGGCATAACTGGTCTGTGCCCTTTGGGCAAAAATGTCCAGGATTAAACTGGTACGGTCCAGGATTTTACATTTTAATTGCCTTTCAATGTTCCGCTGTTGTCCCGGAGTGAGCTCATCATCAAAAATTACGGATCCAATATCATTGCTCTTTACATAGGCCTCCACTTCCAACATTTTTCCGCTTCCAATGTAGGTTTTAGGGTTGGGCAAGTCTATTCGTTGTACGAAACGTTTACAAACCTCGCCTCCTGCTGTATAGGTAAGGAATTCCAGTTCATCCAAATATTCGTTTACCTTTTCCTCATTCTGGTCCTTGTTCATTACCCCTATGAGTACCGCCTTTTCATATTCTATGGTCTTCTTCTCTAGCATATACTTATTTAAAGTACAAATCTAATCAATACTTGCCAAGGGTTTTTCGTAATTTAGCAATCGATTAAATATTTTGGATGAAATTTTCATTTTTTAAGAAGAAATCGATCAATACCCTCCATACTGTGGCTTTCTATAATCTAGAAAACCTTTTCGATGCCAAAAATGATTTTCAGACATTGGATGATGATTTTACTCCTAATGGATCTAAAAAATGGACCCCAAAGCGATATCAGAACAAATTGTCCAGACTGGCCCAGACTATAAGTCAAATTGGGCGCGAATCTACAGGTTTTCCTCCTGTATTGGTTGGTGTTGCAGAGGTTGAAAATGGGAAGGTAGTTCAGGATTTGTTGTCTACAGATCCCTTAAATGCCTACAACTATCATTATGTTCACTATGATTCCCCAGATGAGAGGGGAATAGATAATGCCCTGCTATACAATAGGGATAATTTTGAAGTATTAAGCTCAGAAGCAATTCCATTGATAATACTTAATGATAACGGCCAACGAGATACTACAAGGGATATTTTATACGTAAGTGGAGTTCTAAATGGGGAAGAGGTCCATATTTTTGTGAACCACTGGCCTTCCAGAAGGAATGGGGGGGTAGAAACCGATTATAAGCGTATTGCTGCAGCGAGAACCATTATTGATTATATGGAGAAGTTGGAACAAAATGTGAAAAACCCCAATTATATTATAATGGGCGATTTTAATGATGGCCCTTCCTCTGCCAGTCTCCAGACCCTGATGAGTAGGGATAGTTTGCATAACCCTATGGAGAGATTAAAATCACCTGATCGGGGAAGTGCCAACTATAAGAGGTCTTGGAGCCTTTTTGATCAAATTATAGTGTCCCATAATTTTTTTAATTACGAACGTGGCACCCACAGTTTTGCCGAGGCCAATATTTTTGATGAGGCCTTTCTCACGGAATATAAAGGAAAGTACAAAGGTAATCCACATAGAACCTATGTAGGAAGGCGATATATGGGCGGTTTTAGCGATCATTTTCCGGTTTACGTACAATTTAAGTTCAATATTTAAAATTTTTCTTTCCCCAAAGTGAACATTTCATGTCGTTTTTTTGAAGGTTCACAACAAAACTATGCGTTTCATCGAATAAAAAGGTGCGTTAATCGATATTATTTGCTTGATATAGTATATTTGTAGTCCAAATCTTACTATAAACTTTATCATGGCTTACGCAAACCCTACTTTGTTAAAGATTAGCAAGTGTTTACTTCCAGTAGCTTTTTGCCTTGCTGCCTATAGCTCGTTTGCACAAACCGAAAAACAAATCCATATTATTAAGGATAAGTACCGAAGTTCAAAATTAGGCGTATTTACCAATGACCTTAAAAAGAACTTTGAGAAGGATAACAATAGCTTGTTACAGGCCGCTAAGACAAACGGCTGGAAATTAACGGAAAGATTGGCAGACGGAAATTTTAGCGAACTTACTGCTATTGGCGATGATGGAACCCCTCTATATTACAGTACTTTCAGTACAACCATAAATACCGCTACCAGGGCCAACGCCCTACATGATAATGGTTTATTGGATTTAGGTATTAACGGAGAGAACATGATGGTGGGTATCTGGGACGGGGGAGCTGTCTTAACTAACCACAAAGAATTTGGCAATAGGGTAGAGACTTTGGATGAGAGTGAAGTTGTGGATTCTCATGCTACTAGGGTTGCCGGTATTTTGGTTGCCGAAGGATTGGATACAAAGTCGAAAGGGGTGGCCTACAGGGCAAAGGCTGTTTCCAACGACTGGAGAAGGGATAAAATTGAAGTTGCGGAAATGGCAGCCAATGGCATGTTGTTATCCAACCATTCTTACGGAATTATGTCCGACCGTGTGCCGGATTGGTATTTTGGATCCTATATCCAAGTTTCTAGGGATTGGGACAAAATTATGTACAATGCTCCATATTATTTAATGGTTACCGCTGCAGGGAATTCCCAAAAAAGCAAGGACAATGAGGCTCCTATTTTTGGTTCGGCTTCCAACGGTTTTGATCTGATGTTGGGATTTGCAACCTCCAAAAATGGCGTTACTGTTGCTGCGGCAGATATTGAAACCAACGATCAAGGGCAATTGTTAAGGGCTTCGGTAACTTCATATTCCAGTTTTGGACCTGTTGATGATGGTCGTATTAAGCCGGACATTGCGGCTTATGGTACCAATATTTATACTACCGGTATTGCAAATGACACCAAGTATGAGACCGCCAACGGAACATCGGTAGCTGCGCCGGGTGTAACCGGATCTATGTTGTTGATCCAAGAATATCAAGAACAAATGGAAGGTAGTTTTATGAGGGCTGCCACTTTAAAAGGATTGGTACTGCATACTGCAGACGATGTTGATGCTCCAGGTCCCGATTACAAAATGGGTTGGGGGGTTATTAATTCAAAGTCGGCCGTAGAGGCAATAGCCAACAAAGGGTTCTCCTCTATAATTTCGGAAGAAACACTTACCGAAGGTGAAACCAAAACTTATAAGGTTGTAGCAAATGGAACAGAACCATTATCAGCCTCCATTTCTTGGACAGATCCTGCTACAGGAGCAGTAAATTCGGGAACATTAAACGATATGTCAGCAGCCTTGATCAACGATTTGGATATTCGTATCATCAAGGATGGCAAAACCTTTCTACCTTGGAAACTTAATGCAGCCAAGGCGGATGCTCCAGCTGTTAACGCAGACAACAGAGTGGATCCATTTGAAAAAATAGACATCCAGAATGCCAAGGGAGATTATACAATTACAGTAACCCATAAAAACACTCTTAGCCAAGGGCCACAGAATTTTTCCATCATTGTTACAGGGATTGCCCTTACCGACTGTGTTTTAGTTACGCCTGAAGATGTTGAACTTACTACTTCTGATGAAACTGGGATAACGCTGAACTGGACGGCCAATACAGAAGCACTTTTTCAAATTGAATACAAAAAGAAAGGTAGTAGCGATTGGAATGTGGAAACAACCTTCGATAACTTTATTACCTTAAATAATTTAGTAGAGGGGACGGATTATAGTCTTAGGCTTAAGACATTTTGTTCCGAAAATATTAGTTCGGAATATAGTGAGGAATACGAATTCACCTTTGAAGGCTCCGAAACCAAACTTTTGGATTATATGGAATATGAAACCTTGACTTTGGAAGTACAGTTTTCCATTTTTCCCAATCCGGTGCAGACTTCAATGACCATTAATGGAGATGTTTCCGAAGATGCCATGTATAAAATAGTTTCCCTTAACGGGATTGTGGTAAAATCCGGGAAGGCAGAGCAAAAGCAGATTTATATTGCCGATCTAACGACCGGCCTATACGTGCTTACCTTAGCTGATCTGGAAGGATCAAAATCGATTAAGTTCTATAAGTCTTAATCTGGAAAGTATCAATTGTAAATACGCTAAATTCTTTTAATTTCACTTTCATCCAATAGTTCATCATTCCGCAAGCGCAAAAATACCTGTGCTGTAGTGATCACGTCCAGTTCGCAATATTTTACAATGCGATCCAGGTCCTTGTCTTCATAGTAAACGGTTTTTACCATGCTGCCGTCTATATCCTCTTTTGGAGAGGGAATACCTAGGATATTGGCCATTAGCTTAAGGGAGGTATAATGCTTGTAGTCTCCAAATTTCCAAAGCTCCATAGTGTCCAAATGGGCAATTTCCCACGGCTTTTTTCCAAAAAGATCCAACTTGTTGGGCAGATCTACCTTGTTGATGATCATGCGCCTCGCAATGTATGGAAAATCGAATTCTTTGCCATTGTGTCCACACAACAGGTGATGGGGGCGATTAAAATGGGTGTCCAATAAATTTTTGAAATCTTTGAGGATCTTAGGCTCTTCTCCATAAAACGAAGTTACCCTAAACGTCCGATTGGTTCCTTTATAATTAAAATAGCCAACGGAAATTGTAATGATCTTTCCAAATTCTGCCCAAATTCCGGCCCTGTCATAGTATTCCTCGGCCGTATATTCGTCTTTTCGTTGGTAGTGCGACTTATGTTCCCAAAGTTCTTTTTTGGTTTCGTCCAGCTTATTAAAATTCTCTTCTTCAGGAACCGTTTCAATGTCCAAAAAGAGTATATGTTCCAAGTTAATTTTATGTAACATCCAATGTTTCTTATGACCTAAATGGCTTGATTAAAATTTTGACAAAAGAAGGGGGAATTATAAATATACAAACAAATTTAGAACTGTGGTGAAGTGGATTTTAAGTGTTGTTTAGCGTCAATTTGTGGTATGGGGGTTTGGATATACGGTAATGCAGGAACCGACCACTTGGTTGGTATGCAACTCTAAATTTCCAATGCGGATTGGGGGTATTCCCATAAAGAACACGGTTTTATCGATGTAAGACAGCATAATCTGGAAATATGCCTACATGGGATGAACTACAAACCGTAGGGTCTCTAAAAATTAAAATAGTGTTTGCTGTTTTACAGGGCTTTCATGTTCCAAAAGCCATTTTTTACGGTGTAGTCCACCTGCATAGCCTGTTAAGGAACCATCACTGCCGATGACCCTATGGCAAGGCACAACGATCCATAATGGATTTTGGCCATTTGCCGAAGCCACGGCCCTAATAGCTTTGGCATCGCCCAAGGTTTTGGACAGCTCCAGATAGGAAACTGTTTTGCCAAATGGAATATGCTGTAGGGCTTGCCAAACCCTTTTTTGAAAATCTGTTCCTTCGGGGTTGAGCGTTAAGCTGAATTCCTTTCTGCAACCTTCAAAATATTCCCGTAACTGATATACTGCATCTTCGAGTAGTTCCGGAACAATATCCGATACTTTTTCCTCACTATCGAACACGGTGATAGAGGTTAATCCGTTTTCATCGCCTTCAATTTTTGCGATTCCCAAAGGCGTATGTATAAATACAGTCTCCATTATTCCTTTTCTCTCTTTCCTGGAATAATTCCCAAGCGTTTTGCCCTTTCGTTCCAATTTTTCCGCGCCAGGTGCTGTAGGTTTTCCACATTATCGCTTTCATCCATGATTTCCAGACCCAATAATGTCTCCAAAATGTCTTCCATGGTTACAACCCCACTAACGGAACCGTATTCGTCAACAACTAGGGCGATATGCTCCCTTTTGGAAATAAAGGTTTCAAATAACTCAGGAATTGGAGTTTGTCTGTTGCTTACCAATATCTCCCTTTTTATACTGGATAAGGGTGCGCTGCCATTCTTTTTTATTATTTCCTCCAAGATCATGTCCTTTAGGACGAATCCAGTTATATTGTCCATTTTTTTATTGAATACGGGAATTCTAGAAAATGGCATTTTGGGGTTTGCATTATAAAATTCCTTGATGGTGGCAGATTCCGAGGCAATTTTTACCACCGCCCTTGGGGTCATGATGTCCTTTACCTTAATTTCGTCAAAGTGTAGGAGGTTTCTAATTATGGTAGATTCCGATTCTTGAAATACACCTTCCTCGTGGGCAATATCGGTCATAGCGCTAAAATCTTCCCGGCTAAATACACTTCCATGTACCCCTTTTTTTCCTACCAGTCTGGTGAAAAGCTGTAATATCCAAAGAATTCCGGTCCAACGAAGGGCCCACACCATTATTTTTAGGGCAGTTGTAGAGGCGTGTGCCAATTGTTTCCAATAGGTAGCACCTATGGTCTTGGGGATTATTTCTGAGGCCACCAAGATTAAAATGGTCATGATGGTAGAAACCAATCCTACCATAGCGGCTTCTGAAAACTGCATTCCAAGAAGCGTATTTTCGGTATTGCCATATAGTTCAGAATATGCAATTTTAGCTTGTACCCCTACTAAAATTGCACCAACGGTATGGGCTATGGTATTTAAGGTGAGAATGGCAATGAGGGGCTTGTCCACATCTTTTTTTAATGCTTCCAGTTCCTGGGCAAAAGATTTACCTTCCTTTTTCTTTAGATTGATAAAGGTTTGTGGAACACTCAATAGCACCGCTTCCAAAATAGAGCATAGAAAAGATACGAGGATGGATATGAGTGCATAAAATATAAGTAACCCCATAAAAAAGTATAAAATACTAAGGTACTAATTAAAATAGAATTTCTTAACTCAATCGATAATGGCGTCGTAAAATACTTGCTGCACCGCGGAGCGGATATTATATTTATAAATATTGGCATGTGCCCTGCTGGGGTATACCCGGTTGGATAGAAATATGTAAACCAATTGAGTTTTGGGATCTGCCCAAACAAAGGTTCCTGTAAACCCGCTATGTCCAAAACTGTCTGGACTGGCACTTGGTGCAGGATAGGAATCGGCCAGAGTGAGCTCATGGTTGTTTAGATCGGGCTTGTCGAATATTAGACCTCTTCTGTTTTCGTTTTCCGGATATTGTACTTTAGTAAATTCCTTCACCGTGGCTTCGGACAAATACCGTTTACCGTCGTAACTGCCATAATTCATGTACATCTGCATTATTTTCGCCAAATCTGTTGCCGATGCAAATAGTCCAGCGTTTCCAGAAACCCCTCCCAATAGGGCAGCGTTTTCATCATGGACCCAATCTTTGGTAAGTTCATGTCTAAATAAAGTGTCTATTTCCGTGGGGACTATATTATTTTGATAGTTTTTGGTTTTGGGATTGAATCCCATTGTAGTTGCCCCTATAGGAGCATAAAAGTTTTGGGTTACATAGGTTTCGTAGTCCGTATTGGTAAATTTTGAAATGATTTCCGGATATAGCAAAAACGTAAGTCCGGAATATTTGTATTTTTTAATGTCGGATACTTTGGAGCTGTTAATCTTTCGGTATATTTTGTTCCTAAACCGATCCTTGATGTAAATATTATCATAGGCTTTGGTATTAAATCGACGACTAGGTTCGTGACGTACAAAACGATTTTTTACGGAACCATTTTTCTTCATCACCTCTTGAAGGAAAATTATGTAAGGTACCAATCCCGCCTGATGCGCAAAAACTTCCCTTATGGTCAGCTTCTTTTTATCCTTTCTATTTTTCCATTTAGGCCATAAGGTGCTAAATGGCGCATCCAGATCCAGCTTTCCTTCATCATGTAGTTTCATCAAGGCTGGTAGCGGCCCCATTATCTTGGTTACGGATGCCAGGTCATAGATATCCGTTATGCTAACGGGCTGCACACTGTCATAGGTATGAAATCCATAGGCCTTATGAAAAATGATCTTGCTATTTTTGGCTACCAAGACCTGTGCTCCTGGGAAGGCTTCCTCTTTAATGGCAAAGGTCATTATGGAATCTACCTTGGAGTGGATGAACAATGAATCCATGCCTACAGCGGAGGGATTTTCATAGCTAAGTGCCTCAGGATTGGGTGATTGTGCGGATAAAAGTTGTGTATTAAAAATTATACTTAACAGTATAATAGCGGTATAATTACGTTTTTTCATAGCGAATCGGTTACCAACCCACATATTTTGGGGGTTCAATATTATTGAGATTTAAATATACAATTAATTGTCCCCGATGGTGGGTCACATGGTCCTGTAACAGATTTAAAATCTGTAATTTGGTTTTTTCACCTGCAAAAAATTCAACCTTTTCCGAAAGTACATCGGCAGAAGTGTTTTTCAAAATAGCGCTAACCCCATCAAATCCATCAACCAATAATTTTATGGTTTCTCTTTTTGTTAATGGGGAATTGTTGCCACTGCCCGTCTCGCTTAATTGCCTGCCAAAATAGGTACTGCTTAACCAATCCATATTACTTTTTATGTGCAGCAATTGATCTTGAAAATCTTTTTGTCTTTCAGTGGGTTTAAAATCATATTTCTCTTGCGGCATGGCTTCCGCAATGGCAACCAAATAGGATTTGGAATTCTCCCATTTTTCCAAAAAGGCGGGAATAACTATGTCTTGGGAGTGTAAAGGGGTCATAAAAAGAACGATAAGTATAAAAAGAAAATCTTTCATTTGGCAATAAAATAAGATTAGCGCTATAATTACTTGTGGATGGCCTTAGGCGAAATTTAGTTGATCGCCTTATCCCAGTACACGGACTACATCCTTGGCAAAGTAACTGGCAATAATATTGGCTCCGGCCCTTTTAATGGCCGTCAGCTGCTCCATCATTACTGCATCGTGATCCAGCCAACCTTTTTCGGCTGCGGCCTTTACCATGGCATATTCACCTGATACCTGGTATACCGCTAAAGGTACATCCACCTCATTTTTTATTTCCCTTACAATATCCAAATAGCAAAGGCCGGGCTTTACCATAACGATATCTGCACCCTCATCAATATCCATTTCAGTTTCCTTAATAGCTTCAAACCTATTGGCATAATCCATTTGATAGGTCTTTTTATCCCCAAAACCTGGAGCCGAGTCCAAGGCATCCCTGAAGGGACCGTAGAAAGCACTGGCATATTTTGCGCTGTAGCTCATGATACCCGTATCTATAAACCCTTCGTCTTCCAAGGCCTCCCTAATACTTAAAATTCTACCGTCCATCATATCGCTGGGCGCTACAAAATCGGCCCCGGCTTCCGCATGGCTCACGCTCATACTGGCCAAAACCTCCACGGTATCGTCATTTACGATCTGTCCGTCCTCTACAATTCCATCATGGCCATAGGAGGAATAAGGGTCCAAGGCCACATCGGTCATAACCAACATGTCAGGACAGGTATTTTTAACTGTTTTAATGGCCCTTTGCATTAGGCCCTTGGGATTTACCGCTTCCTTGCCCTTATTGTCCTTTAAATGGTCCGGTACCTTAACAAAGAGTAGCACAGATTTAAGGCCCATGGCCCAAAGTTCTTTTACTTCCTTTTCCAAGAGATCCAAGCTATATCGGTAATAATTGGGCATGGATGCAATTTCTTCCTTGACCCCTTTACCTTCAACAACAAAAAGTGGCACTAAAAAGTCGTTCGGCGAGATAATGGTTTCACGGACCAGAGATCTAATGGCCTCATTGGAGCGTAGTCTTCTATTTCTTCTAAGTGGGTACATTTTATGATTATTTTGAAATTCAAAGATAAAGGAACAAGTCCTAAATTTTATAAATTGAATTGGTTAATCCTGTTATTATTTCGCTAGGCCCAAATACATCCAAAGGCCTTTTTCCTTTACGAATTCCGACTTTTCATGAATGACATCCACCTTGCCATTTTCAAAAAAATATGCGTTAAAGGTAACAGTGCCATTTTGGTCGTTTATTTCTCCCTTTTCCCTGTCCAAAACTTCCAACCTGATCCAACTGACAGATTTGGCCCAAGCTTCAATAGCTTTCTTTTCCTTAACAGGCCTGGTAGAGCTGTGGTGACTATCCATCAAGTAATTACCATTGCCCAATACAAAGGCGGAATACCGGGAACGCATCAACTGTTCTGCAGTGGTTGCGGTTGAAATGTCTTTATGTGCCTTACCGCAGCAATCTGCATAGGGCTTATGGGATCCACAGGGGCAATCCATGTTTTTTCTTTAATAAATTATTTTTGGTCTAAGACGTTGGTATTAAAATTAGCTACTTCTTTTCCTCGCTCTTTTTTTGTTCCCGATGATTGGCCATAATGGTCTTTAGTCGCTCCTTACGGGTTTCCTTCTCTTTTTTGAGTTTGTTCTTTTTTCGGTTGAGGAGTTTGGTGTGTTTTGCCTTGTTGACCGTATTTTTTTCCTTGCCTTTTTTGCCCATAGTACTTTGTTTAGCTATGTTATACCCAGTCTTTGGGCTTTTCCAATACCTTTAGCAAACGCTCTTCTTCACTTCCCTTATCCGGATGATGGTCATAAACCCACTGAACATGTGGAGGTAGGCTCATAAGGATACTTTCTATTCTGCCATTGGTCTTAAGCCCGAACAAGGTTCCCTTGTCATGAACCAGGTTAAACTCTACATAACGTCCACGACGGATTTCCTGCCAATCCCTTTGTTCTTTGGAGTAGGGCAAGTCCTTTCTTTTCTCAACGATTGGCACATAGGCCTCCAAGAAGCTATTGCCCACTTCCGTTTCAAAATTATACCAATCTTCCATACTCATCTTATCGGTGGCTTTGCAGTAATCATAAAATAGGCCGCCAACACCACGTGCTTCATTCCTATGGGTGTTCCAGAAATAATCGTCGCACTTTGTCTTATAGGTATTATAAAAATCTGGATTATGTTTATCACATGCATCCTTGCAAACCTTATGAAAATGGCTGGCATCCTCATCGAACAAGTAGTAAGGGGTAAGATCTTGTCCGCCACCAAACCACTGGTCCACCAAATGACCTTGCTTATCGTACATTTCAAAATAGCGCCAATTGGCATGTACGGTTGGCACCATTGGATTTTTTGGGTGAATAACAAGGCTTAGGCCACAGGCAAAAAAATCGGCATCCTGTACCCCAAAATAGTTTTGCATGCTTTTTGGCAGGGCGCCATGAACGGCAGAGATGTTTACACCGCCTTTTTCAAATACAGCACCATTTTCTATAACCCTGGATCGTCCACCTCCCCCTTCTGGTCTTTCCCAAAGGTCTTCTTTGAATTTGGCTAGACCATCCACCGCTTCCAATTTTGCTGTTATTGTATCTTGTAGTTGTTGAATGTATGCGTAAAATTTATCTTTCATATTTTTTCTTTTCTTTTTTTAAGACCTACAAGGTTTTTGAAACCTTGCA